>Ga0138256_10003307_pt1 | contig 17170 bp, 18 predicted proteins | sample KNB2016incub_MG_FD_105486 | JGI IMG/M metagenome (GOLD analysis project Ga0138256, IMG submission 105486) | Active sludge microbial communities from wastewater in Klosterneuburg, Austria - KNB2014incub_MG | ecosystem: Engineered > WWTP > Activated sludge > Unclassified | place: Austria... | reverse complement strand
TGCTTGGGCTGTTTTGTACGTGATATACATGTATCGCTCTTCACCAGCTTGGAGGTCGCCAAGTGCAATAGTGAGGATACGACCGTCTGCACTCAACACGCCTGGACCGGCGAAATAAGAGATATATGAAGGGATTTCATCGGTCACGGTCACTGCAGGCACTATTTGATTCGAAGTGTTTTTCACCTTTATTCGGGCAATAGCGGTTGCGTTTGCCTGATACTTTACGTCTGAAGGCGAGATGTTGTCGACGTACTCGATAGTATTGGTGATTGCTGGGTTTGAAACCATTTTGTCGATACTGAGACAATCTGGAGTGTTTGGAGTACCTCCATAAGATTGAGCAATGACCTGGCTCGTTGGAACGAGGATCAGAGTCGAAATAGTGAGCAGAGAAAGAATGGTTTTCTTGAAAGTAAACATATGTACTAATGATTATACTACAGGTTTGTCTTAAAGTCAACTATAGGTTACATCCCAAAATATGGGCCATAGACTATGAAATTTGAAACATAGAATAGTTGGTTTTAGATTATATTGACAGCCTAAATCGCATTTAAACTGTATTTTCTAGTGACGCATGAGGTAGATTGCGATATTTTGGAGGTAGATGAGGCTACATCTGCTGAGAAGCGATATGGTAGCTGACGATACCCGCGGAAACGATGACATTGAGCGATTTATTGATACCCCACATCGGGATCTCAAGGACGTGATCACAGAGCGCAAGAGTGCTTGTAGTGACACCCGTTGTTTCGTTACCCACAACGACTGCAATCGGGTAGGCTGCTTTGAAATCGTAATAGGGAATAGAGGTGGATGATTGCTCAACTGAGACGACGGAGAGTTTATTAGACTCACCCAAGTCATTCAAACCCAGACGAATTGAAGCAAGTGCGTCAGCAACAGAGGAGCAGTATGTCCAGGGCACAACTTTGTAGGTGCCACAGCTGGCTTTATGGATACGATTATTGGGTGGAGGAGTCGTTTCACCACAGAGATACATATGTGCTACACCGAGCCCGTCTGCGAGGCGAAATAATCCGCCGATGTTGTACGTGTCAAAGATGTTTTCAAGTATGAGAAATAGGTTCTGGCGTTTGAGCTCATCACGGGCCTGGGCGACTGCGTGGGGGTCGACTTTACGGAGTTCTTTTGAGTTGAGTTTCATTATGAAAATTCACTTAGTTTGAGGTAAATATTCTTTTTGTCGGTTTTCAGGGAGAGCAAGGATCAGATTGTTGATGAGGCGCTCAATCGTATTTTTATAAATGTAATCAGTCACGGTCTGAGCAGCTTGTGAAGCAGCCTTCTCAGCCTCGATTGACATTTTTCCGGCGGCCGACGCGGCGAGCTCGCGACCGGTATCGAGGATCTCATGTGGATCAGCCGGGATTTGCTTTTCAAGCCCTGCGGCACGTGATGCCACATCTCTCACTTCATGGGGCAAATAGCTCTGAAGTGTGCGCGTTTCTTCGCCAAGGACGAGGGCGTTGGGATCAGAGGTACGTGATCCTCGAGATACATATCCGACCACAAGTGAGGCAACCACGAGTGCAGCAAAAAGGACGCCTTTCACAGGGGAAATGGGTGGTTTTGACGGTGCGTCAACAATCGGGTGGATATCGGTCATATGCACGTACAGTATATTACGTTCTAGCTCACTTCGCCAACTTTTCAATTGTTTTGTTAGTAGGTCATGTCGAGTGTGACGATCTTGGTGCTTGCAATAGCTGCCATGTCCTCAGATTTCACAGTCAGTCGAGGTACCGGGGTGATTTCGGGATGGCCCATCGCCTTGAGAAAATCACTCAGTGGCTGAAGATGACTAAATGTTTTTTGATTTAGCGCTGCGTGACCATAGTGCATCGGGATGACGATGGATGGGTCGATCTGTTTCACCACTTGCGCAGCGGTGACTGCATCGATGGTGTAGTGTCCACCGACGGGAATCATCAAGATATCAACACTTCCAACAGCCTCAAGTGCAGCATCATCGAGCTTGTGGCCAAGATCGCCCGCATGCAAGACGCTCAAGCCCTCAGTGTGGATTTTGAACATCACCACTGGTCCTCGGTCGGCACCTTTTTTATCATCGTGAAATGCAGAAATACCTGATATGAAAGTTGACTTGATCTCATACTCACCAGGCCAATCAAGGACCGTGGGCGTGCCTTCAACGCCCTTGATGTTATTGTGATCGCTGTGTGCATGTGAGAGAGTCACGATATCGGCAGGAGTTTTTGGGTATTTCAGACCAATATCTGCGGAGTAGGGATCAGTGACGATCGTAGCGGTTTTGGTTTTGATTTGAAAGCTCGAGTGAGCGATGTATTTGATTTCCATAGGAATAAAAAGTGAACTATGAAATATGAACCATAAACTGTATTTATGTGTGAGCCTCGAGTCGGAATCGAACCGACAGTCTAACCCTTACCATGGGTTTGTTTTACCACTAAACTATCAAGGCAATTCAAGCGATCTGATCCAATAAAACACCAAGGGACATTATACAAGGTAGTTGACCGCAAAAAAGGTCCAAAAATCAGAACAAACACCATAAATACTTTCGAGTGCATATCTAAAGCCGTGGATTATAATGGTCGCATGGCAGATATCACCTCACATGCCCTCAAGGTCCCGCCCCATGATGCTGAAGCAGAAAAATCAGTACTCGGAGCGCTTCTCATCGATCCGTCCTCGATTGGACTCATTGCACATTTTCTTTTGCCGAATCATTTTTATTCTCGACAAAATCAAGTGATCTACGATGCATGTCTTGGTCTTTTTGAAAAACAAAAACCAATTGATGCGGTGACGCTCAAAAATGAGCTAAAAACGGCTGGAAATCTAACTACAGCTGGTGGACAAGGATATCTCGCCGAACTCATCTCATCAGTGCCAACTGCTGCAAACGTCGAGCACTATGCCCAGATCGTCAAAAATCAGTTTATCAAACGCAAGATCATCGAGGTGTCCTCGCGTGCGGTAGAAAAAGCATTTGAGAACACTTCAGATACACGCTCAATGCTCGACAATATCGAAAGTGAAGTCTTTTCGATTGCAGAGGAGAGCGTTGGACGGGATTTTGTCCCCCTCAAGAACCTACTTACCGAAAGTTTTGAGCGACTTGAAGAGCTATCCAAGTCAGATGGGCATCTTCGCGGGTTACCAACAGGGATACCCGAGCTGGATATGAAGCTCGCCGGCATGCAAGACTCAAACCTGTTGATTTTAGCAGCACGCCCAGGTGTGGGAAAGACGTCACTCGCACTCAATATGGCCCTTCATGCAGCACACCATCACAAAAAAGGTGTAGCAATATTTAGTCTTGAAATGAGTAAGGAAGAGCTCGTTGATCGACTGCTTGTATCACATGCTGATATTGATGCCTGGCGACTCAAGACGGGTAAGCTCGCACCTGAGGACACAAAGGCCGTGATAGAGGCGATGGGTGATCTTTCTGAGGCTCCTATATATATCGATGACACCGCAGGAGCTTCGATCTTGGAAATGCGCTCAAAAGCCAGAAAACTCAAAGTAGCTCACGACATAGATTTGATCATTGTTGACTATCTCCAGCTCGTTGACGCGGGGCGCAAGATGGACTCACGTGAACAACAAGTCTCCTACGTTTCTCAAAATTTGAAAAATCTCGCCCGCGAACTTAAAGTACCTGTGCTGGCGCTTTCGCAGCTCAATCGTATGGTTGAGCAGCGAGGGAGCAAAAGACCACAGTTGGCTGATCTGCGTGAGTCAGGGTCAATCGAGCAAGATGCGGACGTGGTCATGTTCATCTATCAAGAAAATGAAAATGACGATATGCTCGACTCAAATAAACGGATGATGAAGCTCAACATAGCAAAACACCGAAACGGATCCCTAGGCGACATCGATCTCATGTTCCGAGGTGACAGAGTCAAGTTCTATGGAGTGGAGAAGAGTCTCCAGATCTGACCCTCTGCATCAGCTGCAACATGCCATAGCTAGACGCAGTCCCTACAAGTGCTCCGACTACTACATCTCCGACAAAATGACACTGGAGTGCGACGCGTGAATAACTTACGAGAAGAGCGACAGAAAGGTATAAGACGTCACGTCTTCTTTGATGGTCGAAATACATGAAAATGACCGCGCCGGCAAATGCTGCGGCTGCATGACCCGATGGGAAACTAAAGTCGCGGGGACAATAGAGGGTGTTTGTATGTGCTACAACGTACGGCCGTTCGCGATGAAAGATGGGTTTAAGTACGAAATGGATCAAAACCGTAACTAAAACGATTGAGAAAGTAGCAAAAGCAGAGATTTTGAGTAGTTTTTGCGTGAATCTATGCTTGTCTTGTCGGAAAAAGATTTCCCAAGCAGAGACCCCAACGAGTACTAAGCCCCATACATATATCCACGATCCGTCAAAGGAGAAAAATCGGAAGACTATCTCAAATATTCCTGATCTGACAAATAGGGGAGAGAGAAGCGTAGTGAGTGATTGATCAAGGGAAAGAAGTGTATCCACCCGTACATTTTAACGGTTTCGATCGGTAAAAGGGTGAACAGTTTCAGGTTAAAAGCGCTTTTCTTATGTGGATTCTGTTTATTAATATTTTTCTCTTCATCTAACTCGCTGTCGCTCAGACAGAGATTCATTCAAAAAATATCAATAAACAGAATCAAATGCATACATCCTAAACAATCCTTTTATACTTGGCAAAATACTCTTTATATCGTGCCATTGTTTTTATTACACCGGAATGCAGTGGAGTTGGCAGATCGTCTAAGGTGAAAAAACCTATTTCACTAATTTTCTCAGGCTCATTGTTTTGAATATCATTGAGATTTACTTGGACAAAAAAGGGAATAGCGAGCCAGTGTGTTTGTATTCCGTTTTGTTCACGAAGTACTGAATGGGGTGGCAACTGTTCTTGGATTATGCCTTGAGATCCATACTCTTCCCTTATCTCTCTGAGCACGCTTTCTTCTAACTCTTGGCCGAAATCAAGTTGCCCTCCTCCAAAGTCCCATTTTCCCTTTTCATCGCGGCAATTTTCACTTCTTTTGTGAATCACAAAAGTTCCCTTGCCGTCATTGCAATAAAATGGAGTTGTAATGCCGATGTAATCTATGCCTGGTTTAATTTTTTGATTCATGTGTGTAAGACGTTTTTTAGACCTGACAGAGGATCAGTTGAATAACTTGTGCCGTGAGAGGGGGTCGAACCCTCATGAGTTATGCACTCATCAGTTTTTGAGACTGACGCGTATGCCATTCCGCCACCACGGCTCTTTCCAACAATGAGTAGTGTAGCAAAAAAATATTGTTTCTGCGCTCAAGAGGAGGTATGATGAGCAGATTTATATGAAATATTTACGGGCAATTGCCCCAGTGATCAAACAGTACGGATGGCTTCATGCGGTGCGATTAGCTATCAACGAGGGGAAACACATAGCTTGGAATCAAGCGATTCGAGGATCGTATAGCCAGCATTATGAGGATCTCATCCTCGATAACATATTCCAATCACAAAAAGAGGGGTTATATCTCGATATCGGTTGTCACGAACCGATGCGGATCAACAACACGTATCGGTTATATAAAAAAGGATGGAGCGGCATATGCGTAGATGCCTCAGCAGACTATGCTAAGGATTTTAAAACACTTCGTCCACGCGATGCCTATGTACAGGTGGGTATTGGCAAGCAAACAAGCAGCCCAATGGAGTTTTATGAGTTTAGTGCTCCTGCGCTTTCGACATTTTCTCCTGATCTGGCACGTCAATATCAGGCTCAAGGTCATGCACTGGTCCGGACATCTCAAATACCCGTCATCACCCTATCGGAATTATGCAATAAATACGTCAAAGAAACGGTTATAGATTTGTTATGTCTTGATATTGAGGGTTACGATTTAGAAGCACTTGAATCACTTGATTGGGAAAAATATAAACCCCGCGTCATCTGTGTCGAGACCAAACCATCGGGGAATATTCAAGAGGGGAGCGCGGGCGCTGACCACGAAAGCATCGACTCATTTTTAAGAAAACGCGGATATAAAATCCATGCACACACATCGGTGAACTCAATCTATACATCATTTTGAAAACACTCCATTTCTACAGTATGATTGAGGCTCATGAAAGCACTAAAAAAGCATCTTCTGCGAGTCAATTGGCTACTCATCGGCATACTGATTGTTTCGTTTGGATTGCGGACCATGCATCTCGACTGGGATCAGGGCCAACATCTGCATCCCGATGAACGCTTTTTGGTCATGGTGACGAGCGCAATGAAGGTGTCGCCGAGCTTTAGTGCGTATCTTGATCCGCTCAAGTCGACCATGAATCCGCTCAATATCGGACACACTTTCTTTGTCTATGGCACGTTTCCCCTCGTGGTCACCAAATTTATAGCAATTGCACTCAATAAGGACTTCTATGGTGGATTACACCTCGTCGGTCGATCCCTTTCGGCACTGGTTGACACCAGCATCGTTTTTTGTATTTATTTTGCTATAAGGAAAATCCGTCAGGTTGCTCTGGACTCCTCAGTTCAAATTGCCCCGAGCATCGCCTACTGGGCCGCATTCTTTTATGGTATCTCGGTACTCCCGATCCAGCAGAGTCACTTTTTCACCACTGATACATTTGCAAATGCTGCTAGTGTGTGGGGGATCACAATATTGATTCGTGCCTGGAGCCATTCATCAGATCAAAAACACAAAAATAGCCAGATTTGGGTCATGCTGCTCAAAAAGATGGCCCACATTATCGTAGCTGGTATTTTTGTGGGGATGGCGATCGCCAGCAAGATAAGTGCAGTATATATCTTACCTGTATTTGGATGTTTGCTCTTTGTTTTGGTTGGCACAATACCACTTCAACCAAAACGCCACTCGATATTTTTGCAGCGTTGCTTACTCTTCATGTTGTTTGGTATCACCCTGGCGGTGAGTACTTACCTTGCGGTTCGGTTGGCGGGACCATATTACTTTGCAAGTAGTAATATTTTTTCCTTTCAGCCTCATCCCAATTTCATAGACAACATTGAAGAGCTCAGGCGACTGTCAAATAGTGATGGCTGGTTCCCTCCTGTTGTGCAGTGGATCCACAAACCAAAGCCGTGGTTTGCACTGCAGAATATTGCATGGTTTGGGCTTGGTCTGGGGATTGCAGCGACAGCTCTTTTTGGATTATTCACAATGCTTAAGGAATGGTTGAGAAATTCGGTAAAAAAATCCGGCATTACCCTCTCGATCGCACTTTGGGGAGTAGTTGTATGGGCAACTGGCATATTGCTCTATCAAGCGATGCAAATCGCGCATACTCTACGTTATTTCCTGATCCTGTATCCTTTTTTTGCGGTATTAGCTGCAATTGGCATGCATCGGCTCCTCTCGATTGTTGAAGCGGCCCGATATCAGCTTGCCATCAGACGGGTGATGCAGGCTATCCTTGTGGTCGGAGTATCAGTCTGGACAGTAGCATTTTGTCATATATACACGGTTCCACACTCCCGGATCGCTGCGTCAGAGTGGATGTGGCAGAACTTACCTGGTGGGTCACAGGTCGGACTAGAACATTGGGATGATCCACTTCCACTGAATCTACCTGGCACGGGTGGAAGGGTCATCACAGGAGTAGAAATGCCGATATTTGGGCAAGATACAGATGAGAAATGGGTACAAATGAAACAGAAATTTGCTCAGATACAGTACTATGTCATGACTTCAAATAGAGGATGGGGGAGTGTCACCACTGTACCTGAACGGTTCCCTTTGCAAACAAAGTTTTATAAAGATCTCTTTGCTGAAAAAACTGAGTTCACTCATCTCATGACATTTTCCTCTTTTCCGACACTTTGCGTCCCATTAACGCGATTGTGCTATCATTTTGATGACCAGTGGTCGGAAGAGGCGTTTACCGTGTATGATCATCCCAAAGTCATGATTTATGTAAAAAAATAACTTATGTCCACTTCACCTCAGCCATCCTCAGATCTTAAACAATCAATCTCCCAAAAACGCCACGAGCTCAATATACTCGAGGCGGAACTGATTTCGTCAACTGAGAATGAAATGAAAAAAGATCGAAAAAGCATACTTACTGCATCAAAAAATGATGAGAAGATGTCTTTTATTCTTTTGATTCTTTCATGCATCGGTATGGGTATATTTGTACTTTCGGGTTGGTTTATGAATCCTGACCAAACTCGTTCCTCGAAACCGTGGATTCAGATATCCTGGCCCGGCTCAGAAAAAAAGGCTTGCGGTGTCAATGACGGTAACTACGCCGCCTGTGTTGAGGGACAAAGACAAGGGAGTGGGTGTGTGTGGTATGCAACGTGTAGCAAATGTGCACCTCAAAATACCTCGGATATAAGCTCAGTATGTAAATAAATGAACCCACTACGTTCTGGATTGCAAAAAAATTCTATCTGGATCAACATGGTTTTTTGGGCCACGATCATCACCGTGAGTTTCTACGGACTAGCACGTGCACCAATAGGGTTTTTTGCCGATGAGGCGGGGATTGGTGTTGCAGCGTGGCAATTACTGCATGGCCAATGGGGGGCAATTCACAACTTCGCCTTTTATCACCATCTTAATGAATACTACGTTGGACTACTTGGGCCAGTGAGCGCTATCCCATTTATATTTATATTTGGCTTAACAGAAATGGCTGTTCGGGCAGCCTCCGTGTGCTACGGTCTCATCACGCTTTTTGTATTATCCAAAATCATGGAGCAGCTCCAGCTCAAAGGCAAATATATTGCCATTTTTTTCATCTGGAGCATACCGCTTTTTTTCCACCCGATGCGGACACAGTTTGCCCTAACACCCTCACTCCTGTGTCTCAGCCTCGCTCTATGGATATGTATCAGGATGGATACACCCTCGCGGGTGAAAGCATTCGCAGTTGGGTTACTAGGAATTGTTTCTGCATATAGCAACAATGCGTATTTGATATCTGGCATGGTATGTGCGGGGTGCATGGCTCTTGGTTGTATCATCCGTTTTCGTCAACAAAAACGACTTGCAGTACTCATGGTGTGTTACCTAGCAATCGGGTTGATGGTGGGATTATTGCCATATGCGATAGCCATTGGTCGTGAACCAATTTTTCTTAAACGTCTGGCTGATAAAAACTCGAGTTCTCAGGCAGCACTGGTATCTAAGGAAAAAGTATTGTTTATGGCAACTCAGTACCCTCGCTATTTTGACCCAGGTTATCTCCTGACTAGGGGAGAGATAGATAGTCCCGGATCGGGTAATTACCGACATTCAATCACTGGTTTTGGGCAGTTTTCCTATCTACAGGGAGGGCTGGTGATCTTTGGGTTGGTCAGTCTCTTGCTATTGCATAGATATCGACGATTTCGCTACCTACTGATCACAACCATCGCCATGATATTGACATATCCGTTAGCTGATATCATCACTCAAAATGGTATCCGCCCGCCTTATACATACAGCATATATGTACTCGTTTTACCCTGTGCATTATGCATTATGTTTGCGGTAGACAGTCTTGTACATCTGACCACCAGCGGACGGAAGATAAGAAAAGTCATCGCACGAACATTGATCTTAGGATGTGTCTTGTATGGATTGGTTTTCTTCGGTAACTACCTCAAAACGTATCTAACTCCCACAGAAAATACCGCAGGGTTTTGGGGGTGGCAATGGGGGCCTCGTGAAATCATGTCGTATTTTAAGCAACACGAGCAGGAATACGACGAGCTCTATATGCAGGGGGCCTTTAATGCTGGTGGTATTTTTATCCCTTTTTATGATCCAGATAATGTATGTAGAGATAAATGCAAGCTTGGAGGGTTCGAAATGTATAATCCCAACAAAAAACAGCTATTTGTCGTCCAATCAAAGGATTATGACGCATATATGAGTGCCGTACCTTCACTACGAGAAATATATGCACTGTCTAATCCAGGCAACACTCTCAATACCTCGTTTTATTTTATGACGTCTCGCCAAGCGACTGAGTGATGATGTTGTGTATCTCCTCAATACTGCGGGAGAAGGAGAACGAAGACGAAACTTTTTGGATCATGTCCGGACTCGTGTATTGACTACGATTTTTTAATATCCGCCCAATCGCTTCGGACAAAGCCTTTTCGTTTTGAGGCTCTACGATGATCCCCATACCCGTGAGTTGTACCGGGACCCTGACACCGGGCAGATTTGAAACCACTACAGGAATTCCACACTTCATCGCGTCTACCTGGACCATGCCAAATGCCTCAGTTTGATTGATTGAGGGGAGCACAAATACATCAAGCGATCTATAAAATGAGGTGAGTGCTGAGCCTGACAGTGTTCCAAAAAAATGATGGGAAACGCTGTATTTTTCGAGCAGCGACTTAATCTTGAGTGTATATGCGTCCTCGCCGGCAACGTCTTTGCCATAGGGACCAGCAATCTGCAATGTATATCGAGATGTTGGATCAGCTTTCATTATTTCAGCGATAGCTTGAACCAATACCTCAAGCCCTTTTTCTGTAGCTACTCGTCCCGCATATCCAATATTGAATTCATGCTCATTTTTAACTCTCTGTGTAGTATCTTGCGAAGTGGCAACTGGATCGGGAACAGGGGGGAGGATAAAGCTAAATTTGTTGGGTGTTTTTCGAAAAAGATCACCAACCCAGGTAGATTTACAATAATCTTCAGTATACCCGATGATATGTGTGCAGAGCGATAGTTGGATCCAGTTTGCGCATGTGAGTATTGATCCTATGAACCGATTGAATAGTCCAGCAGGCATAGTCACTACACAGTGAAAAAAGGAGAGGATTGGCTTACCGAAACATCGTGCGAGTATCGCTAGTGGAGTACCCTCAACGTTCGGTATATTGAGTATCACCAAGTCATGTTTTATCAGCTGACTAATATATGTCAAGATACTCATCGGAGCAATAAATCCTTTAGATATCTTAAACCAATACGGCATCCTGATGATCTGGTAACCATTTAAAGTCTCCTGTTGGGCAATGTCACCACGATGTGCAAAAGTCAGCACAGTGATCTCAAATTCACTTGAAAGTGATCGAAATACTTGCTCAGGATACGTGGTCATCCCAGAAATGTACGGATAGTAGTACGGTGAGAAAAAAAGGAGCCGTTTTCGAGTATTCATACCGAGTTTGATAGTTCAAGATGCTTCCTTTGCCAATCAATCATACTATCCAGACCATCTAGGAGTTTGATCTTTGGCTGCCAACCAAGATGTTGATAGATTGATCGATTAGCCGAAACGAAGTATTTCTGGTCAGCGAGGCGCTCTTTTTCATAGCTGATCGTAGGGGAGACGCCGATCTTTTGAGCGAGGATCTCGAGTATTTGACTCACTGAGTATGAGTTGTCCAGCCCACCGCCGATATTAAAGACTGACCCGCGAACTGACTCGATATGCTGAATCGCTGCCTCATATGCACGTATGAGGTCGTGGACATGGAGGAGATCACGCACTTGATATCCGTCACCAAATACAGTGATGGGCCGATGTGCGAGCATCTGTTTAGAAAAATGTGCAACCCAACCCTGATCTTCAATACCACGCTGATACGGGCCATAGATGCATGATTGGCGGAAAACAACGGTATTAAGTCCGTATGAGTGGGCCCAATCTTTGACGTACTGATCGGCACTCCCCTTGGAGACCCCATAGGGAGAAAGAAAATCGAGCTGCTCGGACTCATCTATTCCGAGTGGTTTAGAAGTATTCTCCCATCGTTTGTGTTGATCATCTTTTACAAGTGTATGAGTATGGAGATCTCCATAGACTTTATTTGTTGATGAGTAAAGAAAAATAGCTTTCGGACTGAGTTTCTTTGAGGCTTCAAGGAGCCTAAAAGTCCCAAGCACATTGGTGTTAAAATCATGCTGTGGATCAGTGAGTGAGGTGGTGACCGCGGTTTGGCCGGCGAGATGGAGGATAACAGAGGATTCAGCTAACTGTTTTGCATATGCATCAGTATCGCCAACCTCGGCCTTCACAAACTTGAGATTGGGAATATTTTTTCTAAGCGTCGTGAGATTGTCTTCAACTCCTTTTCGAGAGAGGTTATCAATGATGGTGACCGACCAGCCTTTTTGGGCAAAGAATAGAGTGGCATTGGTACCAATAAAGCCCGCTCCGCCTGTGATTACTATTTTATTTTTTTGCATATGCCTCAATCGACTTCATAACTTCGCTAAAATGAGCAAACTTGTGAGGATAGGGGATAGAGCGATCAGCGATGTTGTACATCCACCAGATTTGGGTAGGAAGTTGTCGTGCGGCGAGGTGCTCAACGATATTCCAGTTATCTTCAATGTATAGATCAAGACCAAGCTCTCTAATGACGCGTTCTTTGTACGTGTGAGGCTGCTCATTTTTACCATTCATGATGATTTTAGTGAAAAAACGTTCCCCATGATGAGAAGCGACAAACGAGTCGAGCTCGGGCTTGAGAAAATCATAGCGAGCAGTGACAAGATATGCCTCAATAACACCAGATTTCACCAGTGGCTCAATACGCTCAAATCCTGAGGGCGTAAATAGGCTAAATGCGTGGGCGAGCTTCCAGATGGTTTTTTCAATGACTCCATGGGGTATATGAAATACCTTTTCCTTTTTCGGAGTAGTTAAACGTTTGTATGCAGTGATCAGTGGTCTAGCGATACGAAGAGGGTTGTACAGAAGCACTCCATCGAGGTCAAAACCCACTCGTAGGGGTGAGTGAGTTGTTTGCACTGACATAGAAGATAGATTATACTCGTACATGATCAGACACTCAATTTGAGACGCATTTCGCTATGTTGCCCATACTCATCCAAACCAAATACTTGACCATCTATACCATGGGCATTTTTCTTGTTCTGGCGCTCTTTTGGTTTCTGTATTTTGTTTGGAGATACGTGCGGTTAACTCCACATCGCGAAGAACAGGTGTTTGATGTGATTATTTTGGCGGGTCTTGCTGGTGTTGTAGTAGGTAGGATTTCTTTTGTACTGATTAACTTGAAGGATTTTATTGAAAGAGGAAATAGCGCAATGCTTGCCTTACACCTTTATCCTGGTATACAAGACTCAGCAGCATTGATCGTTACTGTGGCCTGTGCTGCTCTGCTATTTTATCGGAGAAAGATCCCGGTTTCTTTGGTCATTGCCCATATGAGTATAGCGTTTTGCATAGGCATGGCCCTAGTGAGTCTTGGGACCCTATTTGCGGGGACTGTGGTGGGAACCTCAACAATGATTCCTTTGAGAATCAAATACGCGGGACTTGACGGCTTAAGACATATGGTGGGACTGTACCAAGCGCTGTATTACTGTTTCTGTGCTTTTCTATTTCACTTCTTACTCATGCAAGCGAGACATCATAAATCTCTATACGGAGTGCTCATCGGACTCATGTTGTGGGTATTTGCTTTTAGTAAAGTAATATTCTTAAGCTGGATTGAAAAAGACCTGTTGTATCCTACAACTTTGGCCCGCACTATCGATGTGGGCCTACTGGTCTTTTTGATGTTGACAGGCTTGGGGTTGCTGGTATATTATCTCCGCCTCTACGTACTGAAATTAAACACACGATAGAGCAGTCTTATGGTGCATATTTTTGATTCTTACCCTATGGATAAAGCTTTTCTAGACAAACAAAAACAAAAATTGCAGGTAGAAAAAGAGAAAATCGATGGGCAGCTATTGCAGCTCAAGTCGAGCGATCCTTTTTCTGATCCAGATCATGCCACTGATAATGCATCTCCTGACACTGATGCCAGAGAAGAGATGGGGCACCTTGCCGTTGAAGCCACCGGAGATGATCTAAAACGCCGACTGACTCTCGTGGTTGCCGCTCTAAAGCGTATTGAAAAAGGTACCTACGGTATCTGTGTACGCACGGGAAAGAAGATTCCTAAAGCTCGACTGCTGCTCGTGCCTGAGGCGGACTCGATCGTAGCTTAATTACTGCTTTTTTTGGTTGTCATCGTTACGATATCCCTTTGCTTGTATATACTTCGTGTTGTACTGTATATGGTATGCGCTCGCGACAGATATATCTCATCAGTGGACTGTTTTTGTTTCTCCTCGTCGTCATTGTGCTTGCCTGGCGCTCGTACCAAACATCACTCTTTGTACTCGATCGCAACCGTATTCTCGTTGGTATCTGGCTTGGTGAAGAAGCGTATGTATTGTCGCTACCAAAGGAGTCTGGTCAGAATCACCTGCTCTGGTACCCACCCAGTCAAGAAGTTACTATCCCAGGAGGTCTCAAAAACTACAAACTCGGCGCACTTGCCAAAGTTGCACAGCTTGAATCAGATCCTCGACTATACACAAAGGCCATGAGTCAGCTAGCAGGGATACCTCTTGAAAAAACGCTCTACAAGAGCACCCAGGAGGTATATTATGGTGAACCTGAGGCACACGGAACTGTATTAGAGATTGCCACACAAATTCGCTCATCACTCTGGAATCTAGACGGAGGATCTTTTTGGGATAAATTGTTCCTATACCAAAAAGCTGGGGCATTGAGGAGTTCAAATACAGAGCTATACATCAAGCTAAAGCCAGACAAGGCCAATCTGTATGACCGACTATTTCGCAATGAAAAACGCCTAGTCCAGATGACGTACTCAGGCTTACCTGAAACAGCTTTTTTCCTATCACGACTTCTTGAAGGCATCGGCATCCGGGTAAGTGATATCGGACCATATACTGGTCCTGCGATAAAACAATGTGTAGTTACTGAAAAAGTTGGTACTCAGTCGAAAACTGCCGCATATATCACTGGGTATTTTGGCTGCAGATACCAAACGGGTGACACTGGTCTCTACGAGATCCAATTTGCCCTCGGATCTGATACGATAGAGGAGTGGAGGCTCTAAATATATGTCTATAGTCATCTGGGTGGTCAGTCTTGGGGTGCTTTCATTTGTACTCGCGCTGCGGAGTATGAAGCATGATTTATCAAACCCCATGCCCGAACCAAAAAAACATATGACTTATCACCACACCACGAAAGATACTGTCGATGAGAAAAAAAGAGGTTCAATACACGGGACAATCGTTCAATTGTGAGTGCAGTCTGCTAGCAGGAGGTCATTCTTCTTCCTCTTCGTCTTCATCGGTTTCGATCCCCATGATCGGCTCTTCACCATTTTTATCTTCAGTTTCAAGGTCAGCAATGACACTGTCTTCAATCACATCACTTTTCTCGTCAGGATCGGCAGCAGCTACATCCAGACCATCGGGGGTCTCGGTAGTTTTGGGTTTCTCAACGAGCTCAGCTTCAAGCTCCTCAGTCTGCTGGGCCATGACCCGTGCAATGCTGCCGGGGATATCAAGTGGAAAAGACGCCATCCGCTCGACTTTTTTACCCTTTGATTGCTCACGGATAAATATACTGATCCGGCTCAAGTTCGCCTCACGAATATAGGCGTTATATATGCTCTCATGCTCAATAAAGTAGATGAGTCTGACGCCCACATCATCAGGCAGGATCCCGATATACTCATCACTCTCATTACGGACCTCTACGTGTCGCTTACGGATGATGAGATTGACCTTTTCACCGACGATGAGCTTTGCAAGGATGTTGCGCTGACCAAGCTGGTTGATCACCACTGCTTTTGTTTTACCCGGAAGTTCGACGAATAGGTCGGGATCGAGCTGAATATGTTTCACCTCATGAGCAGAGGTTGACACTTTGTTGATCGCGATTTTCTCAATGTACTCAAGGGCTATGATGCTTTGTGGTTGGTGTTTGAGCACCTTTTTGTATAGATCGTGTGCCGTATCAAACTTTTTCATTTGAAATGCGGCAAATCCACCCCGAAGGAGAGCTGGTATATTGCGAGCGTCGATGGAACATATTTCTTGATTTGTTTTGAGTGCCTCTGACCAGCGCGAGTCTAGAGCGGCTTCAATGGCTTTTTTTTCGAGTTCATTAAGAGATGGTTTTTGCATATTGGCGCGAGAAGTATACCGATGTATGGGTACAAGTCAAGACGACCGTGGGTAGGGGATCGAGTAGAGGATAGGGCTCTGGGGATGTACAATATATATGTATATGGTTCATCGACTGGTCACACTCTCAAAACGGCTTCGTATACTCATCTCAAGTGGCATAGCAGCAGGCATGTTTGCAATCGCAATCACGCTCCCATATCACGTCATTCCGCTCGTATCAATTCTCTCTGCGGGAATTATCTTTGGACTCGTTTGGTATGCCCTTCATGAGGATGTGAAGGGGATAGAGTGGTATATGCTGTTTGTGGTCCCCATCGTCTGGACCATAGTATGGTATATATTTTTCTTCCTCATCCCCGTCCGATGGGTGACCCGACTCGGGGCAGTTTCAATCTATGCTTTGGTTTTGTACGTTTCTATCTCTGCTAATAACATCTTTAATGTAGCAAAAACAAAGAGCATCCAGCTGGTCAGAGTAGCCAATGCGGTAAATCACATCGTACACATTGCAACCCTGTATCTTTTTCTTCAGATAATCTATGCATTTGAGCTGAGTTGGTACCTGCTTTTGATCACCTCATTTGTCTACATGACCTTTATGTATACGCAGTTTTATTGGGCCCAGCATCTCAGCACCCAGGTCAGACTCGATACTCCCTACCAATCACCCTCAGTTCTCACCTCGATTGTAACCACGTTTCTCATCACATTGAACTCATTTGTCCCTATGTACTCGGTACCGTTGCGAGCGGCTCTCACCGCCGGGTTTGTATATTTATTGACTGGCGTCTTGTCGGTACATATACAACAAAAAGTATTTGCGGCATATCTACGCGAATATGTGGTGGTTTTGGGTATATTGATCTGCATGCTCCTGTTTGCCATACAGTGGGCGCCCTAAGCGAGAAGAGGAGAGCAACAAGGACCAAAACTATAGGATATTGTGGATAACTTCGTGAGGTAGGCGAGAGTAGCGAACTATCCCTACATGCTACTTACTGATAAGCGTTCAGAAATATCTTCAACATACTTCCTCCAAGAGAAGTGAGTGATTTGAAAACACAATTCGATTTCGGTGCCTACACCCTGTTTTTGAGCGGCCCAAATGATAAGGGGAGCGATACTGCTAATGTCGTAATATGTATATCTTGCGATGTCTCAGTAGGAAGAGAAGAGTAACTGTATTTTTCGTCAAAATAGATTTGTG
>Ga0138256_10003305_pt1 | contig 17180 bp, 23 predicted proteins | sample KNB2016incub_MG_FD_105486 | JGI IMG/M metagenome (GOLD analysis project Ga0138256, IMG submission 105486) | Active sludge microbial communities from wastewater in Klosterneuburg, Austria - KNB2014incub_MG | ecosystem: Engineered > WWTP > Activated sludge > Unclassified | place: Austria... | reverse complement strand
TGGCAGTTACTTTATCCTCATAGACAATATCGGCAATGGCTTCGGTACCGGCAGCAACGGCGGTGTTCAGGTCGTAACCAAGAGATGAACTTTCAAATTCGTACGCCGGTGCCGCTACCGGTTCGGGCGCCACTGAAAAGCCTTGCGGAGCGACAGAAATCGCTTGTGCGGCCGGTTCAGGTTGCCTCTCAACGTCCGGCGCAATATCCGGAAGCGGTTTGGGAACGCGAATCGAACCGTCGGAGTCGCTCAGCATAGGCCGGACCGTCACGTTAAAGCCGGCCGACGATTTGTGGACGGTGAATGTGAAATTACCGAGATTGTGCGGATGAACGAATTCAACCTCGTCATTGTGCGGCAGTGTTGCCCGTACTGACGCCGGTATCAGCGGAAAGACCATCGAGCTGATCTGAGTGCCTTGAAGCGGCGATTTTGCGACCTCGGTCGTACGGTTTTCGGAAACAAGATACGGATTCTTGTCCGGTTCTAATCGCAGTTCGTCACTACAGGATGAAAGTAGCTGCTGGAGATATACGTTGAGCGTTTCCATAAATTGGGGTTGGGTCATAGGAATAAAATGGGCGTGCAGGAGCCAGATAGCGGGAGTGGCCATTGAGAAGATTAACACAGTTTAACAATTTTGTCAGCAAAATTGTGGGGTCAAGGAGTTTCTGATTAGATGGTAATTGATTCGCGGTACTCGCCCCATTTCTTTCGCAGACAATTGGCAATCTCGCCGACAGTCACGTGAGATTCGACTGCTGCAAGGATGTGCGGCAACAGATTTGCGGTTCCGCCGGCTGCATCGCTAAGTAAGGCGAGTGCTGAGTCAGCCCGTTGCGCATCACGTCGGTTGCGTACCGCCAGTGTCCTGGCAATCTGTTCGCGTTCTATTTGCTCATCGATCCGCTGGATCGGTATGGGAATCTCTTCGTCCGCCTGAAATCGATTAACGCCAACAACAACCGCGTCCTGGCGTTCGACGGCCCGCTGGTAATCGTATGCCGCCTCCTGTATCTCATTTTGTACGTAGCCGGTTTCGATAGCACGAAGCATGCCGCCCATGGCATCGATCTTATCGATATAATCGGCGGCGATTGCTTCAAGGCGGGTCGTCAATTCCTCGATCGCGTAACTGCCGGCAAACGGATCGACAGTGTCTGCGATCCCCGATTCATGTGCGATCACTTGCTGGGTACGGAGGGCAATGCGGGCGGCATTTTCGGTCGGCAGTCCGAGGGCTTCATCGAGCGAGTTGGTATGCAGGCTCTGTGTGCCGCCAAGGACAGCCGCCAGTGCCTGAATCGTTGTACGTACGACATTAACCTCAGGCTGCTGGGCGGTGAGTGTTGAACCCGCAGTCTGCGTATGAAACCGCAGCGCCATCGACTTTGGGTTCTGTGCCCCGAATCGGTTTTTCATTATTCGCGCCCACAGGCGGCGGGCCGCTCGGAACTTGGCAATTTCTTCGAGCAGGTTGTTGTGTGAATTAAAGAAAAACGAAAGTCGCGGAGCAAAATTATCCACGTCGAGGCCAACATCAATCGCAGCTTGAACGTAGCAGATACCATCTGCCAGGGTGAACGCGATCTCTTGTGCGGCGGTTGAGCCTGCTTCGCGAATGTGGTACCCGGAAATTGATATCGTATTCCAATTTGGCACCTCCACCGCACAGTAGGCAAACGTGTCAGTGATCAAACGAAGCGAAGGCTTTGGCGGGTAAATATAGGTGCCGCGAGCAATATATTCCTTCAAGATATCGTTCTGAATTGTACCGTTGACCTTTTCAAAACTAACACCTTGTTTGCGAGCGACCGCCAAATATAGGCACAGAAGCGTCGCGGCCGTCGAATTTATAGTCATTGACGTCGAAACCGTATCAAGCGGAATACCGTCAAATAGTGTCAACATATCGTCAAGGCTGTCGATGGCGACACCGACTTTACCAACTTCGCCCGCCGCCAGAGGATCGTCTGAGTCGAGTCCTATCTGAGTCGGAAGGTCGAAAGCAACGCTCAAGCCGGTCGTTCCTTGCGAGAGAAGATATTTGTAACGGGCGTTCGATTCTTCGGCAGTCGCGAATCCCGCGTACTGACGCATCGTCCAGTATCGCCCCCGATACATAGATGGGCGAACACCGCGCGTAAAAGGAAACTCGCCAGGCGATGCCAGATCGCGTTCGTAAATAACGGGCTCAGTATTACCCGGATTAAAGTTGCTCGGGAGTTCAATTCCGGAAGAGGTCAAAAATCGATCGCGTCTGTCGGGCATGTGATTTAGTTTAGCTTAAAGACAAATATCCGAAAACTCCGGAGGTTTTACAAAACGAGTATTTGATCTTGGTTGCCCCCTTTACAGAGCTAGCTCTATTCAAGTCCTAGCAAACTACCGACTTTTTGAGAGCCGGACCACAGTTTCGACATGATGCGTCTGCGGAAAAAGGTCAATCGCGGTGATCCGGTCAATCTGATACTCGGAGTCAAGAAAGGTCTTGAGATCGCGGGCTAGAATCGACGGTTCGCAGGACACGTATGAGATCTCACTGGGACACAGTTTGACAATTGCAGGAATGGACTGTCGCTCGGTTCCGCTGCGGGGCGGATCTATTAGCACAAAGTCAGGACTCTCGCCGCCGTCGACCGAATTTAGATAGGAAATAACAGATGACCCGACATGTTTTACGTTGGTTAGACGGGCACGTTCTACGTTTCTCACTGCAAAATCATTGGCAATCTCATTTTCCTCGACCGCAACGACGCTTTCAAATTGCCGCGCCAGCGGGATTGCAAACAAGCCTACTCCGCTGTATAGATCAAACGCCGTTTTGCCAGTCGCCCCGGCAATGGCAGTCTCGATCAAAGCCCCAATTAAAAATTTATTGGCCTGAAAAAATGTTCTGGCAGAAAATGAATATTCGTCTTGAGCGTTGACAAACGACAATTCCGCAGTCGTTTCCGCCATATCAGCCGAGTACATAGATACGCGGCCTTCCTCACCAGTACCTGCTTCCATTTCGGCGCGGTCGCTCCAGATCGACGACCAGTCCATGCTTTCGCGAATATATTCGAGCGTAGATTGCAGGCCCGGTGTGAGAATAGGGCACGAACCAATATTGACGACCTCGTGCGAATCGCGTCGAAAATATCCGACCGTTTTTTTTGTGCGATCCAGATGCCATCGAGCCCGCGAACGATAACCAAATTCATGGGGACTGGCTATTACATCGATCTCACCGTCATACGATATTTTTCCGATTCGCTGCAGACAGTCGCGAATGATGCCAACTTTTGCGTCGAGCTGTGCGCCGTACTTCAACTGTTGAAAATCACAACCGCCGCAAACACCGAAATGCTTACAGGGCGGATCGACGCGTTTTACTCCCGGATGCTTCAGTTCGACGACTTCGGCAAATGCCATCCGTTTTTTTATATCGACTATGCGTACCCGGGCCACATCGCCCGGTACCGTTAGCGGGGTCAGCACGGTCAAATTTTCCGCAAAGGCGAGTCCGAAACCGCGCGGAACAATCTTTTCGATACGGACCTCGATAATGTCGCCTGTCGTATAATGTTTGCTCAAATTTCTCGTTTACCTGCCTGTTCAACATTCAGCACAACTCGAAGTTGTACTACCCAATAGTTTCGAGCCCGATCAGTAGATGCTGCTCACCGCCGATTTTGAGAAGGACTTATCCATTAAACACAAAAACGGGATTTAATGCTATCGGGACGAGCAGATTGGGTGGGATGGTCGTCAGGTCATTTTCCGAACTTACCGGCTTCGAGAACCATGCGTAATGTTTGCAGGTCAGCATCATCCAGATACGATAACGTGAACATAATCGCGACACCCTTTAGAACGGTAGCGTACATGCGCTTCTTGCCTGCATTCGATGAGATATCAAGGTATGCAAACTGATGTTTTCCGAGTTGTTCAGCCTTCGTCGCCGAATAGGTGAAATCCGGCGGCAGCTTTGCATTCATGTAGGCCGCAGTGATGGCGTCGAAATAATCTACGGCGTCAACAATCTGCCTGTGCGGAGCCAAATCTTCGGCGGTTACTCGAATGATAGCGCTATCGTCGGCGTTTGGCTCGGCGCGAAAGGCCGTCATCAGCACATCAATCTCGCGTTTCGAACGCACGGCCGTCGCATCGTCCGATTTATTGCTAAGGTCATAACCTTTTTCCCGGACGATCGACTCAAAGTCAGCACCGGCGATAAACCATGTTTCCGGAACAGCAATCTCAAATCCAAATATTGAATTGGTGTACGTGCGTCCCGCGACACTGCCGCCATTTGCTTCGAGGCCCGTCGCCTTCACGGGTACGACGGACGGAATCGACGCTCGTTTTGGTTTGGTCTGGGCGGAACCAGCGACAGCCAGAATGGATACCGTAATAAATAAAGCAAACTTTCTCATAAATAAAACAAACCGAGCCGCGGGATTCCGGCCTCTTCGCGCAGGCGTTTTAGCAGCATCAATTCAAATGTATTTCGATATGCGTCGGGCTCCATTTCAGACTTATACTCTCGCAATTGTTTTGTAATCTCTTTCTCCAATTCCTTTAGATGCGATTTTTCCCAATTTGAAAGCATTGCCCTGTCAAGCAATTTTTCGATATCGCCGAGCGTGGCATCTACGGTTTCAAAATCATCTGTCAGGTCGGCCCCAACTTCCTCAAGCCTTATCACTGCTCGAGACAAATCTTCCTTTAGCTCAACGTTCGGATTTGACCGTATCGCGGCAATTGCATTCTGAATTTGCGCTAGCACACTTTCAGTTGAGAATTCACTGGGCGAACTTGTCTCGCTCGTTTCGTTTGACCTGCCGGCTTGCGACCTGGCCCATTCGGTGTACTGAGACTCGACCTCCTCGCGACAGTAGAAGAGACTCTTAATTGTTCGAGTTCCCGCAGGCTGTTTGTCAAAGACATCAAAGACGGATTCGATCGACCGGATGACAATATGCAGCGGTATTGAACGCTCTTGCCATGTTTCGATCAATGCCCAATCGAGCGGGCTTAGAAAAAGATGCCTGCCGCGCCGGCGAATAAATGTATCTTCGATCTCGGTATAATAATTAAAATAATTCACACGTATTCTCAGGCTATCCGGCGAGTAAGCGTTTGGAAAGGCGGGCCGTTGCTTTTTGACGCAACATGATGAAACTTTACGACGGCCGATTCGTTCTCTAAAATGTTGGAAATCACACGTTTATGCAATAAACTCTAGCTATGCCAAAAAAGAAATCTGATTCTGAAGAACCTGCACTCCCGATGAAACCGCACTCTGTAACCTGCCGTTACTGCGGCCAGAAAAATAATGTCAAAACTGACTATCAAAACAACGACGCAAATTGCGGACGATGTAAACTTCCTTTGTCAGACGAGCCGCATAAGAAATTCACCGGCTTGCACAAAAACGATTACGTTCACCCGGCAGACAAGTCGGCCCTCAAAGCCCTGAAAGCTATCCCCGGCGTCGATTCGGCGCTCAAAAAGCTGCTCGCGTGGACAGGCGAATCGGCCATTCGCGTTTCTTTCATGGCATCCGCTGTCAAAGTTACGCCTAAACAATGCCCCGATCTTTACGCAAAACTGGAAATCGCCTGTAAGACGCTTGGTGTCGAGCAGCCTGATATGTTTGTCCAGCAAAATCCGCTGGTCAACGCGTTTACCGGCGGTGTTGAAAAGCCGATTATCGTGCTCTTTTCCGGTCTCATTGAGCGGCTGAATGACGAAGAGACAATGGCTGTTATCGCACACGAGGTCGGCCACATCCATGCGGAACACGTTCTGTATATTACGGCGGCCCGCCTTATCGAATTTGCCCTTAACCGCTCAGTTGCAGCTCTCGTGCCGGGTTCGGAGATCATAAAGCTAGTTGTTTCTCTCGGGATCGCGAGTGCTCTGCTTGCCTGGGCCCGTCGCGCCGAACTTAGCTGCGACCGCGCGGCAATGCTCGTTATGCAGGACCCGCATGTCATCGGTCGGACGATGATGAAACTCGCGGGCGGCACATTTGCCTCAAAGATAGATTACGACCTCTTCCTTGAACAAGGCCGTGAATTCAAGAAGAACTACGACGAAAGCCGTCTCGACCGCTTCTGGGCCGACGTCATGAATTCGGGCCTCTCGCACCCGTTCCCCATCTGGCGCGTCGCCGAAATAATGGAATGGACCGAATCAGGCGAATATCAAGAGGTGATGAAGAATAGGTAAGAAATAAACGTCTCTGACCTTCGTACATGTCTCAGCATTACCCGGCGCCTGGTGGGGTTTGTGATTAGCATTTTTCAATGCTTAAAGTCATGCTTATAGTAATGACAACAGTGTCTGGAGCCGATATTGCAACCGACCTGGCCGAGAAGATTGTGGCTGCAAAGCTCGCGGCCTGCGTGCAAATATTGCCGCAGATGACGTCGGTTTATGTTTGGGAGGGCAAACTCCAGCGGGAACCCGAGTTTTTAATGCTTATCAAGACTCTTCCGCAAAAATACGATGAGCTCGAAGCGTTTATCAAAGCAAACCACGGTTACAGCGTTCCGGAGATTGCTGCGATTGAAAGCAAACGGGTTTCGGGCAAGTATTCACGGTGGATGCGGCAGGCATTATCCGAAAACACGACAACCTGAGCTATTTATCAAAGAACATTCCGTTTGACCGTCGATAGCGGAGTACCATTTTTACTTTTCATTATCGATACCTGCGTAACAGGTCTTTATGATGAAATCGACTGCATCCCGCGGCGAATCTGTCAGATGGATCAAACTCAGGTCTTCGGCATTGATCATCTTTTCATTGAGCATCGTCGATGTCAGCCAGGATAACAGCCCGCGCCAGTAGGTAGAACCGAACAACACGACCGGAAAATTGCGGATCTTGCGGGTCTGGATCAGCGTCAAAGCCTCAAATAGCTCATCCATCGTCCCGAATCCGCCGGGAAAGATGATGTACGCATTGCTGTACTTAATGAACATCGTCTTTCGGACGAAGAAATACTTGAATTTGTGTGAACGGTTCTGAAACCGATTAGGCATTTGCTCGTGCGGCAGTTCGATGTTGCATCCAATAGAGACAGCTCCGGCCTCATGAGCGCCTCGGTTTGCAGCTTCCATGATGCCCGGGCCGCCGCCGGTTATGATCTCAAATCCGGCGGCGCCCAATAGGTATGCTGTCTGCCGCGCAGATTCGTAGTTCTTGTCGTCCTCACCAGTTCGCGCCGACCCAAAGATCGAGACTCCACGCGTGACGGTCGTAAAATCGTCAAAGCCGCCGACAAATTCACCCATTATGCGAAAAACACGCCAGGAATCCGACGTCCGGTAATCGTCTTCGGGCTTTGGCGAACGCAGAAGAACCTCATCATCCGTAAGTTTCCAGTAGCCGGGAGCCACCTCCAGTTCTTTCGCCTCGGCAATTGTCTCCGGCTCGCCCGAGGTTTTCGGGTCTTTTGATGTTGGTTTGTTAGCTTTAGTTTCTGCCATGTTAAGAAAATTAGATCCCCATTATGTTGTATCCGCAATCGACATAGATCGTCTCGCCCGTAATGCCGGATGAGAGATCGCTGACGAGAAACAGCGCGGTGTTGCCAACCTCACTCGTTGTAACGTTTCGTTTCAGAGGTGATTTTTCGCCCACGTAACCGAGCAGCGAGCCCATGTTCTTAACGCCGCGAGCCGAGAGAGTATTGATCGGGCCGGCACTGATCGCGTTTACGCGGATATTATTTTTCCCGAGGTCCGCCGCGAGATATCGGGTCGAGCTTTCGAGGGCGGCTTTAGCAACGCCCATGACGTTGTAATTTGAGACGACCTTTTCGGCGCCGTAATAGCTCATCGTTACGATGCTGCCGCCTTCGGCCATCAGCGGCGATGCGGCGAGAGCGACCTGCGTCAGCGAGAACGCACTTATTTCAAGCGCGGTTCGAAATGCCTCACGGGTTGTCGTTACAAACTCGCCTTCTAATGCTTCTTTTGGTGCATAGGCGATCGAGTGAATGACAAAATCCAGCTTTCCGTATTTGTCACCCACAGCCGCAAAGGCTGCGTCCACTTCCGCCTGATTGGTAACATCACATGGAACGACAAGCGAATCCGGCAGGTCGGCCGCAAGTTTCTCGACGTTTTCTTTTAGCCGGTCGCCCTGATACGTAAATGCCAATTTAGCGCCGTGTTCGGCGCACGCGGACGCACATGCCCAAGCAATAGAACGCTTGTTTGCGACCCCGAATATCATTCCAATTTTTCCTCTGAGCATCATAATTCTGGGTTTATTGAGCTTGGATCAAAGATCAAAGTTCAAAGATCAAAGTTCAAAGATCAAAGTTCAAAGATCAAAGTTCATCATTCACTAACATACACCTTCTGCAGCATCTCAAAATCGAGCAGCCGTATATCAATATCGACAGGCGTGTCCGAGAATCGCCGTGTTACCAGCATACCTCGCAGCCGCTCTTCTTCCTGGTCAGTGAGTTGTGTAACCAGCACAAGCATCAGGCGTAACCGCAGACGGCTGCGCGATTCATCAAGGTTCTTTTTGGCCTGAGTAACCTTTTTGAGCATTGCTTCGATTCGTTCCTGCCGCACATCAGGCACCACCAGGAAAGAAACTTCAATACAAGTAATCAGATCATGTTCGACCAAAATAGCGTCAAACGGAGTGCCGCCGATGCTGACATGCCGCATTAGCGGAAGGTTCTCTTCCTGTTGGATTTGCCGCAGTGCAAGGTCCTCCGCAACGATGTAGGCCGATAGCAGATCGGCGAGATTGTCATTGCCGACGCCCAGTAGCCGGGCAAGCTCGCGAACCTCGATGTTAACCGTCTGACGCTGGACCTCAGGCATAGCTGCGTCCCATCGGATGAACTTTCGATCATCGACAGCGGCCAAACGACGGCGGTTTGCGATGTCAATCAACGAAAGGATCACGAAAATTGCAACCGCGCCTGCAAAAAAGCCCGCTGCGACAAAATTTTCCGAGCGAATAGAAACGGCAACACCGGCAACCAGGACAGCGAGCAGTAAAACCGCCACGATAATCAGCGGGTAATTGTTTTGCTGCCGGTCAAACCGGCTCAACGTGTCGGTCTTCTTATCCATTATGCCGCAGACGAAGCCTGTTCAAACGGAATATCATCAAAATACGTCATCGTCTTAAATGCCTTAAAACGCTCATTTATTTCGGGATAATCCAGGGCATCAACACGTTCGGTCCCAAATTGTTCAACATTGAACGAAGCCATCACGGAACCATATATCATCGCCCGCCGCAAGCTTTTGTCGGTTATTTCTTTTTGCGACGCCAGATAACCCATGAATCCGCCCGCAAAAGTATCGCCCGCCCCGGTCGGGTCAAAAACGCTTTCGAGCGGATAGGCAGGCGCCGCAAAATAGCCGTTCTCCGTAAATAACGTGGCGCCGTATTCGCCGCGCTTGATAACAATCGCGCGAAGGCCGTAATCCATAATCTTTTTCGCGGCTTTATGGATGTTTGGTTCGTCGGTTAACTGCCGGGCTTCGGCGTCGTTAATGATGATGCAATCACAGACCTTGATGGTGTCGATCACCTGCTCTTTTACAGTTGTAAGCCAGAAATTCATCGTGTCCATCGCCACAAATTTGGCGTCGGGGCACTGGTCGCGGACCTGTTTTTGCAGGGTCGGCTGAATATTGGCCAAAAAGAGCAGGTCGGCGTTTCGTGAGTTGTCAGAGAGCTTCGGAGCAAACGTCTCAAACACATTAAGCTGGGTGTCGAGCGTGTGTGCCGTGTTCATGTCGTAATCATAACGGCCCTTCCAAAAGAAAGTTTTGCCATCAGGAACGATCTCGATGTCGGCGGTATCGATATTATGCCGTTTAAAAACCGCCCATTCGTCATCGCCAAAATCACCACCGACCACGCCGACAGCATTTACCTTTGTAAAAAAGCTCGCCGACAAACCAAAATGCGTCGCCGCACCACCCAAAACACGCTCACGCTTGCCAAAAGGCGTCTCAAGACCGTCAAACGCAACCGAACCAACTACTGTTAAAGACATGAAAAAAGGAATCTCCGAAATAGAATTACGAAAACTTTTATTTTACACTCCACGGCGGATTTTTGCGATTCCGGCAAGTCAGAACCGCCTGCGTAAGCGGGCGGTCAGTTAGTCGACAATCGAATCTTTGCGGGTGTCCCAGATGGCCCCCGGGAATGGCGCCCAATCAAGGGCGACGGATATCTGGTGCGTTTCATTCTGGTTTAACGACCTGACAGCCCGCTTACGCAGGCAGTTCTGACACGCGCCAAGGCGGATTTTTGCGGTTTTCGCCGGCGTGGAAAAGACATATCTTGTTACCGTTCGGATCACGAAGGTAGGCTTGTCGCCAGAGCCATGGTTCATCGGTCGGGTCCTGGTCAAATTTCAATCCAAGTGATTTGAGACGCTCGACTTCACCGTCGAGGTCGGTGCATTCAAAATAGAGCGTGATATTTTGGTTTGCAACAATATTCTCGGCTATGTTAACCGACAGAGTTGATTCGCCATCGGGGCATTCGAGCCGGGCGTATCGCGGCAGGGAATCGACAATGCGAGTAAGGCCAAGCTTTTCAAAAAACTCCACGGTTTCTACAGTTCGTTCGGATAGGATCGTGACCTGGTTGAGATTCATGGCAATAGATACGCAAACATGACCTGTAGGGAGTGTGCGTTTCCGTCCTATTACTTTAGCATCTCTAAGGTTTTTTTGGCGTCGTCAAAGTACTTGCTTTCCGGATACTTTTCGACAATGATCGACAAATAGGCGATAGCGTCCTCGCGGAGTTTTGCCGGGGCAAACTTTTCCTTTTCCTTTTCTAACGTTAAATTGACCTTTTGCTTACCTTTGTTGTCCGAAAGGTAATAGCTGCTCATCCCCGCGAGATAGAGAAACTCGTCGATCTTAGAAAATTCGGGATAAGCGGCAAACGTTTCCTCAAACCGCATGATCACGCCTTTGTAGGCTTTTTTCAGTTTATAAGACTGCCACGCTACGTCAAGATTGTGCTTCGCGTCCGATTCCATCACCGGATCACGTTCGATCGCCGGCGTAACATTTCTTTGAGCAAGTGCTGCGGACGTTAGGACGGTCAGTGTGATAAGTGCAAGTAGGGCTCGTCTCATAGAGAAATATTAGATGCTTGACTTAGATAAAAGGTTTCAGCGCTAGCATCACGGTCAATCGAAATAGAACCAGGCACTGACGATTTGCATTCTTCCAGTAACATTAATGACCTCCAACTGGAATAGTTCCGCATTTACGACAAAGAATCGAGTGCCTTTAGGATAGCCATAACAATCTGTGTCACACCAATTAACCCAAGGCTTGTAATAGTTAAAACGAGTGCCAAAATCATCCATTGTCCTGCGCCCTTGACGGTGATCTTACGTTATGGCGAGAGTTTCTTTCGGTTTCGGGGTAGCGGTTCTTTGTTTTCGCTTTTCGCAAGCAGAGTTTCGACTTTTAGGAGTAATTTCTCGCGTTCATGGGCTTCGTTTTCACGAAGCCGCCCATTTCCATCGCCAGGAGTTTAATGCTCAAGGAAAGGTCATTGTGGCTCTTGCGGAGGTCCTTGATCTCATCATGATTCCGACGGCCCAGTTCCGTAAAATATGCAAGATCACGGACGATTTTTGCTAATTCTTTGATCATCGCCAGGTTCTCAGCCGATCAAGAGCTTTATGCATTTCCGCGAACGACTTTTCATTTTGCTTGCGCAAGTTCGCAAGTTCCTTCTCGGACTGGCGAGCTAAACGAGCGTTTTCGCTGATCTGTTTAATGAATACCGAAATCTCGTCAATCGCCGAAGCGGTAACAGGTTTTGCGCCTCGCTCAACTACTGCATCTGCCATAATTTAATACCTCTCGCCACTATGATGCATACTTTCCGACGATCGCGTCAAGTTTCTTTGCGGTTTCTGCCGGCCAGTTTTCCCGTGCGGTGAAGATCGCGTTCTTGATAGCGTCGCGATATTGGTTGGGCGTTTGTTTGGCGGCGACGCGTTTGACGGCATCTTTTAACACTAACTGAGCGTTGCGGACGTTTTTGTTTAGGTACTCGATGACCATATCGATGGTTACTGCGTCGTGAGCCTCGTGCCAGCAGTCGTAGTCGGTGACGAGGGCGAGCGTGGCATAGGCGATCTCGGCTTCGCGGGCCAGTTTGGCTTCCTGCAGGTTGGTCATGCCGATCACGTCCATGCCCCATTGCCGATAGACCTTGCTTTCAGCTTTGGTCGAGAATGCCGGGCCCTCCATGCAAATATATGTGCCGCCGCGGTGTGTTTTGACCCCGACAGACTTGCACGAAGCCTCAAGAATATCGCCTAGCTCGCTGCAAACCGGATGGGCAAACGTGACATGGCCGACGATGCCGTCACCAAAAAAGGTCGATTCGTTAGTACGAGCCCGCGTTCGGTCAAAAAACTGGTCCGGAATAAGAAAATCGGTCGGGGCGTATTGCTCTTGCAGACTTCCCACGGCCGAAACCGACAGAACGTATTCGGCACCCAGCAATTTCATCGCGTAGATATTCGCCCGGAACGGCAGTTCGCTCGGCGTCAACTTGTGGCCACGGCCATGACGCGGCAAGAAAGCAACCTTGACACCGTCCAACTCACCAACAATAAACGCATCCGACGGCTTACCAAAAGGCGTATCAACCGCGATCTCTCGCACGTTTTCGAGCTCAGGCATCTGATACAAACCGCTGCCGCCGATAATTCCTATTTGTACTTGTTCCATACGATGTCAAAACCGGGTGCGATATCGACCGGTTCTTTTGTTCCCATATATGTTTATGCTGCGGCGTCGGAACCCTGTCGCAATTGCTCCCGGTTCTGACAAAGAAGCGAGGGACAACCTTTACGATCGTCCCTCAGCTTGCATCAGTTTTATCGTAATCGAACCTATTTCTTCTTCGGTTCAGGTTTCTTGGGTGCGGGTTTGCCCGGTTTAGGTCCTTCCGGGCCATCGAGTTCACCCTCGGGCATGCCTTGCGGCGGCATTTGCATTTGCTGCTGCTTTTGCTGCATTTCCTGAAGCTGTTCAGGTGTAATCTCAGGAACGGTGAAGTCTTCCGGTACCGAAATATTGTTGCTGGCGACAATTTCTTCGAGGAATTTCTTTTCCTTTTCAGTTTCCAGTTTGTTTTTGACGAAATCCTTGACAGGTGCGTCGCGGCCAGTTGGGTTTTCTGGGTCCTTCACGCCCGTTGAGATCAAAATGTGACGTGCGTCATAGGTCTCGCCAGCATCGGCTCCCGGCTTGCCGTCCGACTTGGCCGGTGCTCCGGGCTTCACGCCAAGCTTACGGTCCAGCTTAATAATATGAAAGCCAAAGTCCGTTTCAACCAGCTCGGGAGAGATCTGTCCCGGTTCAAGGGCAAGAGCGGCGGTTTCAAACGGAGCGACCATCTGTCCTTTTGGAATGTCGGCGTAGGCCCCGCCTTTACCGGCGCCGTCCGGCCCCTTGTTGCCCGGATCTTCGGAGAATTCATTGGCCAGGGCCGCAAAATCTTCGCCGGCCTTGGCACGATCCAGAATTCCCTGAGCTTTTGCCCGCTTTGCGGCCGGGTCGAGTTCAGGATGTTCACTTATATATTTTGCAATTTCGTCATCCGTGACCTTCAATTTGTCGGCCATTTTCTCGGAGAAAAGCCGGGCCAGGAACTGTGCTTGCTGCAATTTGACCTGAAGGTTGGCTTTATCGACAAATTCCTTGGACAGTTCGCCTGCTGCCAATTTCTGATCGTACTCGGCCTTATAGATTCGGATCTTGGCAAAAACCTCGCGGGCTTGTGTCTTTTCTTCTTCTGTGATTTCGCGGTCCTTCATAGCGGGGTCGCCACTGGCACGGATCAGCTGGATCTTGGCATTGAGAAAATCGTTAAACTCCTGCTCATGCGAACGGGTCTCGGTATTTCCACTGCCGAGGCCGATCTTTTCCAGAAAGCTTTTTGCCGGCGCCGGTTGGTTGTCCTGTTCCCAATAGGCCTTTGTTTGTTCCTCAGTGATAAATCCAAATGCCGGCATTGGCCCTTTGTCTTTGTTGATCTCGCGGTCGTAGTTTACGGCGAGGACCTCGGCTTTAATGCTTTCCAGCTCTTGTTTATTTGCACCTTCCGACGCCAGCCCGTCTCGAAGTGCCTGACTGGCAAACGCCAGAAGCTGCTTCATGTTTTCGAGCTGCTCCTTTTTCAGTTTGGGGTCATCGGCAAAACGTTTCAAGATCGCCGGGTTCGTCTTGGCGACGTCCGCTAGTAACATCTCGATCTCGGCTTTGCTGATCGAACTAAATGAAGGGCCGGCATGGCCGCCAACCTTGTTTTTCCACACGACTAAGCCAACGCCGATCGCTAAAATGGCGACGACCAGAATCAGTCCTTTTGTTAAGTTATTCAAAGCGAAAAGTCCTCACTTAAACCAAATCTATTGACGACAAACGGATATAATACCAGAGGTTGCAAATTTCAACTAGTCGCAAGCCATCAAGCAGCTTTTTGAACGAGTTCGAGCAGAACGCCGTTAGCCGATGACGGATGAACAAAAGCAACCAAACAACCCTCGGCTCCGACCCGTGCCGTTTCATCAATTAGACGAATACCGCGAGATTTAAGTTCGCCCAGAGTTGCATCGACGTCATCAACTTCGACGGCGATGTGATGAATTCCGCTACCGCGTTTCTCAAGGAATCGGCTTATCGGCGAATCATCAGATGTCGGTTCGAGCAGTTCGATCCGGCTCTCACCTATCGGCAGCATCGCAACACGAACTTTTTGATCTTCGACGATCTCGGTGTGGATGTTCTCCAATCCAAGTGCGTCGCCCCAGAATTTTAGGGCTTCGTCGATTCCTTTTGTGGCAATGCCGAGATGGTTGATTTTCATAATAGGTCCGAAAGTTCTTCAACACTGAGATTGGCTTCTTTCATAATACTTTTTAAGATTTTGGGGTGGAGGATTTTGCCTGCGTGAAAAGGAACGGTTGCTCGCCGGCCATCTGAGCTCCTAAAGATCATATGACTTCCTGACTGTCGGGAGAAAAGAAAGCCGACCCGTTCGAGTGCTTTGATGACCTGTGAGGCGGTTAATCGAGGCAATTTCTCGCTCATACTGCAAGTTCCATCACGGTAAGACTTACATTTTGCGGTTGCGGAATCTCTTCGCCGGATTCGACGCGATCTTCGACATGCAAAGTGATCGCATCCTTAATATTATCGATGACTTCCTCGTAGGTTTCGCCTTGGGTATAGCATCCTTGTAATTCGTTACAAGACGCGAAATAACCGTCATCATCTTTCTCAACAACCACAGAAAATCGATAATTTGTCATTTGATTTTGCTCCCACTATTTATTATATCTTCAACTGCGGAATACGGATCAATCTTCTTCTCAGCGATCTCAAATGAGAGCGTGTCCAGCTTTTCGCGGGTGCCGTTTCGGTTTAAGAGATCTGCCAACAATCGTTCCTGCAGCAGTTCCAACAGTCGCCAGCGGGCTATTGCCTGTCGTCTGACGGTACTGCCCTGGCCGCCGGTTTGAAAAGTGTAATAAGCGGAAATTGCCGTCACAAGGTCTTCGATGCCTTTGTTCTCGGTGGCGATGGTCTTGACGATTGGCGGATTCCACATATCCGGTCGGTGCGCCAGCGACAGCAGGGCTTCGAGCTCCTTTTGCGTCCGCAAAACGCCTTCGCGGTCGGCCTTGTTTATGACAAAAACATCGCCGATCTCCATTATTCCGGCCTTTATCGCCTGAATGTCATCGCCCATTCCCGGCACCAGCACGACGACCGAAACGTCCGCCGTTTTGACGATCTCAACCTCGTCCTGGCCGACGCCGACGGTCTCTACTATTATCTTGTCAAAGCCCGCGGCATCGAGGATCGCGACCGCATCGACGGTCGCACGCGAAAGCCCGCCGAGATTGCCGCGCGTCGCCATCGAGCGAATAAAAACGCCCTTTTCCATCCCAAGCGTTGCCATTCGTATGCGGTCTCCGAGTATGGCTCCCCCGGAAAACGGGCTCGACGGATCGACGCAAATGATGCCTACGTTGCAGCCGGCGTTTTTGTAATGAAATGCCAGCTTATCAACCAGCGAAGATTTCCCCGCACCGGGCGAACCCGTAATGCCGATAACGGCCGCCTTTCCCGTATGAGGAAACACGGCTTTCATCAATTCTGCGGCGTCGGCGGCGCCGCTTTCGACGTTTGTAATGGCGCGGGCTATAGATCGAGGATCGCCGGCCAAAAGTTTTTCTACTATTTCAGATTGCAGCATGGTATAACCGGGCAATAGCGATTTTCGCATTCTTTCAGTAGAAAACAAAAAAGGCGAGCCCTGAGCCCCGCCATTTTTCGAATTCATGTCCATCGTCCATCGATCTTACATCGCCCCTTCATCAGCCGAAGGCCCGTAGATCGAGGGTACCGGGATGTCGTTCAATCGCAGATACACCGAAAGCTGGCCGCGATGGTGGATGATGTGATTGAGGACAAAGGTCCGCATCACCGCAACCTTTGGCATCGTGAAATAGACCTGTTCACCGTTTCTCATCGTCCAGTCGGTGAGGAATGTCTCATCTGACGTGTGGCCGAGGATTTCTTTTGCTTTTTCGATGTGATCGTCAAAAAATGCAAGCAATTCTTCCGTTGTTTTCGGTTCAAACGGAGTCATATCTGCCGTTGCAAAATCGAGAACGTCCTGTGTCAACGTCTCTTTTGTCCAACCGAACATCTCGGCGCAGTGAACGGCCAGGCGTCCCATCGGCATCGATTTTTCATGCGGTTTCCAGTCTGATTTGTCGAGCGGAACCCGCGAAAGACACTCACGCGTTACCTTTGCCTCGTTATCCAATTCTGCTAAGAAGGCGGTCGCCAGACGGCCCGAACTTGTACTCATAATTTGTCTCTCCTTTTTGTTTCGTACTGAAATTAGAATGAAATCATATCACAATGTTGCACAAATGCAACATGAAACAGGCGAATTGGCGGCAATAATATAGTACACACGCGTCAAGTATATTAATGCCGTATTGCGTGAGGTCACTAACTATAGAAGGCGGAGCCTCTAAGAAGAGCCTGCAGGATCACTCCTAGAGTTGCCGAAGGAGATTCTTCGCGATGACAATCCGTTGTATCTCGGATGTGCCTTCGCCG
>Ga0138256_10003304_pt1 | contig 17183 bp, 23 predicted proteins | sample KNB2016incub_MG_FD_105486 | JGI IMG/M metagenome (GOLD analysis project Ga0138256, IMG submission 105486) | Active sludge microbial communities from wastewater in Klosterneuburg, Austria - KNB2014incub_MG | ecosystem: Engineered > WWTP > Activated sludge > Unclassified | place: Austria... | reverse complement strand
GTATGCAATCATCGTGAATAATGTTGGTATTGTCGCTCAATACAGAAGAATCGGTAGTTTCTTCAATTATCTTCAATATTGCAACATACTTGTCCTCTCCAACTCTGTCTCCAAGAATTGAATGAATTAAATTTTTTATCAATCTATATAATTGTCCTGAAAATATGCCATTAGATATAGATTGGATTTGAGACAGATTGAAAGATGAAAATATCGCTTTAACAACAGTCAAATACTGCTGTAAATCTATGTTAATATCGTAACTGTTTAGACCATTCTGAATATCCACGTATGCCTGAGTGGCAGTGTTGTTGAAAAATTTTGTTAAATCATCAGTAGCCAGAAAGGAATTTGCTCTTAAATCAATCGTGCTTTTGCACTTTATGATAAACTGATTAATATCTTCACAATCCATTATTTCAAAAACGTTATCAAGTATTTCATTTAGAAGTCTAATAACATATTCAACGATTTTATCTTCAATTAGATTTCTTATTGTTTCAAAGAAATCGAAATTAATATTGATTGTTGGAAAGTTTATAGAAGGAATACTTGAGACAGAAGAGCTAACTTGCTCGGAAAAATCTGGAATTTTGATTTTGTTTAAATCTGGAATTTTGATTTTGTTTAAATCTGGAATTTTGATTTTGTTTAAATCTGGAATTTTGATTTTGTTTAAATCTGGAAGGTTGAATGGGTCTGTCAAAACAGGGCATAACAACAGATTTTTAATCTGATCTGTGGAGCAGATTAGTTCATTTTCGTTTCCTTCAATAAAGGCGCTTATTTGGCTCAGCATCAAAGAGCCAAGAACATTAAAGTCTAATTTAGAAACGACATTATTGTAGAGATCGTTATAGTTGCGTGCAGCAGCCCTCATCTCTTCAAAACATTGATTCTTTTTGTGTTCAAGTGATGAATTAAATGCCTTAACTATCTTGCCCTTGCTCTGTTCAGACAAAAGAATAGTAGATTCCTCTTTCTGTTGTTTAACCGTCTTATATGGCGGCTTGTTTGGCTTGGTTTCAATTAGTTTTTCATTCACTTTGACGGGTTTAATTCTGTCGGGATATTCTTTTTTTATATTCTCTTTAGTGAATTCAAAAACGAAGCCTGTTGCTGGCTGTCCAATGAATCCAGGCTCATTGGTTGGAGGGATGACCAGCACAATGTCTCCATTGGTGTCTGATTTCATTTCTGAGCCACTTGACGGCTCAAAGTCAAACCCTTCTACGCGCTGGCCGTCTATTGGCGGATTTAATGAATTGTATACATCACCCAGGTCAGCAGCAATCATTATTGCATTGTACTTTGGGCCATCAGAACCTAAAAGAACTGTCTTGTTTACTATTTCAAAGTTGTTTTTTATTCTTTGATACTCATCATCTCTGTAGCTCTTTTTAATACAAAAATAACTAACAACACGATCCTTTAATTCATCAAGAGATGAAAAACTATACATGTCATAATATCTGAAGATATCTTCGTAATAGATGAACAATACGTCTTTGTATTCATCATTTATTTTAAAGTTATTTGACCACTCTTTTATTGTCACACCAACACTGGTGTACAATTTTTTAGTGATTACATAATCTCTGAACTCTGCCGAGTTGCTTACTAAATCTTGAATTGTGCTCATTAGTTTGTATTATTATACCTTGAATTGATGTATTTTTTCCCAAATACCGATAAGAAGTTCAACTTGTTGCTTGTGAGGTTTATTTGTTCTGTTTGAAGATTTTGTATGTGAAGCGATGATTCTCCGATTGCCGAAGTCATTGCTGCAATCAATTCTACAGATGGAGAAGATGGTCCCATTGGGGTAACATGAATGTGTCCGGCTATAACACCACAGATTTGAATCAATATTTTGTATATTGTAGCCATTTCGCTGCCGTGTCTGGCTATGGTTTGCAAAACTGTTTCCGATAAGAATTCACTAAGATTTTCACCCTTTGGAATTGGCTGTAATTCCTTGTCGTTATTTCCCGCAATTAGATCTATTCCATAAATTTTAGTTATTAACTTGCCGTTAGAATCGTATTTATCTGTTCCAGTTACAAGCTTTATTCCCTCTCTTGATATAAATCTTAAGTTGTCTGACTTTAAGACAATAGCAGCCTTTCCTGTTCTTTTTCCCACTTTTCCGTCTGCTAAAAAGAAATTTTCATCAACATTGGTTCTTTGAGTGATAGTAACTCTTGATGCATCGAGGAAAATGTTATTGTCTGCTACTACATTTTCTCCATTCTTAGTCTCAATAGGCATTGCTGAAATACGGCCAGCAACCAAATCAATACTGCCGCACCTTCTTTGACCTGCACCACCAAACCCAGAAAAAATATCGCCAAGACGATCTCTTCCTATAACGATAGATGCATTGTTTTTGCCTTCGTATAACAATTCAGTTTCAGTTCTGTTGAATCTTGGAGTATTTTCTGTAATAGCTTCCTGTCCAACTCCCTGAATTGTTGAATTTTTTAAGTTTATGTTTTGTCCTCTTTTTGACATTTTATTTCCCAAATCCAGCACTTAAAGATTGTGTTCGCAGCGGAGTTCTTTCACCTCTTTTAGTTGTTGAGGCGTTTTTCATTGTTGAATCATAAGCTTGATTTACGCTCATGTCATTAAATCTACAAATAACATAATGGACTAAAAACGCTCCATCTGCATGTGTCGAATAACACTGATGTTGACAGATTCCGGCAGACTGGCGAATACCAGGAGATTGACCCCATACGAACTCACTGTTTATAACTGATGGAAACGCTATTGGAATTTGATATGTTATGCAAAGATTTTTTATAAGCTTAAAGACAGACTCTAGACATTTTTTGGTTGGAACGAGATATGAATTTTCGGACTTTGGATCTCCTGAAGCTGGAGAAACCCACTTGCCATAGACAACATCTCTTGTGTCGCCGTCCTTTTTTCTGTATGCGTTATAAATATTTATAACCTCAATTCCTATGCTTCTAGAATTCATCTCACTTCCGTGATAAACCTGAAATTTAGGATCGTTATAGGAAAAAATCGTACCTTCTTGGTCTACCATAAAATGAACGCCGGTGCCATTTTTAAGTAAGCCATTTTCGGTAGGGACGTTAGGCCCGCTTCCTGCTGTTTCATGCACTATTATTGCATTTAAAACATTACCATCTCGTTTTGACTGTTGAAAGATTGGTCCACGAGGAATAATATTTAGATTGTATTTTGAATTGTTTTTAGACTCAGAACCGTATGGACGGTAAACGGTTTTCATCTTCTCTTCAAGTTTTTGTTTATAATTTGGGTCACTAGGAGTTAGTGGTTCCTCTACATATCTCGAACCACCTTGAGGCGACTGAGAATTTGCTGCTGAACCCCCACCATTAGATATTTGATTCTCTCCACCAGAAATGTTTGTTGTTGTATTGTTGCCAGAATATGAAGGCCCCAAATAAACAGGCCCTTCTTGGTTATATACATTTTTGAAAGAAACCCTCATTAGTTGGCCAAGTCCTGGTTCTCCTAGCTTGACATCTCCAACAAATAAGGGATACATTCTTATTACATCAAGATCTGTTTTGTCTTTTGGAATAGGAAGATGTGCATGTATTTCAGGAATTCTTCCAAAAAATCTTACTTGAGAGTTTGCCTGAACCTGTACACCAAAAGCATTAAGGCCGGAAGTGGTTAGATCTTCTGGCAAGTCTCTTATTGTCTCCATGGTGGATAGACATATAGCAGTATACTCAGAGACTCCACCAAGAACGTCTCTTGTGAATCTATCTTTTGCTACTTCTCTTAGTGTTTTCGAAAACGGCTGATTATCGACATTAAGCACGGCCTTTCCTGGACCGTGTGTCGTATCTACTGGATTTAGAAATCCATATGGGATATTATCTTCGTTTTCGAGAGGCACATTATTGTTTCCTTAATCTATCTCTACTTCTTCAAAGGCTTCTTTCAGGTCTTCTTTACTGAAATCAGTAGGATCAATTTTTTCACCTTTCTTCTTCATTTCAGAAAGGACCAACTCTAACAACTGCTGATTTGATTTCTGAAGGTTTTCAACAACTTTTGACTGCCCTAATAGTATTTTACCAAATTCATCAGGAGTTGCAGAGTTGGCAACCATTTTAGAATGCTCCAGAATTTCAGTCGCCTTCTTTCTGTCGTCATCTATGTTTTCTATAAGCTTTTTAATAGAAAACACTGTTTTTCCGCTCATTTTTTCCATAAAGTAATTAGATTACTCCATTATTCCATCTGTTTAAAAATTCTTTATATTTTGCCTTGAACTTGTTTGCACAGATGTATATTTCATTCGATTGAAGCCCTGAGAGTTCAGCTATTTGAAAATTTACGAATCTTTTTGTAAACGTTTCTATGTTTTCGCAATTAACAAACAACTCTTTTATGGATTTAACATATTTACACATATTAGTGTCTATAGAGTCATTAATTGAAAGATCTAGAAACTCTAAAAACTTTTTATTGAAGTTTTGCCTTTCAATATTTTCATCTCCCTGATTAAAATCATAAAGGCATTCAAATTGCTCTAGAGAATCTGAAACATAAATATCTTCAAATGTTATATTTCTCTTTCTTATTTTATCTTGCTTTACAGATTCATGATATAACCAATTTTTGGTAATTACCGTAATATAGGTAAATGCTTTCGATATAGTATTTGTTTTTGGAGAAATCTTTTCCGGATCGTACTTGTTCATGTTTGAAAGAAGAAACATCAAACACTCATCTTTCAAACTTTCAAGATTTGATAAGCTATTGTATCCAAAAGTAAAGACAACGTTTTCTATCAAATGTTTAAATACCGGTTCTATTTCTTTTATGTAAAGATTCTCTCTAAGCTTTCTATCATCTGTTTCATTATATTCTAATATAGATAGTTGTGTTCTTTCTGTAAAATAGTTTTTACCACTTCTGACAATAGCTGGTTTTGGCTTTTTTTCAAAAACCTCCTTTTTCTTGCCTTTTGGTTTTTTAACTACTTTACTTGTCATCTTGTGAATCCCCGTCCAATATGTCTAAATCAACCGCTTCAAAAACTTTTTGAAAACATCCATTGAGATATTCATTAAGTTTGTAAGAGTCGTATATAAGCTTTCTATATGTAGGATCTGCAGAATATACATCCTTTTTCTCGAAAGAGATGAGAACTTCTATATATTTAGAAAGAGCATTTCCTATATCCCTCTTTTTCATTCCTACGAAAACCAAAACATTCTTAAGTGTTCTAATCCAAAAGAATTGAAATACGTTCAACAATAGCGACAAAACCAATAAAATCGAAAATACTATTTCCATTTTCCAAACTCCCCTTTAAAAGATTCCAACAACTTCAATACTTCATTTTTCGAATCTTCAACACAATCTTCTGCTGTTTGATATGGAGGATTTTCATTCTTCTTGTCTATCTTTGAATTCAAAACTCTTGTCAGTGTATATCCACAATCGCATGCTTGAAGCTTTTCTAAGTCTGATTGTTCTAAAAACAGAGTATACTTCTTTGGACATTTACAACACTTAAAGTTGAAAAATGGCATTAGATGTCTTCCGTATCAAATAATTGGTTTGAGCCCAAAACGGATTGAAGATCTAGTTTAAAATCGTCAACGTTAAAAACTTCCAATTGACCAGAATCATTAAGAAAAAATTCCATTTTCTGTAAAAGATCTGTAATATCTATTTGTTCAGAAAGCCCCTTCTGAACCAGCATCGCCAAAACTACCATTGCTTGAAAACTTAAATTCATATACTATCCTTTTGTAACTCTTCTATTTGTTTTTCAATAGAATTGATTTTTAAATCAAATGTCAGATTTTTTTTAGACCAGATTGACGAATCTGGTGTTCCATCAGATTTTCTAGAAAGAAGATTAAATACTTCTGGCTTCCATAAATCTTCTTGAATTATTTGATAGCAGCAAGACGCTATTTCCTTTGCTGCCATCCCCAATATCTCATTATTTGTCTCAGAAATGCCTCTTAAAATTTTTGAAACAGCCAGTATCATTGTTTTTTTTGTAGAAACGTCTTCTTGCAGTCTATGTGCATAATACACACTATTATCAAAAATGTGAATTATTTTTATTTCATTTGGGAAACAAAAATTGTCTAAAAATTCATGGTCTATAATTAGTTGGCAATTGATTAGATAATCATAATTATCAATTGGGGCTAGTGTAGTCTGATCGCCCATATTGATTAAACAAATTTTGCCAAGCAATTCTTGAGTTAAAAGAACTTCTAGTTCTTTTTCGTCAGTCCATGTTGCATGAATTTCCCAATCTGTTTCTTTTACAAGAAACTTCACTAGCGCAGCACCGACATTGCCAGTGGCACCCAAGACTAAAACTTTCATAGTTAATTTCCATTATGTATTTCAATTACATTTGTTCTAATCCATGGATATAGTTTTTTAATACCGTCTTCTAATGATTGAGTATAATCCCATCCAAGCTTTTCTCTAACTAGAGTATTGTTTGAATTTCTACCCATTACACCTACTGGTCCTGGAATATTGTTAATCGTTAAGAACTTACCAGAAACACTGATAACCATTTTGGCCAAGTTGTTTATAGAGATCATCTCTTCTGATCCTATATTAACTGGTCCAATAAAATCGGATTCAATCAACTTAAGGGTTGCCTCAACACACTCATCTATATAAAGGAAGGATCTCGTTTGTTCTCCGGTGCCCCAAATTTCTACAGAACCGCCGTTTGGCGCTTCTGCAACCTTTCTACAAACCGCAGCAGGAGCTTTCTCTTTACCGCCATACCATGTGCCCTCTGGTCCAAAGATATTGTGGTATCGTGCAATTCTAACATCAATATTGTGATTTCGGTGATACGCTAGATACAGCCGTTCGCTGAAAAGTTTTTCAGTTCCATAATCGGAGTCTGGGTTTGCCGGATAAGCATCAGATTCTTTTAGTCCAGGATTTAATGGATCGGTTTGAATTTCGGCAGGATACACACATGCAGAACTTGAATAAAATACTTTAGTTTTCGGAGAAAAATCTTTAATCGCTATAAGCGTGTTGAGATTAATCAAAACAGAATTAGTCATGATATTCGCGTCGTTATCACCCGTAAATACATAACCGGCTCCTCCCATATCGGCAGCAAGTGAAAAGAGCTCATCTGGTTTATATTGTTTTATTATACCACACACTGCCTCTAGATTTCGCAAATCGGCACAAATATATTGAGTACAATAGGTATTTATATCACAATATTCAGAAGCTTCTTTTATTGTTTTAATATCAACACAAATTACATTATGTCCTTCGTTTTTTAATCGACGAGCTAAATGATGGCCTATGAAACCACCGCCGCCCTGTATGATAATTGTTTTTTTAATCATTTTGTTTTTCCTTAGAATATTTGGCAACTTTAGTACACCATGAAATAAAATAATCATCATTAAAATATTGTTTCATTGTGTTTATATGTTTATGCACCCACTGAACATTATCTAGTGTATATGATTTTTTACTATCAATCCTGTCAAGACTTGCAGTTGTTTCATGTTTTTTTAAAGAATTTGCAAAAACAATAGCCTCGCCAGAAAGAGCACATTTTCGATCTTGAAACAAAAATAACTCCCACAACTGTTCAATCGTTACAGAAACATCTATGTTACGTTTTAAAGCACATATCTTGATACGATTATAGAACTGAATTGATATTTCTCCGCACCCTCTCCAAAAAGGACTTGTTCTTCCTAGAGTTGCCGCATTTGGTTCACAACCGCATGATTTTGTTTTTTTATTTAAATTGGGACCTAAAACATCTAGTTCTTTGCCGCAATCACATTTACAGTGCCATAATACATTATGACCTTTTTTTTCCACTTCTGATACAACCAAAATTTTACCAAATTTGGAACCAATAAGATTTCTTTTACCACCCATATCAAGTTTCTCCTTGAGATAAATAGTAGCGGATATGGTTATTTTAATACTCCCATTTCTTTGGCAACTTTCTTAATGCCATCTTCTAGATCATAAACAGGATTTCCAAACCACTCTATAACATATCTTGCTGGTTCGTTTTTAAACCCTCCCTGAATAGTGTCTTGTTTATCAGACGGTATATAATAGGAACCAGGAAAAAGTTCGCAAACGTAACGAGCAACATCAATGATGGAGTTCCACTTAAAGCTTGCTATGTCATAATCAAAATCTTTTTCTAAAGAATTATAGGTATCCATTATTCTAGAAAGATACAAGCAACAATCAGAGGTATGAAGAAAATCTCTTTCTTCCAAACCGGATGTTTTCATTCTAATGACTTTATCGCCAGACGATGCCTGCTTTATAAAGTCTGTAATAACATGTGTCTTTTCAGGGTCGGCCTCAAAACCATAAACGTTCCAGAATTTTACACTAATTCCACCAAGAGATCTTGTATAAAATTCTCCCAATCTTTTGAGGACGCCATAAGGTGAATGACTCATATTAGACATTTGACTAGACGCAAACACGAATGGTTTTTGCCATTTTTCTAGTTTATCAAATACCGTTTTCATTATTTTGACATTATTGTCTAGAAATTCTTTTGTGTGTTCATATTTCTTTAAATACGTGCTGCCGCCGACATCAAACGCTAGAAAGAAAACGAAATCGCACCACTTAAAGTGAGTATCAAACATTAGTTGATTTGAACGAAGATCATTATCTGGTCCATTTTTTAAATCTATATTTATAACTTCATGTGAACATTTTTTTAGGTGTTCACATAGTGGTTCTCCGATTTGACCAGAGCCTCCTAAAACTAATACTTTCATTTCATACTTCCTTTATTTTATTAAATATCCCTGTTGAACATGTGGATTATCTTTAATATGCCATTGAGACTCGTCTGGTCCATAATGAAATATTAACTGTGCATCAATATTGTTGTCGATAAACACTTCTTTATGCGCTCTACTTTCGCCATGTTCAAAGTTTATCCATGGTGTACCACCCCAATCATCATATCCAATTATAGTTCCTGGAGTTATTAGATTTGATTTTACCAGGAAATCCAAAACATGTTTCGATGGAGAGTATATGTCAAAATCCATATCGACATATATGGTATTATTTGGACTATATTTTTTAACAAATTCATCATTAACTGTTTCTTCTGCCAAACCTGTAATTATTTTGACATTACAGTCTTGTCCGCGATCCGTAAAGACCTTTCTTACTTTACTTTCTATTCTCGAAGCTATTTCTTCGACTGTAAGGCCGAAGGTTTCAGTGGCATTATAATTTCCTGGCTGCCAATTGTCTTGAAAGATTGGTTCGGCAGTTTCTAGTGGAAACCCTGTAAAAACATCAAACCCCCACATGTTTTTCACAGGTATTTTATTCTCTGCAAAAAATGTCGCAATTAACATCATTGAATCGCCTGACCAGACACCAAACTGATAAATGTCTCCATTTAAAAATTCGTAATTCCTCTTAACAAGTCGTAATAATTCATTTCTCCACATACGTCATTTTCCTTGTGATTAGTATTTTTCTATTTGTTGATTTGTAGTAATGTTTTTACACATTTCAATGAAATAACTCTGTTCATATGATTGTTTCATAAAATTAATGTCTTTATGAACCCATTGAACATTATCAACAACATATTCTTTAGAACTGTCAATTCTGTCTAAAGAAGCATTTGATTCATGTTTGTGTGATTTTTTAAAAAACAGATCCACTCCACTCAGGGCACATTTCCTGTCTTGCTCAAGAAATAAATTCCACATTTCCTCAATTGTAATATTAAATTTTATATTTCTAGCTTTTGCACTCTTTTTATAACATGTAAAAAGGAACATTCCAATTTCTCCACACCCTTTATAGATTGGACTATTTTTGCCACTTCTTAAGTGTAAACAACCACATGATTTTCTAATTACCAGCTTAAGAGCGGGACATTCAAAAATTTTATTACAAATTAGACACTTACATTCCCACAAAAGAGTTTTAAATTTGCCATATTTTTCATCTAATAGTCTTATAACTAAGACATTATTGTTAAATATTTTACCTGTATGATCTGATGTTTTACTCATATTAATACTTGCTTGAATATTTCTTTCTCAAGATCGTAAGCCCGTTACAAATTGGTATAGTCGAAAATTCCCAAAATTGCGGATTCAATTCCGCAACTGCTCTATATGGACCGCCATCCGACCATTGTTTACCGGCACCAACAGTTAAATCACAGTGATAATATGGTTCTGTTTTTCCATACATAAGATCGTGTAGTAGTATTATAGATTTTGGAGTAACTAATTGATCAATTAACTCTAACTCTTTTTTTACATGATTATACGAATGCCAATCGTCAACATAAATTAAATCAAATTTTCTACCCTCTTTTACACACTCTTCAAGATATTTAATTGCATCAGATTTATGAAATCTCCAATGATAGCTTAAATCACTTGGGCATTCAAATTGTGTAGTTTCTATATCTACAGAATCAACAAAACCTCCGTTTTCTTTAACACACATCAAAAGAGGGAGTGTTGTTGAACCTCCTCGCACTCCTAGTTCAAGAATGTTTCTTGCAGTAACTGACATTCCAATCGAAAAAAGGCTTAAAAGGTGTTGATCGCTATCTCCTTTTCCGCACTTAACAAGTCCTAGTAAGTAAGCCAGTCTTGATTCAAAATTTTGTATAGGTTTTGACACAACAGGCTTAATATAGGCGCCATCATAATGAGAACCGATGATTGTACCTGAAATAGGATAATATGGAGCCTCTCCGGTATAGTAATATGCGTGCTCAACTCTTCTGCAACTAAAAGAATCAATAATAACGCCACTCCAATTTGGAATCTCTCCCGTGTATTGGGGGCTCCAATTATCATTATTGATTTTTACAAGTCCAATTGGAAGTTCTGGTTGTGATTCATTAGTGCTCATGTTATTTCCTTAATTTTTTTATATCTTCGTGAAACTTAGATTTTATATAGCTATGATAACCAGGAAAATCCGGTATTGCAACTTGTTCCATATTTATTGCAGTCTGATCTGGAATATTATCTATTACAGAGTAGTGCATGTGTTGAATTACTATTTCTGGAAAATAATGTTCTCTGACAAGTCCCGTGTTTGCCAACTCTCTCCAAAAATAATCTGCCCAAAGACAGTTGAGTTCTGGTGGTGCAAAGAATCCTAGAGTCTTAACGAGTTTAGATGTTAAGACTGGTAACGAAACCAATCTTGGCGTGTTTATGCCGTCATTTCCATGAACCAGCGAAAAGTCTCCAAGTTCTTTCAGTTTTTCAATGAAAACCTTTTCATATCCATCAGTTCTTAAAATTACATCATCTTCCATAAACCCTATGTACTTATAATCATCAACATACTTAAGTGCCATTTTATTCAGAAGATGAAGAAATTTTCCACCAATTGGATCATTCACTTCCCACAGGATGCTTTCATTGTTATCATGAAACATCATTTTATCATACGATCTATCATCCGAATCTATGGCTATTAGCAGATCGGAATCGCCTTCTGTTGTATCATAAAATGAATCAAGCATTTTTTGAAGTTTTTCGGGCCGCCCTCTAGTTGGACAGACCCACAAAATTTTATCTTTTATATTATTCAAGTTGTAATCCATGTTTTAAATTCCATTGCATTCTACATTCTATATTGTTGCAAAGTGAATATCCGTCAAAAGGTATCTGTATTCTTCCGCAAGTAAGACAATTAAAAACCGTATGCTTATTAAACATATGAAGTAATTTATCTACATCATCTTTGTTTTTCTTGTCAAACAAAAAATCTCTAAATTCTTCAAGCGTTATCTTTGACACTTTCTCTATTTCTCCATGCATCAATAAACGTTTCAACAAAGATGTCATCTGTGCTGACAAACTTTTTAGCTAAAGAAAAATTCTTTTCGGCATAAACCAACATTTCTTTATATTTCTCAAATGACAGACTATCAACTATTGTCTTAAGTTCATCAATTGTATCAAATGTTATTATTCCTCTTTCGTCAAACCACTCTCCTATATTTGGACAGCCCCAAAATATAGGGATGGCACCAACCATAAAACAATCAACCAGAACTTCAGTAAAAAAGTTTGGAGTCTTATCGTTCATTATTGCTATGCTGAATGCATAATCTCTTAGTGGTTCCATTTTTGAGAAGAACTTGGTATATCCAGTTCCAAATGTATCTGGTATGTTTTTTACAGTCTGCAGTGTTTTAATCGCATCATGTCTAAGTCTGTGTCCAACTGATTGAACTTTGTTTGAGGCGATTATAGACAGGAGTTCGGGCTTTTCATAAATCTTTTGCTCTTTAGGCGGAACTCTAGAAGATCCTATAATCATTCTAACGTATTTTCCGCCCTTCTTAAGTAATTCAGAATCATGTGTAAATATGAAATCAAACTTGTGCTCAAACGACTCAATCAATTGATATGTCCACGGATGAATACATCTTGGTTCTATTAGCCAAGCAATTTTCACATCACAATCAACTACATCAACAATACTGTTACCAATATAATGATCTGTAAATACTGTGATATTTATTCCAAGCCCATTTTCATCGTCAAACGTTGTCTGATCTCTGACCCACTGAAATTTTGTTGGTTTTACACCATCAGAACACGAATCAAAATCATATACATTAAGAGAATTTCTAAATGTTTCATCAAAAAGGTTTATTTTATACACTTCTTTTCTCCTCAACTGTATAGATTCCTATATCATAGGTTATCCAAGATTTATCGTTATTGCCTTCAAGAATTGCTTTTGCGGCTATAGCATCATTATGCTCTAACCACAGTGATAAAATCTCTTCATGAAATATACTTTCCATAGTTAAGAATTGGCATTTTTTAACGATATATATTTTCATATTCTTTCCAATTGTGATTTGTATATTGTTTTATGGATTGAATATTTCTAAATTTTTCAAAGTCGAAATTAAACCCGCCAAGTTCATTAAACGTTGGAACATAGCCTTGCCATTGTCCCATAATTAAGTCATCCTGTTTTAGTAGTTGTTTATCGCACAATTCTTTAATGTCATCTAGTTTCATTCCTAAAACATTAAATTTTCCTGGCTGAAGCCGCGAGATAGAACCTTTATGAACCCATTTGGCTGGAAAGTTTTTAAACTCAATATCCGCACAGCCGATGATTGAATGGGTATAATCGGCTGTTGACATCATTGACCCGTCTATTTCAAACTGCCATGGTGTCCACTTTCTATCCATGTATTTAATGAGATACTTCCTGTTCCAAAGAGATGTTTGAGTTGATATTCTATACATCGAGTTTTGCTTGGCCTCAATTATGTTATATGCAACCATGTCTTGAATAACTTCATGATCAACGCTTAGCATCGTATCCCAGCCAAGTTCAAATCTACCAATTTTTTTACCATTTCTGTTTGCCCAACTTAAAACTTCATCAACTCTATCAATATTGAAATAACCAGTTGGAATGAAATCTTCCAACGCAAAGATAATACATTCATCATCTAGAGTCTTCAGGTAGTTGGCAATATACTTGCTCCAACTTTGTGAGCCGCCCTTCTGTGATGAATCTAAAGAGTGAAAACGCCATTGATTAAACCATTTATTCCATCCAAAAACTAAATCTTGTGGCTCTTTAAATCCTATTACATGATATTCAAAACGTGATTCTATCCAATATTTGGAATGCATATACATTAAAATTGGCAACACATGAAGATTTTCATCACATATTGGAATTATGACTTTAATTTTTTTGTCTAAAATCATTAAAGACTTCTCCCAACTCCAATTCCACTATATATCTTCATCATATCTTCGTCACTGTAACCAAAAACTCTAAGCCATTCAGTATCAGACACATATGAATTGTCTGTTCTAATAATGTCTTCAATTTGATGAAGAGTGTCAACGTTTTTTTGACGTTGACCACAATCACATTTTGGTCCATATGGATTTTTGCAATCACATAAGGTAGGCCGCCAATCATAAGCTTCTTGTAGTGTCATATTAAATCATCTCCAATAATTCTTCAACCGTAAACTGTTCAACTTCGTTTGAGGCAGGGCCTTGTTCGAGAATCTTCTCATGAAGATTTTCGCCTTTCTGAAGACCGATCTCTTTTACTTTAGAAACACAAACAGATTCTAGTGGACCATATTCATCTGTCGCACCATCTGTCTCGAAAGTCCATATGCCATACTTAATCTGCATCGCTTTTAGGAGATTGTGTAATGAACAAGCCTTCATGCCGGGAACAAAGGGCTTAGAATTAACGGCATTCTCTAAACAGTTAAAGATTAAATCAATTGCCTGATCAACCGTCCAATAAAACCTTGTGGCATTTCTGTCTGTAACTATAATATCTTCGCCTTCTGATAAAAGCTTTCTCCATTTACACAATACAGAACCGGTTGAATATAGAACGTTACCATATCGAACTAGCCGATATTTAACCTTATCATTTATCTGTTCAAAGTTTAGAAACAGGCTTTCCATCAGGAGTTTGGTTGCACCATAAACACCTGAAACCTGTGCTGCTTTATCTGTACTTATTCCAAGGACAAACTCTAATCCTTTAGTCTCAAGCGACAGATTGAGTATGTTTAGGCTTCCTAGGATATTTGATTTAATACACTCTTTACTTTGCTTTTCAGCCAAACCAACATGTTTAAATGCTGCCAAATGAAATACGCCCACTACATCTTTCATTGCCATAACACATATTGAATAATCTGAAATATCGCCAGTTATGTAATCAATTTCTGGAAACTTTTGATGTAATTCAATCAGCTTGCCCTCATTTCGGGCAACACCACGAACTTTCGCGCCTAGAGAAAGTAATCTTTCGACCAAAATTTGTCCTAAAAACCCGGAACATCCGGTAACTAAATAAGTTCTACCCTTTTTTATTTGTATCATATTTGTCCTTTAAATGTAAATATATTTTAATACAAGAATCGATAAAGTGTTCATTACTGTATTTGTTTTTCATTATATTCAACTCTTTCAATATCCATTGAACGTTTTCTTCAGTATATCCTTTAGAACTATCAATTCTATCGAGAGAGCAATTTCTTTTTTCTATATATTTATCAGTGAAATACAGGAATTCGCCAGAAAGTGGACATTTATAATTTTGTTTAAAATACACTTCTCTTAATTGTTCGTGAGTTAAATCCCACGATATTTGTCTTTTTTCTGCCAAATTTTTATATCTTAGAAAGACTCCAACTGGTAAATGTACTATGTTTTTCCTTTTTCGGCTAAAAATCTTTTTGTTTTGGTGTAAAAAGATTTTGTAACAGAGATTGTACAATTTCTGTTCTGAATGTGTATATTTGATATAATTCACATCTTTATGAACCCATTGAATATTGCCGTTAACATATCCCCTTAAGGAATCAATTCGATCTAAAGATGCTGTTTTTGTTCTACTTCTGTAAGATTTTCCAAAATCTATTTTCAAACCAGACAGGGCACAAATTCTATTTTGTTTAACATATAAATTCCAGATATCTTCAATGGTAATATTGAATTCTATTTTCTTTCTAGTCGCAGTGTCTTTTATTTTTGAAAAATGTGCTCTAGAGATCTCTCCAAATCCTTTAAAGTCGTGTGAGTTGTTTTTTGACAACACACCTATACATCCACAAGAAATTCTTTCAGGATACAGTTCAACTTTTCTATAATTCTTTATAGAACCACACAACAAACATTGGCAGACCCACCAAGAATTTTTTTTATCTTTTATAGATGCACGTCGTATAACCTTTAATGAACCAAAAGTTAATCCATCCAATTCAGATTTTTGATTGGCCACAACACCGTCTTCCACTCTTATTAGTTTTGGTCGACTCATACCAGATAGACTTTTCCTTTTTTAACTTTTAACATAATGTGTCTAATACCTTTTTAGTTCTTACCCAGTGTTCCGATCTTTGTTGTAAATCGGCATTCACTTTGTGTTCATTCAGTGGATTGTCTGCATTATAAACATACAATATGTCTTCAATGAATTGTATTTTATCGCCCGCAAGTTCTAACATTGGGAGTATTGTTGCCACGTCTGGTGCGAATTTAATAGGTTCATTATTCCAGTCAACAAAATATTCTTGAGGAATATTGTCCCAAAGTTTTATCTTAAACGAAACTAGATGAGATGTTGACCATTCAATTTTTTTATACAACTTCTGACTTATTACTTCTGGTGCAAGTTTTTTAGAGAATTTGCCCCGAATCATTGCAGGAAATTCCATATAGCTTCCGTAAGTCATTGAGCATTGTGTATCGTTATATACTTGATTCAGTTTCGATAATACGCTTCCGTTTGCAAACCAATCATCACCATCAAGAATTACCACAATCGATTCGTTTGTAATCGTAAAATTTTCTAAACCGTGAAAGTTAATTAGATCAAAATTATTCATGTCTTTATATAGCTGTATGCCAGCAATTAAATTGCCAATTTTCCACTTTTGAATCTTATTATCTAATATGAAAAATCTTTGTTTAATTTTTGGAGACAGTCCTTTAATGAACTTATCAACAACTTCCACTGTTTTATCATCGGACACATCATTACAAAGAATTACTTTGTAATTGCCATAATCCTGCTCTTTAATGCTTTGTAGGCAGTTAAATATGTATCTCTCTACATTTCTGAACGTAACCAATATCACAAATTTATTATTCACCGACAACCTCACTTATCTTATTTAGAACTTTTTCTCTACAGTTTGTTATACTTTCTAGATCGAAATCCTGCAACATTATGGGACAATTTCTTGATATAACCTCAAGACCCATCAATTTGGCTTCAATCGCCAATCTAGAACATGATTCAAGAATTGTCGGCATAAGTATTATGCCGTCAAACTTAGATAACTCTTCAAAAAACTTTAGTCTATTTTTATTTGAAATCAAGCCATATTGAAGCTTATTTTTGTCTGCATATCTTATTGCATCTTTCTTGCCCTTAATTGGATTATCGTCATTAATAATCGCATAAAGACCATTCTTTTCTTCACTTGAGTGTGTATAATGATATTGTAGAAAGTCTAATTCATGTTTTGAATAAAGATTACCATCTAAAGACCAGCAGTTTGTCAACTCTAGGTTTTTTTCAATTATCTCTTTCTGAAGATTTGTCTGACAAATAACGAGCTT
>Ga0138256_10003303_pt1 | contig 17187 bp, 10 predicted proteins | sample KNB2016incub_MG_FD_105486 | JGI IMG/M metagenome (GOLD analysis project Ga0138256, IMG submission 105486) | Active sludge microbial communities from wastewater in Klosterneuburg, Austria - KNB2014incub_MG | ecosystem: Engineered > WWTP > Activated sludge > Unclassified | place: Austria... | reverse complement strand
GATGCCGTCGATGCCGTCGATGCCTCGAGCGGAGTGGATGCCATTGATGCCGTCGACAGGACGGACACAGCCGATACGCCCGACGCCGCCGAATCGCGAGACAACGTCGACACCCCCGATGACGGCAATGCCCCCGCCGAGCCCGACGATCGCTCCGGGCCCGGTTGACGCGCACCCGGTCATGACCGCAGCCCGACGCGTTCCCCGCTGCTGCCGCGCCGGCGCTCTCGCCGTGCTCGCGTTGACCGTCGTCTTCGGCGCGGGCCGGGCGGCCGGTCCGCCGCCCGGTGACGTCCGAGCGGCGCCGGGTGCACCGGCTGCGCCGCACGGGATCGACGACGCCCCCCACGGATTCGACGGCGCCCCGCAACGCTTCGGCGACGGCCCGCGCGCCTTCATCACCCCGGACCTCAGCCGACGCATGGCGGCGGCGCCGTCGGCGTGGCAGCAGGTGTTCGTCGTCGTCGAATCGAAAGCGACGGGATCGACGAACGCAACGGGTGACCCGGCTGCCCGGAACAGGCGAAGCGGCGCGACGGACCCCGCCGCAACGGATTCCGCAACCCGGGCGGCCATCGCTGCCGACGTCGATGCTTGGCTGGCGGCAGAGCGGGCGGATTTCGCGGCCGCCGCCGCGCCCGCCCGCGCCGCCCTCGCCGCTGCCGAGCGGCGCGGCGAGGCACGGGCGGTGCTGCCCCTCTGGTCGGCCGACGTGATCCATGCCGAGGTGCGCGCTGCAGCTCTGCCCGGCCTGGCCGCGGCCCCGCGCGTCCGGGCGATCGTCGCCGCCCGGGACGTACGGCTCGATGCCGCCGAACGGGCCTCCGTCGCCGACATCGATCCGACGTCGACGGCGGGCGCCCCGGCCGAACACATCGAGTGGAACCTCGCCCGGATCCGCGCCCCCGAAGTCTGGGCGCGGCTCGGCATCGACGGCACCGGCGTCACGGTGGCGGTGATCGACTCCGGCGTCGACTATCACCACCCGCTGCTGCAGTCGCGCTACCGCGGCTACCTCGCCTCCAGCCCCGTGCCCTCGAATGCCGGCAACTGGTGGTGCCAGCTGAACGACCTCCTGTGCAGCCCGCGCCCGCTGTTTCCGGTGGACGGCGTCGGCCACGGGACGCACGTGACCGGGATCGCCACGGCGGGCGACGGCTACGGGGTGGCGCCCGGCGCGCGCTGGATCGCCGTCCGGGCATGCGCCGAGACGCGCTGCAGCGCGCTGCCCGTGCTGCAGGGCCTGGAGTGGCTGCTCGAGCTGGGCGATCGGCGGCCGGACGTGCTGAACGCCAGCCTGACGATCCATCCGGACGAGGCGATCGCATTCGTCGGCATCATCGAGCGCCTGCTTGCGGCCGGCGTCGTCGTCGTCGCCTCGACGGGCAACGGCGGGCCGCTCGGCGCGCCGGCGATGTTCCGCGGTGTGATCGGCGTCGGCGCGACGACGGGGGCCGACGTGCGCTGGCCCAGCAGCACGTTCGATCGCACGCAGTGGGGCTGGTGGAAGCCGGACGTCATGGCGCCCGGCGCCGGCGTGACCTCGACCGTGCCGGGCGGAGGCTTCGGTCGCCTGACGGGAACCAGCATGGCGGCGCCGCATGTGGCGGGCGTCGCGGCGCTCATGCGCCAGGCACGTCCCGGTTTGGCGCCGGCGGAGGTCCGTGACGTCCTGACCCGCACCGCCCGCCCGCTCGGCGCCGAGCCGCGGGCGGACAACAGCGGCTACGGCCGGATCGACGCCTACGCGGCCGTCCTGGCGGTGAGCGATGCCGGCCGGATCACGGGCCGCGTCATGCGTGAGGTCGACGGCGTGGCGATCCCGTACGCCGTCGTGCGCGTCACGGAGATCGACGGCGACCCGGTGACCCGGGCGGACGTGGACGCCGACGGGCGCTTTGCGATCGATCTTCGGCCGGGCAGCTACGCCGTCTTCATCGACGCCTTCGGCTTCGCCAGCCGCGCCTGGCGGCCGGTTGAGATCGGCGTCGATGGAACGCACGACCTCGGCGACGTCGGGCTGGCGCTCGAGCTGCCGCGCGGCCATCTCGTCGGGCGTGTGACGGATGCCGTCAGCGGCGCGCCGATCAGCGGCACGCTCGAGCTCGTCGGTGTGCCGTTCAGCGTGCCGGTGGACGAGCTCGGCTTCTTCGCCGTCCAGCTCCCTGCCCGGACCTACCGCGTTCGCCTGGCGATCTTCGGCCATCGCGTGCTCGTCGACGAGGCCGTCAAGGTCGTCGCCGGCGCACCCGTCGAGCGGAACTACGCCCTGCAGCCCGCCCCACGCATCCTCCTCGTCGACGGCGACGCCTGGGCGTTCACGAACGCCCTCGGCTACCACCGCCGATCGCTCGATGCCCTCGGCTACCTCTACCACGTCCACGAGGTGACGCGAGAGGCGGTCGGCGCCGGCGCGCCGGGCGGCCCGCCGGACGCCGCGTTGCTCGGGCGCTACGATGTCGTCATCTGGTCGAGCCCGACGACCGGCCCGGCCTTCGTGCGCGGCGCAGCGGCGCTGTCGACCTATCTGGAGGGCGGTGGTCGGCTGCTGCTCACCGGGCAGGACGCCGCGTGCATCGACGGCGGCATGGAGAACGCCAGGGGGCCGTGCCTGGCGAACAGCCGCCCGCACCCCTATCTCAAGGACAAGCTCCATGTCCGCGCCGTCGCCGACGCCGCGCTGAGCCGGGCGGTGAACGGCGTGGACGGCAGCCCGCTGGCCGGCCTGGCGCTCACGCTGAACGGCGGCGACAGCCTCGACAACCAGTTCACGCCCGACGTCCTCGGCATCCTGGACGACCTGACGACCGAGGCCGTGCTGCGCTACGGCGACGGCGGCGTTGCCGGCGCGCTCGTGCACCGCTGCTCCCCGTGGCGGGCGCTCATACTCGGCTTCGGCTTCGAGGGCGTGCGCGACGCCGCGACCCGCAACGCGCTGATGGAACGCATGATCGACGTCCTCGTCTCACCGCCGCCGCAGGACGGGCTGCACGTCACGGCCGATGTCACGGAGCGCGTCCAGTCGCCGGGCGGAACGGCCACGTTCACCGTGACGCTGGCCAACACCGGCCTCGTGACGCGCGTGTTCGACCTGACCATCGACCTCGCAGCGCCCGGCGAGCCGGTCCCGTGGCCGGCCGAGGTGCGCACCGCCGGCCTGAACGAGCCTCTCTCGCAGACGCTGGCCCTGCCGTCGTGCCGCGCCACGGCATTCGCCGTGCAGATCCACGTGCCGGTGGACACCGAGCGGGGCGGCCGGGGCGGCACGGCGCTGCGCATCCGGGCCGTCGGGGGCACGGCGGAGGTTCGGCTGCCGCTCACGGCGCGCACGCCGGCGCCGGTGCTCCTCATCGACGGCGACTTCGACCGCCAGAGCGAGGGCCGCTACCAGGACGCGCTCGACGCGCTCGGCGTGCCGTACGACCGCTGGGAGCTCGGCTTCCTCAAGCCGCGCCCGACGCTGCCGACGAGCGCCACGCTGGCGGCCTACCCGGCCGTCATCCTCTTCGCCGGCCACGACTTCCGCCCCAAGGGCAACCTGCCGCCGGAAGGACAGGCCCTGTTGGCGGACTACCTCGAAGGCGGCGGCCGGCTGATGTTCGTCAGCGAGGACTACCTTTACGCCCGCGGTTCGGACCCGTACCGCGCAGGACTCTACTTTCACCAGCGCTACCTGGGCGTCCAGACCTGGGCCGACAATGCGGGCGGCGCCTACCAGGGACCGTTCGTCGGCCAGCCGCCGAGTACGCTCGGCGGCATCGGGCCGTGCGAGCTCTTCTACCAGGAAGCGCGCTCGGACGGCAGCGACGCCCTCGTGCCGGCGCCCGGCGCCGTCCCGGCGCTCCGCAGCGCCACCGCCGAGGTGATCGCAACGCAGTTGGCGAACCGCGGCTTCAAGACGCTCTTCCTGGCGTTCGATTTCGGCCAGCTGCAACCGGGCGCCTGCCCGGGCCAGGTGATCGGCGCCGCGCTCGACTGGTTCCACCCGTTGTCACCGAGCGCCGTGAAGGTCCTCGACGCCGACGGCCGCCCCTCCGCCCGGCGCACGTTCGGCAGCGGCGAGGTGATGCCGTTCGAGCTGTCGCTCCAAAACGAAGGGCCGCGTGCGCTCGAGGCGGTCGACGCCCGCTGGACGTTCCCGCCCGGTGCCGACGTCGTGTCGGATGCGCTGCCGTTCGGCTGGCACCTCGAGCCGGACGGTCGAACGGTGCGCTGGAACGGCCGGGTGGCGCCGGACGCCGCCGTCCGCGCCAAGGTCTCCGCCCGCCTGGCCGACGGCCTCGACGCCGGGGCCGTCCTCTCCACGACGGTCCTGCTGCGGGCCGAGGGGTTGACGCTGACGCGCCGCCTGCCGTGGCGGGTGAACGCCGCCGACCTTTCGGGCTCGGCCAAGAGCGTCGAGGACCCGAACCGGTTGTACGCCTTCGACGACACGATTGGCTTCTACATCAACCTGACGAACAGCGGCACGCGCGACGCGGCGCGCTTCAGCGTGACGGACACGCTGCCGTCTGGCCTCCGCTTGGTGGAGGGCAGCTGGCGGACGGTCGGCGGAGCCGTCGGCGGCACCGTGACGGGCGATGTGGCCAACGGGCGGCTGCTGTGGCAGGGCGCGCTGCCCGTCGACGGCGTCGCAACGCTGCGCTACCGGGCCCGCGTCCTCTCGCGCGTCGGCGGTCCGCTGCGGAACCGGGCCGTCGTCACCGCCGATGACGGCGCGCGTGAGCTGACGGCCACGGCGTGGGCGCGGCCGTACGTGCTGTTCCCGGTCGTCCTGCGGCAGCGGAACGTGGATCCGTAGTCGTCGGGGCGCGACGCGGTATAATCCTGCGTCATGATCCGGCACACCTTATCCGAAACGCTCAGGGCGCTCGAAAACGACATCCAGGCGATGGGCGACCTGGTCGGCCGCGCGACGGTGGACGGCGTGCACGCGCTCGTGCTGCGCGATCTGGCGCTGGCCGACGCGGTGCTGGAGCGCGAGTCCGAGGTCAACCGTCTGTGGGTCGGCATCGAGCAACAGGTGCAGGAGTTGATGGCACTCCAGGCGCCGGTGGCCAGCGACCTGCGCGAAGTGCTGGCCGTGCTCGCGATCGCGACCGACCTCGAGCGCAGCGGGGACCACGCGAAGAGCATCGCCCGCTGCGCGTACGAAAGCGACAGCTCCGCGCCTGCCGGAGCCCTCGTCACCCTCGAGCGGATGGCCGACGCGGCGCAGGGGCTGCTGCGCGATGTCTTGGCCGCCTTCGCCCACCGCGACCCTGAAGCGGCGCGCACCGCGACGTCGCGCGATGCCGACATCGACGGACTGTATCAGGCCGCGCAGCGCGACCTCCTGGCCCACATGGCGCGCAATGCGGAGGGGATCGTCGAGGCGCAGCGGATCCTCAATGCGGCGCTCCGGCTCGAGCGGATCGGCGACCATGCCACGAATATCGGCGAGCGGGTGGTGTTCCTGGCCACCGGCGAGCACGTCGAGCTCAACAGCTGACCTGCCGCGCGGCCGTCGCGTGGCCGCGCGGCGGACGATCGGCCCGGCGGATGACGATGTCGGTCCGAGGCGCGGTCGATCGAAGGACGGAAGGCGGTAGAGAAGCGATGGATCCTGCAAACGAGACCGCCCTCGATCGCCTGAACCAGCTGGCGCTGTCCAACGAGCAGGCCGCCGTGGACATCACGGCGCTGCACAGCGCTCTGGTGGCGATGCGCGGCCATGTCGATACGCTGACCACACAGCTCGCCGGGCTGCGGGACATCCAGACCTCGAACGCGGATCAGATCGCCCAGGTCGCCCATCGCCTGACCGCGCTCGACCGTCTGGCGCCGCTCGAAGAGCGCCTGACGGCCGCGCAGGCCGCCGGCGAGCGGACGTCCGAGCGCGTCGAGGCGCTGGCGGGCGACGTGGCGCGGCTCGGCCGCGTGGAGTCCGGTCTCGGTCAGGTTCGATCCGAGCTGGCCGACCAGCTCAAGCAACTCGAGGACCGCGGCCGCGCGGCCGGCGCCGAGCAGGAACGGCGGCACGCGAGCCTGGCCGCCGAGACCGCCGTTGCGCTCAGCCAACTGCGCGACAGCCTGTTGACCAAGGACACCGCCAACGAGCGGTTCATCGCCCAGGATCGCGCCCGCCAGGAGTTGTTCGATGCTCTCGGCCGCCTCACGGCACGCGTCGAGGCGCTGGGCGGCGAGCGGACCGCGCTGGAGGACGTCACGCGCCGCCACGAGTCGGCGGTTGCGGCGCGGGTCGATGGCTTGATCAAGCGCGTCGATGACCTGCATGAGCTGCACCAGAGCTGGCAGGTCCGCATCGAGAACCAGGAGCGCACGGTCAGCGAGGCGAGGGCGATCGGCGCCGGCGTCGAGCGCACGGCCGAGGCCATCCGCGACGGTGAGCGCGTGATGGCCGAAGCGGCGCGCGTGTTCGAGGCGCGCGTCGAGTCGTCGCTCGACGCGTTCCGCCAGGAGGCGACCGAGGAATGGCGCCAGCACTTGGCGCAGCATGATGCCGCGCGCGTCCAAGCCGAGCGTGAGCGCGCCCAGCGCGCCGCGGACCGCCAGGCCGTACAGGAAGAGATGTTCGGCGGGTTCGAAGCGCGGTTCCACGCGATCCAGACGGCGCTGAACGACGGACTCGAACGGCGGGGCGAGGAAACGCTGGTGCTCTATCAGCAGCTGGCCGAGGCGTTCGCGGTCATTCGCGATGCGTTCGTCGGCGGGGCCCGCATCTTCGAGGCGCCGCTGCCGGCCGAGGCGCAGCCGGCGATGCTGGCCGAACGGCGCAATGCGCTGCGGCGGGCGATGCGCGTGCGACGCGAAGGGGCGGGCGACGAGCGGTGATGCCGTTGCCGCTTCCCGCCGCGCGGAGCGTGGCCGGTCCTCCCCAGCGGCTGCTGGCGAGGACGGCGTCGTCCTTCCCCGCCGCACGATCGTCATCGGCACGGCCGGCCACGTGGATCACGGCAAGAGCACGCTGGTCAAGGCGCTGACTGGAACGGATCCGGATCGGCTGGCCGAGGAGAAGGCTCGCGGCATGACGATCGACCTCGGCTTCGCGCACTGCGCGCTGCCGGGCGGCAGCGTGGCCAGCTTCGTCGACGTGCCGGGGCACGAGGACTTCATCAAGAATGCGCTGGCCGGCGCCGGTGGGATCGACATGGCGCTCCTCGTCGTCGCGGCCGACGAGGGGCCGATGCCGCAGACGCGCGAGCACCTGGCGATCCTGGACCTGCTGCGCCTCTCCCATGGCGTCGTGGCCGTGACGAAGTCCGACGCCGTGGACGCGGATTGGCTCGCCCTCGTCGTCGACGACGTGGCGGCGCTCATCGAACCGACGTCGCTGGCGCACGTGCCGATCGTCCCGGTGAGCGCGGTCACCGGGAGCGGGATCGAGACCCTCATCGCGGCGATCGAAGGTCAGATCGAGGGGGTGCCGATCGCGCCCGACCACGACCGGGCGCGCCTGTCCGTCGACCGCGTGTTCACGATGGCCGGCTTCGGCACCGTTGTCACCGGCACGCTGCGCGACGGCCGGCTGCGCGTCGGCGACACCGTCACGGTGCAGCCGGGGGGGCGCACGACGCGCATCCGTGGGCTGCAATCGCACGGCAGCGTCGTGGCGGAGGCGCAGCCCGGAACGCGCGTGGCGATCAACCTCGTCGGGATCGAGGTGGCCGACATCGAGCGGGGGGATTGGGTGACGGCGCAGGACGCATACGCGCCGACCCAGCTCGTCGATGCCGAGGTCACGCTGCTGGCCGATGCGCCCTCGCCGCTCAAGCACGACCGCGTACTGCACCTGTTCCACGGCGCCACCGAGGTGCCGGCCGGCGCCCGCCTCATCGGTGCGGAGAGCATCGCCCCGGGCCGGAGCGGCCACGTCCAGTTCTTCCTCGCCCGCCCGACCGTGCTGGCCGCCGGCGACCGGTTCGTGCTGCGCCTTGCCTCGCCCGGCCAGACCGTCGGCGGCGGCGAGGTGCTCGACCCGCACCCGGCGCGCCGCTGGCGCCGCTTCCGCGCGGGCGCGCTGTCGCACTTTCAGGCACTTTCGTCCGGCGACGCCGCGGCGCGCGTGGCCCAGGTGCTCTCCGAACGCGAGCCGTGCCGCGCCGAGGCGCTCGCCCCCGCCGACCTCGGCCTGACCGCAGCGGAGCGCGACATCGTCCTCGCCGAGCTGGCGGCGGACGGTCGGGCGCGCAGGCTGGGCGGGCGGGACGTCTGGATGACCGCCGACGGTTGGGCGGCGCTCGCCGAGCGCGCGCGCGGCATCGTCGGGGACCACCACGCGCACCAGCCGCTCAAGCTCGGCCCGCCGCCCGAGGAACTGCGCGCCCGGCTGCGCCTGACCCCCGATCCTTTCGCCGCCGTCCTGGACGAGGCCACCGCCGCCGGCTGGCTGGTGCGGGACGGCGGTACGCTGCGGCTGGCGTCGCACAGCGTGGCGTTCGGGCCGCGCGACCAGCAGGCCGTCGACGCCCTGATGGCGCGGTACGCCGAGGCTCCGTACGCGCCGCCGTCCGCCAAGGAGGCCGAAGAGGCGGTCGGGGCGCGCGTCCTGGGCGCCCTCATCGCGCAGGGCCGGCTGGTGAACGTCGGCGCCGATGTGCTCTTCGAGGCGGCGGCGTTCGAGCGGTTGGTATCGTTCGTCCGCGCCCACCTGGCCGACCACCCGGCGATCACCGTGGCGGATCTGCGCGACCGCTTCCTGACGAGCCGCAAGTATGCGCTGCCGTTCCTCGAACACCTCGACCGCATCCGCGTCACGCGGCGGGTGGGCGACGCGCGGGTCCTCGTGGGCGCTGGGCCCGGGCGGCCGGCAGGCGATCGCGAGACGCCACCATGACGGACCGGCGCCCGAGTCTCGTCGTCGTCATCGTCAACTTCAACACGCGTGACCTGCTCGCCGACTGCATGACATCCCTCCGGGAGGGGGGTCTGGCCGGTCTGGCCGCGCCGCACGTGATCGTGGTGGACAATGCGTCGACGGACGGAAGCGCCGCGATGGTGCGAGCGGCATTCCCGTGGGCCGAGGTGATCGACAGCGGCGGCAATGTCGGCTACGCGGCGGCGAACAACGTAGCGCTGCGGGCGGCTGGGTTCGGCGGCGCCGCTGTCGCGAGCGTCGCTGCCAAAGGTGGCGCCGCAGCGGTCGGCGAGCGGACCGCCCGGCCCCACGTCCTGCTCCTCAACCCCGACACCGTCGTACCGCCCGGCGCTCTGGCGGCGCTCACGGCGTGCTTCGATGCCGAGCCGGACCTCGGCGCCGTCGGGCCGAAGCTCCTCCTGGCCGACGGGGCGCTCGACCGGGCGTGTCGGCGCGGCTTCCCGACCCCGGCGGTGTCGTTCTATCGCTTCAGCGGGCTGGCGCGGCTGTTCCCGCGCAGCCGGCGTTTCGGGCGCTACAACATGACGTTCCTGGACGTCGACGCGCCGGCCGACGTCGACAGCGTCGTCGGGGCGTGCATGCTGGTCCGGGGCGCGGCGGTGGAACAGGTGGGCTTGCTGGACGAGCGGTTCTGGATGTACGGCGAGGATCTGGACTGGGCGCTGCGGCTGAAGCGCGCCGGCTGGCGCGTCGGCTACCGGCCGCACGTGACCGTCCACCACGTGAAGCGCGCCGCCAGCCGCCACAGTCCCCGCGCCCGCTACGAGTTCACGCGGGCCATGTGGCTGTTCTACCGCAAGCACTACGATGCCGGCGCGGCGTGGTGGGTGCGGGGCGCCGTGCGGCTTGGGCTGGCGATCAAGGGGGGGCGGCGGTTGGCGGGGGAGATTTGGGCGGAGCGGGGCGAAGCGCCGGTGCGGATGGAGTCCGGCGGATGAACCGTGCCCGCGGGCAGCTCGAGCGCCTGAGCTGCGTGGCGATCGACCTGGCGGCCTTCGGGCTCGGGTTGCGGCTGGCGTACGTGCTGGCCGTGCGGACGCCGATGGGCGCGTCCATGGGCCTCGTGCCGCCGCCGTTCGCGTCGCTCGGCGTATACGTCGTGCTGCAGCTCGTGCTGTTGAACGTCGTGTTCTTCCTCCAGAAGCTCTATCACCAGCCGCACGGCGTGTCGCGCTTCGACTTGTTCGGGCGGCTGCTGCGGGCGGTGACGCTCGGAATGATCGTGACGTTCGCGGCGTTCAACTTCCTGTTTCCGTCCGTGGCGTTCCCGCGCTGGCTGCTGAACGTGCTCCTGGTCTACAACGGCTTCACGACGCTCTGCTGCGTGACGATCGGGCGGCTGCTGCACCGATTCCTGTGGGGGTCGCTGCGCAAGAACGGGATCGGGGCGGTGCGGCTGCTGGTGGTGGGCGCCGGGCCGGCCGGCCAGGACCTGGTGGCGCGGGTGCACCGGCGGCCGTGGCTGGGCTACCACGTCGTCGGCTTCGTGGACGACGCGCCGGGACGAACACGGGCGCGCGGCGTGCCGATCCTCGGGACGACGGAGCAGCTGGCCGACATCGTCCAGGCGCACGCCATCGAGGAGGTGCTGATCGCCATGCCCGAGGCCAGTCGGGCGGTGCTGACGGAGCTGATCAACCGCTGCGACCGGGACGGCATCACGATCAAGATCCTGCCCGACGTCTTTCACATGCTGGCCAACGAGGTCCAGATCAGCGACCTGGACGGGCTGCCGCTGCTGGCGGTGCGCGACGTGGCGCTGCGCGGCTGGCGGCGGACGCTGAAGCGCGCCATGGACGTCGTCATCAGCGGCACGGCGCTCGTCTTCCTGTCGCCCTTGATCCTGTTGCTGGCCGTGCTCGTCAAGCTCGAGAGCCGCGGCCCCGCCTTCTTCATCCAGGAGCGCATGGGCCTCGACATGCGCCCGTTCCCGATCCTCAAGATCCGCTCGATGCGCCCCGACGCCGAAGCCGCCACCGGCGCCGTCTGGGCCCGCCGCGGCGACCCGCGCGTGACCCGCCTCGGCCGCTTCATCCGCCGCACGAACCTGGACGAGCTGCCGCAGCTGATCAACGTGCTCCTCGGCCACATGAGCATCGTCGGCCCGCGTCCGGAGCGACCGGAGTTCGTGTCCGACTTCCGCCGCCGCATCCCGCGCTACGCCGAACGTCACCGCGAGCGCGGCGGGATGACGGGCTGGGCGCAGGTGAACGGGCTGCGGGGGGACACGTCCATCGAGGAGCGGACGAAGTATGATCTCTACTATATTGAAAATTGGTCGTTGCTCCTCGATTTCAAGATCATGGCCCGCACGTTTCTGATGGGTTTCAGGGACCCAAATGCGTATTGACCGGGCAACCCCGTGCCTGATGGCCGTCGCCCTCGCCGCATGCGCGCCCACCGGTCAACGGATGCCCTCCGCACCCGCCTCGACGTCCGAGCTGATCGTCTTCGCCGCCGCGTCGCTGGACGGGGCGTTTCGGGCGATCGGGACAGCGTTCGAGGCCGCTCATCCGGGGACGCGCGTGACGTTCAGCTTTGCCGGCTCGCAGACGCTGGCGACGCAGATCGGCGAGGGCGCACGGGCGGACGTGTTCGCATCCGCGAACGAGAAGCAGATGGACGCCCTGATCGGCAGGGGCGAGGTGGTCGGCCGGGCGCAGCGGACGTTCGCCCGCAACCGGCTGGTGGTGGTGACGCCGGCCGACAATCCGGCGCGCGTGTCGACGCTGCACGATCTGGCGCGACCCGGCCTGAAGCTCGTGCTGGCCCAGCGAAGCGTGCCGGTGGGCGACTATGCCCTGCAGTTCCTGGCCAAGGCATCGGCGATGCCCGACCACACGGCCGCCTTCAGCCCGACGGTGCTGGCGAACGTCGTGTCCTACGAAGACGACGTGAACGGCGTCCTGATGAAGGTGTCGTTGGGCGAGGCGGATGCCGGCATCGTGTACGCCTCGGACGTCCTGCGAGGCGTGGCCGACAAGGTGGCGCGCATCGAGATCCCTGACGAGCTGAACGCAATCGCGGCCTATCCGATCGCGCCGCTCGTCCGTTCCGGCCGGCCGGATCTGGCCGAGGGGTTCGTGGACTTCGTCCTCTCGCCCGAGGGACAGGCGGTGCTCGAGGCGCACGGATTCCTGGGCGCGGCGGGGGATGCCGTTGATTGATCCGCCGGGCGGCCAGTACTCCACAACTGTAGATTCTTGGGGTTCCCTACTCTGGTGGCCGTCATGAGCATGTTCAGTGGTGGAGTACTAGGCAGATCGGCTCTCCTGGCGCGGACGTTCCCAGATCGTCCTACTCCACACGGGGGTGTGGGCGCGTTCGAAGAGTGGTCGTAAACGTTCAAGTACGGCCAGCGTGCTCCCGAGCAGACGGGTTGCCTGAGCGGCGGTGCGACAGGACAAACATGCCGTCTGCTGCTCGTCTCACGATCGGAGCCTCGGTCTCTGGAGGCAGAGGCGGCCTCGGGCCAGAAGTTGGTCGCCGAGAACAAGCAGTGGAACGCAGTGCATGAGGCGCCACAGGTAACGATGGTGTGACGTTCAGAAGGGAAATCACCGATCTGATGACGTCCGGCGATAACCAGCAGGCCTGGGTGGCAGAACTGAAGGCGCGGCTTGGGACGAACATGCTGCACTCGTCGAGGCCGCCGTCGAATGATGTTCCCGGGGCTCCTCCGCGGTCGGACGGCAAATCAACCAGCCTTCGGCGGGAGACAGTCGGGGCATAAGGGCAAGCAGCGGGCGCTGTCTGTTCCCGAGGACGTGGGCGCGACGTGCCGTTTATTGCCGGACGAACACTTGTCGCGCAAAGCGGCGCTGAGTGGGGACGAACCGCACCCGGTGGCACATCCGGAGGTGGAGATCCCCGAACCGAAGGTCATCTCATCGTTATCGACTCTCTCATCGTCCTCGACTCACCGTTGCGTTCGTGGTTCAAGACCACGCAGGGCCGTTCCGCCACGGAGGCCCCCCGGCGTGAGTGAGCAAAGCACTGCCCGTGACCGCCTCGGACGGCTCGATGATCGCTGATGATCGCGCTTGTCCATCCCATTAATCATCTCGCCGAGCGCCTGCTGTATTGCGCCATGATCTTCCGTAAACTCAGACTCGGCACCGACTCAGCCTACGGTAGTCGCCAAAAATGGAACATCTGTTCTCCATCGTTGCAGCGCTCAGCCTACAAAGAGGCAACTTGTACAGGTGCCTCGTGGACGGTATGCCGGTGCAATTGGCTGGACTGTCTGCATCTTCGTAGTTGCCGACCCGTGGTGAAGGGAGTTAGCGCTTATCTGTGTGCAAGTGGACGTGTGATCGTCGTACTACTGGCGCCGCTATTGACCGGCGGTGCATGGAGATGGTTAAATGCCGTGGAGCGTACTGATCATTGCCTGGAATGAGGCACAAGCGCCGGGAAGGCTGGAGCCTTAGCATGCCAAACGTCTACTTGTCCGGATCGATGCTCCCCGAGTCCCACGGCTTGGTCCTCGGCGGCCTCGCTGTCTCTGTGCATAAACCAGTCGAAGTCGATGGATTGATTGCGCTGTGTGCGCTGGCGCCGCGGCCCCCTGAAGATCCGCTTGAAGGCGTGTTTCGCACGCTCAGTGATCCCTCGCTGGATCTCGCGTCCTGGGCAGTGCACTGGCGCGAGCTGTCGGCATACCGTCCAGCCGACCAGACGTCGGCGTGGGCGGGCACTAGAGACGATGTGCACGTTCAAGGGAATGAAGACATGTTCCCCTCCAGTCCGCTAGGGAAGCTTCGCTTGGCACTCGAGGCGGCACAGGAGCTCTGGCGCGCCCAACAGTCGGAAGCCTCCATGCTGTCACTGGTAGTTCTAGTGGCGGAACCGGGGAATACGGGGAAAGGTGTTCTCAGCCTCGAAGGCGAGGGCGCCGCGCTGGTGATCCGGCCCGGTTCAATCGTTGGGGAGTTCGTCCGCTTGCCGCTGCGACTGGTGGGGCCAGTCTCCTGGGTCCTATGCTTCTTGAGCGGCGACGGCACGACCCCAAGCGCTCGACGCCCGAACATGATCTCCCGCCTGCGGGAGAGTGCGAAACGTGCGGGGGGAGCGGAGCTTACGCGCATTGAGGAGTTTGCACGCGATAAGGCTCCTGGGCGGCCGCTCGTCGTTCTTTTGCACGGCCTATTCGCGACTGATGTAGGGACCTTCAAAGGACTGCAGTCGGAACTCCAAAAGCACTTCGATGTGGTTGGTTTTCCGCACGACACACTCAGCAAGTCAATCGAGGTCAATGGCCAAGAACTGGCGGGCGAACTTCTTCATCTGGGATACCCAAGTGTGTATTGCGTGGCGCACTCGCGCGGTGGGCTTGTCGCGCGCAGCGCGGCAGTAAGGCTCGCAGAACGGGGAGGCAACGTGGCGATCACTCGCTGCGTTACCTTCGGCACTCCGCATCACGGTGCCGAACTGGCCGAGAATCCGGAGTCGCTGATAGCGATGATCGCGTTCCTCAAAGCGAGCGTACGCGACAATCCAGTTGCGAGCATCTTTGACATGCTTTGCTGTTTCGTCCAAGACGATTCGTTTCCTGGAATTCGTGACCTGCGCCCCGTGAGTACGGAAGAAGACTGGCTGTACAAGCTTCAGGACAGAGAAGAGAAGCTGCCTCCCGGTACGATGATGCGGCTCCTTGCTATAGGCGGGACGACGCACGCAAGCGGCCTCGGGCAGCGAATTACAGAATCAATGGCCCGCAGTCTCATAGGGGAGGTCGGGAGCGATCTCATCGTCAAAGAATCGTCGTCCTGCCCGCGGCGCATATCGAATCTAGAACTGCACCGCGAGCCTGTGAGCTGCCATCATTTCAGCTATTTCGAGGACGATCAGAAACCCGTCTTCAAGAAGGCAATCGAGTTCCTGCTCACGGGGTCTGGTGCAGAATTGCCGATGGCGTCTCCAGCGCCATCGCGCCGCCGATGAGTAAGCGTTCATCCGATTGCCAGCCTACCTCTGTCAGGTAGCCGGACGGTAACAGAGTGGCGTGGCAATCGGGTGAACGCTTACCAACCGCAAGCCACTTTACAGGCTCTGGCTCAACCGCGGCAAGAAGAGCGTCTTGCTTTTCGATGTTGTCGACGACGTCAGAAAGGCGACGGATCAGACAGTGGCCGTTGAGAGCCTCGATGATCTCTACGGTCTGGCCGATTGTCTGCTGGCGACCGCGGCCCGATGGGATCAGTCGAAGTCGTAGTCGATCCCTCGGGGGTTCTCCCCGCGCAGCAGGTCATGCGTTCCGCCGAACAGATGATACAGATGAGCGGTCAGCTCTCAAGAGGCGCCTCCGTTGCCTTGTCGACAGGACTCGTGGGTGGCGGCAATGAGTCTCCGCTTGCACCCCTCTGCTATTATCCTCCCCATGTCCACCACACTCCCCCGCCTTGTCGTGACCACCGACCGTGCCAGCGTCGTCAGCGACTTCGGTCAGATGCTGGCCAACGCCGGATCGCCCAGCGTCTTCGAAGACGCCAGCCGGCGGGATGGCGTGCCGCGGCATGTGGCGCGCGAGATGGGCCGGCGGATCGCCATCGAGCACATCGGCGACGGCGAGCACATGCTGGGCAACGGCTGGTGGATGACGGTGGAGGGCGATCAGGTCGAGCTCCGGCTCGGCCGAGGCGAGCCGGCGTAACGAACGTCCGGGCGGCGCGTCCTTCGGCCGAGGGACGAGTTCTGCAAATCCCTTGACCCGGCCCCCTCGAAGTGCCATGCTCAAGCTGATCTCGAACCCAGCGCAGCCGGCGCGACCGATAGCAGGCGATCCCTTGAGCACTCCCAAGCCGTTGCCCACGATCTCCCTTCCCGACGTTGGTATCATCACCGTCGACGCCGCCCAGAGCGTACTGGCCATCCGCGGCCCGCGCGCCGCAACCTTGCTTGGCGTGGAGTCCGGTGCCCGGACGATCGAGGAGCGCGCCCGCCAGACCCGCCGCCGCGCCGCCGCCGAAGCCAAGGCCGACGAGGTGGCGAAGCCGGCCGAGGGCTACTGGGAGTGGCGGTTCATCAACTAGCGTTGTGGTTGGGGAGGCGATCCGCCGGGGCTGAGTGCCACGTCCGAGCAGGCGCGTCCCAGGCACGTCGCCGCAGCGGTTCGGCTCCCCCTCCCGCCGGCTTCCCGCACTTCCCGAATGCCCCCGCGCTGTAGATCGCCCCGACCTCCCCCGCCGTCAGCGCCCGCCCGAAGACCTCGACCTCGTCGATCCCGCCGTCGAAGAAGCGCGCCGGCAGGCCGCGGCCCAGGGCGTTCACGCCGGCGATCCAAAGCTCGGCCGCCGTGTCGACGGGACCGACGAGGGGCGTCGTGTCGAACGTGTGGACGAGCGCGCCGTCGATATACAGTCGGCCGCCGGTGGCTGAGCCGCGCTGGACGGTGGCCGCCACGAGGTGCCACTGGCCGTCGACCGTCATCGCCGTCGGCGCCGTGCCCGTCAGCGAGCTGCCCTCGTTGTTGACGGTGAGCGACAGCCGGCCGCCTTCGAGGGCGAAGAGCCAGCCCCACGGCGCATCGGCCGGTGCGTACATCTTGGAGACGATCGGCCGCCGGCCATCGACGGCCCGCGGCTGGATCCAGGCGTCCACGCTGAAGTCGCCTGCACCCGGGTCGATCGCCGCGGCGTCCGGCACGAGGATGTGCCCGCTCGAGCCGTCGAACGCACGGCCTGAAAGCACCTTGGCGGGATTCGCGACCGCCGCACCGCCCTGCACGCTGCCGTGGTTCGTGCCGACGACGTCGACGGCGATGATCCCGCCCGGCTCGTCGAGCGGCCACCACGCGGCCATCGTGGCGGGGAGGGGGGCGCAGCCGGAGGTGGGTGTCGGCGTGGCGGACGGGCGATCGACGCCGCGTGTCGGCGTGGCCGTCGGAGTCCGCGTCGGGCTGGGCGTCCACGTCGGCGTCTGGGTCGACGTGGGCGTGATCGTCGGCGTGATCCGGCCGCCCGTCGGCGTCGCCGTGACCGTCGGCCTATCGGTCGACGTCGCGGACGACGACGGGGTCGGCGTGGCCGTCCGGCGCGGCGCGACCTGCGCGTTGCGGACGGCGTAGGGCAGGTAGATCGATCCGGTCGTCTGCCGGTGGTTGCCGAACTGGACGCTGGCGCCCTGGCCGGGCTGGGCGCTCACGGTGTGCGTGCCGGGCGGCGGCGGGAAGGTCTGCACCCAGCCCGGCTGGTGGATCTCGGAAATCGTGTAGGTCGCCGGTGCGGGAACGGTGATGCACGCCATTCCGCTCGGGCCGGTCACAAGCGTTGCCACGACGTTGCCGCCAACATCCACAACATCGAACG
>Ga0138256_10003302_pt1 | contig 17189 bp, 10 predicted proteins | sample KNB2016incub_MG_FD_105486 | JGI IMG/M metagenome (GOLD analysis project Ga0138256, IMG submission 105486) | Active sludge microbial communities from wastewater in Klosterneuburg, Austria - KNB2014incub_MG | ecosystem: Engineered > WWTP > Activated sludge > Unclassified | place: Austria... | reverse complement strand
TAACAAAGCTGTAATAGCGGATAGTGCTGATCTGAATGTAATAAATCTGAATATATCAAATCCCGGCGGATCAAAGACTGCGTTTATATATTCCGCTAATTTATACAGCATGTAAATTTAATTTTGAATTATATTATTGATTACCTCTTCCATCTTCATACCTCTGGAACCTTTCACATACACAACATCTCCTGATCTCAAATTTCTTTTGAGCATTTCGGATAGATCGGACTTGTCATCAAAATAGAAATTATTCTTTATTTTCCCTGCGCTTTTAAATGTGTTCAGAGAAAATTTTCCGTATGTGAACAAATTCTTAATTCCGATTTTCAGCGCATATCTGCCTATCTCCGAATGCTCTTCTGCGCTGCCTTTACCGAGCTCCAGCATATCAGAAAGTACAGCGTACTTTTCTCCTTTGCTCTCAAAGCCAAGCAAAGTTTCCAGACCCATTTTTACTGATTCCGGATTGCTGTTGTAAGAATCATTTATAAACTTTATTCCTTTGTGATCAATAATTTCCATTCTTTTTGAAGAGCTTTGTTTAAAATTCTTTAAAGCTTTTTTTAAAGAACTTACATTTACTTCAAAAGCCAGACCTGCTGATACTGCAGCAAGACCATTGTAAATTGAATGCTTTCCAAATGTTGAAATAGTCGCTGTGAATGATTTAGAATTATGATGCACATTAATCACAGGCTGATAATTTTTATTATATCCTTCAAATATTCCCGTTACATCTGTTTTAAAATCATATGAATAGGAAATCACTTTTGCTTTTTTAATTTTCTTCGCTTTGTTCCTTATGAATTTGTCATCGAAGTTCATGAATACTGTCCCTGAATTTTTTTCAAGATAATCATACAGCTCAAATTCAGCTTTCGCAACACCGCTCAGATCTTTAAAAAACTCAAGATGCTCCTTGCCAATATTTGTGACCATTCCAAATTCAGGTCTTGCGATGTTCGTAAGATATTCAACTTCTTTAAAATGATTGCAGCCTACTTCAAGCACCGCTATGTCATGTGATTTCTTTAACTTTAGCAGAGTAAGCGGAAGACCGATATGATTATTCAAATTCCCGGCAGTACTCAGCACATTAAATTTTTCCGATAAGACCGCTGACACCAGATCTTTTGTAGTGGTCTTACCGTTACTGCCTCCTATACAAAACACGGGTATGCTGAATCTGCTTCTGTGCCCGGCAGCAAACTGACCAAGCGCCTGAATTGTATCTTCAACTGTTATCAATGATTTTCCTTTATACTTACTTTTGTTTTTGTTGTACCAGCTCTTATTTACTACAGCAAGCTTTATTCCTTTTTTAAAAACATCATTCAGAAAATCATGCGCATCAAAATTCTCACCTTTAACTGCAAAAAATATTTCATTCTTACTAACGTTTCGCGAATCAATGGACACCCCTGAAAATTTTTCATCCGGCTTGAGTCCGCTTAAAATGCTTTCCGAATGTTCAACTGACAATAGATCTTTAAGCTTCAGCATTCTCGCTGTTCTGATTCATATATTTCAGCACTATTTCTCTGTCGTCAAAATGACTTCTTATTCCTTTTACTTCCTGATAAGTCTCATGACCTTTTCCGCAAATTAAAATAATATCACCTGGAGAAGAAACTTCAATTCCCTTTTTAATTGCTTCTTCTCTGTTTTCAATCACTTCATATTTTTTATCGGATTTTATACCTGATTCAATTTCTTTTATTATTTCCAGAGGTTCTTCAAATCTCGGATTGTCTGATGTTATAATTGTATAGTCTGATAATTCTGTTGCAAAGTTTCCCATAACAGGTCTTTTGGTTTTATCCTTATTTCCTCCGCATCCGAATATTGTAATAAGCGATCCGCCTTTTCCTTCATCATCAATAATTTCTCTCGCTGCCTCGATTGCATTTTTCAGAGAATCCGATGTATGTGAATAATCAACAACTGATATCGCTCCGTTCGGCATTTGTAATTTCTGAAATCTTCCGGGCACGCCTTCGAACTTTGATAAAGCGGTCTTAATACAATTCAGATCTACTCCGTAATTCAAAACTGTTCCGGCCGACGCTAACGCATTATACACATTAAATCTTCCCGCGAGGCCGCAGCTTATTTCAGTACTCTCACCCGATCTTAGTAAATCAAACTTAATACCATTTATATCAAGCTTTACATTTTTCGCATTAAGATCTTTTTTATTTTTTACTGATGCATCAATAGAGTAAAATATTTTATGCCCTTTAGTCTCTTCCGTAATCATCTCACCGTATTCATCGTCGATGTTTGACAAAGCAAATGAATTTTCTGAAAGGGAGTCAAATAAAATTTTTTTTGCAATAAAATAGGATTCCATATCTTTATGAAAATCCAGATGCTCACTGGTTAAATTTGTAAAGACCGCTGTATCAAATTTTAATCCGTAAACTCTGTCCATTGACAAGGCGATGGATGAGACTTCCATTACACAGTATTCGATATTTTCAATCGCCATTATATTCAATATCATGTTTAATTCCACTGAGTCAGGTGTTGTGAGTTTTGATTCAAATTTCTTATCCCCGATCCTGTATTCTATCGTTCCTATTAAACCGGTTTTATAGCCTGCTTCACTCAGCATTGAATGAATCAAATAGGAAGTAGTGGTCTTTCCGTTAGTTCCGGTTATACCTATCAGTTTCAGCTTTGAAGAAGGATCGCCGTAAAATATTCCGCTGACTACTGCCATATATTTTCTGATCTCTTTCACACTGATCACAGGAAGTTTCCCGACTGAATCAGATTCTTCTTCCGTGAAAACAAGTACAGCTCCTTTTGCAATCGCTTCAGTTATAAACTTATTTCCGTCGCTCTGAAGACCTTTAACTGCAAAAAAAATATTTCCCGGATGTATTTTTCTCGAATCATAACTAATGCCGGTAATTTCCGCATCTTCCGGAATATCAAATTTATATTTCAAAGAACGTTCAGAAAGCTTTTTCGATAATTCTGATAATTTCATTTTAATCCCTGCAATACAAAATGACTCTTGATCCGTGGAGAAGCCTGGTCCCTGAAGTCGGGGTCTGTCCTGTTACTTTTCCGCTACCAATAATTTCCATATCAAGACCTTCCGAGAGCAGAATGTTAATTGCCTTTCTGAGACTAAGATCTTTCACATCCGGCACTGTTACCAGTCTGTCATCAGAAACATTTGCATTCTTAACTACAAGTTTTATGACCGGAATATCAACCGGGTTAATATTTTGATTCGCCTCCGGGAACTGTGACTCAATTATTTTTGAACCGGAGCTTACATTCGTTTCGGTATTATTTTCAATAATTTCATATCTCATATTATTTTCAAATAAAATATCCTTTGCATCGTCAAGTCTGAGATTCACAAAATTAGGGATTAGGATACTGCCGGCATTTATTTCTTTAATTTCATTTTCTGCGGAATTAACATTAATATTTACTGATGCTGAATTATAATATTCTTCGGAATGAAAATCTGTTACCGCAGGAATATTCAGGATCTTAGATGCAATGTTTTTGAATATCGGAGCAGCTACTTTACCTCCGTAATATTCCCCGGATTTAGGATTATTGACAATTACCATAATTATTACCTTAGGATCATCAGCAGGGAAAAAACCTGCAAATGAAGAATTATGGGAATTGCTTGTATACGCTCCGTTCACCAGTCTTTGTGAAGTTCCTGTCTTTCCTGCAACCTGCACTCCTTCTATCTTCGCGTCGACACCGGTTCCGCGCTCTACTACTCCGGTGAGCAACAGGCTGAGTGTCTGTGCAGTATTTTCAGAAATGACCTGTCTTAAAACAGTTGGTTTATTTTCAAAAATTAATTTACCGTTTGATCCGGTTTCTCTTTTAATGATATAAGATTTCATCATTACGCCTTTATTGGCGATGGCTGAATATGCATTTGCGATCTGTAGGGCATTGACCATAACTTCATAACCAATCGACATATAGGGAAGTGAAACACCTGAAAACTCAATTGGTTTTTTCAGGAGACCTTTGTTCTCACCCGGAAGTTCAATACCTGAACTTATGCCAAACCCAAAATCTCTCGCGTATTTATAAAACTTTTCAGGTCCGATCTTCAAAGCAATTTTGCTGAATCCGACATTACTTGACTGCTCTATCACCTGCTGGAAACTCAAGCTCGATGAGCTGTGAACATCTTTTATGTTTGTACCAGTAATTTCGTTACCGCTTTCTGTAGCAATAATAGAATTTTTATCTTCCAGCTTTTCTTCCAGTGCGGCTGCAGCTGCAACTATTTTGAAAGTTGATCCGGGTTCATAAATATCGGTAAGTACCGCATTCTTCATTCCGGCTGTATCGGAAGTGGATATTTTATTCGGATCAAAAGTAGGGTATGAACTCATTCCAAGAATTTCTCCCGTCTTTACTGACATGACAATTACTTTTCCGCCGTCTGCATTAAATTTGTTTACACCTGCGGCAAGTTCTTCTTCAGCTATTCTCTGAATGTTAATATCAAGTGTCAGCACGAGATTGTTTCCATTCTCGGGTTCCTTTCTCGGAAACTCCAGAGACGGTCTGTTATTACCTTTCCCGTCTCTCTGCATTATTACAAATCCTTCTTTACCGGCAAGTTCACTTTCCATAGAAAGTTCGATTCCCATCTGACCTTTATTGTCTATATTGGTAAACCCCAGTATCTGAGATGCCAGCCTGTTATAGTTATAAACTCTTTTAGGTTCTTTCAAAACAATTATTCCGTTCATGCTCAGAGTATCGAGCCCGGTTGTTTTATTGTCATCAATTCTTCTTTCGAGGTAAATGAATGAAGTGTTTATCGATTTAAGTTTTGACAAATATTCATTTTTGTCCTTTCCGAATTTATCTGAAAAAAACTGTGCGGCTTTTTCCGGATCGTCGATCATATTAGGATCTGCTGCAACTGAATATTCATAGGAGTTTGAGACAAGTACGTTCATATTTCTGTCAAATATCAAACCCCTGTATGGAGAGAGGACTATTTTATTTTCATACTGCTTTCTTGCGGCGATTTTATATTTTTCTGTATCAATGATCTGGACTCTTAACAACTTTATAAATATTGCAATAAAAAGTATTGAGAATAAAAGTAATGTCACATTTATCTTTCTTCTCTGAACTAGATCTTTACCGGGTGATTTATAAAGTTTATACTGCAAAAAAATTTAGTAAAATTATTTCAATTCTGATTTTTTAATTGTTATGTTTTTATTTTCTGAAACTGAACTTTCCCTGAAGGTAAGATCCAGTTTTTCATGTGCCAGCGAATTTATTCTTTCAAATGATGAAAGTTTCTCAGTTTCTGTAAGAAGCTGCTCATTCTTCTGAATAGCTTTTCTGAGATCTTCTTTTAGCTCATTATTTCTTACCATTATCTGATTTACCTGAATAATGTTGTTGATGTAAATTACAAGAATTAAAGATGTGATGAATAGACAGATTAGAAAATAGAAAATAGAGATTTTTTTGTTAGGCTTTTTCATATTTTATTTTGGTTTAAATTTTTTCTGCTGCTCTTAATTTTGCGCTTCTGGATCTGGAGTTTTTTCTTATTTCTTCCCGGGAAGGCGCTTCCGGTTTTTTAGTCAGTATTCTTAGGACAGGATCAATATCTTTATCAAAAAACGGATCATCTGTTTTTTCTGAAGTTTTCTTCTTATCCCTGAAAAAATTTTTTATGATTCTGTCTTCAAGTGAATGATATGATACAATAACAATTCTTCCGCCTGGAATTAATAAATCTGTTGAATCTGCCAGAGCTTGTTCAAGATTTTTTAGTTCACAGTTTACTTCTATTCTTAGAGACTGAAAAATTTTTGCCAGAAAATCTATCTTGTTTTTATTTCCCAGACTGTACTCATCAGTCACAATATTTACCAGATCAAAAGTAGTTGCAATTTTTTTTACTTTTCGGTTTTTATAAATTGCATCCGATAATCTCCCTGCGTTTCCTATCTCACCGTAATTCCCAAAAAGTTCGGTGAGCTCATCCTTACTGTATGTATTCAGGATTTCTGAAGCAGTAAGTTCATCTTTTTTAAATGCTCTCATATCAAGCGGAGTATCTTTCATAAAACTAAATCCGTCTTCTTCATTGAGTTGAAAAGATGAAAGCCCGAGATCCAGTACGATCCCTGAAATAAAATCGAAACCGGCAGCGGAGATAATTTCATTTATATCAGCAAAATTTCCGTTAACAAATATTATTCTGTCAGCGAATTCATTCAGAATCTGCTTCGCATGTCTGAACGCATGTTCATCTTTATCTATTGCAATTACTTTTCCGCTGAATGACGATTGTCCGCAGATAAGTTTTGTGTATCCGCCTCCGCCAAGAGTTCCGTCCACGAGAATATGATTTTCAATATTTTCATTTATAAGATACTCTACAGCCTTATTTGAAAGAACGGGAATGTGAAAGTTTTCTTCATTCATTTTATTGTAAAATTAAAATTCACATTCTTTGTTTCATGAAAATTTGATTTATTACTAACTTTTATTGTTGGTTCTTGTAATTACTATTTCAGATACTTTCTCTGCTATCTCTTCATAAGTGCTCGATATTGAGTTATCATAATTTTTCTTTTTGTCAGGATCCCATATTTCCATTTTATCCAAAAGACCAAGAACGATCACTTCTTTTTTTAATCCGGCTAACTGAAGCAGATCAGTAGGGATCAGTATCCTGTTTTGAGAGTCAAGCTCGCATTCATTTGCATAGTATAAAAACACCCGTGTGAAATTTCTTTCCTCTCCGTTGAAAGGATTAAAATTCAGCATGACCTGTTTAACTTTTTCCCATTCATCCTGCGGATAGACAAGAAGACAGTCATCCATACCTTTAGTCAAAACCAGTTTATTGTCCGCTTCTGGTTTTATATATTTCCGGAATTTTGCAGGCAAAATTAAACGGGATTTGGCATCTAAATTACAGATTGAATGTCCCTGAAACATTGTAGAATTTTAATTTGAAAATAACTTATGTATTTTGAAGAAAAGAAAAATAATGTTTTCTTAACATTATTAGGGGAATTAGTTGAAAATCAATGATTTTCAATATTCTCCACTCTTCTCCACTTTACTCCACTAATATACAAAAATACGTAAAATAATATTAATGTCAAATCGATTTTTGTGATTTCTAAGTAATATTCAAGTTTTTATAAATAGTGTGAAGAAAGGAAGTGAAAGTGCTAGTGAAGGTATTTGATATACAATACTTATTACTACTTTAATTTCAGGCGCAGTATTTTCTAACTAAACCCCCAAAACTAATCTGTAAAATCAAAAAAAAAACCACTCTCTGTTTCCAAAGAGTGGTCTTATGTATTAAAATATCTGACGAAATTATGACTCTACTTCTTCAGTCTTTTTCTTTTTTGTCTTTTTCTTCGGCGTCTCTTCTTCTTCTACATATTCACTTTTTTCAGTAACAAGTATTTCCTTATACTTCCTAAGTCCTGTTCCGGCCGGTATCAGCTGACCGATAATAACATTCTCTTTCAACCCGAGCAGATGATCTACTTTACCTCTTATTGCTGCATCTGTAAGTACTTTGGTTGTTTCCTGAAATGATGCCGCAGAGATAAAGCTTTCTGTAGTCAGTGAAGTCTGAGTTATTCCTAAAAGCACCGGCTCCGCTGTAGCAGGAATTGCATCCCTGACCTTAAATACTGGTTTGTCTTTTTTCTTTAGCGCAGCGTTCATTTCTTTTGCTTCTTTCTTGCTGAGCACCTGACCATCCTGTACTTTGTCATAACCGTTTATGTCCGTTACAACGACCATTCCCTTAAGTTCTTCATTCTTTTCAGCAAATAATATTTTATTTACCACATCACCTTCAAGAAAATTTGTATCTCCGGTATCTGTAACTTTCACTTTCTGAAGCATCTGTCTCACTATTACTTCAATATGCTTATCATTAATTTTTACACCCTGTATTCTGTAAACTTCCTGGATCTCGTTTACAAGATATTCCTGAACTTCAGCAACACCTTTGATCTTAAGAATGTCAACCGGATCATATGCTCCGCCTGTTAGCGGCTCACCGGATTTAACAACATCCCCGTGTCTTACAAGAATATGTTTCCCTATTGGTATTTTATAATCAATTACTTTACTGCCGTCTTTACTGATGATCCGTACTTCTCTGCTTCCCCTGGATATCTTTCCAATCTCTACAGTTCCGTTGATCTCCGCAACTTTCGCAGGATCGCTCGGACTTCTAGCTTCGAATAATTCAGTAACTCTCGGAAGACCTCCGGTAATATCTCTTGTCTTTCCGGATTCCCTCGGAATCTTGACAATGATTGTTCCTGCTTTTACATCAGCGCCGTTGTCTACTAAAAGTGAAGCTTTTGCAGGTATCAGATACGAACTTAAAAGTTTTTCATTTTTCGGATTCAATATCTGAATCGTCGGTGACTTTGTCTTGTCTCTTGATTCAATAACTATCTTCTGTAAAAATCCGGTCTGTTCATCTTTTGAAATATCATACTGCTTGCCTTCTTCCATTTCAAAGTAATTGACGACACCGTCATCCTCTGCAACTATCACGGAATTGTATGGATCCCATTCATACAAAATTGCATTTTTCGGAACCTTCTCTTTATCTTTCACTTTAAGATGTGTTCCGTAAGGCACTGTATATCTTGCTAACTGCGATCCGTTATCATCAATAATGTTTATCAGTCCGTTTCGGCTGAGTGATACGTATTCAGTACTTGCTCCGCCTTTATATTCTACGATCTTTATATTTTCAAATTTTACTTTACCTTCGAACTTTGTTGTGATCTGTGACTGCGAAATGATCTTACTTGCAGTTCCTCCGATGTGGAAAGTTCTCAGTGTAAGCTGTGTTCCCGGCTCACCGATTGACTGGGCGGCAACGATACCAACCGCTTCGCCTACTTCCACCATTTTTCCGGTTGCAAGATTTTTACCGTAACATTTTGCGCAGACTCCTCTTTTAAGTTCGCATGTCAGCACAGATCTTATTTCCACCTGTGTGATCGGAGTTTCAGCGACTAAGTTTGCAAGTTCATCTGTTATTAGTTCACCTGCTTTAATAATTACTTTCTTTGTAAGAGGATTAACTACATCATTCACTGCAACTCTTCCAAGAATTCTTTCTGACAGAGTTTCTTTAACATCTTCACCTTCCTTAAGAGCTTCTGTTACTACACCTCTGATAGTTTTACAATCTACCTCAATAATAATAACATCCTGCGCCACATCCACAAGTCTTCTTGTTAGATAACCTGCGTCTGCAGTTTTAAGAGCTGTATCAGCAAGTCCTTTTCTCGCTCCGTGTGTAGAGATAAAGTATTCAAGAATTGATAATCCTTCTTTGAAATTTGCAATGATAGGATTCTCAATGATCTCTCCCGCCTGACCTGTAAGCGACTTCTGTGGTTTCTGCATAAGTCCTCTCATTCCGGCAAGCTGACTGACCTGTTCCGCGGAACCTCTTGCGCCGGAATCTATCATCATGTGAAGAGAATTAAAACCCTGCTTTGACTTTGTAAGATTTAGCATCAGGTCTCTTTTTACTTCATCCCGAACGTGAGTCCAGATATCAATTACTTTATTATATCTTTCATTCTCGGAAATAATACCTTTTGCTTTTGATTTTTCAATTTTATCCACTCTTAAAAATGCCTCTTCTATGATCTTATCCTTTGTCTTCGGCACTTCAATATCATCAATGTTCACGGACAATCCGCCTAAAGTTGCAAACTTGAATCCGATCTCTTTTAAATTATCTAAGAATACAGACGTCTCTAAATTTCCAACATTATTGTAGATCATGTTGATCATCTCAATGATCTTTTTCTTTTTCAGAAGTTCATTGATAAATGGTATCTTCTCCGGTACTATCCTGTTGAATATTACCCGGCCTACAGTTGTATCAATTATCTGGCCTTTTATTCTTACTTTTATCCTGGCATGCATTCCAACTTTTTTATTGTCAAATGCCAGCATGACTTCATCAGATGAAGAAAATATTTTCCCTTCTCCTAGATCGCCCGGAAGTTCTTTTGTAAGATAATAACATCCCAATATCAATTCCTGATTCGGAATAGTGATCGGCGCGCCATTTTGCGGCGAGAGAATATTGTGTGACGAAAGCATCATGATCTGAGCTTCTAGCTGCGCCTCGTATGAAAGCGGTACGTGAACCGCCATCTGATCTCCGTCAAAGTCAGCGTTGAATGCTATACAAACAAACGGATGAAGTGTGATCGCCTTACCTTCTATAAGCACCGGCTGAAACGCCTGAATACTTAATCTGTGAAGTGTCGGCGCTCTGTTCAGAAGTACCGGATGACCGTTTATCACATTCTCAAGAATGTCCCATACTTCCGGCGTTCTTTTATCAATTAATTTTTTCGCGCTCTTTACAGTCTTGACATAATCCCTGTCAATTAGTCTTCTTATAACAAACGGCTTGAATAACTCAAGAGCCATGTCTTTCGGAAGTCCGCATTGGTGAAGTTTTAATTCAGGACCGACTACAATTACAGTTCTACCGGAATAGTCAACTCTCTTACCAAGCAGATTCTGTCTGAATCTTCCCTGCTTTCCTTTCAGAATATCCGACAACGATTTCAATGCTCTGTTCTCAGCTTTGACTGCTGTAACTCTTCTTGAATTGTCAAGCAATGCATCCACTGCTTCCTGAAGCATTCTCTTTTCATTTCTTAAAATAACCTCAGGAGCTTTTATATCAATAAGTCTTTTTAATCTGTTGTTTCTGATTATAACTCTTCTGTAAAGATCATTCAGATCACTTGTTGCAAATCTTCCGCCTTCAAGCGGTACAAGAGGTCTTAGCTCCGGAGGTATTACCGGCACTACGTCAAGCACCATCCACTCAGGTTTGTTCGGCTTTCCGCCCGGTTTGATCCTGAATGCTTCAAGTATTCTGAGTCTCTTTATATTCTCCATCTTTTTTAAAGCTGATGGATCGTTTTTCAGTTCAGCTCTTAGTCTTGTGATCTCATCTTCAGTATTTATACTTTTCAGCAATTCCTTAACAGCTTCTCCTCCCTGACCTGCAACGAATTTTTTCGGATCATCATCGTCCATATTATGCTCATCTTCTGTCATTGTGTCAAGCACTTCATTATATTCATCTTCCGTGATAAGCTGCATCTTTTTATAACTCGACTTACCCGGATTTATAACTACATAGGTTTCATAATAAATTATCCTCTCAAGTTCTTTGGAGGAAATTCCAAGTACATATCCTATCTTTGTCGGAAGTGATCTGAAATACCAGATATGAACTACTGGCACGCTTAAAGTAATGTGCCCCATTCTTTCTCTTCTGACATTTTTAAGATTAATTTCCACTCCGCATCTGTCGCAGACTATTCCTTTATATCTTATGCCTTTATATTTTCCGCAGTGACATTCCCAGTCTCTGACCGGACCGAATATCTTCTCACAGAACAAACCGTCTTTATCCGGTTTGAATGTCCTGTAATTAATAGTTTCCGGCTTTAATACTTCACCAAATGATCTCGAGATAATCGCATCCGTTGACGCAAGATTTATAGTAATTTTCGAAAATCTTTTTCTCTTGTGCTCTGTTTTAAAAGCCATTTTAACCTCTTATTTAATTTTCTTTTTAATCAGATTTTTTTAAATGAATGTATTTAACATTCGGTTGAATCTATGCATTGCAGCCTGAATTACTCTTCAAGATTTATATCAAGACACAATCCCTGAAGCTCTTTAAGCAATACATTGAATGATTCAGGAATTCCGGGTTCCGGTAAATTTTCGCCTTTAATAATAGCTTCATATACTTTGCTTCTGCCGGTTACGTCGTCACTTTTGTAAGTGAGCATCTCCTGTAATATATTAGCAGCTCCGTATCCCTGCAATGCCCAGCATTCCATCTCTCCGAATCTCTGTCCGCCGAATTGCGCTTTTCCGCCGAGCGGTTGCTGTGTAATCAGCGAGTATGGCCCGATTGACCTTGCGTGTATCTTGTCATCCACAAGGTGGGAAAGTTTTAACATATAAATATATCCGCATGTGACTCTCTGATCGAATTTCTCTCCCGTCATACCGTCATAAAGATGTGTCCTCGAGTTTTCATCCAAACCAGCTTTCTTTAGCATTTCCACTATCTCAGCAACTGTCGCTCCGTCAAAGATCGGAGTCGCGAATTTCACACCCATTGCCTTTGCAGCCCAGCCGAGCGCTGTTTCATAAAGCTGTCCAAGGTTCATTCTCGAAGGAACTCCTAACGGATTCAATACTATATCTACAGGCGTTCCGTCCGGTAAGAACGGCATGTCTTCCTGAGGCACAAGCTTGGCAACGACACCTTTGTTACCGTGTCTTCCCGCCATCTTATCGCCTACTGATAATTTTCTTTTCTTCGCGACATAAACCTTCGCAAGCTTTACAACGCCTGTCGGAAGTTCATCTCCTAATTTCACCTTGTCTTTTAATCTCTTGTATCTCTCTTCTATTTCGTTCTGCTTGAATGTATAATTCCTGTAAATGTCCGGAATCAGAGAATTTGCTCTGTTACTGTCCGACCAGTCTGCATCATAATCAAAGTCAGCGAGTACATATCCGTCGTTTTCGATCAGATTCATTAAAGCGCTTTTCTTGAATGCTGATCCGCTCTTGACTAAGATATTTCCTTTCCTGTCTTTCATACCTTTTGAGGTTTTTCCCTCTAGGAGTATGTCAAACTTTTCAGCTATCTTGTGATTAAGATCTTTGATCTCTTTCTTTCTCTCAGCTTCAAATTTATCTATCTTTCTTTTCTCATCTCTCTTGCTTTCAGTGTCTCTTGTTTTTCTTGAGAAAAGTTTGTTGTTGATAATAATACCTTTCAGTCCCGGAGTCGCTTTCAGCGAAGCATCCTTAACATCTCCCGCTTTATCACCGAAGATCGCTCTTAAAAGCTTTTCTTCAGGTGTCGGTTCTGTCTCTCCTTTTGGAGTTACCTTTCCGATTAATATATCATTTTCTTTTACTTCCGCGCCGACTCTTACAATTCCGTTTTCATCCAGATCTTTTGTAGCTTCTTCGCTGACATTGGGAATTTCTTTTGTAAGTTCCTCTTCGCCTCTCTTTGTATCTCTTACTTCAAGACTGAATTCTTCAATGTGAATCGATGTATAAACGTCATCTGCTACTAATTTTTCACTGATGACAATCGCATCTTCATAGTTATAACCTCTCCATGGCATAAATGCAACAAGCACATTTCTTCCAAGCGCGAGTTCGCCTTTCTCAGTCGATGAACCATCTGCAAGTATATCGCCTTTCTTTATCTTCTGACCTTCTTTTACAATCGGTCTCTGATTTATAGATGTGTCCTGATTGGTTCTCAGGAATTTTATTAAATTATATACAACTAGTTTTCTGTCATCAAAGCTGAGTAAACTCTCATCTGAATCTTCTTTGATATTGTATTTTACAATGATCCTGTCTCCGCTTACATATTCAACTGTTCCGTCTGCTTCTGCAGTCAGTAATGTTCTCGAATCTCTCGCAATGATTTCTTCGAACCCTGTTCCGACAACCGGCGACTCCGGTCTGAGAAGCGGTACTGCCTGTCTCTGCATATTACTGCCCATCAGCGCTCTGTTAGCGTCATCATGTTCGAGGAACGGTATCAGTGCTGCGGCGGCGCTAACGATCTGATTTGTAGCCACATCCATATAATCAATTTCATTCGGATGCAGTAACGGGAAATCACCTTTGAATCTTCCTTTTACTTTATCATTAACGAATTTTCCCTTATCATCAATCGGCGCATTTGCCTGAGCTATCTTATAAAAATTCTCAATCTCTGCTGATAAATATTCGATCTTGTCTGTGACTCTTCCGTTCTCCACTTTTCTGTATGGCGTCTCAATAAAACCGAGTTCATTGATCCTTGAATGAATGCAAAGCGAAGATATCAAACCAATGTTCGGTCCTTCCGGAGTTTCAATCGGACACAACCTGCCGTAATGAGTATAGTGAACGTCCCTTACTTCAAATCCAGCGCGTTCTCTTGAAAGTCCGCCCGGTCCCAGTGCACTGATCCTTCTCTTATGAGTCATCTCAGCCAAAGGATTTGTCTGATCCATAAATTGTGAAAGCTGACTCGTTCCAAAAAATGATGCAAGCGCGCTTGTGATAGGTCTTGCGCTGATCAGTTTCGAAGGTGTTAAATTTTCTTCATCATGAATGCTCATCTTGTCTCTGATGGTTCTCGACATTCTCGAAAGTCCTAATGAGAACTGCGCTGATAACTGCTCATTCACTGTCCTGACTCTTCTGTTACCAAGATGGTCAATGTCATCCACATCTTTCCTGCCGTCAACAAGATCCCTGATATAATTAATTATATTCACAAGATCTTCCTGAGTAAGTATCGTAATGTGCGGATCAATGTTCGTGCCTAATTTATAATTGATCTTGTATCTTCCGACTTCACCGAGATCATATTTCTTTGTATTGAAAAATAATTTTTCAATATAACTTCTTGCGCTTTCAGCTTCAGACTCTAATAATGCAGCTGCTGCTTTTTTGTCCTTCGGTGACGTGTCTGCCGGAAGCTTTTCCAGTAAAACGTCCGTCTCATCTTCATCATTTATAATTGTTGTATAAATTACCATCTCTCCGTCCGTCGGATCGGATTTCAATAGCTTAAGCTCTTTGATCTTTGCATTGGTTATTGAGACCAGCTGCTCGTCCGATAAAATGCTGTTGGCATTAATTCCGATATCATCACCTGTATCCTTGTTGATAACATTTTCAAGTACTATCCTTCCGGTATAATCAAGATAATTTTTATCATTCACTTTTACAGTTTCCACAAGATCAAAAAGTTCGAGCATATTCACATGTTCCGTAAACCCGAGCGCTTTCAGCAGTGTTGAGAAATAAAATTTTTTCTTTCTGTCTACATAAGCGTAAAGCAGGTTATTAATATCTGTGGTAAATTCAACCCATGAACCTCTAAAAGGAATAACCCTTGCTGAGTAAAGCTTTGTACCGTTTGCATGAGTTGATTCTCCGAATACTACGCCCGGCGATCTGTGAAGCTGACTTACTATTGCTCTCTCAGCGCCGTTAATAATGAAGCTGCCTCTCGGAGTCATGTAAGGAAGATTCCCGAGATACACGTCATTTTCTATTGTATAGTTATACTCTTTTGCGGCTGCATTCGGTTTTGTTGACAATCTTAATCTCGCCTTTACCTGTACCGCATACGTTAATCCCTGTTCCTGACATTCGATAACGGAGTAATGAGGTTTCTCCAGATAATAATCGACAAACTCAAGTAACGCTGTCTCTCTTGAATCGCTGATAGGAAAGTTATCTTCAAATACTTTCTGAAGACCCTGTGATTTCCTTCTGCTTGCGGGTACATCTTCCTGCAGAAAATCTTTATAAGACTGCACCTGTACATTCAAAAGATCCGGCGGATCATGCGTGATGGACGTTTTAGCAAACGTCAGTCTGTCATTTTTGCTGTTTAACTTATTCAGTTTCAGATTTAAATCCATAGTTGCCAAGTTTTTACCTCCGGAATATTTTAATAAATAATCCCGGCATGAGTTTTGCCGGGACTATTATGGTTTTTTTAATATATTTTTTTATAAAACAGAACAGTCAAAGAATTATTTTACTTCGACTTTTGCGCCTACTGCTTCAAGGTCTGCTTTCAGCTTATCTGCATCTGCTTTCGAAATGTTTTCTTTAACAGGTTTCGGTGCGCTTTCTACTAGGGATTTAGCTTCCGTAAGTCCGAGTCCTGTTGCATTCTTTACAGCTTTGATCACGTTGATCTTCTGTGAACCTGCTTCAGCAAGTATAACTGTGAATTCAGTCTGCTCTTCTACCGGCGCTGCTGCTGCTGTCGGCGCTCCTGCCATCATTACCGGCGCTGCTGCCGTAACTCCGAATCTGTCTTCAAGAATTTTCTTTAATTCTGAAGCCTGAGTTAATGTTAACTCACCGATTTTATCTGCAATTTCTTCTACTGACATTTTGATTTTACCTCTTTTTAATTTTTTAGTTTATAATAATTATTTTAGGCTGCGCGTTTCTTTGCAGCTTCCTCTATTACACTGGAAAGATCTCTCATCACCGCATTGATCGAACCAACTATACCGCTTATTGGTGAATCAAGTGAACCGAGGATAGATGCTATCACTTCTTCTTTTGTCGGAAGCGAAGCCAGTGTATTGAGTTGTTTCGAGTCATAAGCTTCATTCTCTACTATTGCAATCTTGAGCTTAGGTCTCTCAATTTTGTCAAAAAATTTCTTCAGGATCTTTGCCGGGGCTACGGGATTTTCTTTTGCAAATACAATTCCCGTCGGTCCGTTGAGCATTTCATCGAGCTTTTCGAAATGAGTTGAATATTTGTCTGTCTCCTTTAGAGCCCTGACCGTTAAAGTATTTTTCAATACCTTATACTTAAGTCCGGATTTAAAAAATTCACTTCTTAATTCATTCACTTCCTCGACAGTCAATCCTGTGAAATCAGTAAAGTATATAGCCTCAGAAGAATCAAGCATTTCTTTGATATCTCTGATTGACTCTACTTTCTGTTCTTTTTTCATAATTTAGCTTTTTAAAGTAATTGTATAGATCTGTTTTGTCTGCCCGAAGCTGGCAGACAAATTATATGTTTTGTTGAGTGCGTAAATTCTTTTTTATGCCGCTTTCTTGACCATGCCCTGATTTTTGTCAATCTTTATTCCGGGTCCCATGGTCGTCGACAATGTTATGCTTTTTACATAAGTTCCTTTAGCCGCAGCAGGTTTCAGTTTAATAATTGTATCAATGAATGCCGTGATATTTTCCGTAAGTTTGCTTTCATCAAATGAAACTTTTCCTACTATTGAATGAACAATACCTGTCTTGTCAACTCTGAAATCAATTTTTCCCGCTTTAACATCCTTTACAGCCTGACCAATGTTCGGAGTTACTGTTCCGCTTTTTGGATTTGGCATAAGTCCTCTCGGTCCGAGTATTTTTCCAATTTTTCCCAGCTCAGCCATTGTATCAGGTGCAGCAATAATAACATCTATGTCAGTCCAGCCTTCCTGCATTTTTTTTACATAATCCTCATATCCGACATGATCAGCTCCAGCCTCTCTTGCTTCATCTTGCTTTTCC
>Ga0138256_10003301_pt1 | contig 17193 bp, 10 predicted proteins | sample KNB2016incub_MG_FD_105486 | JGI IMG/M metagenome (GOLD analysis project Ga0138256, IMG submission 105486) | Active sludge microbial communities from wastewater in Klosterneuburg, Austria - KNB2014incub_MG | ecosystem: Engineered > WWTP > Activated sludge > Unclassified | place: Austria... | reverse complement strand
TTGATCAACATTTTCGGAATTACTGCGAGAGGAGCTCCAGGTGCGAGTAAACGGTAAGGAAAATCCAGGGATGCTTAACGTGAAATCTGTGTCTGACAGCCGCAGAATCCCCTGATTGGTGTCAGGGGTTGCGACAGACTGCTGTTGCAGAGAGGCCGCAGAGAGGCCGCCTTGATCATCCGTGGCACCGCCATGCAAAACCTGGCCGCTATGATCTTCCATCAGAAGTGATTCGATCGTTGGAATCGCAATCGCCACCGATCCGGTTGATTGGTAGAGTTCGTTCAACCAGCCGTATCTCTTTATGTTGTTGATCGTAAGACCAAATTGGCAGACAGTGATCGTTCCACCAGCATCGACCTGGCTCTGGATCAGCGTTAAGAACGTCTGGGACGCTGCAAATCCCGCAGTCTGGAAGAAATCCGTCAGCGACGTCTGTGTGGCAACTGTCGAACTCCATTCATCAGCATATAGATTCCCAATCTTCTTAAGTCGCATCACTTTGTACTTGAGCCGCTCAGCAAATTGCAAAAAGGCGACAGCAGACAATGCCGGACTATCGCTAAGTTCCGACAGCAATTCGTTTTCGCGGACGGCAAGCTCTGTATTCACCAATCGCGATCTGGATTGCTGGATTGCACTCGATAGTGCGGAGCTGTCTGCATTCCGTGGAACGAAGGCTACCGATCCAACTGGAAAATCCAATGTCATTTCTTTGGGTGTGGCAAAGTACGTTGAGTCAATGCGATAGTTCAGCGTACTCTTGCCAGAGATCAACCCGGCACTGATTGTCGGTCTGACGATCAGTGCATAAGTCAGGTCTGCGATCTGGTTTTCTGATTGCTCAGAACTCGTCAATTGTTGAAGCGTCGCATAACGCAGTACCTGCTCGGCAATCGCAACCCCTGGATAGTTCGCCGCAGGAATTCCTGTCGTCGCCACTGGAATCTGATCGTAGGCTGTTGCCAACGTATCACTTACAGTGGCTAAATCACTGACCGAATACTGGGTAGCACGCAGCAACAATTCAGACGATCCATCTTTCGTCAGATCAAACGACTGTTTGGCCTCAGCGGCTGAGCCAGGTACTTTAGTTTCCACCTCCAGCTTGAGGACTCCCGTCGTAGTTGTTGTGGTCTCATACAACACACCATCAATCCACAATCCGGCACTGGTCCCATCAGCGGAAGTTCGAATGGCAATTGTTTTGCGGACAAGATCCGATGCCCTGACTGGTTTCGTGAGTATGAGGGTTGTTATCGGAGTACTGCCCGCCGGACCGACAAGATTCATTTTGATGGTTTGATACTGGCTGTTTTGAAGGTCTGTGGCCCAGTTGCTGACAATTGACGTAGTCGTCAGAGAAACGGGCATCGTCGCGGACGTCGATTGCCGAATTACCTGAGATTGCCCAATCCCTGATACGCTTGCTCGCGTCGCTGGATCTGTACTTCTCAGGTCGCGTTCAACCACCCACGACGATGGACTGACTGCGGCACTGTCCGTGCCAGTGAATTTGATGTCATCAATGAAATGTTGCGCCTTGCCCTGAGTGACAATACCAAATCGACCTCGTGTCTGGTTTGATGCCGGTTTCGTGAATGCGTACGCTGGTTCCCCAGGGATGCCAGCGGAAATATTTGGCACTCCACCTTTGTAGTACTTGGTCGTCTGACCATTGAAATATTGCAACCAGGCAGTCACCTGTTGGCCTGCGACCGTCAGTTGGAAATTGGCAGAAAAATATCCGGCAGCCGTGATTGGCGTGAAGCTCGGGAACCCTTCTGTTGCAGCACTGGCAGGAGAGATTTCCGTAAGCTCGGTCACACTATAGATGGTGTCGCCTTGACGCTCGTAAACGCGAAACGAATCATTCGTAGGATTTTCAGGCGTGTCCTGGGAGTACGTAATGACACCGGGCTTCATTTCCAGTCCCAGTTCATAGTCCGCCGTCGCTCTCGCGTAGACGCGGAAATCCTGCAACAGCGACGTACCATCCTTAACACCCGTCATGCTGGCAGAAATTGTCCCATCCCAGGCTTCCTGCCCGACAGCGATGTTAGTCCTGGTTCCATACGTCGTCTCAAGCTTGTGGTCATTGTTTCCTGACAACTTAGGCCAAGCCGAATTTGTGACAACGTTTCCGCCACCTTCAAGAAACGTCAACTGTGCAGGCAACGATCCGCTCTCATATTGCGTAACTGGGCCACCCGCGTTGAAGTCCGCACTGAATGATTCAGTGACTGGTGACAAATAATCCTTCAAATCATTAGATGAAAAAATCTCGGTTCCGGCCAATGGTGTCGCATAAATCAGAGATTTCAGGGAGGCGTTGAGATCAACCCATGCCAGCCCCGTTGCCGTCGGTAACTTCGCCTGCAGCCAGGCATGATCAATTTCCAATTGACCACCAAAAGGTTCCGGGTTAAGTCGAGCGAGCGTGAAGTAGTCGGTCCTCAATTCGCTTGTTCCGAGCCAGTCCATTGCCTGCTCACGAGTAATCCGCATCCGACCGGTGACATATTGCACACTTGTTAGTGTACTCTTGGTCAGGCGGTCACCGAGGAGCAATGTCTGATCCCATGCGTTGCCAGATTTCGTCGCGTCCGTTGCCGCTGCCCCTTTTTTTACACCTCGATATGCGTCAAACGTGATTGTATTATGGACGTAGTCAAATGCTTCCGTAACTGCTCTGGTTCGATAGCCGTAGTCCGCTACGATGACGCCAGAATCCTGCAGCTTTATGACCCAGGGAGTTGTTGAATTCACTTCCCAGACTGTGGGAGTGCCGAAACCGATGATTGTGCTGGATTTTTGAATGCTGGAAAGAGCAACGATCGTTTTTCCCGCTGCATCGAAGCCAATCAAATCTGCGCGTCCATCGTTGTTCATATCCACGGCAATAGTATTACCGGGCATTCCGGAAACAGCATCCCATGCGTTTCCGTTTGCACTGTCGCTAAACACTCCTGAGCGAGAGAAGGCCACCTGAAGCGAGGAGCCCGTCCACACAACCAGATCTTCACTTCCGTCACCGTCCATATCCCCGGCCATCGGTGTCGAGCTCACACCTGATTGCCGCAGGAACGACGGCGACGCCCACACCTGAGTCAAGAACGATGTCCCGGTTGACAGGTATGCGATCCATTGATTTGTACTATTGTTTTTCGCAACGATGTCTTTGCGACCGTCGCCATTGACGTCCATCACTGTGTGCCGCGAGTACACGTCTGTTGGGTCGGTCGGGATCGCCGGTACGTTGCTCTCTGTCCACGAACTCCGCTCAAACGATGTGCCCGTTGAGACGAATACGGTCCATTGCTGTCGGACAACGTTGAAAGCGGCCACATCATCACGGCGGTCCCCGTTAAAGTCGCCGACCATGTAGTTCTGCCACGGACTGACTGTGCTACCGACATTGATCCCGAATCCATCAGACCATTGCGAGATGCGTCCATTCAAAACGGTGCGGCAGAAGATCGTGTACTCACCATTGGCCAAGGTGGTCGATAATGACCGTGACATGGTCGTCGTGGCAGCATTCGAATCCTGCGCTTGGGAAAACGAGTACGCAAGCTGGGCATAAGTGGAAGTCGTTCCATTTTGGACGACCTGAAATTCGAAGGTTCGTATTCCAGTTTCGTTTGGTGAAGAGAGTTTCGTCCACGAAAGTGATTTCTCGGTTGCATCCCACGACAGATTTGGCAGATCGGGATTCAATAGTTGCGTAACAGCTTCATCGACTTTTTCAAATGCTCCTGATGGCATCGATCGCATGACTGACCACACACCGGTGGCTGGATTTGGCTGCAGCAAGTCGTCGCGCCCATCCCCATTGAAATCGCCGACCAGAATCGAAGAATTGGCTGTCGTCGAAACAAAGTCCGTGTAACCATCAGAACCGTTGGAATTCCAGATGGCATCGGGGTCCGAGCTTAAGGACAAGCTTGTGGACTTGTTGACCAGCATGGTGAGCGCACCATCTGCGGTCGTTCGTTTTACCAGATCCTGAACACCGTCACCATTAAAGTCGCCAACAAACGGCCCCGTGAGGTTTGGAGTCTGGAGTGTTGGAGTCGTGTTTGAGGTCAGCAGTGGGTTGAGGGAGCTGCCATCGAAATAGAATACGGGTCCCTGTGTCCACAACGGAGAACCGCCAGCCGTCGGCGAAATTCCCACGTCCGCGCGATACAGGCCGGGAGCCACTCCACCGCGAATCAGATGCGATTTTGCCGCCGCAGATCCTGTCGCGAACGACGATTGTTCTCGGATCACTTCGTCCGTGGCTCCGCTCCAGTTGATGGAACTCACGCGAATGTCATAGATCCCGTTCTGAGCGTTCGACCACTGCACCGCCATCCCGTCCGTCTGGCGAACGACCTTGATTCCGGTGGAGGCGGTCGTCGCTGTCGCCGTCGGAACCACAAAGTCCGACGACTGAGTGGTAATCACCTGATTTCCGGGAAACGTAACTTCCAGCCAGGCATAGTAAGTCGCCGCCGGAAGAGGTTGCTGAACGTTGTACCAGGCTCGCTTTAGTCCGATGACGGGCGGAAACGCATTGACAGTCTGTGATACCGACTTTTTGATCACCTGGAATCGATAGGAAATTGCATTTGGATACTCGGTCCACTCAAACCGAGGCTGCTGGATGTCCGATGCGGGATCGCGGCTTATTTTCATTTCCCGAGCGAGAGTAAACTGGTTGCCGATGCCCCATGGCCCCAGGCTGCCATCCGCAAAGCGCGGCCGAATCCAGGCTTTGTACGTGGCCCCATCCGAAAACCGATTATCAAGCGGGAAGGATTCTGCGAATGTGAACTCACGCACCATTTGCGACACACTCGCAATTCCGGTCGTTTCAATGCGATCCACCCAGATGTCGTAACTGACTGCTCCCCGAACAGCGGGCCAGAACAATTTTTTCCCGTCGCCGATGTTATCAACGACAATCGGCGTTGTTAAAGGAATTAGTGACTTGTACGTGTTCGAATCAACCTGAAACACTGGTGACGTAACCGACTGAACTCCGCTGCCAGAATCAAGAGTTTTCAAAACAGCCTGATAGTTGCCAACCGCGAGATACGGAATTGTGTATCGATTTGAACGAGTCCTTTCGCGAGAAATGACAGTCCCAGCTGTCGTGTGAATCGTCACTTCGTATGTGTCCGCCCAACCGACAGGATTCCACAAAAGCGGAGCGATGCCATTGGCCTGGAGACCCTGCGGCGGTGTGACGAATTTAGGCTGATACGAGTCGCCTTTGATTTGAAAGGGCAAAGTCTCATTCCAGCCCAGCGGTCGATTAGCCGCGTCGTATCCGCGCACCCAGGCGTTGTAATAGCCGACCGGAAGGAACTCAGCACGATATTCCGTCGATGACACAGTCTTGATAAACGCCGCCGCACCCGAAACCTGCACCTCATACCGGACAGCCGTAGGCACGGGGTTCCAGGAAAGCGCTCCACCAGCCCCCATTGATGCAGTTGTGCTGATCCAACCCGGAACCAGCAATTGAGCGCCCGCGACGTCAAAGTCAACAGGATCCGACCAGATCATAGGGCTGCGATCGAGATCCCGCACTCGCACTTTATACTGCCCAGCCGCCAGGTCCGTTTCAAACGTGCCGCCCTGGACGGATCGTGGTGTCGGGTCCGCGATCTGTTCAAAGCCACCCCCTGCTTTCTTTGAGATCTCAACATAGTAGTGATGCACATTCGGCAGCACCGTCCAGGAGAGTGACACCCTGAATTTGACGATAGGATGGATCGCATTGGTCCCGTTGAATTTCTGACCCGAGACGTGCAGCATCTGAGGGACTGGCGGTGAGAGCGTAAACGCAAAAATTGCTGCCGGAGAAACATTCCCGCTGGCATCGCGGGAGATCACTGACACAGAGTAACCACCTGCCGGCCAGGGCTCAGTAATCGAATAGCTTTCAGCCACGCCCGCCGCGACCTTTGCGGGCAGCGCGGTTTCGACTAAAATAGCCTGAACGCCGCCAGAAACAAGATCGGTCCGCGAGACTGTCAGATCGAAACTTTGCGCTGGATCCGACGAGGGCTGCGTCCAGTTCACCGTGATCGGATTGGATGTAGTCGTCACTGAAAGAACAGGCTGTGGCAGTGGCTCAACGAGCAACTGTCGTTGCTCCAGCGCCTCGACCGGAGCACTCACATGCCCCCTGTGCCGCTGAGTCATTCGGCGAAAACGTCTCGTCCGCCCCGTATCGGTCACAAATTTACGCAGGGCAATGATGAATTCACGAGAAGTGACGGACATGGAGTAAAGCCGGATACGATCGACGCGAGCTTTTCATTCCATTGATGATCGAGCCGATTCCATTGGCTCTACGAGGGCGGGGATGCTAACGGCCATTTCACTTTTCTCAATGATGAACAGCAGCGTAATTGTTAAAATCGATGTACCAGGGGAATGCTATCAATCGCCAAGGCTCTAGAAGTTGGGTATGTACCCATGCGCAAGTCACTGTCCGTTCAGTAGTGGCTTAGATTTAGGGAGATCTTGCCATCGAAATGATCGACTCGCACAACGCGGAGGTTCTCGCGTTTTCTACGGCACAAATTCGCTGGTCAGCTTGATGGCATCGCGATGGATGCCGGCATGTTCAAGATCGGCCTGGATCTGCTTCTCCGCCGAGGCGCGGGCACTTTCACGAATCAGGATGCGGACCCTGGTGCCGTTGGGATCGCCTTTGGTCAATGTTGCCAGTTCGACGATTCTGGATAGTTCTGTTGGGCGATAGAGGGGATCTTTTGTTCCGGGCAATTCAATCATGTATTCATACTCATCGATCAGCACGGTGAGTGAATCTCCGGAAAGTGCCTTCTTTTCGTCGTCGGTCAGTCCGCCTGGAATGAGATCGGGGGCGGTCAGGCTTTCTTCTGTATTCTGTTCTGGAGTTTTCCCCTCAACAGATGCCTTTGAAATGTGGGTCTTCGTTGAACCTTCTCCGGTGCCTGAACCACTGGCGGCGGTTCCACCCGGTCCAAAACCTCTGAACAACAGAAACAATGCCAGAGCAAGCAGGATCGCGCCGCCTCCCATCCCGGCTTTCGAAGTGCCGCGAATGACTCTTTCGGGCAACGGCTTTTTCTGATTCTTCTTCGACATCAGTGACCTCGGAAACAACTGGTTCTGAGCGGCGATTGGAGCCGCCTATGGCGATGGAACGCGCGACGTATCGAACAGAGACCCCTGGGCTCGATACCCAATGATATCGAAATCATACCATCGGGTTCCGCTGGCGTCTCTGCGAAGTTGCTCCATTAGCAAAGGCAACGCGTCGGTGGCGCGATGTCGGGCCACCGCCTGAGCATCGCCCCAGGTCAAAAGCACCACAACCAGCATTTTGGGCTCGGGAAACGACTTGGTAAATTCGAACAATCGTGACGCCAAATCGGATTCATTGGAAAAATCGGTCAAGAACTCCTGCTGGCTGTCCGTGATTAGTGCCTGTCCATTTTTCTGGACGTGAATTTCCCAGATCGTGACGTGCTTCTGCATTTCATCGACCTGCAGCAAGAAGCGGAAGAGTTCCTCACCGCGCACCTGCATCAGTTCGTGGAGACGCTCTGATGCGTCCTTCAGGCGATCCGCGTCATCTGCGGCACCGGATGTTCGCAGTTTCAGCACTTCGGTCATCACGTTTCCCGGCAGGTTGAGGGATTCGGCCAGAATCGATCCTACCTGAAGATGCTGCTTGACGATGCTGCGAAATTTTTCGTCGTAGACTTTGCCCAGGTCCGCCAGAGCCGCCTCTTTCTCTGCTGCGTCTTTTTCCAGAGCCTCACGGCGCTGTTCGATACGGGCGTCTTCTTCGGCGAGTCGGGCCTCCAGTGCCTGCTCTCTGGCGGTCAGCACATCCTGGATCGCCACCGACCGATCGCGATTCTCAATATATTGTGAGAACATCACGATCAGCAGCAGATCCAGCAAAGGAGTCAGTTGCAGAGCAAGTCGGCGACGAGGTTGCATCAGGTCGATCCCTCCACCTGCCGCAACGACAATCCCAGCTCTCGTTTGGCTCGCGCCACCATGTCGCGGACATGCGTACGACTGTCCGTGAGTCGGTTGAATCGAATTTCGAGAACGCTGTTGATAAACATCAGTAGAATCGCCGCTGACAGACCGGCAAATGTCGACCAGATGGAATCGCCAAAACGTTCCATCACCACATTAACCGTCACTGCGGACTGGACTGCCGCGTCAGACTGTAACGCGGAACCGATCGCCAGCACCGTTCCGAGAACTCCGGCAAGTGGATACGCTTCGATCATTGTTCGTGCCACATGCGTGGCCGTTTCAAACGACAGAGATTCCAGATAGCGACGTTTTTCATCCAGAATTCGCATCCTGCGGAGGCATTCCGTTCGATCGTCGCTGCGGCTGGTGTCACTCAGAACATCGTTGACATCCTGCACGAAGGCATCGATCTGAGTCGTCAGCGGGACGCCCCGTTCCAGCACGCTGCGATGTTTCAGCCCCCGCGTGTAGTCATCCAGAGTGCCAGCGATGATCCGCAGATCACGAGAACACCAGGCGCGCAGGAATGCAAAGTACAACAGATGCAGAAATGCGATGATCGCTATAACCGGTGTTGACAGGCTGGAAAAAAACTGCAGCCATTCACCAACGTTGCCTGACTGTGGAATCTGAAATGGCATGAGGAACGCTCTCAAATTGCGAAGAACGAAATTTCGGCAACGTCGTCGCGACCAACCTGCGATCCACGACGATCAATTGCTCGGCAGGGTAGCCAGAAGAGACGGAACAAGTCCAGACCCAACGTGAATGGGCAAAGGCAAGATGAGGTGATTTCTTTGGCGCGGGGAGATTGGGCAGAATTCCGCCACGGCAGGAGAATCGCAACGATTGTCGGGGTGTTAGGACTTGCTTCCGAGCGACTTTGGGGGCGACGACGCTGACCGAGACGGAATCGCTCAGGGACAATCACTCCGGTTACGCCTGTTTGTGCGGAATATGCTTCAGGTGGCAAAACTAGCGTTCGATTCGAAATCCCGGCCTGTACAAGCGCTTCCAAATCGTGTGAATTCCCGATTGACTCGTGTCGATTCTGTGATTCATAAGGAGAACATTATGCTTGTACTTTCACGGCAGAGCGACGAGACGATCATTATCGGTGACAACATTCGGGTCACCATCGTTGAAGTCAGAGGTGACAAAGTTCGGATCGGAATCGATGCGCCACGCGATGTCGCGGTACATCGACAGGAAATTTACGACGCGATTCGCCGTGATGCAGAAAAAGCGGCACGTCCTGTCTGACCATACAATTGCTTCATCCGACAAATCAACACAGAATGGCTTGTGGAGGCGTGGTCTTCCGCAGGCCATTCTGTGTTGACGGACGTTGCGGACTGGCAATTTGATTGCGGCAGTGGTCAGACGTCCGTGGAGTCACCACCTGGTCACGTTTTTCTCCGCAGCTGAGTGGCTCTTCGAAAATCAGAAAAGACATGCGACGCCAGCAACGTCGCTTCCATGGAAAGTTCTTCCACCCGACTGCGGAAAAAAGCGAGGGCACCGGTTGCAGGAATCGCGACGGCCAGTCCCAGCAATGTCGTCACCAGCGCTTTATAGACGCCGGGAGCCAGCTCAGAAATCTGCGGATTCGCCTTCATCTCGAACTCCATGAACGCCTGAATCATGCCCCAGACGGTGCCCATCAGGCCCAGCATCGGAGCGAGCGTACTGATCACGGACAGATGCTCGATCCTGCGATAGCAGCGGGCCGAGTGTTCAGCGGCAGTATCTTCCATCGCTTTTTCGATCACGCTGTAGCCGAGTTGACTTTCCTGCAGTCCCGCGAAGAGTACGCGACCGAGGAATCCGGACTGCTTCTCGCACAGTTGTGTGGCTTCCGAAAGTTTGCGTTCCGCCAATAACTTATGAACTTCCTCAGCAAGTCCGGGCGTGATGAAAGTCGTTCGACGAATCGTCAGGAAATAATCAACGATGAGCGCCACCATGAGAAAGCTGAGAAACATGATGACGTAGCCAATCATGCCGCCCGCCGCCAGAAGTTCGCGTGGACTCAGGAAGGATTCTGTGGCACCGGATTTGCCCGCCGTGTTTTCATCCGCAAAGGCAACCGCCGACCCAATGACACTGAGAACGACTAAGATGTAGGCGATACCGATTTTCGTAATCACGACAGGTCGCGAGCGTTCGTTCCGTGGAAATTGCATGAGACAATCCGTTGCCGCAGGGTTCTTGAGGCCGTTTTTCGACACATCGCCGAGCGATGATTGTAGAATGATCAACAATCTGTGGACAGATTTGCCACGAAACGCGACAAAATAAGTCCACGAATCCCCAAACAAAGCAGCGGAAGTCAGGTTTTTTGACTACAAGACTGTTTGAAAACCATCAATGATCGACCTGATCGGCTTGCCCGCAGCGAGTCGTCAGTACACCCCTTGGCATTTTGGCTGCTGAATCACCATGAGCAAGAATCACGTATTCGTTTTTGAGCACAATGCCGATGTCCTGATCGTTACTCCGCAGGGGTCGTTCATGGAATTCCGGGACGACGATGTTCGGAATAGCTACAACGAAGCCTACCGCCTGCTGTTTCAGCCGGGGGCGCGCCACCTGCTGATCGACTTTTCGAACCTCGACTATTTTGGTTCGACCTTTGTCGGAATTATTTTGAACCTCGCCAAAGCCGCCCGCAAAAACAACGGCGAAACGGCACTGTGCCATCTGTCAGATAACATGCGGGACATGCTGAAGACGCTGATGCTGCTTGAGAACAGGAAGATCAACTTCTCCATGACGCCGTATCCGGACCGAGAGGCTGCACTAGCGAAGCTGGCTGAATTCAGCAAGATTGCCGACGCGGCCCCCTGATTGTGGCGTTTTGGCAACACGTCGTCTTAATCCACACAATCTGTGCGACCCGTTGAAGGCGGATAATTCCAGGTCTGCCGCGTCCAATGCGATTGGGCAGATGACCGCATTGGAGGAAGACTTGAATGCCATGCTGCTTTGCAGTCCGGCCTTCGTCGTCCTCCAGCAGAGTCTTCTCAATGATTCGTTTCACCTCGGTGTCGCGTTTGTTCACCGCTTGCCGCCGCACTTTGTCACGTTCCACGCGCCGACGGTCGCAGTTCGCTCCGATGGTAGCGGAAATTCTTGAATGTCGGCAATTGCTTGCCGCCTCCGGTTTGCAGGTTGTGCATCGATCGGGGCAAAGTTTTGTCACGTGGCAGGAAGATACCAGCGTGGCTGGCGAGGGTTATCACGTCTATCGTTCAACCACGGCGATCACCGCCGCTAATATCGCTCAGGCTCAGCAACTCACCTCGAAATGGGGCGCGCTGGACGACAACACTTCGCACCATCCATTAACCGGCGTCGGGGCTCCGGCGAATTTTGTGATTCAGGATCTGGGAGCGCCGCTCTCCGATGATCAGGGTTTGTTTGTCTACACGATCCCAGCGGGCCAGTCTGGAAATTATTTCTACGCGGTAACGGAAGTCGTCAATGGCATCGAGAACAAAACACTGACGTCGGGTGTGAATTCACTGTCGAGCGGCGTGACTGAAAATGTTGCGGTACCTCAGCCAGTTCTTGTTTCTTCGATCAACAATGGACACGGCCGCGTCTATACGCAGTACATGGACTACGACAACTGGAATCCGACGTTTGAGGGCTATGCCTACAATTACAGTGTCGCGCTGCCGCAGAATTACGATCCGAATGTGGCGTGGCCTCTTCGGCTGATGCCGCATGCGTATGGCGAACGGTATCGACTGGAATCATTTTCTGACTTCGACTGGCCCGTGATCGAGGTCTTCCCGGATGACGGCGGCGCGCAATCCGGATATCTGAATACCTGGTGGTACGGTTTCGCGGCCGACCACAACTATAAGACAGATGGTCCAATCCCCACGAGTGGACATATCGAGAATTTCACAGAGCAGCGACTGTTCCAGATGATCGATCAGGTCAAAGCGAATTTCAACGTGGACGTCAACGCGATCCACGCTCAGGGACACTCGATGGGAGCGTCCGGATCGCTGTCACTTGGAATGCGATACGGTGATGTGTTTGCCTGGATTTTTGCCAGTGAACCGATGACAAATTACGGTACAAATCCTCTCTTCCAGGGCCAGTTCGAGGAACTGTGGGGAACGCAGGCGTCGAACCTGCCGATCGTCAACAAAGGGCCGTATGCCTCACGGCTTGTGAAGTACAACGGCACGGGCGTCTACGACTGGATGAATCACCAGGAGATGCTTGGTGTCATGCGAAATGAGCCGATGGCGATGTTGATGGTCGGACACGGAAAAATCGACGACGTGATTGACTGGCAAACGCAGGGCCGCCCAATCATTGCCGCTCTGAATAATGCCCATGTTGCGTTTACTGCGGAACAGCGCGATAACTGGGACCATAACTGGATGGGCTTCGACTACATGAATGACGCCATGTTCGGCGTCCCGGTTTATGGTAAAACCGACTGGATTTTTCGAAAAGACAGCAGTCTGATCGCGTTTTCGAACGCCTCGGGTTCCGGTGCGCTGGTCCCAGCACCCACAGGGACGGATTACTACAACACGGAGTTGGACTGGTCAGTGCCCTGGAACAGCTTCGGCGCAGCGATTATCGACACGACCAGTCACTATGAAGTGACTCTGCGATCACGAGCAGGAAACCAGACCGCTGATGTCACGCCCCAGAAAACGACAGCATTCAAAGTCGCACCCGGCGCGACGGTCACATGGCAGAATATCAGCGTGGCCACCAGCCAGGTGCTGCAGTCCGGAACAGTGACGGCGGACTCCGCAGGGCTGGTGACTCTGCCGGGCGTCCAGATTCTGACCGACGACGGAAATCGACTGAAACTTGACATTACTTCTCTTACGCCAAACATACTCGCTCCGATTGGTGCCACGCAGCTGCAATCACCAGCAATTTCATGGACAACAAGTGCTGGTGCGTCCAGCTACGACGTCTGGATCACCAATTTGAGTACCGGACAGAATCCTGTGATTCTGACGAACGTCAGTACCACAAATTACACAGCACCGAATCCAATGGGGATCGGTCGCTACCGCGTCTGGGTTCGCGCGAAAACGGCATCGGGCCAGTTGTCCGCATGGTCTGCGTCCAGGGACTTTCAAGTCATCACCGCCGCCGTGATTGATCATCTGCCAGCCGTCTTCAACGATGCGCCACTGCCGATCACCTGGGCCGCACTGCCGGGCGCAGCGAAATACGACTTATGGATCAATAACAAAACGACGGGCCAGCTCCAGGTTGTGCGGCAAACAGCCCTGACGACAAATTCCTATCAGATTCCCAGCTACCTGCCGCTCGGAAAATACGTCGCCTGGGTTCGCGGCATTGATGCGGGACACACGACGGCTCAATGGTCACTGCCAGTGGAATTCACCGCCGCTGGCCGCCTGACGATCACGTCACCCTCCACACCAGGATTCAACAATCAACCGACATTTCAATGGCAGGCATTTGTCGGAGCGAACCGGTACGACGTCTATGTACAAAATCTCGCCACGAATACCGTGGTACTGAATCCCACGGGAATTACTTCCACCAGTTACACGCCCGCGTCGCCATTGCCAGCGGGTGCCTACCGCTGGTGGGCCAGAGCGTCAAACCCCTCGACAGGCATCACCGGCGGCTGGAGCACGCCGCTGGATTTCAACGTCGGCGGCAAACCAATTCTGTTCACACCGACCGGTGCGGCATCCAATCCGAAACCGACCTTTTCCTGGACGCCGGTGCAGGGGGCTCAGCACTACGAGCTTTGGGTTTCCAGGCAAGACAATTCGGGCGTCGTTATCAACCTGACCAGCCTGACTTCGACGAGCTATACACCGTCTGACAACCTGGCTCCAAACAACTACCGCGTCTGGGTGAGAGCCGTCACAGCCACTGGAACATTCAGCAGCTGGAGTCTGTTTGTGAACTTCACAGTAACGTAGTTGGATCTTTGGCCTGACTCGCTTGTGCCCGACGACGTTCTGAGTATCCTGGTCTCCGACCTGACATCGGAAACGTCGGCCCAGCATGTTCAAAATTTTGCCTCTGAGCTTCCGTCAGTTGCCGTGTTGGCGGGCAGGGTCACGAAGAATTCAGTGCCCTGCGACGTCGATTTGACCAACCTGATTTCCCCACCGAGCGCATGATGCGTGAGTTGGCGACACACGAACAGACCCAGTCCTGTACCATGATCCTTGGTTGTGTAATACGGCTGAAAAACCTTTTCCTGCGCCTCCATCGGAATACCATGTCCTTCATCGACAATGTGAATGCCAATGCGAGCCGGTCCGGCGACGGTTTCCGGCAGAAGTTCCGTCGTGATTTCCATGCCGGCCCCTTCGACGGTCGCGTCGAGTGCGTTCAGAATCAGGTTGAGCATCACCTGCACTAACTGGTCGTAGACCGTGCGGATATGTGGCAGGTTGGGGGCGAAATTTGTCACCACGGACTTGCCTTTCCACCGCTTGTAGTATTTTGCAATGTTGAGCGCGTCGTTGATTGCGGCATGGACATCGACGGTGGACTGCTGCTGATTGGTCGGGCGGCTGAATCCCGTCAGTTCTTTTAGAGTTCGCTGAATTCTGGTGAGCTGACCATCAACCATGTCCAATCGTTCTTTGACATAACTATCCGAGTTTTTCCGGCTGAGCATCTGGACGATGGAGCTGATCGATGCCAGTGGGTTTCCGACTTCGTGCGCAATTCCGGCGGCAAGCAATCCAAATGCCGCCTGCTTTTCCTGCTGAACCAGCATGGCCTGGGACTCCTGCAACTCCTTCGTTCTGGTGGCGATGCGCCGCTCCAGCAGTTGCTGATTGGATTGAAGTTCTTCATTCAGAATGACGAGTTTCCGACCTGCGGAACGCAGCAACCCCGTCAGTGAAATGATCGCCCAGGCAGCCCAGCCCAGGAACACCAGCGTCAGGATCACCGTGACAATATCGGCTTCCTGCTGAGGCGCCGCATACAGGCCCAGGACGATGTAACTGATCGAATGCAGTCCAAACGTCGTGAACGTCAGCTTTGGCGAATGACGAATCGCGCAGACCAGAAGGGAAAGAAAGTAATAGAATCGAAACGGACTGCTGACCCCGTCATCAAAGTTGCACAGGAGTCCGATAAACAGCGCTTCCATCAGGGAAATGCCGATGCGGTATTCCGCCAACAGCACCTTGCCCTTCCAGCTCGCCAGCGTATCCAGCAGGGCGTAAACCGACCCCAGCGTCAGGATACCGTTCAATTCCGGACGGTGGGTTTCACGGACAAGATTGACGTACAGCGCGCCAACACACAATCCAAACCAGCGAATGCGCACGGTGATGGATTCCGCCTGAGCTTCCCGGCTTGTCGGATCGAAATAGCGAGCCGCAGCGGCCGCAGCCTTAAAACTCGCGGGCAGTCGCATGATGCCGGAAGGTGTTTCCGGATATGGCTTGCCCGATGAACGCTGTACGTCAGGACGACTCATGAAACCCCTCGGTTGAACCCACGCGGCAGCCTTTGCCCGGACTCTGACCATCAGAGATCGTCAGAAGATTTCCGGGAATCAGCAGAATCTGCCGAACACGGTTTAGTTTGCGGTATTCGTAACGATTGTTACCGGCTTCTCATGACGGACTTTTACACAGTCTCTGATTGTTTAGAAACCGATCGGCTGTGTGTCCGATAAAATTCGCAGCACACAATTCTCCGTGTGCAGCTTTGATGGAGCGAGGCAGATATGAGTCGAGCGGTCAACGTACTGGCGCTTGTTCGGGATGGACAGCGTTACATTTTCCTCTACGATGACAGCAGCGTCCAGCAGGTTCTGACGCAACTTGCTGAGTTCGCCTCAGATCCCGAGCTGGATTTTACCTGGTATGACGCCGCCACGCTCTCGCAACGCGTGCGGGATCTCCAGAACGAAGAAGTGGAATCTGAAACTGAGGACTTTCCCACCTTCTTTTGATCTCAAACTCTGAAACGACGTGGCTCCCATGCATGCTGCCATTCAGGCGTTTCTGAATTATCTTAAGATCGAACGCAATGCGTCCGAGCTGACCATCAAGTCGTACGCTGACGATTTGTCGCACGTGGTCGAATTTCTCCAAGAACAAACGGGGGCCGTCCCGGAGCCCCGGCACATCGAAGTCGGAATCCTCCGCAACTACGTCGCCTGGCTGCACGAATGTGGCTATGCCCGGGCGACCGTTGCCCGCCGCCTGGCGTGCCTCCGCAGCTTCTTTCGCTACTGCAACCGTGAAGGAATCTGCGACACAAATCCCGCCAAGCCGCTTCGCACGCCGCGCAGTGGCCGAAAACTGCCACACTTCCTGACCACGGATCAGGTCGGCACGCTGCTTCTCGCGCCCCCCGCAAATTTGGATGCGGGCCTGCGTGATCGGGCAATCCTGGAAACAATGTACTCCGCCGGACTTCGCGTTTCGGAAGTCGTGGGACTCGATCTAAAGGACTGGGACAGGTCTGCCGGGATTTTGCGAGTTCTGGGTAAAGGACGCAAAGAGCGTATTTCACCCGTGGGAAGTTACGCAACAAAGGCGATTGACCGCTGGCTGGAAGTTCGGACTCCAGATCCCAAAGCGGCGGAAAAACAGGGTTCCGCGATGTTTCTCAATCGTTTCGGTCGCCGATTGACAACACGTAGTATTGGTCGAATGCTGGAAACACACATTCAAACGGCTGGATTGTCACAGCAAACGACGCCCCACACTCTGCGGCACAGTTTCGCCACCCATCTGCTTGATGGGGGCGCGGATCTCAGGAGTGTCCAGGAACTGCTGGGACACAAAAGCCTGACAACGACGCAAATCTATACGCATGTCAGTACGCGGAGGTTGCGAGAAACGTACGAAAAAGCTCACCCGCACGCCGCAAAAAACAAGGCATCGTAAGGCAACTCGCAATAAATACCATCCCCGGTCTCAGGTAAGCCGTCGTACGATAGTGACAGCGTACTTGGGGATCTCTGGATTGCGTTGCAAGCGATTTGCGATGGGTTGGAATGCCTTTTTCGTGATCTTGACGCCAGTCTGATACACGCGGTCAAGCAGATTCACCACCGGCGAGATGCCCTTCCACGTCATGCTCCGTGCCCACTCCAGAACGGTCGTGCGATCATCCAGCAGAGTGCCGTTC
>Ga0138256_10003300_pt1 | contig 17196 bp, 16 predicted proteins | sample KNB2016incub_MG_FD_105486 | JGI IMG/M metagenome (GOLD analysis project Ga0138256, IMG submission 105486) | Active sludge microbial communities from wastewater in Klosterneuburg, Austria - KNB2014incub_MG | ecosystem: Engineered > WWTP > Activated sludge > Unclassified | place: Austria... | reverse complement strand
AATACTCGAATTCGCGCCGGGCATTCGCGCGCTTGTGTTGAGTCTATCGAGGCATTCGTGTATTCGTGAATATTCGTGGACGGTTTACCCATACAACAGATTAACCTTGCGCTGTAATACTAAGTCTTTTACAGGTTTCCTTCGTGACCTTTGTGTTTAGGCGCTAATCGTAACTGCTCAGGCATGTCGTTGCGAGGAGGGCTCTTGCTCGTCTGCCCCGATGTTTTTTCGGGGTCCCGCCGAAGCAATTTCCCGGTATGGGGAGACTGCTTCGGCAAAACCAAGTGTCTCGACAAGCTCGACAACCAAGCGGCGCCTCGCAGCGACATGTTCCGAGGCTGAGCAGTTACCGCTAATCTGCAAATTCCCCGTTGACAATTCCAAAAAGAGGGGTATACTGAACATATCTCACTTTTGTTACGATGTGTCGAAATAGTGATATATATTTAGAGACTGGAGGTTTTGCATGACCCTGCGGCTGTTTGAAACATGGCAGAACCAATCCCTCGAGGGGATTTTTGCGGAGTGCCGCGAACTGTCGGAGGATGCCGAGTTACCCACCGTCAAACGCTGGCGCGAAAATGGGGGCAAGGTGCTGGGGCATTTTCAGGTGTACTTCCCCGAAGAAATCGCCCACGCGGCTGGGATGCTCCCGCTCAAAATGCGCGGCGCTCCTGTCGAGCCGACTCACTCCGACTCGCGCTTCGGCTCCTACCTTTGCTCGATCCTCAAAACCAACCTTGAACTCGTTCTCAGCAACCGTGTCGAACTGGACATGTTCGTCACCCACCCCATCTGCGACGCGGCGCGGAATCTGGCGGCGGTCTGGGGGCGGAACTATTCATATCCGTGCCAGATTTTGTACCTGCCGCAGAACGCCAACTCGAAGGCGTCGGCGGAGTATTTAAGAGGGGAATATGACAGGGTGAAGAACGACATCGAAGCGCTGACGGGGACCCAGGTCACGGACGATGCATTGCGGAATTCCATCGCGGTCTATAACGAGAATCGTAGTCTCCTGCGAAAGATATACGAGATCAAACGCAAACAGCCCTGGCTGTTGTCGGGCTTTGAAGCGTACCTGTTGATGAACGTCGGCGGGATGATTTTGCGCGAAGAGCACAACGAAATGCTCAAAGCGGCGATCCCGCTGATCGAAGCGCGACCCGCCAAACGTCAGGATAAGATTCGCGTGGTGTTTGAGGGCGGCTTCTGCGAACAGCCTCCGCTGGATTTGATCCGCGCCATCTCGCAGTCCTGCTACATCGTGGACGATGATCTGTTAATCGGCTTGCGCTGGATTCTCGAAGACATTCCGCTCGAAGGCGACTTGCTGATGAATATGGCGGACGCGTACTTAGAAAAATCCACGTACAGCCCCGTGCAACACGACGCGCGCAAACCGAAGGAAAAGATGCTGTTGCAGCGCATCGCGGACTCGGGCGCGGAGGCGGCAATCATCACCGCCGCCAAGATGTGCGAGCCTGGGCTTGAAGATCAGGTGACGTACACGAAAGCGCTCGATGAAAAGGGCATCCCCTATTTCGTCGGCGAGTTTGAAGAGAACATGACCAGTTTCGACAGCATGGAAATCCAGCTGGAGACGTTCACGGAGAATTTGATATTTAGTTGAAGTATGTCATTGCGAGGAGCGCTTGTGTTCTTCGCGACAAAACAATCTCCTTATTTGCGGGAGATTGCGTCGGGCAGAAGATCACTGCCCTCGCAATGAGATGGAACAGGTGACCTATGACCGAAACTAAAACAGACGAGCTCGTGGGGCGCGGCAACAAGGAAGGGGCGGACCTGTTCCGCGAATGGTTCGATAGCCTGGCAGACGCGGCAAAGAACGGACGCGGCGCGGCGTATGTATTCGTGATGGGCAGTATGGCAGAATTATTGCACGTCTTCGATTTTCCACTGGTACTGCCTGAGATCACATCGCTTCAAACTGCTGTGCGGCGCGTGGCGGATACCTATCTCGCCGAAGCGGAAGATTACGGCTATTCGCCCGACATCTGCGGCTACGTCAAAGCGGATATGGCTGTCCAATTGCGCGGCGGACAACACCCGATGGGGCAGATTCCCAAACCGTCCGTCGCGGTGATGAGCAACGCCTGCAACACCTACATCAAATGGGCGGAGATCTGGGAGCGCATGTACGGCATCCCGCTCTTCGTGTTGGACGTGCCGGCCACCCGTCAGGCGGGCGGACAGTTCCAGCCTGGCAGTTCCGATTTCGAGCGCGACCGCAAATACGTCGAAGCGCAGGTGCGGGAGTTGATCACGCTCTGCGAGCAGGTCTCAGGCAAAAAGTTCGACATTGACCGCCTGCGCGAATCGCTCGGTTACGCCAACGATATGAACGAAGGCTGGCGGCGCGTGCTGGAACTCAACAAGAGTAAGCCGTCTCTCTTCAACGCGGTGACGGATGGCACGGTCTATCTGGGCGTTTCAAATAATTTGCGCGGCACAAAGAAGGGCAGTCAGTTCTTCAAGAATCTCGTGGAAGAGATGGAATACAAAGCCGCGCACGGCATCGGCACGCAGATCGTCGAGAAATACAGGCTCGGTTTCGTCGGCGTGCCGTGTTACCCGATCTTCCGACGCTTCAGCGAAATGTTCACCGAATGGGGCGGCAACTTCGTCCACTCTACCTATTTGAACTTCGCTTCGGGCGGCGGCAACCTCGGCTATCAATACGACGTCAACCGTCCCATCGAAAGTCTTGCGGAGGGATACCTGATCAGCGTGCGCGAAGCGATGGACAACATGTTCCATCAGGATCGCGTGGTGATTGACTGGGTGAAGAATTACGAGCTGGACGGCGTGGTCTATCACCCGATTAAATCGTGCCGCACCGTTTCGACGGGTCTTGCCGACGGGCGGCGGGCAATGATGGCGGCGACGGACGTCCCCAGCCTGTTCATCGAATCGGACATGATGGACAAGCGCGTCGTCTCCGAAGCGCAGATGAAGAATCGCGCCGACGCCTTCTTTGAAGGTCTCGCGTCACGCCGCGAGATGGCGAAGGTGGCGCAAACTTGAAACGAGAAATTTTGAACCGCAAAGCGCGCGAAGTTCGCTTAGAAACCGTTTCTTAACTTCTTCTTTTCGACACGGACGCCACGGATTTCACTGATTTTCACGGAAAAGAGCTTTAAAAAGTTGTCTTTTTCCGTGTGCTCTGTGAGATCCGTGTACAAAAGAACCAGGCTTCAGACTTAAGAAACACTCTCTAAGAGAAAACCAAAAAACTTTGCGTCCTTGGCGGTCTTAGCGGTAAATCTCTTTTCCAAATCCGGAGGTACTTTCCCATGGCATACGCGGCAGGCGTTGACGTAGGCTCGACGCAAACCAAAGCAATCATCATCAACGAAGACCGCGAGATCGTCGGTCGTTGCCTCACAGACACTGGGGCGAACGTGGTCATCGCGGCGGAGAACTCCTTCGCCGAAGCGCTCAAGACCAGCGGCATCCGCGAAGAGGAAGTCGAATACGTGATCGGCACGGGCTACGGGCGGTATCGCGTCACCTTCGGCAACACGCAGGTGACGGAGATCTCCTGTCACGCGCGCGGCGCGGCGCAGATGTTTCCTGGCACCAAAACCGTGCTGGACATGGGCGGGCAGGACACCAAAGCCATCCGCGTCAGCCCCAAGGGCGAAGTGCTCGACTTCTGCATGAACGACAAATGCGCGGCGGGCACGGGGCGTTTCCTCGGCGCGGCGGCGGCGGCGTTGGATATTCCGCTTGGCGAACTCGGCAACGTGGCGATGAAGGCGGAACGACCTGTCAAGATCAGCACCACTTGCACGGTCTTCGCCGAATCCGAAGTGCTCTCGTGGCTGGGCAAAGGCAAAAAGATCGAAGACATTTTGTGGGGCGTGCACCTCTCCATCGCGTCGCGCTCGACCGCGTTACTGCGCCGCGTCGGCATCGAAGACGAGATCACCTTCACGGGCGGGGTCACCAAGAACGCGGGTATGATCAAATCGCTCGAACAGGCGCTGAAGACCAAACTCAACGTCAGCGACGATTCGCATTACATGGGCGCGTTGGGCGCGGCGCTCTTCGCGCTCGACCACATCCTCGCGGGGCGCGTCCCCACCGAAGAAAAGGAGACGGCATGAGCGTCTACACCTCTGGAATTGACGTCGGCTCGACCTATACCAAAGCCGTCATTTTGAAGGACGGCAACGAGATCGTCTCGCGCGCCATGCTCAACACAGGCTTCCGTTTGGAAGAAGCCGCGCGCAAGGCATATGAAACCGCGCTCGAACAGGCCGGACTGAACGAATCCGATTCGTCGTATCTCGTCACCACTGGCTTCGGTCGCCATCTCGTCGGCTTCCGCGACGTGAACGTGACCGACATCAACGCCAGCGCGCGCGGCGCGGCGTTCCTCTTCCCCAAGACGCGCACCATCCTCGACGTCGGCGGGCAGACGATGAAAGCCATCCAACTGACCGAAGAGGGCAAAGTCAAATCCTTCCGCCTCAACGACAAATGCGCGGCAGGCACGGGCGCGTTCCTCGAAAAGACCGCCCGTTACATGGGTTACAAAACCGAAGAGATCGGCACGCTCGCGGCGGTCTCCAAAACGGCCGTTCCCATTTCGGGCGTGTGCGCGGTCTTCGCCGAATCCGAAGTCATCAACCACCTCTCGCAGGGCATGTCTCCCTCCGACATCATGTATGGCTCCATCGTCTCGCTTGTGGCGCGTTCGGTGCAATTGCTCAAGCGCGTCGGCATGAATCCCGAATTCACGCTCATCGGCGGCATCCTGCGATTCGAATCCATGAGCCATGTGGTGCGCGAACAGATCAAGACAGAAGTCAACGTGGCGGAGGGCGACCTCGTGCAATACGTCACCGCCCTCGGCGCGGCAATCCTCGGCTATCGTCGTTTTGAAAAGATTCAACGCGAAGGTCAACAAGCAATCGCAGGCGCCTAGCCTGCGATTTTTCAGTTCAGGAGACGCGCCGCCATGTCGCCGACAACGCCATCCGTTCGGACTCAATTTCTGATATTCACCCTCTTCGGCGAATTCATCCTCCCGCGCGGCGGCTCCATCTGGACCTCCAGCCTGATTCGCCTGCTCGACCAACTCGGCGTCGGAGAGCGCGCCGCGCGTCTCACGCTCTCGCGCATGGCAAGCAAAGGCTGGCTATCCGCGCGCAAAGACGGGCGGCGCAGTCAATACTCGCTGACTCCGCGCGGATGGTCTCTGCTCGTCCAGGGCGGACAGCGCATCTTCGAGCCGCCCTTCAAAGAATGGGACGGCGTCTGGCAGATCGTCGTCTTCTCGCTACCCGAAAAGAAGCGCAGTCTGCGGCACGCCTTTCGCGCGCGACTGCCGTGGTTTGGCTTCGGTCAACTCGCGCCGAATATGTGGATCTCGCCCCACAACCGCAAAACAGAACTCCTCGCGCTGTGCGGTGAACTAAACATGCAGGATCATGTCGAAATCTTTTCGGGCATCCACATGGGACCCTCCGAAGACCAGGACCTCGTCCGCCGCTGTTGGGACCTGCCTCACCTGGCTGGGCAATATAAAAAATTCATCGTTAAATTTGAAAAGGAATATCTCGCCTGCAAGAACAACGGACACCTCCCGCCAAAGATGGACGAGAGTTTCGTCAGCCGTTTCTGGCTGTTGCATCACTTCCAGGGCTTTCCGCGCATAGACCCAAACCTGCCCGCCGCCCTGCTCCCCGCCGACTGGATCGGCTTCAAGGCGCGGCAGTTTTTTGAAGACTATCGCGCCCTGTTGGAAAAACCCGCCAACCAGTTCGTGGACGAAATCGTCGCCGCCGAACCCGCGCGGTAAGCAAAAAACCAGGACGTGGATGAACACAGATGAACGCGGATTTTTCAAAAAATAGAATGGTTTTTATCAGCGTTTTCAGCGTTCATCTGCGTCCTAAATATGTTTTTTGAAAATGGAGACATACACATGGATGTGCTAAAGAATCAAAAAACCGACTTCAAAGAGATCATCTACGAAAAAAGCAACTGGGTGGCGCGCATCACCATCAACCGCCCGCAAGTCTACAACTCGTACAGCACCAACGCGCTTGAAGAACTGGCAACCGCGTTCCGTCAAGCCGCCTTCGACGACGAAGTGGCGGTTATCGTGTACACGGGCATGGGCGACAAAGCCTTCTGCACGGGCGGCGACGTGAAGGAATACCAGGAACGCTACACGCGCTCGCCGCACGATTACTGGAAATACATGCGCCTCTTTGGCGCGTACATCGAAAGCATCGTCAACACGGGCAAACCCGTCGTCGCGCGAATCAACGGCATGGCGGTCGGCGGCGGCAACGAATCGAATCTCGCCTGCGATCTCGCCGTCATCGCCGAACATGCCTGGGTTGGGCAGGTCGGCGCGGGAGTCGGAAGCGTGGCGGCGGGCGGAGCGACTCAATGGCTGCCCATCACCGTCGGCGACCGCCGCGCCCGTTACATGTTGATGACGAACCGCCGCATCCCCGCCTACCAAGCCCTCGAATGGGGACTCGTTAATCAGGTCGCGCCATCCGTCAAAAAAGACGGCGCGTTCATCGAACACGCCACGCCCGAGCAAATTGCCCAAGCCCAAAAAGGCGCGGACGGCTACAGCATTGACCTCTCGAAACTCGACGAAGCCGTGGACGCGCTCGCCCAAGAACTCGTGGATAAATTTGCCGAGTGCATCCGCTTCACCAAAGAACAGATCAACTTCTGGAAAAATTTCAGCTGGCATCAGACCATCGGTCCCGCGCGCGACTGGCTCTCGATTCACTACACCTCATGGGAGCCGCTCGAAGGCATGAGCGCGTTCGTCGAAAAACGCCCCGCGCGGTACCGCATGTTGCGCGAACGCGCCGCGCAAGGCAAGAGCAGTGAGTTCATCTGGGGCGCGTACGAAAAAACCTGCCCCTCCTGCGGCGCGAAAGCCCTGCCCGAAGAATTCACCCACTGCGGCGTCTGCGGCGCGGGTTTGAAATAGACCTCTTGCGAAAGTCATTTTTGCCACAGAGAACGCAGAGAAAAAAAGAATGTTTCTCAAGGTCTTTGCGGACTCGGTGGCTGAGAAAGAGAATCTTATACAAGAGATCAAATGACCGAATCATTTATTTCTGTCGAGACGAAGAACGGCGCTTCTTTCCTGACGTTGAAGCGGGCTCCGCTTAACGTGCTGGACATCGCCACCCTGACTCAGTTCGAGTCCGCGCTGACGGAGTTATCGCAAGACGAATCGATTCGGGTGCTTGTCATCAAAGCCGAAGGGAAGATGTTCTCGGCAGGCGTGGACGTGGCAGACCACACGCCCGATAAAGTCGGCGACATGATTCCGCTGTTCGACAGAGTCTGCCGCGCGTTGGCGAACTTCCCCGCGCCGACGATTGCCGTCGTTCACGGTCACGCGCTCGGCGGCGGATGCGAACTGGTCTTGTGTTGCGACCTCGCCGTGATGACCGGTAACGCAAAGATCGGACAGCCTGAAATTCAACTCGCCGCCATCGCTCCCATCGCCGCGTTGAGGCTTCCGCAATTGGTCGGCTATCGCAATGCGGCGGATATTCTCTTCACAGGTCGCGCGTTGACCGCGGACGAAGCCTTGAAAATGGGATTGGTCAATGCGGTGGTTTCTGCCGAGCAATTGGAGCAATGGGTTGAAGAGAAGGTAACAAAACTTACAAGTCTCAGTCGCGCCGCGTTGACCATGACCAAACGCGCCCTGCATATCGGCTTCGGCGCGTGGGACGCATCCGCGGTGGAACTGGAGCGCTTGTATCTGGATGAATTGATGAAAACCGAAGACGCGCATGAGGGCTTGACCGCTTTCATGGAAAAGCGCGCGGCGGTTTGGAAACATAAGTAACCCAATGTCGTTGCGAGGGCGGTGTTCTTCCGCCCGAAGCAATCTCCCGTTGATAGAGGAGATTGCTTCGTCGCCAGGAGCAAGAGCGCTCCTCGTAACGACATGACAAGGAGAAGTTATGACATCACGCGGATTAACATACGAACAATTTGAAATGGGCGCGGTGTACCCGTCGCAGGCGCGGACGGTGACCGAGGCGGACGTGGCGAACTTCGCCGGGCTTTCGGGCGATTTCAACCCCCTGCACACCGACGCCGAGTTTGCCAAGGCCACGCCGATGGGCGAGCGCATCGCGCACGGCGTTCTCATCCTTGCGATGGCGACGGGCATGGCGAACTGGATGGGCATCTTTGAAGGCACGACGATTGCCTTGATGGAACAGGTGACGCGCTACAAAGGCGCGGTTAAATTCGGCGACACGATTCGGCTGGAGATGGAAGTCATCGAGAAGAAACCCACGTCCAAGCCTGATAAGGGCGTGGTGAAGTTTGCAGTCCGCGTGAAGAACCAGCGCGGCGAGAATGTGGTTGAGGGGGAGTGGACATTGTTGATGAAGGCAGTAGGGCAAAGTTAACTTTGCCGTACAAATAATCGGAGGGCAGTATGTTACTCAAGGATAAAGTCGCATTGATCACGGGGGGAGGGAATGGGATTGGGCGGGCGATTGTTTTGCGCTTTCTTCGGGACGGCGCGAAAGTCGTCACGGTGGACCTGGACCAGGCTGGGATGGAGGAAACGCTCAAAGAGGCGGGGCAGGCTGGAGGTCAGATCAGAGGCGAGATGGCGAACATCACCAAGCGCGAGGATGTTCAGCGCGTCGTCGATTCGATCGTCAAAGAACATGGTCGGCTCGACATCCTGATCAACAACGCGGGCATCACGCGCGACGCGCTCACGGCGCGGGTGAAGGATGGCGAAGTCAAGTTGATGACCGATGAGCAATGGGACGCGGTGCTGGATGTCAACTTGAAAGGGACGTGGCTGTGCGCGCAGATCGCGGCGGTGGAAATGATCAAGCAGAAATATGGGCGCATCGTCAGCACGGCATCGGTGGCGGCGATTGGGCACATGGGGCAGTCGAATTACGCGGCGTCGAAGGCAGGCGTGGTGGCGGTGACGCAAACGCTCGCGCTCGAACTGGCGCGGTTTAATATCGCGGTCAATTGCATCGCGCCAGGCGGGACGAAGACGCGCATGACGGCGGCGATTCCCGAAAACATCATGGCAAATTTGATCGAACGAATTCCGCTCAAGCGTTTTGCCGACCCGTGCGAGATCGCGGCGGTTCACGCCTTTCTTGCGAGTGATGAGGCGTCGTTCATCACGGGGCAATGTGTTTTTGTAGACGGCGGTCAGACCGTCGGAGCGTGAGATGTTTGCGAAATCATTCATCCCCTACGGCGGATATTGGTGTTCGCCGTTCGCCCGCTGGCAGGGAAGTTTTGCCAACTTGCACACGATCAAGTTCGCGGCGGAGGTGACGCGCAAAGCATTGGAAGCACGGAAGGTTGATCCGAAAATTTTCAGCAATGTCTATCTCGGCATGACCGTTCCCGCGCCCGCTTCATTTTATGGAGCGCCGTGGCTGGCGGGCATGATCGGCGCGGAGGGCGTCACGGGTCCCGTTTTTTCGCAAGCCTGCGCGACATCGGCGCGGGTGATCGGAAGCGCGGCGCGGGCGGTGGAGACGGAAGACGACGCTTCGATTCTCTGCGTGACGGCGGATCGCACCTCGAACGGACCTCACCTGCTGTATCCGAATCCCACCAACCCTGGCGCGCGCGGCGACTCTGAAGACTGGGTGTGGGACAACTTCAACCGCGACCCGTTCGTGGGCAACGCCATGATTCAGACTGCCGAAAACACGGCGAAGGATTACAACATCACGATGGCGGAACAGAATGAAGTGATGTTGATGCGTTACGCTCAATACCAGAAGGCGCTCGAAAACGACGCGGCGTTTCATAAGAAGTACATGTCGGTTGTGGAAGTCAATCCGTCGGGGAAGAAAGTCGTCGCCACGGTGATGGACGACGAAGGCGTGTTCCCCTCCACTGCGGAGGGACTCGCCAAACTGAAACCCATCCTGCCTGATGGCACGGTCACATATGGCGGACAGACCTATCCCGCCGACGGCAACGCGGGGATGATCGTCACGACAAAAGAGAAGGCGCGCGAACTGAGCAAAGACTCAAAGATCGAAATTCAACTGCTCTCATTCAACGAAGGACGCGCCGAAAAAGGATACATGCCCAAAGCCAACGCTCCCGCCGCGAGAGGCGCGTTGAAAAAAGCGGGCGTGGACATCAAGGACATCAAAGCGATCAAGACTCACAATCCGTTTGCCGTGAACGACATTTTCCTCAACCGCGAGTTGGGCATTCCGCTCGATAAGATGAACAACTACGGCTCGTCGCTCATCTGGGGTCACCCGCAGGGACCGACAGGCATGAGACTCGTCATGGAGATGATCGAAGAACTCGTCTTGCTCGGCGGCGGATACGGGCTGTTCACAGGCTGCGCAGCTGGCGACACCGCCGCGGCGATTGTGTTGGAAGCGCGTGGAGGCTGAAGGATTTTTCGTACACAGATTACACGGATCAGACGGAAGACTCTACTGAAAAAGGCAATCGCACCGCTACGCGCGCGAAGGTCGCAAAGGAAAAGCAAAATCAAGAATCTATTTTCAAGAAAACCCGTGAATATCTATGTTCTTAAAACGCCTTTGAATTTTCTTCGCGGTCATTACGGTAATTTTTTGTAACTGAGTCACAGAACGACTGATTATTAATTTCAAAAAAACCATGGAACTCCGTGAAATCCGCGTACAAAATGGTTTGTAAATGACAGATTCAGAAAGGAAACATTCATGAAAGCCGCTGTATTTCACGCCGCGCATCAACCGCTGGCAATTGAAGAAGTCCCCACGCCCACTCCGTCTGCGGGCGAAGTCCTCATCAAGGTGGCGGGATGCGGAGTCTGTCACACCGACCTGCATTACATTGACCACGACGTTCCCACGTTCAAGAAGCCGCCGCTCGTGTTGGGACATGAGGTCTCAGGCGTGATCGCGGGCTTGGGCGCGGGCGTGACTCAATGGAAGGAAGGCGCGCGCGTCCTGCTCCCCGCTGTATATGGATGCGGTCAATGCGCCATGTGCCGCACGGGACGCGAGAACATCTGCGAGAAGATGATGATGTTCGGCAACAACGTGGACGGCGGCTATGCCGAGTACATGCTCGCGCCCGCCAAGGATGTGATCGCCCTGCCCGATGAACTTCCGCTTGTGGAAAGTTCTATCATCGCGGACGCGGTCACCACGCCGTATCACGCCGTTGTCAACCGTGGACAGGTGAAGCCTGGCGATTCAGTTGTTGTGGTGGGATGCGGCGGTATCGGCTTGAATCTCGTCCAGGTCGCTGCGGCTGTCGGGGCGAAGGTCATCGCGATTGACGTGATCGATTCCAAACTGGAATGGGCGAAGAAACTCGGGGCGCAGGCGATGATCAACGCGAAGAACGTCGAGCGCGTGGATAAGGAAGTCCGCAAGTTAACGGGCGGCGGCGCGGACATCGGCTTTGAGGCGATTGGCAACCCCGTCACCCAGGCGCAGACGTTTTCCTGCATCCGCGCGGGCGGACGCTTTGTGATGGTTGGTTACAGCGACAAACCGATGACGCTCGACTCGGGGCGCGTGATGTATCGCGAGATGGAGATCATCGGCTCGCTCGGTTGCCGCGCTGTGGATTATCCGCGCGTGCTGGAACTGGCGCGGCAGGGTCGTATCAAAGTAAAGGAACTCGTCACCGCGCAGTTCCCGCTGGACCAGATCAACGCCGCGTTCGACACGCTTCGCAAAGGCGAAGGAATTCGGTCGGTGGTTGTGCCGTAGCGGATAATGTCATTGCGAGGAGCGCTCTTGTTCTTTGCGACGAAGCAATCCCCCCCTTAGCCAGGAGATTGCTTCGAGCGGAAAATCACCGCTCTCGCAATGACATGGCAACAGATTTATGATCATAGACTTCCACATCCACCTCTCGCTTCCCGAACACGAACTGCCATCCGTGTTGGAATGGATGCGTTCGAATTATCAAGGAGACCTCGATGCCTATGTCCGAGAAATTCTCACCCCGCAGGGAATCCGTCGGCATCTTCAAGCGCACGATGTTGACCTGGCTGTCGGTCTGGCGGAAGTCTCGCCTGTCACCACAGGCGTCGCGGATAACGACTACGTCGGCAAACTCTGCGCGTCAGCCAACGCGCTCGCCGACCCAGCCTCAGGTCCGCGCGGACGGCTGTTGCCCTTTGCCAGTATCAACCCATTCCTCGTCAACGATCTTGCCGCGGAACTCGAAAGGCTTGTAAAGGAATACGACTTCAAAGGGATCAAGGTCTACCCGCCGTATCAGCATCACTACGTCAATGACCCGCGCATGTATCCGCTGTACGCCAAGGCGCAGGAACTCGGTCTGCCGATGATGGTGCATACGGGCTCGTCCGTCTTCAAAGGCGCGCGCATCAAATACGCCGATCCGCTTCTGCTCGACGACGTGGCGATTGACTTTCCCGAACTGAATATTCTGATGGCGCATTCGGGGCGTCCGTTCTGGTACGAGCAGGCGTTCTGGCTGGCGCGGCGGCACGAGAACGTGTATATGGAAATTTCGGGTCTGCCCGCCAAACACCTGCTGGATTATTTCCCGCGCCTCGAAATGCTCGCGGATAAGGTCGTCTACGGCTCAGACTGGCCTGGCAACCCAGACCTGCGCCGCAACGTCTCAGCCATCCGCGCTTTGAATATTTCGGAGGAAGCGAAGCAAAAGATTCTGCGCGATAACGCGGCAAGGATTTTGAAGTTATAGATATCATTTATCATTGCGAGCAGAGCGAAGCAATCTCCAATTTCTAATCTCCAGTCACCAATTATCAGGATCAGGAGATTGCTTCGGGCGGAAGACCACCGCCCTCGCAATGACATAAAACGATAGGGAGACGCCATGCGAGAATTTTTACTAGGTAACGAAGCCATCGCCCGCGGAGCGTGGGAAGCGGGAGTCAAATTCGTATCGGGTTACCCAGGCACGCCCAGCACCGAGATCATCGAAACCCTGGCGACGCGCTTCCCCGAAACCAACCCGCGCTGGTCAACGAACGAGAAGGTCGCGTTTGAAGAGGGCATGGGCGCGGCGATCGGCGGCTTGCGGACGCTCGTCACCATGAAGCACGTCGGTCTCAACGTCGCGGCGGACGCCTTCATGGTCTTCCCCTACTCTGGCACGAACGGCGGCTTCGTCGTCATCTCCGCCGACGACCCTGGGATGCACTCCTCGCAAAACGAGCAGGACAACCGCTACCTCGCGCGAGTCGCCAAAGTCCCCGTGCTCGAGCCGAGCGACGCGCAGGAATGTCACGACTTCATGATCGCGGGACTCGAACTCTCGGAGCAGTTCCGCTCGCCCGTCATGCTCCGCACAACGACCAGGCTCGCCCATCACAAGGGATTGGTGGAAGTCGGCGAACGGGCGGATGTGCCGCCCCGCGAGTTTATCCGCGACCCCCAACGTTTCTCTGTCCCGATCTATCGCCTGATTCGCCGCCCCGAAGTTGAGAAAACGCTGACGGCTTTCGCCGAATACGCCGAGACCTGCCCCTTCAACCGCATCGAAGAAGGCGCGGATGACAAAATCGGCGTGGTCACTTCGGGGATTTCCTATCAATATGTGAAAGAAGTTTTGCCAGACGCGGGCATCCTGCGACTCGGCATGACCTTCCCCTTGCCCGCTAATCTCCTGCGCGACTTCTGCGCGAAATACGAAACGGTGTACGTCGTCGAAGAAGGCGAACCGTTCATCGAAGAATTCATGCGCGGCGCGGGAATCACAAACCTGACAGGCAAGGAACTCTTCGGCGTCATCGGCGAATACTCGCCAGGCAGATTGCGGAAGACGCTCGGGCTGGGCGCCCCGCCCGAGCCGTTCACCAACGACGGCGTCAACCTCATCATGCGCCCGCCCATGTTCTGCGTCGGTTGCGGACATCGCACCGTTTTCGCCGCGTTGAGACAGTTGCGAGTCACGGTCTCGGGCGATATCGGCTGTTACACGATGGGCGCTTTGCATCCCTACGAAGCGGAACACACCACCTTCGCGATGGGATCAAGCATCGGTGTCGCCGTCGGCTTGGAGCAGGCGGGACACGAGAACACCGTCGCCATCATCGGCGACTCGACCTTCATTCACGCGGGCATTCCGCCGCTGATCGACGCGGTCTACAACCGAAGCCGCCTGACGCTCATCATCCTCGACAACTCCACGACGGGCATGACGGGCAGTCAGCCCAACCCTGTTTCAGGCAAAGATGTGATGGGACAGCAGGCGCCTCAAATTGACCTCGAAGCGTTGTGCCGCGCCTCGGGCGTCGAAAACGTTGCCATCGTGGATACATGGGATCGCAAGGAAGTCGTCAACGTCATCCGCCGCGCCGTCTCTTTCAAAGGACCCGCCGTTGTCATCGCGCGCGGACCGTGCCAGCAGATTCCCGAAATCAAACACTCGCATCGCATCCCGTTCTTCATTCACGAAGACCTTTGCACGCAATGCGACGCCTGCTTCAAAGTGTGGTGTCCCGCCATCACGCGCGCGCCGCAGAACTTCCCCGTCATTGCCGCCAGCGAATGCACATCCTGCACCGTCTGCGCCCAGGTCTGCCCAACGGACGCCATCAAGCTCGCGGAGGAAACTGCATGAAGACCTACAACCTGATGTTCGCGGGCGTCGGCGGGCAGGGATCGCTTCTCATCGCTGAACTGACCTCGCTCGCCGCCGTCAACGCGGGATACGATACGAAGCAGACCGAAGTTCACGGCGTCTCGCAAAGAGGCGGGAGCGTGGAGACTCACGTCCGCTTCGGAGAAAAAGTCCACTCGCCCATCGTCACCCCAGGCGAAGCCGACGCGGTGGTCGGACTCGAAAAACTGGAAGCATTGCGTTTCGCGCATTACCTGAATATCGAAACTGGGACAGTTCTCGTCAACGACCATGAACTGGTGCCAGGCTCGGTCCCCAACGCCGAAAGTATTTATCCGCGTGAGACGATTGACTTCCTCAAATCAAAGGGAATGCGAGTCGTCGCCCTGCCCGCCTCGCAAACCGCGCGCGATCTCGGCGACGCCCGCATGGCAAACGTCGTCATGCTCGGCGCGTTGTCCACGCTGTTGCCCATCGAGCAGGAGGTTTGGGAGAAGACGCTCAAACTCCGCATCCCCGCCAAATATTTGGATGGCAATTTGAAGGCGTTCGAGTCTGGTTATGATGCGATGCAAAAAGCTATTTAACACGAAGAACACAAAGGAAAAAAGAAAAATCTTTTAAACCTTCGTGACCTTTGTGCCTTTGTGGTGAAAAGGTTTTTGGAAAGGAGTTAGAGATGTCCGCGAATCCAAACGACACGCACGAACTGATCTACGATTGGAATCTTGTCGAAGCGCCCAACGCCCCCAAGAAGCGCGTGATGGTCACCGACGAAACCCTGCGCGACGGACTGCAATCGCCGTCGGTCATCCAGCCTGAGATTCAAGACAAAGTGTATTTGCTGTACCTCATGTCTGACCTCGGCGTGGATGCGGCAGACCTGGGGCTGTGCGGCGCGGGCGAGAAGTTCAAATATCACGTTAGCGTGCTGGCGAAGGAAATCGTCAAGCAAAAGATGGACATCCAGCCGCAGAGCGCGGCGCGTTCCGTCGTCGCCGATATCATCCCCATCGTGGATGTCTCCGAAGATGTCGGCGTTCCGCTCGAAGCGGCGGTCTTCCTCGGCACAAGTCCCATTCGCCGATTCGCCGAAGGCTGGGATGTGGATTTCCTGTTGCGTCAGACCGAAGACGCCGTCACCTTCGCCACCAAACACGGCATCCCCGTTATGTTCGTCACCGAAGACACCGTTCGCGCCGACCCTGAGACTCTGCGTCGGGTGTACGAAACAGCCATCAGGTCGGGAGCGAAGCGCATCTGCGCCGCCGATACGGTCGGTCACATCGCCCCGCACGGAGTCCACGCGCTGATCACCTTCCTCCGCAAAATCGTGGACGAGGTTGACCCGACGGTGGGCATTGACTGGCACGGGCATAAAGATCGCGGGCTGGATATCGCCAACTCGATCGCCGCCGTCGAAGCGGGCGCGGACCGCGTCCACGCTTGCGGATTGGGCATCGGCGAACGAAGCGGCAACACGCCGATGGAACTTCTGCTGGTCAACTTCAACCTGCTCGGCTGGGGCGCGCGCGACCTGACGAAACTGCCCGAATACTGCGAAGTGATCGCCGACAAATGCGGCGCGGTGATCCCGTTCAATTATCCCGTTGTCGGGGCCGACGCCTTCCGCACGACGACGGGCGTCCATGCGGCGGCAATCGCCAAGGCGCTCACCAAAAACGACGAGTGGCTCGCGGAGCATGTCTATTGCGGCGTGCCTTCGAGCATGGTCGGGCGCGCGCACGAGATCGAGATCGGTCCGATGTCTGGCGAGCATAACGTGCGCTTCTTTTTACGCAAACACAAAATGGAAGAGAACCCCGCCTATGTGACGAAGATTCTCGAAGTGGCGAAACGCTCCAATCACCTGCTCGGCGAAGACGATGTGCGCCGCATCGTGACGGTGATGAGCCGCCGCCAGCGCGCGCATCAGGAAGTGACCGACGAGGAACTGGATCACGAGTTGACGCGCCGCCGCGAAAGGATTCTGCGATGAACGTCCATGTGCGACTCGCGGAACCGTTCTGGAGAGCAGTCGGACTCCGCGAACTTGACATGACCCTCCCCCCCGCTTCAAGCGTGGACGATCTACTGACTCTCCTGCGCGAGCGTTATCCGCGCCTGGGCGTGGATTTCGACCAATGCCCGCCGCACATCTTCATCGGCGAAGAGGAAGCCGACGCGCATTCACCATTGGAAGACGGCGCGCGCGCGCATTTTGTTTATCCCGTTGCTGGCGGTTAAGGCGCAGTACGACAAAGTTCACTTTGTCCGTGCGGCAAACGCAACCTAAAGGTTGCAGTACGATAAAGTTCACTTTGTCCGTGCGGCAAACGCAACCTAAAGGTTGCAGTACGATAAAGTTCACTTTGTCCGTGCGGCAAACGCAACCTGAAGGTTGCAGTACGATAAAGTTCACTTTGTCCGTGCGGCAAACGCAACCTGAAGGTTGCAGTACGATAAAGTTCACTTTGTCCGTGCGGCAAACGCAACCTAAAGGTTGCAGTACGACAAAGTTCACTTTGTCCGTGCGGCAAACGCAACCTGAAGGTTGCAGTACGATAAAGTTCACTT
>Ga0138256_10003299_pt1 | contig 17198 bp, 18 predicted proteins | sample KNB2016incub_MG_FD_105486 | JGI IMG/M metagenome (GOLD analysis project Ga0138256, IMG submission 105486) | Active sludge microbial communities from wastewater in Klosterneuburg, Austria - KNB2014incub_MG | ecosystem: Engineered > WWTP > Activated sludge > Unclassified | place: Austria... | reverse complement strand
TCAAGGTCCTCAAGGGCCAGGGCCAGATCACCGAGATCAACGTGGCCGAAACGGTCAAGGAGATCCGCCGCGCGCTGCTCGATGCCGACGTGCATTACAAGACCGCCAAGGACTTCACCGACCGCGTGAAGGCCAAGGCGCTGGGGCAGAACGTGCTCACCAGTGTGAGCCCCGGGCAGCTGCTCACCAAGATCACGCACGACGAGCTGGCCGAACTGATGGGCGGCCAGGCCGCAGGCATAAACATGGGCGGCAACCCGACGGTGGTGCTCATGAGCGGCCTGCAAGGGTCCGGCAAGACCACCTTCAGCGGCAAGTTGGCCAACCACATCCGCAAGAAGGGCAAGCGCCCCCTGCTGGTGGCGGCCGACGTGTACCGCCCGGCCGCCATCGACCAGCTGGAAACGCTGGGCAGGCAGCTGGACATCACCGTGTACAGCGAGCGTGAGAACAAGAATCCGGTGAGCATCGCGCAGAACGCCATCGCCCACGCCAAGCAGCACGGCTTCACGGCCGTGATCATCGATACCGCCGGCCGCCTCGCGGTGGACGAGGCGATGATGGACGAGATCACGCGCATCAAGAAGGCGATCGATCCGCAGGAAACGCTCTTCGTGGTGGACGCCATGACCGGCCAGGACGCGGTGAACACGGCGAAAGCCTTCAACGACCGGTTGAACATCGACGGCGTGGTGCTCACCAAGCTCGATGGCGACGCCCGCGGCGGTGCGGCCCTCAGCATCCGCAGCGTGGTCAGCAAGCCCATCAAGTTCATCGGCACCGGCGAGAAGATGGAGGCCATCGACGAGTTCCACCCCGAGCGCATGGCGGGGCGCATCCTCGGCATGGGCGACGTGGTCTCGCTGGTGGAGCGCGCGCAGGAGCAGTTCGACGAGAAGCAGGCCCGCGAGCTGAACAAAAAAATCCAGAAGGACCAGTTCGGTTTCGACGACTTCCTGGAGCAGATCGGGCAGATCCGGAAGATGGGGAACATGAAGGACCTCATGGCCATGATCCCCGGCGTGGGCAAGGCCCTCAAGAACATCGACATCCCCGACGACGCCTTCAAGGGCATCGAGGCCATCATCCAGAGCATGACGCCCGAAGAGCGCAAGAACCCCGCGCTGATCAACGGCAGCCGCCGTCAGCGTATCGCGCGCGGCAGCGGCAACAGCGTGGACGCCGTGAACAAGCTGATGAAGCAGTTCGAGGAGACCCGCAAGATGATGAAGATGATGGGCGACAAGAGCAAAATGCAGAACATGATGCGGCAGATGCAGCAGATGCAGGGGATGCGGCGGTAGGAATTGGACAATCAGATGATCAGATGAACAAGTTGACACCAATTGTTCTCTTGCACCTGTGCCTAAATGCATGCGCGCAAGGAAACACCGTGTCATTGGTCACGAATGAGGAAGCTGACCGGAGTGATACTCTTCCAACATGGCAATTAGATGCTTTGGTTGCGGCGATCGCATCGGAAAACAGAGTCGATGATCGAGCGGTTGGATATGCTGGTGTGAGAACAGCGCAATATGACCGCTACGTCTCATTATCCAAATGGCCAATACCTGAACTGAGACGGCTTACCAAGCACTCCAATCTGGCAGTCCGTTGTTATGCAGGGTGGGCTTTGGCAGAGAAAGAGTATCCCGGATTGGATACGGTGCTGATCGAGTTCCTGAAGGAGAAGGAAGTGGTCGAGACCTTTTCGGGTTGCATTCGAAGTCAGGATCCATTGGCATCGGAGCTCTACCATTCCTATTGGAACCACCTTCGTCTTCGTGATCCGGGCGTATCCGAGGCTAAGGCGTTAGAGGACCCTTTGATGTTCAGGATGGATAGCATTGTGCTTTACACCGATGGATCCTATTGGTTGTTGCTGACTCGTGCGTTTGAGAACAGGATCTATCCAGACCGTTTCAATGAACGGATATCCGATCTCGCCTTCCGCGACAAAGACCTCGATGGGGTGTACTACCTCTATCGCAATGCTGGGGACCTGTTCCATGATGACATCACGTCGGCTTTGGCCGATCAATTGGGGAAGGACAAGCTCTGGCCGAACGAGTACCTCGACGTTGCGACCATGATTCTCGGTCTTGATAATAAGGTGTTGAAGGACAACCTGCTGAAGCGCATGAAATCCAAGGACAATTGGAAGCACAGCATGGCCGAGTTCCAGGCGCTCTTCCAGCAACATGGGATGCAGCTTCCGTCCATTAGGGATTGAGCGCGCGGCAACAGGCAGTCGATTGTGCATGCTCTTTGGAGGTTGATACGTAATGAGTACGTATACTTGCCGTATAAACCAAGAGTAGCCATGGACGCCAAACTCACCCTCAGTTTCGATGCGGGCGTGGCCGAGCGGGCCAAGGCCTTCGCCGAGGCGAACAACATCAGCCTGTCGCGGCTCATCGAGTTCATGCTGAGCAAGGTGACCGACAAGCGTTACCGCTCCTTGGATGAACTGCCGGTGAGCGATTGGATCAGCCAGGTGGCCGAAGGCGAGGTGACCTACGTGCGCAAGAATGCCGCCGAGCGGAACGTGAAGAAGGATTACCTGGCCAGCCGTCGGCGCAAATGAGGTTCACCGCCACGACGCAACGGATCCCAAGCTCACGCCAAGGAATTGCTTGGCGGAACCGTGGCGTCCTTGGCGCCTTGGCGGTGAAGAACTGACCCATGCCCGCCCACCGCATTTTCCTCGACGCCAACGTCCTCGTGACGGTGCTCTGCAACGAGTACCCGCGTTTCACCGCTTGTGCGCGTGTGCTGAGCCTCGCGGACGACAAGCGCTTCGAGGTCTATACCTCTCCACTATGCCTGGCCATCGGGGCCTACTTCGCCGAGAAGAAGAGCGGGAAGAAGATCGCGCGGAAGAAGATCGAACTGCTGGCGGAGAGGCTCGCGATCACAACAATGGGACCCAAGGCCGTGGAGCGCACATTCGCGGATGCGCGGATCACGGACATCGAGAACGGGATCCAGTACTTCTCTGCGGTGGACGCCGGGTGTACAACTATCGTCACCTACGACAAGCGTGACTGGAAGTTCGCTGCGCTGGAGGTGCGGGACCCGGAGGCTTTCCTGCTTGATCATGTGGTGAAGCAGCGATAGCCGAGGTTTCCTTATCTTCGGGGAAAGCTCTCCAATGCGCCACGCTACGCTTTTGCTCTGCGCACTCCAATGTGCTGCTTCATCGGCACAGATCTCGTGCGATCCGCTTCCTATCGCCTATGACCCCGGTAGTGCGGTCTTCACTGAGGGTGAGATCTCCTTTGGCGATTCTGCGATCGTCATCGATGTCACGAACACGAGCACCACTCCTATGGCCTACCCGCAGCTGAAGCTCGTACCTATCACGCCGCTGCCGGCGGGCATGGTGATGAACACCCATTGGGCCACCTTCGCTTCCTCGTGGAATCCCGGCGAAACCATGCCCGCCAGCATCTTCTTCGATGTGAACGAACCGCTTGCGCCCAATGCATCGGTGATCTTCGAGGTCTGGGCGAACAACCTGACACCGCTTCTCACGGGTGATTCCTGCCGCTTCGATGCCCCGCTCAACATCAATCTGGATCCGTCTGCTCTTGGGCTGGCGGAGTTGGGGGCCGATCACATACGCGTTTGGCCGCAGCCTGCGGACGATCTACTGAACATCAGGCTCCCTGCCCAGGCCTCCGGTCGGCTGGTCATGACGGACGCGACCGGGCATGAGGTGGTCAACCGGCCCGTGGCCGGGACGATGAACGTGCTGTCCTTGGACGACCTCGGTCCTGGGTACTACGTGCTCTCGTACTGGGCAGGCGCGGATCTGGTGGCAAGCAGGGTGGTAAGTCTGGCGCGTTGAGTCCCGTTCATGATCAACGTTGGTGGCCTGGAACCTGGATCCATTCGCGCTGACAGCACGCCTTCGGGATGCCTTTAGCCCTCAACCGGATCCGCTCAGGCGTCAGATGCACAATGACGAGAACCCGTCGACACTAGAGGGGGCCCCAATACATGGGCCCTCCTGAAGGGACCGCCGTACGGTCTGGTTGAAGACCTCGATAGCGCGCTCGCCTTGCAACTTCCGGAAGCGGTTCAGCACTTCTCAGCGGCCGATGCTGGATGCACGTGCATCGGCACCTATGACAAGCGGGACTGCAGATTCGCCCGGTTTTCCGTGCTGATGTCTGCGGACTTACTATCAGGGCAGGCTGATGTTCGGCAAGGGCGAGGGCGTGCGCTGCTTTGGCGCGCGTCGCGGGATCGGAGCGATGGCCCTACTGCGGCTGCCGCATGTCCGCTGGCACGTTCTCCACTTCGCCTGTCTCGCCCACGAATACCTGGGCCTGTAACAGATAGCGGTAGGGCAGCTTCTTCGAATAGGAACCGATGTCGCTGAAGCCGCCTGCCCCCACGATGTCCATGGCCGCGATCTCGTTACCGCGTTGCTCCAGCGGTGGTCCCACGGGCGTCTGTTCGGGAAGGAAGTTCACCACGTACAGGCCGTGCGGGAAGCGGATGCAAGGCAGCAACTTGCCGAAGTAACCGGCCGGATCGGGAACGGTCAGGAGTTCCCGCGTACACAGGGCGATGTCCACCTCATTGGTGTCGAGGTTGGGCGTGCCCGGCGTGGCCTGGCGGATCACCAGGCGCTCATCGCAGATGCCGAGTTCCTTCTTCCTGGCTTCCAGCGCGGCGATGTTGTCCGGGTTGTCGTCCATCGCGATCACCCGGGCGCCAGCTTCTACCAGTTTCATGGTGTAATAGCCATCGCCTGCGAAGAGGTCCGCGACGGTGCGGCCATTCACGCCGCCCATGGTGGCGAAGAGCGTGTCCACCAGGTGCCAGTCGTCCGGGGTGCGGGCGGGCGGGCAGCCGGGCGTGCCGTTGGCCCTTGTGGCGGAGGGCGGTGTGTTCGCGCCGGTGGCCGTACCGCTGGCCGGTTCATCCACGCACGAGGAGCAGGAAAGCAGGCAGGCGAACAGGGGCAGAACGGCGTAGCGCATGAGGGTGGGCGTTGTGGCGGGCGAAAATAGAGGGGCTACTCGGCCTGCGCCGCTTTGATGGCCTTCTCCCACAGGACCTGGCCTTGCGCATCGCGTACGGTGATGGTGAGCACGCGCTCCTTTCGCGGCCCGCTGAAGCGCAGGATGGCGAAGTTGCGGTCCGCCACCACGGTGCCTTCCACAGCAAGGGTGTTGTTCTCGTTGGGCTGGTAACTCGTGCTCGTGAGCGGCGACACGGTGAGGTCGTACAGCGGCAGGCCGTTCTTCTGGCCGAGCTTGCTGAGCACGGTGTGGTGGCGGTCGCCGGTAAGGAGGATCACGTTGCGGATCCCCTCGGCGTTCAGGCGGTCCAGCAGGCGTTGGCGCTCGCGCGGGTAGGCGGCGTAGTTCTCGTAAACGGCGGCCGTGTTGAGCACCTGCCCGCCGGTGGCCACGATCCTGAAGGTGGCATCGCTGTACTTCAATCCGCGGATCAGCCAGTCCAGTTGCGCCTCGCCGAACATTTGCGCCGTATCGGTCCTCACGTCCGGCGGCACGCGGAAGCTGCGGTTGTCCAGCAGGAAGAAGTCCACGTCGCCATAGCTGAAAGCCGTGGTGATGCCGCCGACGCCCGGCGCCCGGCCCGCCGGATTGGGCCAGAAGAGATCGAAGGCCTCGCGCGCGATGTCCGCGTTCACCCAGCTGCCGTCGGCGTCGTTGGGCCCGAAATCGTGGTCGTCCCAGATGGCGTAGTGGTGTGTGGTGCGCAGCAGCCTTTGCAGTTCGGGCGCGGCACGCGTGTGCGTATAACGGTGCAGGTAGCCGCTCCGCGTGCCCCAGTCGGGCTCGCGCAGGTACGCGTTGTCGCCCAGCCACAGCATCAGGTCCGGCCGTTGGTCGGCAATGCTGTTGAAGATCGGGTATCCATCGCCGTAGGGCTTCCCGGGTCGGTCGTACGCTGGCTCGTTGATGTAGGCGCAACTGCCCGTGGCCAGGGAGAAGTCGGGTGGTTCCGTGCGGTGTTTCCACAGCGGCTGTGTGCGGAAGCGCAGGGTGTCGGCGATGTCCATCGGCCGGCCGTCCAACAGCACGCGGTAGCGGTAGGTCTGGCCGGGCTCCACCTGGTCGGCGATCAGGTCCACGGCGAAGGTGTTCTCCGCTCTGGCCTCCACGTCGGCGCTGTAACGCACGGTGGCGGGCTCCGCTTCCTTCCAATACGCCATGTTCACCTTGCAGGGCCGGTCGGTCTGCACCCAAACGATGCCTTCGAGGAACTCGCAATAGCCGGGCATGGGCCCGCTCACGATGGATTGCGCGGCCAGTGCGGGGCCGAGTGCGCAGGAGAGAAGGAGGAATGCTGCTCGCATGGTGGCGAAGCTATCGGAGAGATATGTCCGGAACGTTGCCACGCGCCGTCCTGTACTTTTCGCCCTCCCCGGACCCGCGATGCTCATCCTCCTCTCCCCGGCCAAGGACCTGGCCAAGGAAACGCCCGCCGTACCCGGCGCCACGCAGCCCGCGCTGCTGGAGCACAGTGTGCCGTTGGCCGGCAAGCTCAGGACCCTCAGCGCCAAGAAGCTGTCGGTCCTCATGGACCTGAGCCCCGCGCTGGGCGAACTGAACCGTGAGCGATACCAGCGGTGGGGTACGCCCTTCACGGCCGCGAACGCCCGGCAGGCCGTCTTCGCCTTCAACGGCGAGGTGTACCGGGGCCTCGAGGCGCGCACGCTCGATGGCGAAGACCTGCGTTTCGCGCAGCATCACCTGCGCATCCTCAGCGGGCTGTACGGTGTGCTGCGCCCGCTGGACCTGATGCAGGACTACCGCCTGATGATGGGCACACCCTTCGGCGTGGGCCGGGCGAAGAACCTGTACACGTACTGGGGCGATCGCATCACCGAAGTGCTGGCCGGGGACCTCCAAGCGTCCGGCGGCCGCACGATCATCAACCTCGCCAGCCACGAGTACTTCAAAGCGGTGAACGTGAAGAAGCTGGACGCACGGGTGGTCACGCCCGTCTTCAAGGACAAGGGGCCGGGCGGCTACAAGGTGGTGATGATCTTCGCCAAGCACCAGCGCGGGGCCATGGTGCGGCACATCATCCGCCACCGCATCCTGGAGCCTGAGAAGCTGAAGGCCTACGACGGCGACGGCTACCGTTTCGCGCCGGAAGAGAGTGGCCCGGACGAATGGGTCTTCCTGCGCGACCGCAAGCCCTGACCGTGGCCGATATCTTTGGCCGCGCCCGGCCCGTCCATGAACATCCACCTGCGCCGTCTGTCGGTATTGAACTTCCGGAACCACCGGGAGGCCGCGCTGGACCTGGGCCCGCAGGTGAACTGCATCACGGGGCCCAACGGCACGGGCAAGACGAATCTGCTCGACGCCGTGCACTACCTGGGCCTGTGCAAGAGCTGTTTCGAGCCGCAGGACGGTCTGAACATCCTGCACGGTGAGGAGCATTTCATGGTGAAGGGCGAACTGGCCGCGGCCGATGGCACCGACACGCTCGTGTGCAGCGTGCGCAAGGGCGTGCGCAAGGTCTTTGCCCGCAACCGCAAGGAATATGAGCGCCTGGCCGACCACGTGGGCCGCATGCCGGTGGTCATCATCACTCCGTACGACGGCCACCTGGTGCTGGACGGCAGCGAGGCGCGGCGCCGCTTCCTTGACGGCCTCATCGCGCAGTTCGACCGCGCCTACCTGGAATCGCTGGTGCGGTACAACCGCGCGCTGGCCCAGCGCAACACGCTGTTGAAACGGATGGCCCTGGACGGGCGGGGCGATCGCGAGGCCACTAGGCCGTGGGATGAGCAGATCATCATCCATGGCGAGGCGGTGCATGCGGCACGCCGGGCCTTCATGGACGAGCTGGTACCACTGCTGGCGGATCATTACGCGGGCATCACCAGCGGGCCCGAAACGGTGGAACTGGCCTATCGCAGCGAACTGGACGAGCTCCCCCTGCGCGCCATCCTGGACGATCGCTGGCCGCGCGACCAGGAGGCCGGGCACACCACGGGCGGCGTCCACAAGGACGACCTGCTCTTCACCATCGGCGGGCGGCCACTGAAGCGGTACGGCAGCCAGGGCCAGCAGAAAACATACCTCATCGCCCTGAAGCTCGCCCAGTTCGACCTCACCGCCCGGCGCAGCGGCCTGCGGCCCATCCTGCTGCTGGACGACATCTTCGACAAGATCGATCCGCAGCGCATGCGCCACCTCCTCAAGCTGCTCCGGGGCGGGCGCTTCGGGCAGACGATCATCACCGACACCGATGCGGGGCGCCTGCGCGCGGCGCTGGAGGGCCTCCCGTTGGATACCCGATTCTTTGAACTCGCCCATGCCGGCCAGGAAGAGCAACGAACGGTCGCTGAAGGAGGCGCTTGAGGGCCTCATCAACGACTACGGCCTGCGCCCCAAGCTGGACGAGCAGGCCGTGCGCGAAGCGTGGCCCGAGGTGGCCGGGGCCATGATCGCGCGGCACACGCTGGCGCTGGAGCTGCGGCGGGGCAAGCTCACGGTGAAGGTGGACAGCGCCCCGTTGCGCGAGGAACTGCACTACATGCGGGCGGCCATCGCCGAACTGCTCAACCGCAAGCTGGAGCGATCGGTGGTGCAGGAGATCCGCATCGCCTAACGCGGGCCGCCAGCGCGCTCAGTGCTGCTCGCGCCCGGTGAAGAAGTACGCGCCCTCGATGGCCGCGTTCTCGTCGCTGTCGCTGCCGTGCACGGCGTTCTTGGCCTTGCTCTCGGCGAAGCGCTTGCGGATGGTGCCCTCCTCGGCATTGGCCGGGTCGGTGGCCCCGATCAGCTTGCGGAAATCCTCCACGGCGTTGCTCTTCTCCAGGATGGCCGCATAGATGGGGCCGCTGGCCATGTAGTCCACCAGTTCGCCATAGAAGGGGCGTTCCTTGTGTACCGCATAGAAGACGCCCGCTTCCTGCGGGGAGAGTCGGGTGTACTTCAGGGAGATCACGCGGAACCCGTTCGCCATGATCATGTCCAGGATCTTCCCGGCGTGGCCCGCTGCCACCGCCTCTGGCTTGATCATGGTGAATGTCCTGTTGCCTGCCATGTGGTGTTGTTGAAAAGAGGCGCAAAAATAGACGGGGGGCTGAAAGGGCGGGGGAGGGGGGGGGCATTTCCTTCGCACCGCCCAGCCCGCCATGCGCCGCCGATGAGGCCTGGTGCAGGCATTACAGCGGGCACAAGCCACGCCGCCCATGACCTACCGTTCCACCATCGCCCTGTGCGCCACCGCCCTTCTGCTGCCGGCCTGTGGCGGCGGTGGCGATGACCGGTCCGGGCAGGACAGGCCGTCCGAACTCGTGATCGGCGGGGAGGATGCCTCCGCGAGCGCCCAGCAGCTCTACCAGATGCCCACGCCCAACGAGCTGTTCAGCATCGTGCGCGAGCTGGGCGGGGCCGGGCGCAAGAACGCGTTGAGCCCCGCGCGCAAGGCCGATCGCTTCGCCACGCTGCCCGGCCGCGCGCTCAACTTCGGCGTGTACGCCACGGACATGGTGTACGCCAGCAATTTCCGGCTCACGGGCGAAGTGGTGCGCTACTACCTCATCTGCCGGGATCTTGGTATCCAGCTGGGCCTGTCCAACGCGTTCGACGCGGGCATCCTGCAGCGGCTGGAGAAGAACCTGACCCACGGCGATTCGCTGGACGTGCTGGCCAACGACGCCTATTATGCCGCCTACCAGAAGCTGCAGACCGAACAGATGGGCACCACGCTCGCGCTGGTGCTCGCCGGCGGCTGGGTGGAGAGCGTGCACCTGGTGATGTCGCACGTGGACGACTTCGACCAGGCCAGCCCCTTGGTGGCGCGCATCGGCGAGCAGAAGGCGAGCCTCGAACAGCTCATCGACATGCTGGGCGCCGTGAAGGACGACGCCACCGCGCCGGTGCTCACCCGACTCATCGCCATCCGCGACGTGTACGACCAGATGGCCGTTACGCGCGCCGCCGCCCCGGCCACCTCGGCCAGCGGCCGCATGACCCTGGGTGACGACACCCACGTGGCGGTCACCGCCGAAAAATACCAGGAACTGAAGAACGCCGTGGCCGCTCTCCGGGACACGATCACGAAAGCGGAGGACGCGTCCTCCCCTGTTTGAGCATCCAGCGAAGAATCCCCCGAAGCATGAGAAGCCCCGCCATTTTCGCCGCCCTCGCGGCCCTGTTGCCGCTCCACGCCGCCGCCCAGGACGGTTGCGCAGGCTACCACCAGTTCAACTGCGAGCGTGCCACCGACACCCGATTCAAGCTCAACGGTCAGAGCAAGAGCGCCAGCGTCCAGGTGGGCGTGCCTACTGAGTTGAACATGATCGTTTACAAGGGACAGGACTACCGCATCTCCTTCTGCTACGACCCGAAGGTGATCGGTGACCATGTGTCCGCCCGGTTGATCGAGAAGACGCGCGTGCCCAAAGAAGTGAGCGAGCAGGTGACCCGGCAGGAAGAGATCGTGGACAAGGATGGCAACCCCACGGGTCAGATGAAGGACGTTGTGGGCACTGAGACCAAGCAGGTGTTCGAGGACGTGCGCACCGTGCTCTGGAACAACGAGGACCACGAGATGGCCGACGAGGTGGAGTTCACGGCGACGGCCACGAAACGGATCGTGGTGGAGGTGATCGCGCCCGGCTCCACCGAAACCAAGCCGAAACGGTCCGCCAAGGATCCCCTGGACATCGGTTGTGTAGGTATCCTGATCGAGCACATGCCTACGCCCAACCTGGGTTTCGAGGACCAGGTGAAGCGGGCCAAGCTCGATGCCCAGCCCAAGTAGAGCAGGTGCTGCGCTTGCCGGTATCCGGTCTACATTGCTCCCATGTCCACCCCAGTTCTTCACGGGGCAGCTATCGCCGCTTTGCGCGAGCGGTTGTCCGCCCCGCGCGCCATCGCCATCACCACGCACTACAACCCGGACGGTGATGCCATGGGCAGCAGCCTGGGGCTGTGCGGCGTGTTGAACAAGCTGGGCCACCGGGCGCGGGTGGTGCTGCCCAATACGCCCCCGCGCAACCTGCAGTGGATGCCGGGCTACGCCGATGCCATCGCCTGGGACGTGGGCAAGGACGCCAGCGAACGCACGGTGCGCGGCAGCGACATCCTCTTCTGCCTCGATTTCAACCGGCCCGATCGCGTGAGCGGCCTGGAATCGGCCCTGCGCGCGGCCAAGGTGAAGGTGCTGATCGACCACCACCGCGATCCCGACACGTTCGCGGACATCGCCTTCAGCGACACCTCGGCCAGTTCCACCGCGCAACTTGTCTATGAGGTGGTGGCCGCGCTCGGCCATACGGACCTGATCGATGAAGGCGCCGCCACCGACCTCTTCACCGGGCTGATGACGGACACCGGCTCATTCCGCTTCCCCAGCACCACGCCGCGCACGCTGGAGATCGCCGCCGAGCTGCTGCGGCGCGGCGCGGTGCCCGAACGCATCCACGAGGCGGTGATGGACGACAACAGCGAATCGCGGCTCAAGCTGCTGGGCTTCGCGCTCAGCGAACGGCTCACGGTGCATCCGGAGCTGCGCACGGCGGTGATCGTGCTCAGCAAGGCCGACCTGGACCGCTTCGGCTATCAGCCGGGCGATACCGAAGGTCTGGTCAATTATGGCCTCGGCATCCGGGGTGTCCGCCTGGCGGCGTTCATCGCCGAGCGGCCCGACGTGGTGAAATTGAGCCTGCGCTCCAAGGGCGCCCTGCCGGTGAACGAGTTCCTCACGGCGCACTTCAGCGGTGGCGGGCATGCCAACGCGGCCGGCGGCCAGAGCAAGGAGCCGCTGTCCGCCGTGACAGCGAAGTTCATGCGTGAACTGCCCGCCTTCCTGGCCGCGCACCCGGCATGAGACGGTGGCCGCTCATCGGACTCGCCCTGCTCGCCGCGTGCGGTGATGGGGAGATGCCACCCGCCCGTGTTGGCACCGCGCAGGAAAGCCGCGATCAGGCCCTGCTTGAGGAGAACAAGCGCATCGCGGAGCGCGAGGCATTGGACATCGACGGGTGGATCGCGCGGCAGGGTCTGCACATGGAGCGCTCGGGCACCGGTGTGCGTATCCACTTGGTAGAGGACAGCGCGGGCAACAACGCCAGGCCGCTCCAGATCGCATCCATCCGCTTTCGCGTGTCGCTCATCGACGGGACGGTCTGCTACGTGAGTGCGCCGGGTGAAGCGGAGGATTTCCTTATCGAACAGGACGACGTGGAGAGCGGCCTGCACGAGGCCATCCAGCACCTGAGCCCGGGCGACAGCGCCATCGTCGTGATCCCCAGCCACCGCGCGCACGGCCTGGCGGGCGACCAAGCGAAGATCCCCATGCGCAGCACGGTGATCTATCATCTGCGGCTGGTGGGGGTGCGGTAAGTCACCATTGGGGCCGCCGGACAAACTCCTCGCCCCAGCGTTCAGAACGAAGAAGCCCCTGCTTTCGCGGAGGCTTCAGTGACTCGGCTGGGGCTCGAACCCAGGACCCCAACATTAAAAGTGTTGTGCTCTACCAACTGAGCTACCGAGTCCTCCCACCGCCTCGGGGGAGAACCCTAGGCGATTTTGAGGGCGCGAAAGTAGGAACATTGCGGTTTCCACCAAGCCGGGTTATCCACACGGTGTTGATTCCTTTGTGGGACAGGCGTTTCCGCAGCAGGGGTATGGGGCAGGTCGATGGATGTGCCGCATCCATTTTCGATGGGAGGGAGAAGCTCTGGACGTAGCGGTATCCTATGATCGGCCGTGCGCGGGGGCGAACCATTTCTTCCGGTTGGCCACTTCCACCAGATGGTCGATGGTGAAGTGCCCGGTCTTCGGCACTGGGCGGAAGGTCAGCTTCTTCCAGAGCCGAGAGAGGGTATCGCCCAGCCCGAACTCTCCGTCGCCATAGTCGATATCATCATCCATATCGCCGGGTTCTGCACCATAGCGCTCCGCGAACTCCTGCATGAAGGCCCATGCGTCCAGTCCTGCGGTACCCGTCTCCCACCAGAAGCTGGTCGTGGTCGTGGGTGTGAAGCCGAGCCGGTCCTTCACGAGTTGGATGATCTCTTCGCGGTCGGCCATGGTGCCGGGAACTCTTGTTGCGCACGATCCGATCCTTACGGTATCCCGGGATCGTCCGATCACTCACGGTTGCTTCATCTCCCCGCCCGTCTGCCTGTTCCGCTCCAACTGCATCGGATTCGGTCGGCGGCCATCGCGTTCCCGCTCCTTGAACACATCGAAGCGCGTGGGCACCATGCGCGGCGGCCAGCTGTTGTTGTTGAGGTCGCAGTCGGCGGTTTCGAGGAAGGGATCGAGGGTGACGGCCTTCACCTCCTTGCGCTTCATGAAGACCTTGCTCACCTCATCGCTCTGGCGCCAGATCTCGGCGGGGATGCGCTCCACTTCCCGGGTGCCGTCGGCGTACTCCCATTCCAGGATCAGCGGCATGACGAGCCCGCCGATGTTCTTGAAGGAAAGCTCGTAGAGGTGCAGGTCCTCGTTCAGTAGCGCGAGCTCCTCGGCCTTCAGGTTCTTCTTCCACTTCTCGTAGGCGGCCATCTCGCGCTCGGTGGCGGTGAGCGGGTCGTAGCTGTTGTAGAAGTCCTTGGTGCTGGGGTCACGGTCCACCACGAAGCTCAGGTTCGCGTCGATGTTGCGCTGGCGGCTCAGGTCGGGCACCTCGCGGCTCTTATCGCCGCGCTTCTCCTTCTCGGCCAGGAGCGGATCGCGCGGATCCATCCGCTTGTATCGCAGATTGGCCAGTTCGATATCCACGTGGTCGGTGGTGTAGAACCAGCCGCGCCAGAACCAGTCGAGATCCACGCCGCTGGCGTCCTCCATGCTGCGGAAGAAGTCGGCGGGCGTGGGGTGTTTGAATTTCCAGCGCTCGCAATAGGTCTTGAAGGCGTGATCGAAGAGTTCGCGACCCATCACGGTCTCGCGCAGGATGTTCAGCGCCGTGCAGGGCTTGCCGTAGGCGTTGTTGCCGAACTGCTGGAGGCTCTCGCTGTTGGTCATGATGGGCTCGATGCGCGCCTTCACCTTGTCCGGCGCCGCGTTCGGATCGCCCTTCATGTAATCCACGATGTTGCGGGGCTTGCCGCGCCAGCTCGGGTAATCCTTGTCCCATTCCTGTTCGGTGAGGTATTGCACGAAGGTGTTCAGGCCCTCATCCATCCAGGTCCACTGGCGTTCATCGCTGTTGATGATCATGGGGAAGAAGTTGTGCCCGACCTCATGCGTGATCACGCCGATCATGCCATACTTCGTGCGCTCGCTGTAGGTGCCGTCCTTCTCGGGCCGCCCGCCATTGAAGCAGATCATCGGATACTCCATGCCGATCCTGTCGGTATGGATGCTCTGCGCCACTGGGTAGATGTAGTCCGCCGTGAACTTGCTGTAGGTCTTGATCGTGTGCGCGACGACCTTGGTGCTGTACTGGCTCCAGAGCGGGTTTCCCTCCTTCGGGTAGAAGCTCATGCAGAGCACATTGTTGGTGTTCACGGGTTGGTTCATGCCGTCCCAGATGAACTTGCGGCTGCTGGCGAAGGCCACGTCACGCACGTTCTGCGCCTTGTAGGTCCAGGTCTTTTTCCCGACCGCCCGCTTGTCCTCGGCGGTCTTCACTTCGTTCTTCTTAGCTTCATCCTCGGTGATCACGAACACCGGTGCGGTAGCGCTGCGCGCCTTCGAAAGGCGTGAGCGTTGCTCGCTGGTGAGCACGGCGCCCTCGTTCTGCAACACACCCGTTGAAGCGACCGCGTGATCGGCCGGAACCGTGATGCTCAAGGTGTAGTCCCCGAAGTCGAGGGTGAACTCCCCCGCACCGAGGAACTGTTTGTGCATCCAGCCGCTGTAGTCCATGTAGGCGCACATGCGCGGGTAGAACTGGGCGATTGTGAAGATGTAATTGTCCTCGTCGGGGAAGTACTCGTAGCCGCCGCGGCCACCCCACTTGAGCCGGTCGTTGATCCAGTTCCACCAGCTCACCTTGAAGATGAAGGTGGCGCCTGGCGCGAGCGGCTTCGGCAGGTCCACCCGCATCATGGTCTTGTTGATCGTGTACTTGAGCTTGCCACCACTGGCGTCCGTGACCGCGGTGATCTTGTAACCGCCATCGAACGGCTTCACCCACTTGGCCACCTGCTCGATGTTCACGCTGTCACCGATGGTGCCGGTGCGCGTGGTGTTCGCGTCGCTGCCGGGCTCGAAGATGTTCTGGTCGAGTTGCAGCCAGAGATACTCGAGCTTGTCAGGGCTTTGATTGTGGTAGGTGATGGTCTCGTAGCCCGTGAGCTTCGGCAGTGTGCCGCTTCCATCGGCTATCGGCTCCGTGATCTCCACATGGATATCGTAGTCGGCCCTCATCTGCCAATAGGCGTGGCCGGGTGCTCCGCTGGCGGTGCGCTGCTCGTTGGGCGTGGGCAGTTCCTGGTCCAACTGGCGGAACTTGTCGCGGCCGTAGCGGGGGCTGTCCTGGGCGTGGAGCAGGCCGGTGAAGACGGTGGCGCAGAGTGCGAGGAGGGACGGACGAAGCATGGCGCGAAAGTACCCCGGTTCGTTGACCGGGGCCGGGCGCTGGCCCGTGGCCCATCTTTGCCCTGGAATGAAGATCATCCTGCTCGCGTTGGGCTTTCTCGGCTTACTGCTGGAACACGATTTTTTCGTGTCGATCCTCACCATCCGTCACTTGCCGGCGACCAGGACCTTGGACCTCACCTGGCGGATGACCGCGCACGATGTGGAGCACGTGCTGAGCGATCGCGCCACGTTGCAGCTGGGTTCGGCGCACGAGCACCCCAAGGCCGACAGCCTGCTCAACGCGTACTTCATGGAGCACTTGGCGCTGTCCCGGAACGGTGAGCCGCTCACATGGGCCTGGGTGGGCAAGGAACTCGATGGTGAAACGCTCTATGCCTACCTGCAGGTGGACAGCATTTCCACGCCCGAAGGGCTCGTGGTGACCAACACGCTGCTGCAGGACGTCTTCGGCGAGCAACAGAACCTGGTGCATGTGGAGGGGGGGGGGCTCCCGGTCCGGTCGCACACGTTCGTCAGGGGGGGCGTACCGTACACATTCTCGTGGTGAACCGCTTGAGCGCTGTGCCGGGGAAATGGGCGGGCGCCGCACTGGTGGCGTGCCTTGGTCTTTCATGCTCCGCGCCGCCGCGGGTATCCGAAGCGCTCCCGGCCGACGCCGATACCGTAAGCGCGGCCACGGCGGGGCGGAACGATCAACGGCGGGTCCATAGCACATCGCAGGACACTGCGGGCATGGCCGCCGATCTGCGCATCATCGAGCGCAAGCTCGGACGCTTGGACCCCGCGATCCGCGATGAGTTCGTTGTGGTGGAGGTGGACTACGTCACGTTCACGGACAGCACGTACACCGAAGTGGATCCGAGCGCCACCCGCACCGGCGCGCTCATCGTTCACCGGTGCGTCGCGAAGGATGTGAGGGCCATTTTCGCCGCTCTGCTGGCGGACAGCTTCCCCATCGCCAAGGTGATCCCCATCAATCAGTACGGATTGAACGCGGACAGCACCGGATGGGATGACGCGGCTTCGATGGCCGATAACAACACCTCGGCGTTCAACTATCGCGACAAGCCCACTTCCGGCGATCCGTCCAAACACGCCCAGGGCATCGCGATCGATATCAACCCCATGCTGAATCCCATGGTGCATCACCGCGCCTCGGGCACGGCCATCGATCCTCCGGCCGGGCGCTACGATCCCTCACGTCCCGGCACGCTCACACGCGCGAACACGGCGAAGTTCCTTTCGGGGCGTGGTTGGTCATGGGGTGGCCGCTGGCCCAAGCCACAGGACTACCAGCATATCGAGAAGGCGCATGGGCGGTGCGTACATTTCAGGTTCAGCCTGGAGTAGGGGTCGCGTGTGTGCCACGGGGACGGTCCTGAGGGCTATTCCTCATGCATCCGCCGCTCGTTGCGCCGCATGCGCAGGTTGAGCATTTCAACGGCTACGCTGAAGGCCATGGCCCCGTATGCGTAGTTCTTGATGTGGTTGGCGTGCGCCCATGCGGGGGCCGTTCCGTCGAGCACCAGCACCACGCCAACGATGAAGAGGAAGGCGAGCGCCAGCACCTTCACGCTGGCATGCTTGTTCACAAAAGCGCTGATGGCGTCGCTGGCCACCAGCATGATGAGCACGGCGATGATCACCGCGAGCATCATGATCAGGATCTCGTTGCTCATGCCC
>Ga0138256_10003298_pt1 | contig 17201 bp, 8 predicted proteins | sample KNB2016incub_MG_FD_105486 | JGI IMG/M metagenome (GOLD analysis project Ga0138256, IMG submission 105486) | Active sludge microbial communities from wastewater in Klosterneuburg, Austria - KNB2014incub_MG | ecosystem: Engineered > WWTP > Activated sludge > Unclassified | place: Austria... | reverse complement strand
CTACTTGTGGCGCCGCTGATGTTCGTTCCATTCTTCTTCCATTGGTAGGTGTACCCGCTTCCCGTGGAAGCATTCAGGACCACATTGCCCCCGGTGCAGAAGGAGGTCGACCCGCCCGCTGTCACGGTCGCTGAGGGCGAACTGCTCACCGTCACGGTCGTGGGTGAGGAGGTCGTGCTGCATCCGCCGTTTGTCACGATCACCGAGTAGGAACCACTCGCCGTCGCCGTGTAGCTGCTGCTCGTCGCTCCGCTGATGTTCGCGCCGTTGTTGCGCCATTGATAGGTGTACCCCGTTCCGCTGTTCGCGGTCAAAGTCACGCTTCCTCCGCTACAGAAAGTTGTGACCCCACTTGCCGAGATCGTTGCCGTCGGCGCGGTGTTCACCGTTACCGTCGTACTCGCAGACGTACTGCTGCATGCTCCAGCAGTGATCACCAAACTATACGCTCCGCTGGTCGTTGCCGTGTACGCGCTGCTGGTGGCGCCGCTGATGTTCGTTCCATTCTTCTTCCATTGGTAGGTGTACCCGCTTCCGGTGGAAGCACTCAGGACCACATTGCCCCCGGTGCAGAAGGAGGTCGACCCGCTCGCTGTCACGTTCGCTGAGGGCGAACTGCTCACCGTCACGGTCGTGGTTGAAGAGGTCGTGCTGCATCCGCCGTTTGTCACGATCACCGAGTAGGAACCACTCGCCGTCGCCGCGTAGCTGCTGCTCGTCGCTCCGCTGATGTTCGCGCCGTTGTTGCGCCACTGGTAAGTGTACCCCGTTCCGCTGTTCGCGGTCAAAGTCACGCTTCCACCGCTACAGAAAGTTGTGGGCCCACTTGCAGAGATCGTTGCTGTCGGCGCGGTGTTCACCGTTACCGTCGTACTCGAGGAGGTCGTGCTGCATCCACCGTTGCTCACCACCACCGAGTAGGAACCACTCGCTGTCGAGGTGTAACCGCTACCGGTCGCGCCACCGATGTTCGACCCATTGTTGCGCCATTGATAGGTGTAGCCCGTACCGCTGCTTGCGGTCAAGGTCACGCTTCCGCCATTGCAGAACGTCGTGGATCCGCCTGCGGTGATCGTCGCAACGGGAGTGGACGATACACCAGCGCATTGGCAGCTAGTGCTCCATGTGTCATTCGTCGTACACGCGACCCCATCATTGCATGGGGTCCCGGGTTGCGCAGGGCCACCAGCCACGCCAGCACAATCCAATGCTGCCGAGCCGGAGGTGATCACCGAAGCACCGAGCGAGAGATTGTGATATGATCCGCTGGGTTCGGTGATCAGGCGAACAGCCCGCACCATGTACTCCTTACCCGCAGCGAACGGTATCGCGCTTGTGAAAGTCGTCCCGGTGATCACCGAGGAAGTGATCCGCGTGATCACTCCGGTCGTCCCGTCGATCGCATAGATGTGGTAACCATCCACGGTCTCCGTACTCGGTGACCAACTGAAGGACACGTTGCCGGCTGCGTTCGTGGCGCTCAGGTTCGACGGCCCCAACAACATCTTCTGGCGGAGCGATGGATCACCCATGAGTCCCAGGTGCGAGCGTCCGATCGACGACTGCCAGCCATCCGTGAGCGGAGTATAGAGGCCGCTGTTGTTCATGCTCACCAACGTGCTCTGTCCGATGTTGGCGCCCATACCCATATGGTGGACGTACCACGCCGGTATCCCCGCCCAGCAATTCGTCAACGCGTAACCGCTGGCAAGCGGGGCCCGCATGAAGTTGTTCGTGTTATCCCAATCACCCACGTTACTCCCGAAGCACATGTTGAAGACCCCCCAGTGCGAGGAGGTCGTCGCGAAATCCTGAGTCGTTCCCACGAGGTCCAAGCCGTTGTAGGTCACGGTGCTTCCAATGACCTCGATCGTCCCACCGCCACTGGAATAGGTCCATAAGTAGCTCTGGTTGTTCACCAGCTGATAGAACGGTTGCGCGTACTGGTTCGCAGCGGTGACGTTCGCGGCCCCGACCATTGCCGCCATGGTCCGCCACGCGGTAGCCGCTATCGGGTTGTTTATCCATTGAAGGTTGTCGAACACCAGGCCGCGAGGTGTCGGTGTCCAGAACTTCATCTTGAACCCATGCGCTTTGACCAGGTAGTTGCGCATCAGTTCCGTTTCGCTTGTGGAGAATGCTGGTAGATCAAAAAAGTCCACGCGCCCGACCTGTAGCTCAACATCGGACGGGAAATTGTTCTGATCGAACTTGCCATCACCCGGCACATTGCGGTTCTGCGGCCGCTGCGAAGCGTTGTTGTTCACCGAAGCATCCGTCCATGTACCGTTCAACTCGCCGTAATAGCCATCACATGGCCATGCGCCGAGGTGTTCGCCGTGACCATCCGGGTTGATGTTGCCTGAATAGGGTACTGCCAAATGGCCAACGATGTATAGCGCCTTCGTGTTCGTCGGGTCCGCATTGTATTGTGCCACGACCGCGCTCTTCACAGTAGCAACAGATGCGGAACGGGACAGGTCCACGCGCACCACGGACCAGCCATCCATGCGCAGATCGTTCATCAATTCGGCAAGCTCGGTCGCCAATGGTCCGGTGAACGCGTTGTCGACAAGGAGGATCATTCGCCCGCGGTAGTCGACCGGGGGAACCGCGATGCCCGTGCTGAGGTATCCAGTACCCGTTACTCCTCCAGCCACTCGGACCACTTTGTATTCGTAGGCTGTCGCTATGGCTACCGCGTTATCCGCATAGCTCAGGTCCGTGGCGGCAGGGGTGGCGATCACGGATCCCCATGAAGTTGCCGAAATGGATTTGCGGTAGATGGTGATCGAGGTGGTACTCGGCAGCGTGGTCCACGCCAAGGTGATCCGCGCGGGCGAGGATTGGACCGTGGCGCTAAGCGGCACCGCTGCCTGCTGGGACATGGTCTGCGCCAATAGCCCAGAAGCGAGTAAGATGAAACTTGCAAGAAGCGTGGCTGCGCGCGCGCCAAGGATCCGATTACTGATCATCGTCCGTCAAAACGCCCCTGGTGCGTGGACCGGTTCGCCGCCCTGGGTCCCTTGCCCGGCCCCCGGCCCTCTGCCATCGCGCGGAGCTTCGCGATCTCATCGGACTGATCACGGATGCATGCACCCGCTTGAACGACAGTGCCGAATCTAGCAGTGGGAACTCGCGCTGCCGAAGCCCTTAAGAAGCCTTGGCACATGGCTCGGCGGGCATATCCCCTGATTCATCCGGCGCAGCTCCCGTCTCGCTCCCCCCTTCGTCCCATTCGTCGGGTGTGGGAGATTTCTACCAATAGCCTGTCACGTTCGTTGAATACGCGAAGAAAAAGGAATCCTCCCACAGATGAGGCTTCCGAACGAATGTGAAAATCGATTGGATCGCTGCTGAACGGAACCGGGCCAATGATGAGCGCTTCTAGACGACCCGTTGCCATGCACGAGGCGGGGATCATTCCAAATGAGCGCTTGCATCCGGCAAACGGACGCGGACAATGTTCTGAAGCCTTCGCTTCCGCCGCGTCAGTCGTTCACGATCTTCATCAACTCCTGAAGATCAGGCGAGAGGATGATCTCGATCCGCCGGTTCTTCGCCTTGTCGGCAGGATCCACCGGAACATATTCCCCGCGACCCGCAGCGGTTACCCGCACAGGCGCCAGCTGGCTATTCTCCTGCATGATGCGCACCACGCTGGTGGCCCGCAGTACGCTCAGGTCCCAGTTATCCTTCAGTGCTCCACCGCCGGTGACCTTGTCCGTGTCGGTGTGCCCTTCCACCAGGACGTTGAGGTCCTTCTCGGATTCGATCGCCTTGGCAAGCTTGATGATCAACTCGCGCCCCTTCGTGTCAACCGCGTAGCTGCCACTGGGGAAGAGCAACTTGTTCTCCATGCTCACATACACACGGCCGTTCCGTTGCTCCACGGTCAACCCCTTGCCTTCAAATCCTGTCAGCGCTGCACTCACCCGATCCTTCAACCCTTTCATCGCCGCATCCTTCGCCGCCAGCTCGGCTTGCAGCGCCTGAAGTTGCGCTTCCCGATCCGCTAGTGCGGATTGCTTTTCAGTGATGCGTTTGCCCATTGCGTTCACACTGTCCTCCCGGTTCATCAGGTCCAAGCGCAACGCTTCCAGATCGCTCAACAGCTTCCGGTTCTCACTCCCCGTTCCTGCGAGCAACTTGTTGTACTTGTCCAGCAACTCGTTGTTCAGTCCGTTGATCTTGTCGTACTGCGAGGTCATGGAGCGCAACGATGTTCCGAGCATGGTGGTATCCTGCTGAAGACGCACCAGCCTGCGCTGCGCCTCCTCCGATGCGGACTTCATCCCATCGAATGCGGCTTGCGCGTCCCGTGCTTTGGCGTTCGCTGCATCCGCTTCAGCTTGCAGCGTCTTCGCACGGGTATTCGCTTCCTCGTACTTGCGCGAAGGCACACAGGCCACAAGTGTGATGAGGCAAAGCGGGAAGGCGGTGCGAAGGAGGCGGGTGAAACTCATTCTCGTTGTTTCCATAGTGGTGTTCAAAGGTGATGGCGTAACCCCCGGGAGAACCTTGATAAGCAACATTATTTTTGAACAACGCGTTGCACTCGTTACAGACCGATGAAACCGACCGCACTCCCCGTTGATTGGGCATATAGCCCAGCGCTCGATCTGGAGCTGAAGCAGTACACGTTGCTGGCGTACCTCCAGCGCGTGAAACGGCGCTTCGATGAACGCAAGTTGTACCCGCACCTTCAGGAACTTCAATGGCACATTGATGAGCTGATCGCGTTGAGGGATCGGATGCGCAAATTGGAAGGCGGCTTTCCCGGGGAGTTGATCGGTTTCGACCTACGCACCGGCGGGGTAATGAATGAAGCGCTTCCGAAAGATCCATTCCTCGGCGTGGTCGATGAGCTGATCGAACTGGCGTTGCCGAATTTGCGGGATGTCCTGGCCGATGGCCAGGGGCTCAGTGCGGAGATCGCAGGTCACATCCATTTCTCACCGGTAGGTGTGCTTCCGCTGCATGCGCGCGAAGGATGGTTGCTGTTGCACACCCCGACCGGTATCCGCGTGTACAACTATGAAGTGGCGCTTGTGCGTTCGCGTGAACCCGCTAGCGGTCTCGAAGATGTACGCACACGATTCGTGACCACCTATTCCACCGGCCTTCTGAAGAACTATGAATGGGTAAAGGCCGATCTGGTCGCGGCGCATCGGATGTTGCCGAACCCAGCGGTCTTCGCCTTCCACACCGATCTTTCCCTACCGCATGTGGAGACCTTCATACCTCTTGCCAAGCAATTGGTATATGAAGTGGTGGGCAAGTCCGCTCAGTGAGTCTTCTGTTCCGGATCCATCCATACCGTGCGCAAGTCGCGATACTCCATGCCGTTGATGGGAAGATCGCGCACCTGGTTCCGCAGCAGGCGAACGGAACGCTCGTAGTAAAGCGGGATGACGATGTACTCTGACATGAGCCGCGTCTCCGCACGTGCCAGTAACGCCATGCGTTCCTTCACATCCGTATCCCGCGCCGCAGCGCCGAACAAGGAATCGTACTCCGGATCGCGATGCCGCGTACTGTTCAGGAAGGATGGTTCCGTTGTGTCCGCTGGCGCGTTCCGGCCATAGAAGAGCGCCAGAAAATTCTCCGGGTCCGGATGGTCCACGATCCAACCCTCACGCCAGAATTGCGCTTCTCCACGCTCCACCCGTTCGAAATGTTGCTGTGCGGGTAATACGGTGGAGATCACGCGCGCTCCCAATTCGCGTTCCAGCATCCCCTGCACTTCACCCGCCACCTCCACATAACCGAATCCGTTGTTGTTCACTTGAAGGTGGACCGTGGGCAGTCCTCTGCCCGCCGGGTAGCCCGCCTCTGCCAATAGCTTTCGCGCTTGCTCGGGATCATACACGGGGCCGGGCACATCATCATAGGGGTAGTCCGCAAGGCCTGGTGCCACCACGCCGTGTTGCGGCATCACCGCAAGTCCGTCAAGCACGCTATCCACCAGAAAACGCCGATCGATCGCAAGTGAGAACGCTTTGCGCACGCGCACATCAGTGAAGGGTGGCTTGCGTGAATTGAACCCATAGAACTGGATGGACAATGCAGGTATGCTCTGCACCACGTACCGCCCGTTCCCGTTCATCGCATCGGTACGCTCGATCGGAAGCTCGTACACAGCGGACAGGCGATCATCCAGGAAGGCATCCAATTCCTTCCCCTTGTCCGATTCGAAGGTGTAGCGGATCGCATCGAGATAAGGAAGCCGGGATCCATCGGTGTCCGTTCCCCAGAAATCCGGCGACCGCTCCAGGATCAGCACCGTGCCGCGGTCGAATCGCTTCAGCCTGAAGGGACCCGTACCGACCGGGTGCCAGCGCACATCCTCTCCATAGAATGAATAGGACTCGGGCGCGAAGATCCAGCATCCTTGATGCGCAAGCACCTGTAGAAAACCGGGCCATGGCCTTGTAAGGGTGAACTTCACGGTATGGGCATCCACCGCTGTGATCCCTTCCAAATCGGTTGTTCGTACACCACCGGAAGTAGCCGCGAAATGCGCGTTGGCGCCGACCACGCGATCCTGGAACAACCAGTTCATTTTGTTCCGCGGATCATTCGTACAAAGCAGGTTGAAGCAAGCGACCACATCCTGGGCCTTCAGCTCCCTCCCCTTCCCGTCGGGCAAACATGCGTCCGGGTGGAACATCACTCCCTTCTGTAGGTGGAATACGTACTCCGTCCCGCTGGCATCCACCTCCCAAGAGGTGGCCAATGAGGGGATCACCGATAGGTCGTTCTGATCCAAACGCACCAACCCATCGTACATCTGTGCCCCGATCCGGTGGGCCGCGGCCTGCACGAGACTCAGCGGGAAAAGGCTACTCAGCTCTTCGGTCTCGTTCGCATTGAAGACACCGCCGTAATACTTGCCGGATGGGGTTCTGCGTTCTCGGGTCCCGGCAGGTCCGGAACACGCAACGACCACGATCATGAACAACACCAGGAGCCAACGCATGCACATACTCTTGCCGGTAAAAGTATCCGGGGGTGTTGGGGATGATCCCCGGGATGCACTTGTAGCATCAACAGTCCTTTGGTGATGACGCCGCGCAATGGAGCGGAGGGTGAAGGGTACTTTTCGGCGTGCGCGATCGCATCGGCTCGAAGCCAACCATGATCCATACCCGGGAACGCTCCGGCCGTTCGGCTGACCGTGCGTTCCAATGGCTCGTGCTTTTCTGTTTGCTCGCACCCTCATCCGTTTCCGCGCAGTCCATTTCGAATCTGCGTTCGCGGTGGATCAAGGTTGTTGGGGATACCATCCAAGTGGATAGCCTGAGCCTGGTACCGGGAAGCGTCCATTTCCTGGTGGATAGTGTGGCGGTTCCATCCGATCGGTACCTCGAACTGCCGTACTCCGGACGTGTCGTTTGGAAGGACGCTCCTGATTCGGTCCTGATCAGCTATCGCGTTCTTCCTGTTCTGCTCGGTGGTACTTTTCGCCATAAGGACCCTTCCCGGATCAGTACGTCGGCCGATCGTGTGGACCCCTTCAAGTATGTGCCTCCACGGCAGGAGACGGATCTGATCGGCCTGCGCGGATTGCAGCGGAGCGGAAGCATATCGCGCGGCGTGCTCTTCGGGAACAACCAGGACCTCTCGGTCAACTCCACTTTGAACCTGGAATTGGGCGGAAGGATCTCGGACCGCATCGGAGTGTTGGCATCGATCACCGACAACACCATACCGATCCAGGCCGGCGGCAATACGGCCGAGCTCCAGGATTTCGACCAGGTGTTCATCAAGCTCTTCGAAGAGGACGAGACCGCGCCGGGCAACAAGTGGGAACTGATCGCCGGCGATTTCGTGCTGCAACGTCCGAACAGCCATTTCCTCACCTACCTGAAGAAGACGAAAGGCCTGAGCTACGATACACGTATGCGACTTGGCGATCACGGACGGATGAACACCGGTTTCAGTGCGGCCATCAGCAAAGGCAAGTTCGCGCGCAACATCATCCAAGGTGTGGAAGGGGTGCAGGGGCCTTATCGCTTGCGCGGGAACGATGCCGGTTCGGTGATCATCATCCTCTCCGGGAGCGAGCGCGTGTTCATTGATGGGCAGCAACTCACCCGTGGACAGGAGAACGAATATGTGATCGACTACAACACGGCCGAACTCACGTTCACCGCTCGCCAACTGATCACGAAGGATCGTCGCATCGTGGTCGAGTTCCAATACTCGGACAAGAACTATGCGCGGTCATTGGCCCGGTTGGACAACACGTACGAGGTCGGCAGGAATACGATCCGGCTGCATGTGTACAGTGAGCAGGACCACCGGAACCAAACGCTTCAGCAACAATTGGGGGATGCCGAACGCGAGGTTCTTCGCGAAGCCGGTGATGACCCGTTGGCGGCGACCATCAGCGGGGTGGATAGCACCGGGTTCGCCACCGACCAAGTGCTCTATTGGCGCAGGGATTCATTGGGGTATGATCCGGTCTTCGTGTACAATACGAACGCGGACAGCGCGGTGTATAGGGTCACATTCACGGAGGTGGGCCAAGGAAAGGGAAGCTACGTGCAGCAGGAATTCACGCCGAACGGCAGGGTATTCCGATGGGTCGCACCGGACACCGTGAATGGCGTGGTGGTGGAGAGAGGCACCCACGCCCCTGTGCGTTTGCTGGTGGCACCGCGCGCACAACAATTGATCACCCTCGGCTTCGACCATCGGATCAGTAAGCGTAGTTCGGCGACCGTTGAAGCAGCGTTGAGCAACCTGGATGGGAACACCTTCAGCAGCAAGGATGCATCCGATGACGTCGGTCTGGGTTTGATGACGCGCCTTACGCATGCGATCCCGATCAGTGAAAAGGACAGCACCATGCAGTTGGTGATCGCCGGTGATGCCGAGGTGATCGGACGCGACTTCCACTACGTGGAACGCTACCGGGCCGTTGAATTCGAACGGAACTGGAACCTGTTGGGAACTGTTCTTAAGGCGGATCAACTCCTCGCTGGTGTGCATACCGGGATCGAAGGAAAACGGATCGGCAAGGCATCGCTCGGCATCACCACGTTCCAGGCACGGGGTCAATACCAAGGATGGAAGCCGGAACTCTTCAGTGACCTGCACATGGGTCGCGTGGACCTGACCGGGACCGCAAGCCTTCTTCAAGCCAACGGAACGCGGAACAGCGATTTCATCCGGCACAAGGGGCTGACCCGCTATCGTTTGAAGCCTTTCTCCATCGGCCTCCGCGACGAACATGAGCGCAACCTGTTCCGCTTGGACACCGTGCCCGGGTTACAGCTCGGCAGCTATGAGTTCCATGATTGGGAAGCCTTCGTCCAAAGCCCGGACACCTTCCGCAACAAGTGGCGGATCTCCGGAGGCCAGCGCCGGGATCGCGCACTGCGCAACAATGACCTCGCCACCAGCACGCTCGCGACGGCGTACTCCTTCAACCTGGACCTGGCGCGGAACCCGAGGAACCATTTGAACACCACCGCCACCTACCGGCGCCTGCAAGTGCTTGATAGCACACTCACCGTGCAACGCCCGCAAGACACCTATCTGGCCCGGGTCGATTACGACCTCACTCTTTGGAAAGGACTGGCTGTGGTGGACGTGTTCAACGAATTCGGTTCCGGCTTGGAGCAACGCAGAGAGTATCTCTATGTGCAGGTGCCTGCGGGCCAAGGGCTGTACATCTGGAACGATTACAACGGCAACGGCATCAAGGAACTCAACGAGTTCGAGCTTGCCAACTTCGGCTACGAGGCGGATCACTTGCGCGTGTTCGTTCCGAGCAACAACTACGTGCGCAGCTACAGCAACCAGACCAGTGCCTCGGTGGATCTGCGGCCCGGGGTGCGTTGGGCCGATGCGAAAGGCATGCGCGGCTTCGTCGGGAAATTATCCAACCTCGCCTCCATGCGCGTGGACCACAAGACCGGCACGTCCGACGTCCTCGTCGCATTGGATCCCTTCCGCCCGGAGCGTTTGGACAGTAACCTCACCGCCTACACGTCCTCCACCCGGAACACCTTCTTCTACGACCGCACCAGCCGCACTTGGAGCATGGACCATACGTGGCAGAACGATCGTTCGCGTTCTCTGCTGTTGAACGGTTTCGAATCGCGTTCGCGCACCTCGAACGCGGTCCGCATCCGGTGGAACACCACCCGCCAATGGACGGTGGACCTTGAGGGTGAGCGTGGACGTTCCACCAGCGCATCGGACCTGCTCTCCGGCCGCACCTGGGCCATTGACCAGCAAAGCGTGAAGCCGCGTGTGACCTGGCAACCGAACACCTCATTGCGCGCGATCCTCTCGTTCAAATACACCGAGAAGCACAATCTGGAGGAGTTCGGCGGCCAACAAGCGCGTGTACAGGATCTAGGAATGGAGTTCCGCTATAACACGGCCGGCAAGGGCAGCATCCTGCTCACCGCGAACCTTGTGGACATCACCTATGATGGCGAGGTGAATGCCTCCTTGGGAAATGAAATGCTTGGCGGCTTGAAGCCCGGCACGAACGGGACCTGGAGCGTGGCATTGCAACGCAACCTCAGCAGCAATTTGCAGGTGGACCTGACCTACAACGGACGGCGTAGCGAAGGAGTGCCCGTCATACACGTGGGCGGAGCTCAAGTGCGCGCCTTCTTCTAGCGTGTGTTCACTTCAGGTCGAAGGACGACTTGGAGACCAGGGAGCCGTTCTCGTAGATCTCCACGATGTACTGTCCGGTGGCCAGTTCGGATCCTCCGGTCCAGAAAACGCAGGCATCCACGGGCTGGCCTTGGTAGTTCACCTCGCGCTTCGCGCTGTACTCGCCTTCCACGCCGTTGAAGCGGAAGCGGTTCGCACCTTCGCTTGTCGGCAGCACTTTTCCATCCGGGCTGATCACACGCATGTACAGGGTCTTGTCTCCGGGTTCGGTGACCTTGTTCTCCCCAAGTGTGAAACAGCACTTCACCATCTCGGCCTTCTTCGCACGATCGGTATCCACTTGTTTGCCATTGTTCCGCATGAACAAGGCCCCTGCCGTGATGGTCGTTGTGTGCAGCACGGCGCCCTTCGCGAGTTTGCCTTGTAGCGCTTCCTTCTCGGTGGATAGCGCCTCTTTTTGCCCTTGTACCTCACCGAGTTCCTGGGTCAGCCCGACATTCTGTGCGGTCAACGCCTGATTGGCCTGGTTCAAGGAATCGATGGTGGCCACATAGCCTTTCATGATCGCGCGAAGCGTCTCGGCCTCCTTGCGTGCTTTCGCCAAACTGTAGGATCCGCTCTTCACCTTGGCCATGAGGTCCTGGATCTCCTGGCGGCGGAACTCCAGTTCCTGGCGGATCGTGTCGTTCTCCGTTTGCAGGCTGTCGTAGCTATCCAGCGTGCGTTCCAACATACCCAGCACATCCTCGTTCCGGGTAGTGAGCTCGGTTACCTGCTGCACCCCGTGTTCCACTTCCTTGCCACGCTGCATGAGCATCCACAGCATCACCACGTTGCTGATCAGCAGGAGCACCACCAGCAAGAGCAGGCCGGTGTTGGATCGGTTCTTCTTCGTTTCGGTCGTTGGCTGGTCCATGTTGAAAGCAGGCCTTCGGCCCAGTGCGCTAAATTACTCCCGTGCCTAAGGACCCTTTTCTAATAACGACCCGCTTTTCAACAAAGTATTGAACCCGCGCCCCTCCATAGCAGCGTTATGGTTCGCCGACCTCACCGCGCTTTTCGTACCGCGACGGTGCGCCGGGTGTGAAACCACCTTGCTGCGCCACGAACAGTGCATGTGTACCATTTGTATCGCGGACCTGCCCTTGACCCGCTTCCATGACGACCCGAGGAACCGCGTGGAGCAACTCTTCTGGGGCAAGGCCCCCCTTACCGCTGCCAGTGCGTTGCTCCATTTTTCGCCTACCGGTATGGTCCAGCACATCCTGCACCGGATGAAGTACGCGCAGGATCACGAGGTCGGCCGGTACCTCGGGTGCATGATGGGTGAAGCACTGAAGGAAAGTTCGCGGTTCAACGATGTGGATACTGTTCTTGCCGTTCCGCTCCACCCTCGAAAGCAGCGACAGCGCGGGTATAACCAGAGCCAGCTTCTGGTCGAAGGACTTTGTACGGCTTGGCCGAAGGAGAACCCGAAGCGTGCGCTTCAACGGGTGAACTGGACCGACTCACAGACACGACGCGGACGTCTTGATCGATGGAGCAACGTGAAGGAGGCGTTCGAGGTGAAGCACGAGGAGATGCTGCGCGACCGACACATTCTACTGGTGGATGATGTGGTGACCACCGGCGCGACCATTGAAGGATGCGTGAAAGCCCTGAGTGTGGTGCCCGGTACTCATGTCAGCCTTTTCACTGCGGCCTGCGCCTAGCGGGTAATTTCGCGGCCCATGCAATTGCCTCCCATTATTCCGACGACCGATCGGGCTACCGGTTACGCCACGATCGCTGCGCAATGGAAGGCACTGTTGCAGGATGAAACGGACGCCATTGCGGCGATGGCCAATTTCAGCGCGTTGCTGAAACACACCTTCAACTGGCATTGGGTGGGATTCTATCGCGTTCTGGGTGAAGAACTCGTGCTCGGTCCGTTCCAAGGGCCGGTGGCTTGTGTGCGGATAGGTAAGGGGAAGGGCGTCTGTGGCACGGCCTGGGCCGAGGACCGCACCGTGGTGGTGCCCGATGTGGACCTCTTCCCGGGACACATCGCCTGTAGTCCGCATTCGCGGTCGGAGATCGTGGTGCCATGTTGTGGCCGCAGCGGGGTGGTCGTTGCCGTACTCGATGTTGACAGCAGCGAATTGGATGATTTCACCTCCCTTGACGCGAGAATGTTGGAGACGCTGTGTGAAGCACTGATCCCCCTCTTCGCATGAAGGCATGGATGGTAGGTGCGCTGGCCTGCTCGCTTGCCCTCGGCTGTGCACAAGTGCGGGAGATCAGCGGAGGCGACAAGGACGAGAGCGGTCCGGTCCTTCTGAACGCTGATCCTCCGGATCGCACCACCGGTTTCACTGCGGATCGTTTCACGATCCGGTTCGATGAGCGGATCCAATTGGAGCGCGTACGCGATGGCATGCTCGTATCGCCGCCGTTGGACGCCCCGCCTACCCTCAGCATCATTGGTGGATATTCCTTGGGGGTCCGACTGAATGCGCCGCTTCATCCGAATACCACCTACACGTTCTCGATCGGCGAGGTGGTGAAGGATCTTACAGAAGGAAATTTCGCGGTCGGATCGGCCTATGTGATCAGCACGGGATCCACATTGGATAGTCTGGAGTTGTCAGGTATGGTCATGAACGCCTTCAGTGCCAAGCCGGAGAAAGGTGTATTGGTCATGTTGTATGATGCAGCGGATACGAGCAATTTCCTGAACAGCCGGCCAGCGCACGCCACACGGACCGACGCCTCAGGTGCATTCCACCTCCGGAATCTGCGGGATGCGGCCTTCGATCTTGTGGCGCTGCGGGACCTGAATGCGAACTACCGGTATGACCTGCCCGATGAGGAGATCGCCTTCTCGGGAAACACGGTTCATCCGCATGTGCCCGGTGATAGTTCCGCAATAGCCAGCGTTCTGCGCTTATTCAAGGAGGTCAGTCCGGTCCAAGCAATTCGCGAAGCAGCGGTATTGGCCGATGGCGGATGGCGGATCGTACTCGCCCGTCCGGCAAAGGAATTCCGCTTGCGTGATATCCAACGGTCCGGAGGAAGCCTCCACTGGACCTTGGAGTGGGGCACACTACGTGATACCGTGCTGTGCTGGCCTTCGGATACCACCACATTAAGGGACGGCCGTTACGAATTGATGACCGAGGAGGGCGCGTTGGACACGTTGCGCTACCGCCCGCTGAAACCCATGCCATTCAATGTGAACGTAAGTGTTGCGCAGGTGGAGTACGCAGCGACCACAAGGGTCGTGTTGGAAGCGTCACGCCCCTTGGTCTCCTTCGACTCGACAAGGATGACGCTCCGGTCCGACTCGCTCTTGTTACCGTTCCAATTGACGCGCGATCCCGATCATGATCGCCAGCTACTCCTGGTTACCGACCTGCAACCGGGAAGGAGCGCAGTGCTCACCCTTCTGCCCAGATCCGTTCGCGATCGCAATAACGCATGGAACGATACGCTCCGTATCGGGCTGGGGCGCGCTGCTGAACAGGCAACCGGTACTTTACGCGTCAAGGTTCACACCGTAGCCCCGGTACAAGGGCAATTGATCGTCGAGTTGATGGATCAGCAAGGCCGTGTGGTCCGAAGTGCGACCATGAACGACTCCTGGGACCCGATCGTCTGGGAGCAACTCGCACCGGGGAACCATGACGTGCGCATCATTGAGGATGTGGATCGGAGCGGTCGCTGGGACGCCGGTCAATGGAGCGCTCTGCGGCAGCCGGAACGTGTTTGGTGGTACCCGGAGACGGTGAACGTGCGCGCCGCTTGGGACCTCGGGATCGATTGGGATCTCCCCGGTCGTTGACGCAGCGATCCGGGCTTTGGCGATACCAGAACCTTGAGGTCGCGCAAGCGTACAAGGCCCGCCACCGCCCCGCTCTTCGGTGGATCGATGAATGTGTCATAGCCCATACCGGCCGCTCAACACGTCGCCATACCGCATCGCCTTCGCGTTGTTCCTAGCGGCGTTCTCATGCACAGTGATCGCGCAGGATCCGACCGTGCTTCCCACACGTGGCAAGCGTTTCTGGGCCAGCTTCATGCAGAATGGCTTCGGCGCACAGACCCTGAAGGTCCATGTGGTTTCCACCACCGCGACGAACGGTACGGTGAGCATTCCGCTCACGGGCTGGAGCTTCTCCTTCAGCGTTGCGGCCAATGGCGTGACCGTGATCGACCTGCCGCTTTCTGCGGAGAATAGTGGTAGCGGTTCGGTCCAGAACAAAGGCTTTCTGGTGCAGAGCCAGGATAGTGTGAACGTCTTCATCAGCAGCTTCCAGAACTACACGCATGACCTGTCCCAGGTCCTGCCCGAATACAGTTTGGGTACTGTGTATCGGGTAGATGCTTACCAAGGACTTCCGAACTTCAACAACCTGCACAAAAGCGAATTGATGGTGGTGGCCACTGCGGATGGAACGCAAGTGCAGATCACCCCTTCGGTGAACGCGGCAGGTGGATTTCCGGCAGGAACGCCATTCACGGTGAACCTGGATGCCGGGCAGACCTATCAAGTACAGGCGGCAACGGATGCGCTCGACCTCACCGGCACGCTGGTGCAAGCAACCAGTACCAGTGGGCCTTGCCGACCGTTCGCGGTTTTCGGAGGAAGCATGTGTGCAACCGCACCGGGGGCCTGCTCTGCCTGTGATCACATCTTCGAGCAATGCATTCCGGTGAACACATGGGGAACGCGCTATTTCACGGTACCGGTGAACGGGACCACGAGTGGAACCTATCGCGTACTCGCACACCAGGACGGTACACAGGTCACCATTGGTGGTGGTGCGCCGATCCTGCTCAATGCCGGGCAGCGCTACGAGGTGAATGGAGCGACCACCCCGGTATGCATTGATGCCAACTTGCCGGTGAGTGTGGCGCAGATCCTCGAAGGCTTCAGTTGTGCTGGCAATGGGGATCCTTCGCTCTTCCTGCTCTCACCGGTCCAACGGACCTCCACCAAGGCTTCGTTCCACACCCCGAGCAGTGCACAGATCAACAGCCATAGCATCAGTGTGGTGGTGCCGACCGCAGCGGTGGCCCAATTGCAATTGGACGGCGTTGCGGTGAACAGTGCGCTTTTCCAGTCCTATGTGGGATGCACGGATCGGAAGTACGCGAAGATCCCGGTGACGCAAGGAGTACATAGACTTCAATGCAGCGCCGGATTCCAAGCCTATATGTTCGGTCTGGGCTTCGGCGAGAGTTACGCGGCTTCCGTGCATGACATCGGGGTGGCAACGTCTTCGCAGGATTCCGTTGTGTGCGGCGGGGGACCTATCACGTTGAACAGTCCTGAGCCATTGAGCAATGCACTCTGGTACACGGTCAGCGCGCCTGGCGTTTCCATCGCTGCGGGCAACTCCATCACCATTTCGCCGACCCAAAGTGAGAGCTACACCGTGATCGGTCAATTACCTGTGAGCGGCTGCCCCCGTTCGTTCACCTACCATGTAGGCATGCCGTTGACCATTCCGACGCTGCTCACCGCGAACGGATCACCCACGATCAATGTGTGCCAGTACGAGGGCGTTCAACTAGGACTTGTGCCACCACCCTCACCCGCCTGGTTCGATGTTGAATGGGGTCCGGCTTCGTCGCTCGATGATCCGAACTCCACAGCACCCATCGCGACACCGCTGGCAACCACATGGTATAAGGTTCACGTTTCCAGTCCGACCGGTTGCGGGGAGTTGATCGACAGCATCCTAGTGACCGTTCAACCCGGTGTGATCGCGGATCTGCAGGTATCGGCACAGACCACCACGGTATGCGCTGGGAACAGCACACAGTTGAGCAGTCGCGTGTTGCGCACCATCGCCAGGGATGACTTCGATGCACCTCCGGGGCCTATCTGGACCGCAGTCCAAGGCGGGGCCATCAGTTCCGCGTGCGGCAGCTTCACGGGTAGCGCACTCTACTTCAATGGGAACGGGATCCGCGCAGCGCAGACCTTGGCGTACAACACGGTCGGAGGCGGCTTCATCCGTTTCCAGCTGAAGATCGCCACGGGGTCGGCTCCATGTGACGATGCCGAAGCAGGAGAGGATGTGATCGTGGAGTACTCCACCAACAACGGGATCAATTGGTCCGGCCTAGCCACGCTTAACGAGGATTCATATCCTTCCTTCACCTTGGTGGATCTGGTGATCCCTCCTGTTGCGCAGACCGCGAATACCATGTTCCGCATTCGCCAGTTGGCGAATTCCGGAACAGGCCAGGACAATTGGTCCATTGATGCCTTCACCCTGACGCGCTGGGACGACACCTTCGCTTCCTATTCCTGGTCGCAAGGTTCCACGCTCAATAACCCCAACAGCTACCAGCCGATCGCAACACCAGCGGCCAGTGGCTGGTACGTGCTCAGTGCAACGGATCCTTCAGCAGGTTGTGTCTATCGCGATTCGGTGTACATCACCATTGCACCTGCATTCAGCCTCAACGTAACGCCGAACACGACCCTCTGCTCCAACTCGGGTTTGCAGCTCAATGCCACGCCCAGCTCCGGTACCGGGATCATCTATGCATGGACGCCG
>Ga0138256_10003297_pt1 | contig 17202 bp, 20 predicted proteins | sample KNB2016incub_MG_FD_105486 | JGI IMG/M metagenome (GOLD analysis project Ga0138256, IMG submission 105486) | Active sludge microbial communities from wastewater in Klosterneuburg, Austria - KNB2014incub_MG | ecosystem: Engineered > WWTP > Activated sludge > Unclassified | place: Austria... | reverse complement strand
TTCAGAATCGATATAAAAAGTACTATCAAAATAAAATGCAGGCGCAAGTACAAATTTTGGAACATCTATTATTGCTCTGCTATCGTCTTTTGATCCCGTTGTTGTTGCTCTCTGATTGGGCCCATAATCAAAATGTTGATATAAAACATTTCCGTAAACACTAAGTGTGACTTTTTTATCTTTCTGTTGCGAAAAACCAACCTGAGTTATAATTATGATGAAAATAATTTGAATTATTATTTGTTTCTGCATGGTTACCTTTGATTTTTAAATAAGCATTTATGTTTTTAATTCTTCTATCGCTTGCACTAAAAAAGTAAAGTCAAGTACGTCTAAAGGTTCAAGTAAAGAGCTTTATAAAAAAGAATTATTCCAGAGTTTTCAGTTAAATTTAATTACTTATTTAAACTTAGTCTAAATAGTAATAATGAGCAAATTATTTTTTAATTATTTCTCAAAATTTTTTTCATCTAGATTTTGAAAAACAATATTAAAAATTGGGAAATCATAAAAATCTATGTGACTGCATGTAATTTTTATCTTACATAACAATCCTTATTTTTGCCCTCAATGAATTTATTACCAGTAAACAGTTATTATAAAAAAATTCTAAGGGTTGGTTTACCAGCAATCGCTGGGTTATCAACTCAAATGGTGGTTTCACTTGTTGATACCGCAATGGTAGGGCGGTTAGAGGGTGCAACTTATGCTCTTGCTGCAATGGGTATTGGAGTACTTGCAACCTGGGCGCTTGTTAGTTTTTTTTCAAGTCTTGCTACCGGCACGCATGTAATTGTTGCTAGAAGGTTCGGACAAGGTAATTATTTAGAATGTGGAAACACTTTAAATAATTCACTAATTATTTCCTTACTCATTGGAACTGTAGTTGCATTGATTGGTGTTTTCCTAACAAAACCAATCGCAGATTTTTTCGCTTCTGATGATACAGTTGCATACTATGCTTCAGAATATCTTTTTTACAGATTTCTTGGAATTCCATTTTTTTTAATCTCAGTTTCTTATCGTGGATTTTTCTTTGGCATAAGTAAGACTAAGATTTTTATGATATCAGGAGCTCTTACTAATTTATTTAATATAATTTTCAGCTACATTTTCATCTATGGTTCATTTGGATTGCCAAAAATGGGTTTACCGGGCTCAGGATTAGGAGCTTCAATCGCTACTTTTAGTGATGTGATTTTTTATTTGATAATTATGCTACTTCCATCTTATCGAAAAAAATTCCAGAACTTTAGACACTTTAAATTTGATAAAGAAATAATTAAAGGTATTTATAAAATTTCGATTCCGGTTTCTTTTCAAAATGTTTTTGTGCTAATCGGATTTTTAAGTTTTGTAGCAATCACAGGAATAATTGGCACAGAAGAACAAGCGGCAACACAAGCAATAATATCCACGCTTTTTATTTCTTTTCTCCCTTTGTTTGGATTTGGTATTGCTGTTCAAACTTTAGTTGGAAATAATTTAGGAGCAGGTAAGTATAATCTTGCAAAAATTTATGGATTTGAAACTGCAAAGGTTGCTACAATCTATACAATTTTACTTGGGTTTGTATTTATTCTAATTCCACAATATGTTTTATTAATTGTAACTAATGATTGGAGCATAATTAATTTTGCTGCTCCAGCATTAAAAATTGCCGGTTTTGCTCAAGTATTTTATGCAACCGGAGTTGTACTTGCTAATGCTTTACAAGCTGCTGGTAGAACTGTTTTTGTTATGAAGTCTGAAGTAGTTACAAATCTTTTCATCTTTGTACCACTTGCATATTTGTTTGGTGTGGTTTTAGAAATGGGATTAGTTGGTGCATGGTTAGCATTACCGGTTTACGTAATAATTTATTCTACATCAATATTTTGGAAATATAATTCAACTGAGTGGCATACAGAAATTCCAATGAAATTAGATTAAATTTTCAAGTTATGATTGATCTATAAATAGTGAAAAAATTTGTGTGGTTTTAATTTAGAATTAGTTTCAATATTTCCGAAAAAACATTATAAAAAAGCTTGACAATCTTAGCTATTGCGGATATATTTCCACTGTGAAAATCAAAATATCAATATTTTTAACTATTTTTCTTTTAGTTGCAACAGTTTATGCTGGTGCAATCATTCAATTTATTCAAGGATCAAACGAATCTGATAATATAAAAATTGAATGGCAGACTGGTGAAGAAACAAATGTTCAAAAATTTGTAATTGAAAGAAAAACACCTCAAAGTTCTTTTACAGAAATTGCAAATATTTCCCCTAAAGGTAATAATTCATATTATTCCTATGTTGATATGAACACTTACAAAACAAGTGATATCGTTTTTATTTATCGTCTGAAGATTGTTGATAATAACAGCCAGATTTCATTTTCAAATGAAATAACTATTTATCATAGTGTTTCCAGTATCACTAAAAGAACCTGGGGCAGCATCAAGGCAATGTTTAGATAATTTTTAGTGAATCTATTTTATTCAATCATATCCAATAAAATTTTCCCCTCAAACAAAATTCTAATCGATTTTTTTTTCCTATTGATTTTTGGAATTGTATTTTTAAGTTGTTCCCCAACTAAAAGAATTTTTGATGCTGATAACGAGTCAGATCCAAACCTGTATGGCTCAATTAGAGTTTTGCTTTTAGAAAGCTTCGAAGAAATTTCAATTAAAATTGGATCAAAAATTATTCTGTCTAATGAGTCGAATAAATTAGCCGAAATAAAAACCGGGAACTCTATAATGCTTTCTATTAACTCGAATAACTTATTGGCTAAGATTTCTGATCAAGATTTTGTTTCAACTAATTTTTATTTGGATTCTGAAGATGCAAATGAATCAATAAACATTAACAGTAAAAAGTATCGGGGAAGAATTAAAATATTATTAAAGAAATCTAAAATTGAAATTGTAAATCAAATGGGTATAGAAGATTATGTTAAAGGTGTGATGACAAAAGAAATGCCTATAGGAAATGGAATGGAGAATTATCAAGCATTAAAAGCGTTTTCAATTTGTGTTAGAACCTATGCTTTTAATAAAATAAAAGAGCAAAAGGATTTTTTTGATATTTATACTGACACTCGTGACCAGGTCTATGGTGGAGTTGATGGAGAGACTGATTACACTAATAAAATTGTGGATGAAACAGCAGGACAGATTTTAACTTATGAGTATGGACCTGCTACTATTTTTTATCATTCAACTTGTGGGGGATTTACTGAAGATGTAGAAAATGTTTTTGGGAAAGAATCTATCCCATACTTAACAAGTGTTGAAGATGGTTCAGACCACTACTGTAAAATCTCTCCACGATATGAATGGAAAGAAAACTATTCAGAAGAAGTTTTTGTTGATAGATTATTTAAATCCGATTTAATTGAAAGTAATAATTATCTGGTTGATAATATTGAAATTATATCAAGGTTCGGATCAGGCAGAGTTAACAAACTTAAAATTTCTTTGCTGGATAAAAATGGTAACGAAAAAACAATAACATTAATCGGCAATAATATGCGTAGCGTTATCAGAAGTGGAGACAATAAATCAATTCTTAAAAGCAATTACTTCGAAGTTGAGTTAAACCAGAATAAAGAAATTGTTATTGATGGAAAAGGCAGTGGACACGGAGTTGGGATGTGTCAATGGGGCGCTATTGGGCAATCAAAATTAGGAGTGGACTATCTAAATATTTTAAGTCATTACTTTCCGGGAACCAAAATAAAAAACAGTTATGATTAATTCTTCAACACATATTTACCTTGCATCAAAATCACCACGTAGACGAAAATTACTAAAACAGCTAAACTTAAAGTTTAAATCCTTTAGTGTAGATCTTGCTGAAAAAATTCATCCAGGTGAGAAACCATTTTTTACAGTTAAAAGATTATCCAAAGAAAAATTGGAAATGGCTAAGCTTAAAATTAAAAATGGAATAATAATTACAGCAGATACAATTGTTGTTTTGGATAATCATATTTTGGGTAAACCTAAAGACAAAAAAGATGCTTTTAGAATTCTAAAAATCTTAAGTGGAAGAACTCATATCGTTTATACTGGTTACTCTGTTTACAATTCCATCAACAAAAAAATTATTTCTGAATTTGAAAAAACAGAAGTTACATTTCGAGATCTTACTGATTCTGAGATTTTAGAATACATTGCTGGCGGAAGTCCTATGGATAAAGCGGGAGCATACGGAATACAGGATGATTTTGGTGCTGTGTTTATAAAAAAAATAAATGGTTGCTATTACAATGTTGTGGGATTGCCACTCGCAAAATTATATCATGCTTTGTTAAGGATTACTTAGTGTTTCAAAATATCCGAAATAAAATAGTTATATCGATTGCAATTGCAGCAATAATTTATCTTGGCTTTACAATTTATGCTGACTATGAAAAAGTTTTATTATCTTTTTCAAAATTTAACTGGCTTTTATTACCGGTTTTACTTGTTTTATCTTTAGGAAATTATGTAACAAGATTCGTTAAGTGGGAGTATTATCTTAAAATAATTGAAGTAAAACTTCATAAGATAGATTCATTTTCAATCTTCATGTCCGGGTTAGTTATGAGCGTTACTCCCGGCAAAATGGGTGAACTGCTTAAATCATATCTAGTTAAACAAGTTTATGGAACTTCAATAAGTAAAACTGCTCCAATTGTGTTTGCTGAAAGAGCAACTGATTTTTTATCACTAACAATAATGGCTTTGATTGGAGCTTACTATTTTAATTATGGAAAAAATATTGCATTAGTAATTGGGACATTTTTAATTGTTGGAATTATAATAATTTCCAACAAAACTATCTTTGATAAATTGATGATTATCTTTTCTAAAATAAAATTTATATCAAAGCATATAAATAAAATTCAAACTGCATTTGATTCTTCATCAAAATTATTAGCTTTAACTCCATTAGTTTCGATGACAGCACTCAGCATTATTTCATGGGGATTCGAATGTTTTGGTTACTATCTAATAATTAAAAGTTTTTATTCTGATATCAATATTTTTTGGTCGTTTTTTAGTTACAGCTTTTCTACAATTGTTGGCGCTCTATCAATGTTACCCGGTGGACTGGGGGTTACAGAAGGTTCATTAACTTTAATGTTAGTGCATCAGGGGTTAAAAGAAAGCGATGCATTTGCTGCAACTTTCATCACCAGAGCAGTTACATTATGGTTTGCTGTGTTAGTTGGTATTATTAGTGTTTTATTTTATCAAAAAAGATTTGGAAAAATTATTATAGATTCATCTACACAAAAATAACTTAATAACTCTTCTAAAGCAGTTTACATTAAAAATAAGGCATTATTTTTGGTCATTTTTTGTTTTATGATTCTTATCAAAATCCATCTTTTACCTATCGTAATTTGTTCATTTCCTTGATTTTACAAACACCTATTGATATATTTTGATAAGAAATTTATAAATGAAAGGAGTTTTATATGTCACGTGATAATAATCTGGCCAAAGGTTTCTTAATTGGATTTTTAGCTGGTGGTACTGTTGGTGCTATTGTTGCGCTGCTAACAGCTCCCAAAAGCGGTAAAGAATTAAGAGCTGATATTAAAACAAAATCTGAAGAGTATTTTGATGAAGCTGAAAAATATCTAGCTGAAGCAAAAGACAAAGCTCGTGAGTTAATTAATGAAGGAAAGAAAAAATCTGAAAGAATTATATACGATGCAAGATCAAAATCTGAAGATATTTTAAAAGATGCTGAAAAAGTAATCAAAGATGCCAAAGTAAAATCAACTGATACTTTTCTTGCTGGTAAAGAAAGAATTGAATTGGAAGCTGATAGAATTAAATCATCAGTTAAAGCTGGAATAGATGCTTATAAAGAAGCAAAGAATTCGTAGAATATTATGAATGAAATAATTCAAATAACAACAGTTGTATTAATTGTTTCAGCTGCTTCACTCTGTATTGCACTGATTTACTACTTAAATAAAATTGTAAAATCAGTGCAATCAGTAAACAATAATATACAGGAACTTTCTGCCAACCTTAAGCCGCTTATACAATCAACCCTTGAACTTTCTGATAACTTAAATAAAATCACTGGAACTGCTAAAGATCAATTGCGAATGTCTCATTCCATTTTAAGTGATTTTAGAGAGCGTGCTGATAAGATTTTGAATTTTGAAAATAGAATCCGTAGCGGAGTAGAAGACGCTGTAATGCCTTTAGTAAATAATCTTAATGCTATCGGAAAAGGAGTTGAATCATTTTGGAGAAACTTCAAAAATAAGTAATCGTTTTAATTCTCACCTTTAAATTTGTTAGGAGGAATTCCCTTGAAAGAGTATGGACCTGAATCAATACGCAATATAGCTTTAATCGGACACGGAGGAAGCGGAAAAACTTCTCTATCTGAAATAATTTTATATACTGCTGGCGAAACTAACAGAATCGGAAACGTTCTTGAAGGAAATACAGTATCGGATTATACTTCAAATGAAATTGAAAAACAGATATCGATTTCCACTTCATTAATGCACATTGAATGGAATGGAAAAAAAGTTAATATACTTGATACTCCAGGTTATTCTGATTTTATTGGTGATGTTAAATCTGCAATGAAAGTTTGTGATACTGCCATAATGGTATTAAAATCTGCTGAAGGAGTTGAAGTAGGATCTGAAGTTAGCGGAAAATTTGTAAATGAATTTGGGTTACCTTCTTCAATAATAATTAATAAAGTTGATAATGAACATTCTACATTTGATGAAACACTTGAAAAAGCAAAACAAAGATTAACAAACGGTGCAATTGCTGTTACATTCCCAATTACACAAGGTGTAACTTTTAATGCAGTTGTAGATGTTCTTAAAATGAAAGCCTACACTTATGGTGAAGCTGGAACAAAAAAAGTTACAGAGTCTGATATTCCTGCGGAATTAAAATCAAAAGCCGAAGAATATAGAACAGAACTTATTGAAAAAATTGCAGAGACTGATGAAGCCTTAATGAATAAATATTTTGAAGAAGGCTCATTAAGTGATGCTGATATTGAAAAAGGCCTTAAATCTGCTATTATTGGTAGAAGCTTATCTCCAGTTTTTGCGGTCTCATCTACTAAAGCCGTTGGCATAAATAACTTTTTGGATTTTATGGCTGCATATTTTCCATCACCTGTTGATAGAGGTGGTGAAGAAGGCTTACTTGCTGGTAAAGATGGAAAAGTATTAGTTAAACCAGATCCAAAAGGTGAACCAGTAATATTTATCTTTAAAACAATTTCTGAACCTCACGTTGGTGAACTTTCTTTATTTAAAGTTTATTCTGGTTCAGTAAAAGCTGGTTTAGATTTATTAAATGAATCAAACAGTAAAACTGAAAGATTAAGTCAATTATCAGTTTTAAATGGAAGAAATAGAAAAGATATTGCAACAGTTTCTGCAGGTGATTTTGGTGCAGTTGTAAAATTGAAAGACACACACACAAATAATACACTTGCAACAAAAAATTTATCTGTTATTATGAGTCCAATAGAATTTCCCGAAGCAGTTATTAGAAGTGCTATCCTACCAAAAGCAAAAGGAGATGAAGATAAAATTGCTTCAGGTTTACATTCTTTGCACGAAGAAGATCCTTCATTCTTTGTAAAGTTTGATCCTGAAATATCCCAAACTATAATATCCGGACAAGGGGAATTGCAACTTGCTCTTGCTGCTAAAAGATTGAAAGAAAGATATAAAGTTGATGTTGATCTTGTTGAACCAAAAATTCCATATAGAGAAACTATAAAAGGTCGTGTTGATGATGTTGAATACAAACATAAAAAACAATCTGGTGGCAGAGGACAATATGGTCACGTTCATTTTAAAATGGAACCGCTGCCAAGAGGAACCGGTTTTGAATTTGTAAATGCAATTGTTGGTGGAGTTGTACCAGGTAGATTTATTCCGGCGGTTGAAAAAGGAATTATTGAAACTATGGGTAAAGGAGTACTTTCAGGAAATCATGTAATTGATGTGAGAGTTACTTTACATTTTGGATCTTACCACGATGTTGATTCTGATGAAATGTCATTCAAGTTAGCAGCCAATCAATGCTTTAAAAAAGGATTCTTGGAATGTAAACCTTGTTTACTTGAACCAATTTATGAAGTTGAAGTGATTGTTCCTGATGAATATATGGGCGATGTAATGGGTGATATTTCTAGCAAGCGCGGAAAGATTTTAGGAATGGATTCTGACGGACATTTTCAAATTATAAAAGCTCACGTTCCACTTTCTGAACTTTATAAATATTCTTCACAACTAAGAAGTTTAACTCAAGGTAGAGGGGTTCACAAACGGAAATTCTCTCATTACGAAGAAGTTCCAAAAGAAGTTGAACAAAAAGTTATTGATGAGTATAATAAATCCCGTGAAGAGGATAAGTAAATTTAAGGCGGAACAAGTTTCCGCCTTTTTAATTTGAGGATATTATGGAAAAACTGTGGTCTCCCTGGCGATCAAAATATATCGAGTCATTTAAATCTGATGAAGATAAATCTAAATGTATCTTTTGCCAGATGGTTAACTTAAATCCTGCTGAAATGGATAATCTTATTGTTGATAATGGGGAATTCACTTTTACAGTTCTCAATCTTTATCCATATAATAATGGGCATTTAATGATCGTACCTAAACGACACACAAATGATTTTCCGGGTTTAAGTACTGAAGAACTTTCGGAATCTTTTCTTAAACTTCAATTAGCAGAAAAGGCATTACGCAAAGTTTTAAATCCTCACGGTTTTAATATTGGTGCAAACATTGGTAGGATTGCCGGAGCCGGTATTGAAGAACATATACATTTTCATATTGTACCAAGATGGAATGGCGACTCTAATTTTATGCCTGTTATTGGAAATGTGAAAATTATTTCGCAGGATTTATTGGAAACCAAAACAAAATTATTACAAGCTTATTCTGATCTTACAAAAAATAATTATTCCATTTAATGTATTTAGGAATTCATTTGAAAAATTTACTCCTGTTAATTGTGGTTGCTTTAGCTTTACTTGCCTGTGAACAAAAAGAAAATCCAAAAACAATAAAACCGCTCGTACAAAAAAATGGACTTTTGTTTGAAGATTCAACCTCAACAAAACCATTTACAGGTAGGCATAAATCGAAAATGCTTGATTTAAAAATTGAGTATGATGTAGTTAACGGAATTAAAGAAGGAGATTTTATTGTTTATCATCCAAACTCAAAAATTCAAATGATTGGTAAAATGAAAAACAATAAAAATGTTGGTTTTTGGAAATATTATTTTTTAAATGGAACTATGCAGACTTCTGGATTTTATAACAATGATGTTCCAGATAGCTTATGGACATGGTATTATGAAAATGGAAAAATTGCTGAAGCGGGTAAATACAAAAATGGCTTAAGAGATGGTGATTGGAAGAACTACGATACATCAGGAATACTAAAAATAGTAAGACTTTATAAAGATGATAAATTAATCGATTCTACAAAGATTAATTAGATAGATTTTGGTTTTCCAGTTCCTTGATTTGAAGGTTAATAAATACTATTTTTGAGCGCTAAAATTTTGGGCTCATAGCTCAGTTGGTTAGAGCATCTGACTCATAATCAGAGGGTCGGTGGTTCAAGTCCATCTGGGCCCACACAAAAAGGCTGAATATCGAAAGATTTCAGCCTTTTTTATTTTATCACTTCTTCTAAACTCATCAGAACTAATCAGAGTTTTTACAATTTTGGGTGCTATTTGGGTACCAAGATTTTTACTACCGATGTGAAATTGCCGAAGGCGGAGTTTTTGATGGTGAAGTTATTAAACTTGTATCGAAGGAAAGCAAAGATAGCGGTGTGAAACGAGCACAAGGACGAAACGAGCGAGCAAGGGATAAAACAGAATCACCAATACCCGAATTGAACTTAACCAAATAGATAAATTATTGAGTAAGAACTTATATGATGAATATGCCTAGTCTACATAAACTCTTTCTCAATATCAGGAATAATTTCAATACCTGACTTCTTTAAATATTTTATAAATTTTTTATACTCTTTTAATGCAATCTTGGGATCGATATTTCTTTTTTGTGGATACATCAAATCTGAATTCTCCGGCTGTATCATTTTGTTAGAATCGTGTTCCTCAAAACACTTGGGTTGAAAGATTATAGAATATTGAATATTGGCAGGACTCGTTTGATGGCTAAATTGGATTCCTAATATGTAATTATTATACTTTTGTTTGAACCAAAAATCAATGACGTTTGAATTATTATCACTAACTCTTAATATTTCTGTATCCTCAATTTCGGTATAAAATCTCCAGATAGAAAATTCTTGTCCTTTATAAGATATAAATTTACCTTCCTCTGAAGATGAATACAGAGGAGTGATTGGTTTTAAATTTATTTGTTTTATAAGCTTGTTTAACAATTCTGTAGCATTATTTATCTTTTCTAAAATGGAAAGTAATTGATTAACTCTTGATTCGTTTTCTTCATCTAATCCCAAAGACAATGCTTTATCTAAATTAAGTTTGGCATTATTATAATCACCAATAGAAGAAAAAGCTTTCCCTAATTCTCGATATACTTCAGAATCCGTGTAGCCTTGCGAAATACATCTATTAAAATAATCTATTGCTAATTTATTATTGTCTAAAAATCTATATCGAAGACCGATTCTGTATAATAAGTACGGTCCGGGATCCAAATCGTAAGTTTTTTGTAAATAATCTATTGAGTTACTATGATCTTCAAGTAATTCGTATAAATTCGCCAGACCGAATGATAGATTTTTATTTTTTGGTTCAAACTCCATTATAATTTTTAGATTTTCAATTCTGGTCTCAAACTTTTCTCTTGAGGATGGCAATAAGGCTATCAGATCATCCATTAACTTATAAACAGAAAGGTACTTGATATCAGGAGGCTGATCACCTAAAAAATAATTGAGGGCTTGAATAAAATCTAAGACATTATTTTCACCAATCTTTTTTTCTTCATAGGTTTTTCTGATAACCTTTTCGATAGATTCTAATTTATTTCCCTGATTCGGATCCATCTCATATCCCTAAATAGTAATAATCATTTTCTTTTTTTCATCCAATTTAAAAGTAACTTTTGTAATTCTTTACCTTCCTTCTGATTATTAACTTTTATAAGGCATCCATCTCCAATGATGTACCATCCATCTTCTTTTTGAACTACATCCATTTGAACACTAAGATCAATAATTTCGGCATTCTTATATTTAATAAGATTCATTCTCTATCTCCGATTAAATTGCTGATATATCATAACCAAAAATAGGGAATACAATTGTTTATATCATTAAAAATCAAATTGGAAAAGTAAATCATTAGATAAAAATTATAGGGCTTTAAATTTTGAGTTTACTAAAAGTTTTGTAAATTATTCACGGAGATTTAAAATATTTGTCGCGATTTAATAGGCAACTTGCTGCGACATTAAATAATTAGCTAAAGTGTCAATGAAGAGTATCAATATTAGATCACCCTCCTAGATTGGCGAGGGTTTTTTGTTTTAGTGGGATTTGAACTGTATTGCAGCCACTTAAAATATCTGCTAAAAAGGTAAACAGAAATTATAAGCCTGTTGCTATCCTTTTAGCTGCAGGCTTTTTTTATTTAATACTTAATGAAAGAGAATTATGATGGAATACACAGAAATAAAAATGGGAAAGAAAAAAACTAAGATACCTACTTATGTAGGTTTTGGTAAACTGGATCGAAACAGCATTGAATCTAATAAGAATTTTTACACAGCTAATTATCTATTGGAAGGACATTTGGTGCACAAAATCAAATTTGTGGGATCAAGATTTATACTAAGTTCCCATTGGGGGAAAGAGAATTTGTCGACTACTGCACATTTTAGTTTTCCGGATGCTTTGAATAGAAATATTTTAACAATAAACAGTGCTACTGATTCAAGATTCAGATATATAAACGACTGCCTAAACAAAAACGATGACGTTTATTTTCAAACCCCGTATATACCTGCGGAAGAAGGTAGATCGATAATGGCTTGCTACCCTGCGGGTCTAATGTTCTGTCTAAGATATATTTATTATGAAGAATCCAGAAGCCTAAAACGATTGTTGGCCGATATCGAGGCGAATAAGTTTGAGCATTTGAATATCAATAGGATGTATGATGCTGTTATGTACTATCATTATAAGACAAACATAATACCAGCTCATCAAATTAAAATAATAGATTTCATAACTCCACTTGCATTTGTTTTAGATTCCGTTAACATAATCAGAGATTATAACATTATACTTCCGGGGCAGGAAAATCGCCTTATCATTCAGGATTATTCCCGAGTGCTATCATTTGATCTTGAATTCTTTTTTGGAAGTGAGCACTCCGATTTCTATTCATACGGGATATTATATAATAAACCATCCAATTATGATGAAGAATTAGAATATCATGTTGGTTTTATCAACAAATCCAGGGAAATGCTAGAAAGAAGAGAATATGATATATTTAATAATGGCTCTGATATAATAGATGATTTATAAATCCATTAAATGTAGCATTCAAAAAAACTCAAATTAGTTTCAGCGAAGGCGGAGTATTCGATCGTGAAGTTATTGAACCTGTATCGATGGGAAGCAAGAATAGCGGAACGAAGTGAGCACAACCGCAGCTGAGCGAGTAAAGGAAATAACAAGCTAAAATCTATGCCTGAGCTTTTATTCTTTTTGGCTTTGGTTTTCTGGGCACCTCATTTGCGATAGGAAAGTATTTGTTTTCTTTATAGTATTTAGACAGTTGATCCCAGTCAAATTCTGCAAAGTTATGAGCTATAGTTGGTTTTCTACACGTAGAGAATAATAAAGCACCCTGAATTGTTATATCGTCTTTATTTAATTTTAATACTGAATAAATATCATTCTCAACATCATTCTTCAATGATTCTAATTGTTTGGGATAAAAAGATTGATCAACCTTTGCTTCAATAACAATTATGTGAGTATTTGAAAAAAGACACAAATCAAAAGTTCTTTTGTCATGATATGTAGAGCTCTTTACACCAATTCCTTTATCAAACAAATAATCACGATAAAAACACACCTCATACCCAATTTCCCATTCCTGATCTAAATCTAAATTTAACTTAGTATATTGATTTAAAAATTGAATAAACTTTTTTATATCCTTTCGGATTTCAAAAAATAATTCAGCACAAAAATATCGTTCCTCTCTTGTTATCTCTAACCAGGTTTTAACTAATGGGCTTTTTGAATCTGGCATTCTGTTCTCCTAAAAAAGTGTTTAGTTCTTCCTCTGAATCAAATTCTATAACCGTTACCAATTGATCGAGTAAATCCAGATCATCCTCATCTAGCAATCCAGCCATCGTACCACTATCTATAATGGCAATATATTCATCTTCTTTAACTGATTTATAAATCATTCCACCTTCAAACCCTAAAAATTCTTCCGCATTAGGATAATATTGTAAGAAAGGATACTGGAAAGGATGCTTAGTGGTCTTCATTGAAAATCTGCTGAATAATTGTATCACAAATATAGATAGGAAAAAATAAAGTAGTGCGGGACTCTCATCCCGCACTTATTGAACTCTTATGCAGCCTGTTCTAACTGATTAAGATAAGCAATCGGATCTTCGGGCTGTGCTGCGGATAATGATTTGAACAGCTCTTCAAGTAATGCTCTGCAATGATTTAACTGTGCAGCATCCATTTTCTCAATCTCGATATTTGATGTTGTACCAAATATCTTTTTAATGATTACTGCCTTTAACTGTTTATCAACCTTACTTCTTGCATCACCTAAACCATTTTCATCAAAAACGGATTGTATCTTTTCAACCTCAATCTTTCTGGCTAAGTTCTTCTGAATCCATTCAAGATCATTACCCGGGGCAAGGTTTTCTGTAAAACTTGCACCTGCAACATCATCCACTGGCAAGCCCTGGATAAAACGAATAACAGGACGAAAGTTTTTATAATTCGGCATCTCAAAGACCTTTGCATTTATGGTGTCGCTTCTATCCTTTAAGATGTAAGCAATATTTTTTTGCAACGGTCGCTTTTGATCGTCAAGAGATTTTTCTAACTGCATCCATACATTAAGATCAGTTTCGTAAGGAGTTTCACCAGCAATTTTCATCTTTACTCCCGATTTAACAAACTGACCTTTATGAGTTACATTTCCCTCATCGTCCTTTTCATCTTCCTCCTTCTCATATTCAAAACCTGCACGACCTGTAAAAACTATATTACCTTCAACTTCAACAAATCGATCTGAGAACTCCTCCTGCCAGGCAGGGAGGACCGTTCCCCAATCCTGAAGCATCATTCTCTGCTTTTTATTCTTACTTTTATAATCTTTAATAAACTGATAATAGATTTTAGTAAGTGAATCAATAAACAAAAAATCAATCTCACGTCTATTAAGAAAATCAAAAGCTGCAATAATATCTTTTAAGTGTGTTGTGTCTTTTGCAATTGCTTCAATACCTGCTTTCTTTAGAATTGGAATCAAGAACCTTGAACCTTTTTCATTATCTAAGATTAAAACAGGTTTTGTGAGCTTCATATCCTTATAACATCCGATAATAAACTCGGTTGCTGTTCTTGTTTTCCCAGAACCTTGAAAGCCTCCGAAAGATGCTTTTACAAAATGATTTTTTGCTGATAACTTTGTTGCGAATTCATCTAGTCTCATTTGAATAACTCCTGATTTATTTAATATTATTTGTTTTTATATAATTAAAGAATGTTTCCCCGCTTGCACGGGGATAAACATTAAGCTGCAATAACATTTTCTTTTTTGTTTTCTGCTGTTACTTCTTCCGTTTGTGAAATATCAAAAACAGCTTTCCACAAAAAGAATGTCGGATCGTCTGAATCTGCATTCTCATCATTCTTTTTGTTGTTAGCAGGTACAGCTATTAAATAGCCGTGTTCACCTTTACGAACCACACGCCCGTATTTTTGCCACTGCTGAAACCCGCCAACAACTGAAAGCGGATTACCGCCAGCTTGAAAATAAAGTAAAGCCTGATTACGACCTGTCAGCATATGACCTTCAGGATTAAGAATGCCAAGCCGATCAACTAGAGCTTGCCTTTGTTCCTCTGAAAACTGAGAAAGTTTGTTCATCAGTTCTTTAATGCGTGTTTTCTTTTCTTCTTTCATACGATTACTCCTTTTAGTTAATTGATTTTATTTTGTTGTTTGATTGTGGGTGGAAATAACAAGGATTAGAATAAACCTGAATATCTTTTGAGCTGCAAAGCTGCTTAAAAGAATTAAAACCGATTTTTTCAGATGGAATAAATTTGTAAAGCTTTACAAACACCAGGTAAACAAAAGAGTTTTTATGGATTGCGTACTTGTAGTAATAATCAGTTTGAAAAATCAGATTTTGCGAACGCAAAAACTGTAAATACTTACTGCGCTTTTCTTGTGTTTTGAATACAGCAACAAACAAAGATGGATACTTTGAGAAGTTGCCCATATTTTTAACACCGAATTGAGAAGCACCGCACCTAAGTGCGGCACTGCCTAAAGACTTATGTTTAAATAAAATAGTGTTTACCATTTGTTTGCCTTTGGGATTTGATACTCTGAAAGATTAGCGAGGCGGAGAGCTAAATTGATAACCCAGACTTCCCAATTGTCAATTTTGAAACCGTGCAAATAACGCAGAACACAATTTGCCCAATTAAAATTTTCTGTTTTTATTAAATGCGAATGCAAAGCCATTAAAGCCATTTTACGTTTTACTACCATAAAGACACCTGATTTGGATTATTGAATGATTTAGATTTTTTAATTGATCTAAACTGAATGAAATACTTATAAGCACTGCAAAGAGTAGAGAAGGAAACAGACCCCACAAAACCAACAGCTTTAAAATGGTTTACGTAGTAAACCGTTTTAACTTTGCGCTTTACCATAACTAACCTGTAAACGCTACCTTTATTATTAAACGAACCCATTAACACTTGCCACCTCTCTCTAAAAAAAACAATTTTTTGACCCGTAACGACAGGTCAAACGATTTACTGAGGAAGCGCAAGGGCAAAGAGGCGTAAAGAACTTGGGTGAAAAATTTTGCTGAGAGTGAAACGGTGGTAAAATATTTTTATCCCAAGTTTAGCCACTTTGTTTATATACCCTTGCGGATGCTATGTAATGCTGTTGATGTTGTGTTTACTACCAAGGAAGAGTTAAGATGATTACATAAATTGAACAGAGGGGCAAAAAACGGTTTCTAAAAGTGCTTTAGGGAGTTGGAAGATGTATGGAGTGAGAGGAAAAAAGTAAGACGCAAGAGGTGAGAAGGGAAATGTTTGAAGTGAGAAGCGAGACGAAAGACGAAAGACGAAAAAGCATTTAAGCAAATATTGGAACAACGTGACATTGTTTGCTCTTTGCATTATGAAAAAAAGGCTGTGAAGAGAAATCTATTTGGCGATTAGCCAAATGTATGAACGGAACAGCTTTTTTGAATTGCGATTAGCTAGTTTGCGACTGAGAGAAGGACTGTGAGTTTGCCGATAGGCAAGTGCAGTACAAACGAAAAAGCATATTAGCGCACTGTGTTAGGGAAAAATATTTGAGTAGTGGAGAAATTGGCGCGGTGTTTTTGATAACAAAAACCGTGAGTAATTTTGAACGGAACAATTATTTTTATCCACTAAACCTTGCCCTGGTGTTTTATATTGAAGGCGAAGACTGAACTAAAACCTACAATTAAAGTTGCCCTGTAATGATTAAGGTTTTTTGCGACTGAGAGAATGAATGAAACGAAGCGACGAAGTGAAATGAGTGAACGAAGGAGTAAATAACCGCAGCCCTATTAAAAAATTAGCCTGTGAGCCCAACACAAACGAAGCTTGCAAAAACAAAATTATAAAGGTGGAGTGCTAAAGATAGTGAGCAGGTTTATTTTTTAGTCCTGTTTATTTATTTTTAAAATGTGGTTAGCAGAAAGTTCTCCCCCAAGCTTTTTGTTAACACAAGGCCCTGCGGCTTCGGTTGCAGGGTTCATTATTATATATACATATTATTGGTATAGTTGAGTATTTGGAAATAAAGCAATCATTTTCCATTGACTTTTATCAATTGATTACTTACGTTAACTATTAATGAAACAGAAAATCATTACATATCTTCTTTTATCGGTATTTG
>Ga0138256_10003296_pt1 | contig 17203 bp, 2 predicted proteins | sample KNB2016incub_MG_FD_105486 | JGI IMG/M metagenome (GOLD analysis project Ga0138256, IMG submission 105486) | Active sludge microbial communities from wastewater in Klosterneuburg, Austria - KNB2014incub_MG | ecosystem: Engineered > WWTP > Activated sludge > Unclassified | place: Austria... | reverse complement strand
TTAACTCCAGCTTTAGCTCCAGCTTCATCAAATCCAGTTTGTCCTCCAGTTCTTATAGATCCTATTTTAATTTCTAATTTTGGAGACTCTATTATTGCTTTTAATAAATTATAAGTAAACTGATCTACTTGTTCTTGAGTATATTTACCCTTCATGGTGTATATACCATTACCTGCAATATTTAAACTTATCTCCTTAAATAACTCATTAGTTTTAGAGTTATTTAATTGTTCTACTATTTTATCTACTCTTTCTTGAGTTATCTCTAATTTATTAGCATCTACTGGAATGTATTTTTTATTTTGCCCTAATACTGAGTTTTTAGTAAGCCTCTCTCCAGCAGATGTAAAATCTACAGCAATTGCTATTGTTGCGTCAGCAGAAGCATTTTTAATAGTTCTATTTCTATAACCTGTAGTTTGCTCCTCTTGAAAATTAATTTTTGAAGCTCCCTTCTTAACCTCTTCTACTTGCACTTCATTATTTTCTATGAATTTTCCTAAATCCTTAGCTACTTTTGTATAAGATTGTGCAAGAACTTTAATAAAATTACTTTCTAATCCTTTTCCTTCCCAGCGACTTCCTTTTACTCCTACAGTATGTTCAGAATTTAAAATAAATTGTAAGCCGCCTCTTGCATTAATTTCATCTATTAATTCAGGATTCTTTTGAAATTTTTGAACTTGCAGATTATACATTAGATTCATGTCATATTTTAAAGCATCCTCTGCATTTAATTTTGGAGCTTTAATCTTAGAGGCGTTTGCCTTATAAGGAGCTTCAACATCCATTAAATCTTTAGCATACCAATTAGGATTAGTTAATCTTTTACCTAGCGGATCAGTGGATTTCGTTGAAATATTTATTCCTTGTATTCTTTGTGTAGGAGCTGCTTCTGAAGCTACTTCACTAGTATCTGGATTAGATTTTATTTTATATTCAATTTGCCAAGCTTCGTTTAATTTAGGCTTTACCTTAGTATTAAAATAGTTAACAGACCAGCCCTCTAATTTACTCCATTGTTCAGCAGTTTTACCACTTCCTAATAATTTATGTAGTGGCTTAGTTACTTCAACTAGTACTTTTTCTCCTGTAGAACTTTCCCACTCAATAATATCACCTGCTTTTAATTTCTTCCAATAATCTATGTGACCATCAGATTCGTATCTTGTAGTAGCAGTTCTTTCACCATTTTTAATAGCCTCAAATGTTGTAGTGGCTTTTATATCAGTTCTTTTATTATTTCCGTAAGAAAATGTCATTTTACCTCTTGCAGAAATAATATTCTGGTTATTACGAGTAGCTGTATCCAACTCATTTGTATCTGGATTAGGTTCTAAGTTCCACATCTCATTAGGAGTTTCTTGAAAATCTTCACTAGTACTTGCTCCAACTCTAGCTAGCTTTTCAAACATTTCATTTTGAGCTGGAGTTAATGCATAAGGAAGTCTTTCACTATCGCCATAATAAGTCTTAGGTTCGTATGTAGCAGTATTATCTGTTTGAGAAATCTTCTTCATTAGCATTTCCTCCATACCATCTGTATTAGGCTTTACTATCTTAATCCATAAAGGCATATCAAAGTTACCTTCATCATCTTTATAGTTAACTAACTCAGAATCACGAACTGTGAATATATTATCTCCAAAATCTAATCCTTTAAGATCTTTTTCATCAAGCCTCTTCAATTTAGACTTGTTAATACTATGACGAATATAATTCTCAATTGTCATATCAACTAACTGTCTTGTATTAACTCCAGTTATTGATTTAAATTCAGCCTCATCAACTTTACTTTTAGCTAAGATTCTATTAATCTCCTGAGAAGCTTTAGCAAGTGGTAAGAACATTTCAGGTATGATGTACTTAACAAAACTATTATTTCTAAAGAGTAAGTTATCCTTGAAAGTTAAGTAATTAAAGAACTCTTGAGCTAACTCAGGATTCTTTTCAGCTATTCTACCAAATGAATCTAGTAATCTATCTTGTACTGTTTCAGTAAATTGAGTTCTAGAATCCATTTGAACTAAATCATAACCTCTTTTAGATTTACTAAAAGTTAACAACCTTGCAAAGTAGTTATTAGGATTTTCTAATAAGTACTTTTGTGCTTGAGTAGATAATGACTTCTCTCCACTTATAAGAGTAGAAGCCAGTTTAGACAAATCTTGACTATTTCTTAATACAGCAAGCTGTAAAGAAGCTGTAATTACACGTTTAATTTCTGCTACTTCATATTCAGAAACACCAGATTTAAAAATGAGATCAAAGGCATCAAAGATTTTTTTACCAAAATTAGTCTCAGACAAATCGTAATGTTTGAATGCATCTAATGTACCATAAACATACGTGATATTCTGATATAAAACTGGATTAGCAGCTATCTTATCCAAAGCATTAAGATATACTTCTGGATTAGTTAGAGTGGGTGTAAGAGTTGCTATACCTTCCAGAACCTTATAGAAATCACTTGTATCCGATCCTAAGCTTCTATTGGTACTTAATATTCTATTTACAGCACCTCTCTTAGCATCAAGCTGCATGAGCTTTTCATAGGCTAGTAATACTTTATACTGAGTGGTATAATACTCCTTGGTATAATTCTTAGCTTGTGATAACTTTAAAGCTTCAAGTAAATCTTTAGTATTAATATTTGAAGAAAGTTCTTTGATTTCTTCTCTAGTTAAGTTCTTAGAAATCTCACTAAACAAAGCATTAAGTAAAATCTCTTCTTTATCCTTAGCTCTTAAATAGGGTAAGTCAGGATTAGTTAATCTACGAGTCTTATTTAACTTCTCAGTAATAGCTTTAAGTGATGGTTGAATAAAGAAAGCATCAATAGTTTCCTCTGGAATATTCAATCCATACATAATCATAACTTTATTAACTGTATTAAAGTCATAATTTAAGTACTTAGCAAATGGTTTTTTCATTCCATCTACAATACTTCCAAGCGTCATAGAAGCTTTATCAAACTTTAAACGAGTCTGATTCTTATCTGTATTAGCAAATGAATCAAATGTTTGACCATCAAAGTTTAATGCATACTCAGGAGATACTTCTAATCCAACTTGTGTAGCAAATTGAATAAAGCTATTACCATTTACAGCAGTACCAACTAAACCTTTACTTTGCACAGCTGCTTGACGAGCAGTTACAATACTAAGTGGAGATCCACCAAGTCTAATTGGAGTAACATCATTCTCTTTACCCAAGTTAATACTTTCTGAAGACTTCTCAGCAAGTGGTTGACTAAATGCATCTTGCAGTTCAGGAGAAGATAAGATTTGGTACTTTAAATCAAATAACTTATTAGTTAAAGCATTCTTAGCTTCTAATCCAGATGCTGCTAATGCTTCTGGACTTTTAGGCAAATTAAACTTATTTAATGTTGCTCGTATAGCATCTTCTAGAATATTTACAAGAGTACTATCAGCTAAGTTTTGTCTTAAAAATAATAATTCATTGCTTATATTTTCTAGATTTAAATTTTCTGGATTTTCTTGTAATAGGAAAGCTAAAGCTGTTTCAACTCTACCTATAGTCTGCTTAGTTATTCTTCTATCAGATTTAATTCTTTCTTTAGCCGCTGCAAATTCAGGATTATTTCTAGTGATTTCAGCAAATTCCGCTTTAAAGTATGAATTATTTTTAAACAAATCAGCTACAAATCCTTCAAATTTCTCTTCAGGATTATGCTCTTTACCATATTCAATACTCCTTCCACTCTTTGTAGTGAAGAAACTCTTCTTATATGAATATAAAGCATCTACGTCAAAGTCCATACCCATTAACCATACAAAGTCTGATGGAGCCATAATAGTATCTCCATAAGCATCTGGTAATAAATCTACAACTTTAGCTACACCAATACTGTGATAACTTTGAGAAGGTACACGGAATAGAATGATTTCATCACCTACTTTGAATCCATTAGCATCAGCCCATTTTCTAGATACAATTACTTCAGCTGGAATAGTTACTCCATTTTTATGTTGCATACCTCTTAAAGGACGATACTGTTTAGTTACAGGATCAAGTATATTATAATTATGAGAAGACATTGCAGTGAATTTCACACCGGGTACTTTTTGTCTAAATACATCTTTAAATGTACTTAAGAACAATGCTTGAAATTTAGAGTGCAAGTGAGGCATATTAGAGTCATACTTCATCTTAGTACCTTCTGCTTCTAACATTTCCAGCATTTGATTATCTGGAGTACTCTCTTCAATAATATTTCTAAACTTCTTTAAGATAACATCAGCATCAGCTCTATCTCCATCTTTAACTAAGATACTAAGTACAAAGTCATAAACTTGTGTACGCATCTTAGCATTGATCTTGTTGTGCTCATCTAATTTAGCTTGATCTACAATTTCACTACCTAAGATATTTTCAATTTGGTTTGAAGCTGTAATCTTTCCAGTTTCTTTAGAGTCATTTTCTCCTTGCAATCTACGATAGATATTGGGAATCTTATAGATATGAGATTCATTAATATCCTTCTCAATATCAGTTGTATTGATATTTACAGAGTTCTTTGGAAAGAATAACTTAGCAGCTGACTCAGGAACAATATGAGTAATGTTATTATTCTCAAGTAATTGCATCATTTTAAAGAGAGTTTCTTTACCCTCTTTTGGTACAAACTTCTTTCCATCCCACTTAGCACATAATTGTGGAGTAATATAACATACTGCCATTTTATGCAATACAGTTCTACCTTCTGAGTCATATCCAGCAGTAACTTGCTTACTTGGGATTAAATCAATCTCAGCATCTTTAATTTCTTTTAAAGTAGGAAATACTGGTTCACCATCTACAATAACTTCACCTTTGAGCTTCTTAATGACTTCTTTCATGTTGTCATTAATTCTACCTTGACGAATTAAGTCATCTTCATAAGATGTTAAACTTGAATACACCTGAGCATCAATAGCATTAATCTTATGCCACTCTTTATATTCAGCTTGCTCTTTAGCACTTAAAGAATTTAAAAATGTTTCAGTAATTTTCTCTTTACTTTCTGGATTAATAAACTCATGTGAGTCTTTAATGTAGATTACTCTATGTGCATCAGTCTCATCATAGTTCTTAGAATAACTAAATCCAGAGCTATTAAGCATACTAATACGTTTTACATAATCTTCAAAGTTCTTAGCCATTCCATAATCACCAACTAATAATTGGTTTATAGCAATACCTACCAAGGTTTGATTCAATGTAAAGTTATATAAGTACCCTCTAAGATCAGTGTATTGCTTCTTAGCAGCTTCACTAATCTTTTCAGAAAGTTTATTGTCAATTAAAAGAGCTAAATGATCTTTTACTTCTTCATCTATGTTAGCTTTAACTAAAGTTAATACACGATCCTTAACAGCATTTAAATCAGTTTTGGCCCCTTCTAGAATACTTTGAGCCTCTGCATTACTTGTATCTCCAAACATTGGAAAATGTATCCAAGATCCTTTTTTAAAGGATAATAAGTGCTCTCCATATTTACCTTGTAATCTCTTGTATTCTTGTTGAAATAAGTTCCAAATATCTTCTTCAGCTTCTGGAGTATATTTCTTCTCTTTACCATCATAGTAATTGAATACTGGTAATACTCCCCACATCTGCTGAGACTTATCAGCAAACTGATTTAATACCATTGGGGAGCTATTAATACCATTGTACTCTTTAGAGTTTTGATTCATAAAGAGCGCATGCTGATACATTAAAGCATCATACATATTAATTCCACGAGAGGTTACACCTCTATCATTTACTCTTAAATCATAAGCTAATCCAGTCTCGAAGTTCTTCATGAGTCTAACCACAAACTCAGGATCTCTATTTAAGATTGCATTATGTTTCCAATACTCTTTGTTCTTTTCAATGAATTCATTAACAGCTTTAGCACTTCTAAAGATATTTTTAAATGCTCTCTTTTGAACACCTAATAAAGAATCCAATCCATAAGAATACCTCTTCTTATTCTCAGCATCAGTATAAGTCTTCTGGAATGCAAACTGATCAAAGAATGCATCAGCCTCAGCTATTTTACCAATTAATAACTTCTGATCTACCATAATATTCTTAGCAGGAATTTGTTTATTTCCCATTAATGATAGACGAATATTTTTAATATCCTCTGGAGATATAATATAAATGTTATTTAAAGTCTCTCTATTTGTAGCATCTTCTTTAGAAGCTCCAAAAGCAAACTCTAAGTAAGGCTTCTCAAGAGTAATACCAAGGTTATTAAGTACAGAGAAGATCTTGTTCTCAAGAGTAAGATTTGTATATTTCCACTCTTCTTTAACTTCTTCACCTTTCATAGACTTCTCAAGTAACTCAAGATCACGAATTAAATCATCTTGTAAGTTTCTGTCCTTGTGTTTAACGCCAGCAAGAATCTTTTCATAAACTACTAAGAACTGATTTGTCCACTTACTTACTTTAGTTTCACTAAGATCTCTTTTATTCTCAATGAATAGATCATAACTACTTCCTTTATCTACAGCTTGTAAATACAAGATCTTATCTAACTCAAATGCTTTCTTTAGTTGAGTTAAAATATTCTTTCCATTAGTACCAACACCATTAGGATTTTGATCAAAGCCTGAAATCTGTACAATTCTATTATAGAAGGCTGAAATCTGTGGGCTATATTTACCCATAGCCTTCAATCTAGCCATTAATTCATCAGGATGTGTATTAGTAATACTAAGTACAGGTAACATCCTATTGTAAACCTCTCTCCAAGGCAATGCAGACTTTACAGGTCTTCCAAATATATCTGTGTCATTATATAAGGTAGTGGCAAGAAGTCTCTTAATTTGAGCTCCTACACGTATAGAAGGGTCATACTCTGATGACATAGCATCAAAGTTTACTTCTGAGTTATCTTCTAAGAAGTCTTCAATATCTCTTAGATCTTCTCTATAGCCTTGTGACTTTAAGAATCTAGTTACCTCACTAACAATCAAGTCTTTATTCTGAAGAAGCTTATTATAAAACTTCTTCATCGCCAGCAAGTTATCAGTTGGGTTATTTAAAGACTGTACAAACTTAATATTCTCAGGTAACTTTAAATCAAACCTAGCTGTATAAGCATTGAATGCATTTAAAATCCTACTTGGATTCTCTTCAGTAACATTCTCACCATTTAATACACCAGCTGCTATTGTATAGATAATCTGGCGTGATTGACTTGGCGAAGTATTAGGAATAATCTTATCAAATTCATTAGTACGAGAATCTTTAAAGTTTGAATTCTTAAAAGCTCCTGAATCAATTTGATTAAATAAGTGGATAATACTAGGATTACCTATTAAAGTATTGATGAAGTTCTTGATCTTTTGAAACAAAGAGCTCCAAAAACCCTTAATAGTACTTAATTTTCTATCTTGCCAATCAGCATATTTATCAGATAAAGCTTCTTCATAAACTCTTTGCTCCATTTGTGCATTGGAGAAAGTAGAGTACTGAGAAGAAGTTTTTCTTAATTTATCAATACGAGATTGTAATTCTGACTTACTTAGGTTTAATTCAGCTTTAATCTTTTCAGTATAAATCTTTTGTAATCTTGGAGTAATTAAGTTATTAAATACAGCATGGAAGGCTTCATGGAATGTATAAGTTCTTGAAACACTATGAGTTAAATACAATACTTTACCAAGTACAGTACCAATACGAGTACCATTGATCTTAGAATTAGATTCTAAAGTATCAATATCTTCTACTGTGAAAGCATTACCAAATTTATCTTGGACAAACTGTTTAGCTTCATCTAAAGTATAAGCATTGGTATAATCTATCTGATCAGTTACTTTATCAAATTCAGAATCAGTACCTTTATCTAAAGCTATTCTACGTGCATCTTCTTCTTTTTCGCCTCCTGCTAATAGGCTTTTATATATAGCCTCTTGATCAGGAGTAAACTCTGGAGCTTTGGTTTTTAAAGCAGCTAGTTCTGCATCATATTTAGCATTGATTTTATTAAAACTTTCTTTTAGATTATCATACTTTCTTGTAAGAGTTTCTAATTGACTTTTTGTAAGTCCTTTATAATAAAAATTTAAGATTTTATTTACATTTTCAATATCTTCCTTTTCTAATTTCTTATTAAAACCTGATACTAAGTTTAGAGCATCCTCAATTTCTAATATAATATTATCTCCGATAACTCTGTCTTCTGCTCTTCCAGATGGTGTATATCTACCAACTTTAAATCCTTTTAAATTATTTTTTATTTCTTGTCTTCTTCTTTCTATTTCAGCTTTTCCACTCCTAGTACTAGTAGGAGTTTCTAAAGCAGCTGTATTGGCACCACTTACAACCATTTCTATATTTTCTTCTGGAAAAGATCCTTGTATACTTATACCTGTAGTATCTTTTCCTTCTCTTACTTCATATATTCTTATTTCTGTAGCTCCTTCAAGACTGTCTAAATAATCTTGGTCAATTATATTGTACTCTTTTATAAACTCAGCAGGTGTCATTATTCTACCGCCTTTAGAAATTCTTTTCCCATCAGATCTAAATTCAGAATACTTAGTAACTTTTAGACCATCTTTCTCAGTAGTTTCTCCTTTATAAGTTGTACCTCTAAGATTGGTTCCTTCTTGTTTTCTTTTTTCTATATCAGCTTTCTTAGCTTCTATTTTAGATTGATTAGATGTAGGTTGTTGTTCTAAAGCAGCTAATTCTGCATCATATTTAGCAATTAGTTCTTCTTGTGCTTTTATTATTCTTGCTTGAGAGTCTTTGTTTGGATACGTATCAGATTTATAGTATTCTAATCTTTCTTTTTCTATAGATAATTGTGATTCTAACCACTCTTTTCTAAATAGAGAAACATATTCTTTTATTTTTCCTTCTTCAAATTTCTGTTGATTATCTATTCCTTTTATAGAAGCGGCTTCTTCTATTAAATTTACCAGTTCTATAGGTAAGTATTTTTCGGCCAATTTTCTACCTTGTTCTGGATTAATTATTAAAGCATTTCCTGTTTCTGGGTCACTTGCTTGAAATTCTCCATTTTTTTGTTTAGGATAAATATCCCATTTTTTACCAGTAAATTGTAGAAAAGCTTCATATTTATCTCCTTTTACGATAACTCTATACCCTCCACTTTGGTCTGGTGGAAATATATTTAAAACTCTTTGTAATCCTAATTCTTGTCTTCTTCTTTCTATATCAGCTACTTTAGGAGATACCTCTTGTACTACTGAATCAATTGTAGTAGGATTGAAAAATTCATCTACTTCTTTTGAAGTTGGTACTTCAGTAGGAGCAATAGGTTCAGTACTAACTTGATCTTTAGCTTCAAAGTTTTCAGGAAAATACAAGAAACTAGCTGTCCAATTCTTTATAATATTCTTTTTAGTACTAGAAGCTAATTGCTTTAAAGGATTTTCAATCTTTTGAGTCTCTGTATCAAATGGTAAATTCTTTCTAAGTGTAGCATCTCCTACCTTATTTTGAATCTTATTACCATTAAATTCAGAGATTACATACAATCCAGCTAAGTGAGCTTTAAGATTCTCTAGATTTTTAAATGATCCAGTTAATGAAAGTTCTTGACGTGGGTTATCTAAACCTCTACCTTGTTCTAATACTATAACTACTTTTAAAGTGTATTCAGTTTCATTAGAAGCTTTACCAATCTTAAACTTAACTTGTAAGTTAGTTTGTTTTGGTTGTACAAAGAAATCAATACCTCTTAATAACTCATCAAAATGAGGCTGTAATTCATCAAGTGGAGCTGAAGTATTAGTTGCTTTAAGATCTGCTATAACGCCATTAATGTACTCAATAGATTTAGTAGCTTCCTCTCCAGTTAATTTAGCTGTTGCAGGAAACAATCTAATCCATTGAATTTTTCCATTAGGAAATTTAGCCTCAACATAGTAATGTCCTCTTTCTAAACCTTGTGGTGAAGTCTCAGAATCAATTCCATTAACTACATTAGTACTATGTGCAGCTGTAAAGATTACAGCCCTGTTTTTAAACTCAGGAAACTTATCTGCATCAATAGGAGTCTCATTGCCTATGAAGTCTAAAGCTCCTCTAGGATCTAAAGCAAATACATTCTCAGGAAGAATTATTTCCTTCTTGTTACCTATATTTTGTTGGACATAAATTAAAGCTTGGTCATTGAATTGCTTTGCCCTTCTCCAGTTTGCTTTAAACCTTTCAAACGCTTCATTTGTAACCTCTTCAAATCTGAATGTGAAGAGCTGTTTAAAACGCTCAAGATTAATGCTATCAAAATTAATAGGACTCCAGTTACCTTTATCATCTTCTTCTTCGTAAAATTCTGGGTTATATCCGTGTGATAAACTATACACATTCTTGGAGTTCTCTGGATCAGTTACTCTTAAAATAATATGTGCTCCAGTTTTTCTCTTTCCTCTTAAACGTGTCTTTTTATTTAATGATACAATATCTCCATACTTTGTAGGAGTAACTAAAGTACCAACTAATTTAATATACTTCTTGTATTCAGATTGTGGTAATGTACCTAAAATCTTATTTAGTACCTTATCAGCTGCATGTGCAGGAAAAGCTTTTTCACCTAATCTATCTAAGATGTGTTGAATAGGCTCACCAGTTTTCTGAGATTGTCTTCTTAAAGCTTCTTGCTCATATGCTAAATTATATTTATGCATATCTAAGAAGTGGTCAGGAGAATTTAACTTCTCAATATCACTTTCATTCTCAGAAGCATTGACTTCTTTCCAGCCTTCATTTGTACTAACTTTAGAACCATCTTCTAAAGTGTATTCAATACTACCATCAGCAAGCTCTGCTTCATGGGTAACTACAGCTTCTTTAATACCACCAAATACACCTTCTGGTGTAACTAGCTGTACTGTTTTATTAACTGGTATAGCATTCTCTGTTGGAGTTTCTACAGGTGCTGGGGCAGGAGGATTTTTAATTTCATCCTGTTTCTTTTGTATCTCCTCTTTAAACTTTTTAATTTCGTCTTCTACAGCTTTCTTACCTTCAGTAGTCTTAAGTTTATTTAAGTTCTCTTTAAGATCTTCAATATCCTTTTGATATAATACAAAAGAATTAATCTTTCTAGCAATAGACTCATCACCACTAGTACTTAAAGAGTTAATAACATCTTCTTCAGTCTTTAAAGTGGGATAAACAAAGTCATCTGCTATAATTCCGGCAATTCTACTCTTTGTAATATCTTGTAAGGTCTTAATCTTAGGAGCAAATCTTTTATCTCCAGTTGCAGTATAAGAAGCAAGTTCAATTAATTCTTTCTTTAGAAAAGCCTGTTCTGTACTCAATCCTCTTGAGATTGATTCAGATGCTACTTCTCCATTAATTTCATGGTTTAATTTAGATGATGCTCTTTCAACTAATCTTTGATTAAGTTTAGTTGTGAGTTCATACATCTTAAGTTCAGGAGTGGACTCTAATTTATTATTAATACTACTAGCTGTCTGCTCCAAGAAATCTAAGTCTTGTAGTCTTTGAGATACTTTCTCTTTAAAATCTTTAGAATCTAAGGTAGGAGAATTCTCTAAAAACTCTCTATCAGCTTTTTGTAAATTCTCAAGATCATTTCTAAGTAAATCTAAAGTACCAGCTTGAAAATGTTTTAATGCTGCTGATAAAAATTGATTATCCTGTACTTTTTGAAACTCGTCGGGATCATTACTTACAATAGATTTATGAAGATCTAGTAGATTATTATACATCTCATTTCTAGCTCTCTCTTGTGCTTTAATCTTATTATTCATTATAGCTACAGAGCCCATACCTCCTATTGCCCCAAAAAATGCACTAGTCCAAAAGTCTCCATCTTTGGCGTAATTTAAAGATCTCTCTAAAATACTTGAATTATCATCTGGAGTTAATCCAGCTTTAATCATTGCATTTCTACGTGCTTCCTTATCTGTAATGAATTGGAATCCTTCTTCAATTCCTTCAGATGCTCCAACCCCAACAACATTTTTAACTTCCCCAGAAAAAAGTTTTGCTAATTTTTTAGAGTTTCCAAATGCTCCAAACATTAGCATATACTCAGGTAAATCTTGTGCTAATGCTAGCCAGTTTAATTTATAATTTTGCACAGCAGCTTCAGAAGCAATTTGTTTTGCTTTCTCATCTAATTGATTCTGTGGCAATTCTGGATATTTTTGTTGTAAATCTTTTAAAGCGTCTGTATAAGCTTGTTGAAAAGTTTGAGCTCCTTCAGCGATGGATTCCATTTGTCTACTATAAATAGCCCCAGTGATTCCTTCTAAGGTTCTGGCCTCACCAACTCCCATACCTATAGCTTTCATAAGCTTAGTACCTCCCATTAATCTAGCAGCTGCTCCCATGCCTTTTACAGCCATTGTAGCAGGTATAGCCATACTAATAGTACTTACCATACTTGGCATATTAGAGCCCCACCAACCAGCATGTAAAGGACTAAATCCCTCGTCACCTTGAGTCTTATAGATAGGAATTTCTAATCTATCCTGCATCTTTTGTGTAGCATCTGCAAAGAAATTACTAAAATCTCTTTCAGATCCATTTAATACATCTACATATTGGGGAAAATCTAATAAATACGATGCATTTTTAAGAGTACCCAATACAAGCTCAGAAGCTGAATTAACTAATCCAGCTCCAATCTTTTCATATCCGGGTTGTCTTTCTCCTCGTAACTCTTGGAAATCTCCACCTAAAGGTACATCAATATCAAATTTACTTTCAGATAATTGATTATGCTCTATTGGAGTTGTAGCAGTTCGATCTTGTAATTCTGGTAAATTGAATGCTTTTTTAACAGGTAATTGATTACCATCTAATTGAGCAGGAGATAAAGTTTCAGGTAATGGTGGTAAATTTAGCTTCATTAAAAATTTGGTAAATTTTGTAACATTTGATACGCAGCTTTAAAGGAATCTACTCCGGGAGTATTATCAACTTTAATATCTACGATTGGAATAGTCTCTCCTTTTTTATAAATTTCAATTCTATTTCCAGTAACATTAGGATAGTGTTTACCTGCATTATTTAAGTCTTTTGCAGTATCAACGTATCGAATTAATAATTCTTGTGATCCATTATCTGTAGGAACTACAACTTTAGTATTTCCTTTAGGATTATACTTTGCTTGGTACAATTGATGTAATATACTTTCTGCTGGATCTACGTCTGGAGTATCCATTGCATATTTAGCAACCTCATTCCCAGAAGCATCAAAAATAGATACAATCTTTCCATTTGTAATAAATGGATTATCTGGAGAAATAGTTCCTGTAATTTTCTTTGTGTATTTGTCATCATCTCCAAAAGCAGAAGAAAATTCTTTTCCTGTATAATCTGTTTTTCCATCTCCAGAAATTAATTTAAAATTGCTGTTAATGTAAGCTTTGTTTCCTTCTTTATCGAAATAAAACTTTTGTTCTCTATCAGCTTGTGCTGTAGCTTTAGGATCTTTGGGATCATAAACTTTTATACCCGGAAATATTAATTTTTGATTATGATAATCCAAATACTCATTTAATACTTTAGCTTTCTCTATATCTGTTTGTGGTGTATGACCATTTTCAGCAGATGCTCTAGCTATAACTTCTTCCTGATCTTGAGAGAATACTATTTTACCATTCTTGTCTGATTATAATCCTATTCTAATAAGAGCCTCTGCTCTATCAGCTGGATTCATTGCTCCAATAACATCTAAAGCATTACTTACTTGCTGAACTGTTCCCGGAATATTAATTTTTACCATGTCGCTCTGAGGAATTCTGACAGAGTTTAAATTAGTTGGAAGGGTTTGTACATCTTTAGGCTTATTTTTATAGTCCTCTAGCGCATATGGATTCCAACTTAAATCAGATTGAGTTTGCTCATCTTGCATAAATCCTTCTTTAGCTGCTGCAAATTTAGCAGCTTTATCAGTAAAGGAGCTTCTGTAGTTATTTACATAAGCTTCAGGACTTATTTGAACTGGATAACCTTGATGGTCTGTACCAAAAATTTCAGAATCTTGTTTAACTCCGTGTGTACCTATTCTTGTTTCTTGATCTACAAAAGATCTAACTTCTGGATCTTGATCTAGTACTGATTTTACATAAGTATAAACTTCATTAGGATCAACATATTCTTTTGCTCCTTTTGAATTTATAAAGTACAAACCATATTTATCTGGCTTATAACCACCTCTTGTAATTTTATCAGCTCTCCAAGCATCTGCAAGTTTACGTGCTTTTTCAGAAAGATCTACCTCTTTAGCTGGAGTTGAACCTCTATAAGAATTAAATTTACCATAAGTACTTCCCTCACCAATTCCTTGATAGTCTTCCATATCCATTGCTAACAACGCATCTCTACGTTGTTGGTTTATAGTACCCTTCTCAAAAGCATTTTGTACTTGTTGTTCGTGTTCTTTACGAGCTCCATAATTACCTGCAATAGCTGCTAATGGGCCATAAGATAAATTCTCTCTAAAGTCTCTTCCAAGATTTCTTATAACAGGAACTAATTTAGTTACATCTCCTTTAGCAGAATCATAAGCAGTCGATAATTGTTGCTTATAGCTTTTAATTATTTCATTTCTTTTATCAGCATCTTTTGCTAAAGCTGGAATCTTATTAAAGTCTCCTAATAAAGCATCATAATCAGCCTCAGATTTATCTGCACGCTTTTGAACAGCATCAGCTGCTCTAAGCATAAAGTCCCTATCATAAGGTTGTATATCTAATTGGGCAGGTTTGCCCCAAATTCCTATTGGCATAATTGCAAATTTAAGTAATTATTTTGAAAAAAGCAAATTTTTAGTAAAATTTATTTGCCTCGTTTTGAACGCATTATACGAGCATACTCAGGATAAGCCATTTCTAAAAACTCCTGATCTCTATTATAGTTCTGTTTGTTCTGTGAATATTTAGACAAATCTCCAGCAGCTTGCATAAGATAATTTCTACGAGCATCTTTAGCTTGGAAATTAAACATATCAGATTGCCAATCAATACCTCTATTACCAGTTTCAATTTGAGAATTAAGTCCTTTAAATTGATTCTTAATACCTGTATTAGCCTGATCTACATTGAATGAGTAATCACCCATAGCTTTAGCTCCTTGTGCAGCTACACTAGCTTGTCCTGCTCTTGAATACATTCCAGAGTTTCTCAGTCCATATTGTGATCCTGCAATACCTCTACGAATAGGTTCAAAGTCCTTTTGCATTAAATCTGGAGTCATGTATTTAGTGTAATACTTAGAAGCTTTAACCTTATCAGCTTTACTCAGTCCTGCTATTGTATTAGCAATTACTGGAGCTAAATCAGCTGCTGTATTAGCATAACTCTTCCAATTGCCTTTATTATTAGAAGGTGGAGGAGTACTGGTTCTATCAGATTCCCATCTTCCATAAGTATTCCCAGTATTATTTAAGTTTACATTAGGAGGTGTATCAGCCATTGATCCATATCCGGGTAAACCATCATAACCTCTATAACCACTATAAGCATCATTATTAGCAAATTGCTTTACTCCGGGGTCTCCATAATTTTGCATAGGAGCTCCTGAATAAGATTTTGCAGTTGCCCTAGTATCATAATCAGGTCTTTGTAATCCCGGATAGATACTTAATTGTGATGTATCTTTATAAGAACGATTCTCAGTAGCACCTCCTCTATCAATATTCCAATTAAGTTCTGGTCTAGCCATTAAATTATTAGGGCTTTCAGGATCATTCCATCCACCTTTATACATCTTTAATCTTCCACCATTTCTCATTTGCATTTCAGCATCAAGGGTTTCTAAATCACCGCCATATTTCTTTACAGCTCTACGAATGGCACTTCTTAGTTTATTAGTTCTTTCAGCATCTCTTACACTTAAGTATTCATCATTCTTTTGCATTGCATGTTGTTTTAATTTTTCTGTAGCTAGTTGCATACTCTCTGTACTATTTCTTTTAGAAAGAGCTTTAGTATCTTTATTAAATCTACGAGAGATACTCATTTGAGTTTTATCAAGATTAGATCCGGGTTCATTTGTTAATACATATTCTCCATCAATAACTTTCTCACCACCTTGAATTTCAGCATTATTAGAGTAATCCATTCCGCCCTGTTCATGTGAAGCCCCATAAGCATGCTCTACTCCAAAGCCTTCATCTTGCATTACTCCACCTTGTACTCTACGAATATTACCACCTTGATCATATCTGCTTGTTACAACTCTGCCTGAAGGATCGGTGTTTAATAATCCTCCATTAGCCATGAATCCAGAATCTTGATAGTTATTAGAATTAGCAATTCCTAAAGCTTGATTTTTCATAGATCTCTCTTTAGCCATTCCAATTCCAAAAACAGGCTTGAAAAATTCACTACTCCCACCAGTCATTAAGTTAGCAGCAGCACTTAAATAATTTTTACTTTTAAAATCTTGTCCAAGTTGCGCTAGGGCTTGATCTGGTCTTCCTCTTGTAATACCTTTTCCTAAGTTAGTATCTCTTCCAACCATATCTGCTCCAGCTTCTGAAAACTGTTTACCAATTGCAGCAAATTGCCCATAAACAGGAATTTTTTCAGCTGCTCCTTGAATTGCGTTGGCAGATTGTTGCTTTCCTTGTGTATTGTCATAATCATAACCTTGCCCCAAAGAGCTCATATTACCTCCATAAGCATGCTTATAAGGTAATAGATTAGTATCTTGATTAGGATGCCCTTGTTCTTTTAAGAATCTTTTATGAGCATCAATCTTAGCTGAATCCAACTTTCCAGTCTTCTCATAATCCCTCATTTGCTCTTCTTGATAATAAGGACGAGCATCTCTATAATAAGCTTGGACTACTCTTTTAGTTGGAGGAGTACTAGGTACTCTAACTGTATCTTTAGGCATTTGTTGTTCTTTTTGTAATATTACCTCTTGTATTGGTTTTTTATATAAACCATCCTTACTCCCACTCCATTTACCTGATTCTAGAGGGCCGTCAACACCCCTATAAAAATTTTCTTGATTTATAGGAGAGAATTTTTCTCCTAATTTTTGTAAAATATCTCTGTCTTTAGAAGTATATTTTATATCTGGTGGTTGATGATAATATTTTTTACTAATATTGTATGCTGCTGAACTATCTCTATAAGCTTGTATTCTAGGATCATTAGGATCTTTAGTTACATAAGGAGCAATAGTTCCTCCTTGTGGAAATCTTTTGTTGGGGGGAATAAATACGGGTTTT
>Ga0138256_10003295_pt1 | contig 17204 bp, 13 predicted proteins | sample KNB2016incub_MG_FD_105486 | JGI IMG/M metagenome (GOLD analysis project Ga0138256, IMG submission 105486) | Active sludge microbial communities from wastewater in Klosterneuburg, Austria - KNB2014incub_MG | ecosystem: Engineered > WWTP > Activated sludge > Unclassified | place: Austria... | reverse complement strand
GTTTAAGAAGCTCATCCATGGTTTCATATGCCTGCTCACCAAATGCATAGTCCATTACAATAATGACAGCTGATTTTTTGGCATCTTTTGCTTTAAATTGTAATTCTTCGGGTAGATTTTTGGTCTCAAATTTTGAAGTATCAAATATCTGGATACCTATATTGGTACCGCTGGTATCTGATAGTTGGATCATGCCGTTCTGAAGGGCATGTTTTAAGACAATTTGACGCAGATCTGCGCTATCATCTTTGCTGAGTACTTCTGCAAATTGTTCGAGATTCTGATATTTTACTTTTTTACCTAATGCTGATTTAGCATAAAAGCAATTCATAACACTATGCAGATTGGCGCTGATGATGTGAATAGGCCTATCAAATATATTATTTTCCCAGAGTGTTTTTTTAATGTTGTTGGCCCAGGCTTCGCCATAAATGTGATGTCCCAGACTTTCCCGTAAGGCAGGAGAAAAAGTAATCTCCCGATCTATTTGTAATAAAAATTCATCCATACTTAATTTTCCAAGCCAGTAAGTAATTTCAAAAAGACTGTTGACTTCCGAAGACTTTTCAAACCTGTGGTATGTCAAGGCAATTTCATCATAGGTCCTGCCTAATATGGTGTTCAAATAGGTAAACCCAACTTCTATATTTATTTCTTTGCCGGCATAAATATCCTGAACAAATGATTCAAGCATAAGCCAGGTCCTGTTTTTGCGACCACGTGTATCCAGACTGTTTCTTCTTATTTTTTCTGCTTCTATATACATAAATGTGAGGTGTGTAAGGATATCATAAATATCACTTCCTCCTCTTGTCATTTCTATAAACATCTGTTCTTCATCTACCCGATAACAATCTCTTTTTCTTCGGGGTGGTACATGTTTTTCAAAATGAGAATTGTCATATCCTTCTCTGGAAATCAGTTTTATGTACCTGCATTGTTCGATTCCTTTGGGAAGTCTTTGAAAAATATACAAAAGCCCATCGAGTTCCACCTTCTCTTCATCCGCTACAGTACCATATATTTCAGGCTTGAGAGACAACATAGCTTCAATCATGGACTCGCCAGAGACACCTAAAGGTTTATATGACCCCCTAAGAAATAAGTGTCTCATAGATACGTAAAGGCGTTGTATGGCTGCTCTTGATATCTGTGCCTGAGTACGCGGTGCGTGATAGGATGCGGACATGTATTGGTTTAATTTACATTCTTAAGGCAAAGATTGCACCAAAAAGTTAATTCCTCCTATTATTTACCACATTTAAGGAAATTCTAATCAAAATAGACCATTGACTTAGTTCAAATATGTATTATTTTGCAAGCAAAACGATATTAAATTTGGAATCCAAAATAATTTTGTCCCCTGAAACCATTACTTTTTTATCAGAATAATAATCGGTCAAAGTTTCCCCGTTTTTAAAATATCCGGCTACAGAAATTTCCTTTTTTCCGGTTGGCTGATCAAGGGCGCATATCACCGCATCATTTACCGGACCTGATGTATAAGTTCTTGCAAATTGCTTTTCGTTTATCTGATGGTGTCTTCCTGCTCCAACTGCCGGGTGATTTTTTCTGAATTGACCCAATTTTTGCCAATGTGTCAGCAAATCTGATGTTTCCGGATCATTGTGCTCATCCCAATTCATAAAAGACCTCAACGTAGCATCCCCTTTTGCTTTGACAGTCAGACTTCTTCCTGACTCATCTCCGTAGTATATCTGGGCAATACCGGGAGTTAATAGCAGCTTAGTGGCTGATTCGTATGTTTTTTTTCTATCTTTATCAAAAGGACTTCCATCATCATGAGAACTGATATAATTCATTACACTCTTGCCTTCTAATGGGCCATGTAATATCTCATCATATTTTGTAAAAAGTTCACTTAACGGTTTTTTAGCGTCATATTTAAAATCAAAGTTAATAAGTGAATGGAATCCATGACTGTAATAGTCTACTTTCCGGTCCCCAAAATCAAAAAAACGTCCGGCACCAATATAATAATTATAGACTTCTCCCACCATAAAAAAATCACTATCATCCAAAGCCTCCATGGGGTTCATTTTTCTCCATTCATCCAAAGCTTTTTCAGATTCTTCATACAGTGTTTTCCAGACTTCTTCTTCAGTATGTTTTACTGTATCAACTCTGAAACCGTCGATTCCAAATTTTCTGATCAGATCAGTGAGCCATTTGACAATGTAATAATATGGTCTTCTGGGATATCCGGTTCTTTTAAAAAAAGCATCCAATTCTGCTGATTCCTTTTCATATCTGCCTTCTTTTTTCCATTTTTCAATCAGGTGCGCCGGAAGACGGACTTCATCGGTACTTTCAGTTTTTATATCGGGTAGATTGTCTACAAGTGTGCAGGTGATGGTAGATTCGTAGCCCTTATAAGTACACCTTGGTGAGGTGCGTACCCACTCATCCGGCCATTTCACATCAAATGGAGTCACCGGACCTGTATGATTGACTACTGCGTCCATAAGGATTCTTATTCCTTTTTTATGTGCTGCGCTTACCATCTCTTTAATGTCGGAATCTGTGCCCAGTCTGGCATCTGTTTTAGTCCAGTCTTTGGTCCAGTAACCATGAAAACCATAAGAGAAACCTGAACCTTCATCTACACCTACTGAAATATTTTCCACCAAAGGTGTCATCCAGATGACATCAATACCTAATTTATCAAAATAGCCTTCCTTTATTTTTTTTGTTATACCTTTTATATCTCCCCCCATGTAACCTCTGTATGCTGCAGGAACCACAGGATGAACAAAGTCATTTTTAATATCCGCATTGTAAAATCTATCCGTAAGCAGAAAGTAAAGCGTTGCATTTTCCCAGATGAATGGTTTAGTATTTGTGACTTGTTTTAGTGAGTTATGCGATCCACATCTCAAAAAATTGATCATAAGTAAGATAAAAAGTAATCTGAACATACATTAAATTTATTTAGGTGCAATATAAGACAAAGTACAAATTTTCAGAACAGATTTGCATAATATCGAACGGGCAGCATTGAATAAAAATTAAAAATAAAGCTTATTCTTTTTGTAATGTAAAAAATCCCGTTAATTTTGCGTCGCTTTTCAAAAAGAGCAAGGTACCTTAGCTCAGTTGGTAGAGCAACGGACTGAAAATCCGTGTGTCCCCAGTTCAAATCTGGGAGGTACCACTTCAAAAGGGACAATTTTCATTGAAAATTGTCCCTTTTTTTTATACATTTAAAAGCGATATTATCGTTTCTTTACCATATTTCAAATATGCACATACACTCAGTATCGAAAGTTTTAGGCTTGCCTGTCATTTTATTGGCTCTGGGTATTTTATATCAAAGTTGGAATACGAATAGTCAGCTATCTGTGTATTTAGTGATTCCCGCAGCTCTGGTTGTTGTTCTGTATGTTTTTCATGGTCCGATAGATCACTGGTGGCTGTCCAGATTTCCGGTACCTTTCGACCCAAGATTAAGAGACTGGCTTGATAAATATTTTGAACCCTATCAGAAATTTAATGGTGATGATAAGAAAAAATTTGAATACAGAATAATGCTGTATCTGAATGGCCGCTTATTTACTTCTGTGGGATCTGAAATGAGAGATGTACCTGAAGATATCAAATTGTTGGTTGCATCGCATGGAGTACATATGTGTTTGGCGTTGGATGATTATCTAATAGGCGATATGGACAGAATATTTTTATACAAACATCCGTTTCCGACTGCTGATCATCCTTATTTGCACAATGTGGAGACCAATATAGAAGACGGTGTAATCATTCTTTCACTTGAGCAGCTCACACAATCAATATTATATCCTGAAAACTTTTATAATACAGCGTACCATGCATACGCTGAAGCGTTTATTGGCGTAAATAATACTATAGATTTTCCTGATTGTAATGAAACATGGGACCAGCTGGAGAAGGTTAGCGGGTGGAGTAAAGGCTTCTTATATCAACAAATAGGTTTAAAACAACCTGATCCTCTGGCTGTTCATATCACATTGTTTTTTAGCAAATCAAAAAAATATAAAAATATATTTCCTGAAAATTATACTAAATGGAGTGAAATTTTTAAACAGGAACCCTAAAAGTGGTACAGAATTGTTTTCTGATTCATTTTTACCTTAAACCGTGAAACATATACAAATCTGAAATGAAAATCAATAAGCTCATCGAATATTTGCATGGGATTGCACCATCTTATCTGCAGGAGGATTACGATAATGCTGGATTGATCGTCGGGGACCCGGATATTGAAATAAAAGGAGTTCTGGTCTGTCTGGATGCTATCGAATCCGTAGTAGATGAAGCCATCAGCCTGGGATGTAATCTGATAGTTGCGCATCATCCTATAATATTCAGGGGAATTAAACAGCTCAATGGTAAAAATTATATAGAACGAACAGTAATAAAAGCAATAAAAAATGACATTGCCATATTTGCTATACACACCAATCTGGATAATGTGTTGATTTCCGGAGTAAATACAAAAATTGCAGAAAAACTATCACTTACCAACACAACCATACTTTCACTAAAATCCAATGTGACCTACATGAATCACCCTGTAGGAGCCGGATTGATTGGGAATCTGACTTACGATATGGCAACTGAGACTTTCCTGAATTTTCTGAAAGAAAAAATGGAACTGAAAGTTATAAAAGTAACCGATCTGGTCAAAAGCAATATAAATAAAGTAGCTGTATGCGGGGGATCAGGTAGTTTTTTGCTTCCGGAAGCAAAAAAACAAGGAGCAGATATATTTATCACGGCAGATTATAAATATCATGAGTACTTTGATGCAGACAAAGAAATTATAATAGCGGACATTGGGCATTATGAGAGTGAAAAATATACAATTGAGTTACTTTATGACTTGATAATTAATAATTTTACTACCTTTGCTGCCCATTACACAAAAATTATAACTAATCCAATAAAATATTTTTAAAATAAACATATGGCAGCGGTTAAAGAACAAAGCATAGGAGATAAATTAAGGGCACTTCATGCACTTCAGCAGATTGATTCCAAAATGGGTGAAATTGCCATTCTGAAAGGAGAATTGCCTATGGAAGTGAGTGACCTTGAGGATGAAATCACAGGTCTGAAAACCAGACTTAAAAAACTGGAAAATGCAGTTTCTGAAATGGATCAAGAAATATTGGCCCACAACACTAATATTAAAGAATCTGAAGCGCTTATTTTAAAATATGAAAAGCAGCTTGATAATGTAAAAAACAACAGAGAGTTTGATGCATTGACTAAAGAAGTAGAATTACAGAAACTAGAAATCCAACTTTCGCAGAAGAAAATAAGAGAAGCAAATATAGCCAGAGAAACTAAAAAGGAAGCGCTGGATGTCATTGCAACCAAGTTAAATCAGCGTAATAAGGATGTAGAGAATAAAAAGGTAGAACTTTCAAAAATTATTGAAAAGACAGAAAAGGAAGAAGCAAAGTTACTCAAAGAGTCTGATAAAGCACGAAAAGATATAGAAGACAGATTGCTTGTATCTTATGACAAAATCCGTAAGACTTATAGAAACGGTCTTGCTGTGGTCACAGTGGCAAGAGGGGCATGCGGAGGATGTTTCAACAGAATACCACCACAGTTGCAGATTGAAATTGGTGTCATGAAAAAAATAATAGCATGTGAGCACTGTGGAAGAGTATTAGTAGATGAAAGCATTTTAGCGGGAAAAGATGATTAAAGTTTTGAATAACACAAATAATAAACAGCTCTGGATGAATGTATCATTTAGGGCTGTTTTAATTTTTGCAAATGTTTAAATTCAAAACATACCCAATATTAATTATTTTCACTTTGCTGAGTTTCGAAATAGGTGCTCAGCAAAGACTTCAGTTTACAAAACCTTTAAAAGATGCCTATCTGGATTTTTCTTCATTAAAAATATTGAGCGGTCAGAGAAAATTAAATGCAGTAAAGTTGAATGATCCGCAAAACGCGATGACATATTATATAGAAAATTATGCAGATTTTTTTACATTATTTATCCAGGAAGAAAAAAGTAAATATAAAAATCTTTTAAAAAACAGGGACTTCAGACTTAATAGGATTAGGTCTTCTGATCCATCTTCACCATATTATCTTTTTTGTCAGGCTGAAATTATCCTTCAGTGGGCTACTATAAAACTTAAATTCGGAGATAAAATAGAGGCAGCATCCGATGTATATGAAGCCTATCGTTTGCTTGAGAAAAACAAAAAAAAATTTCCTGATTTTATTGAAAACAATAAAAGCCTGAGCATAATATATGCTTTAGCCGAAAGCTTACCCGGGTGGATAAGAAAAATCATGAATATCAAAGGATCGGTTGAGATCGGAACCCGGGAGATAAGCATGCTAGCAAACAAAGCACATGAAGGACAAAGCGTATTCAAAGAAGAGATTGTGGCGATCTATAGCTATATCTTATTTTATTCAAACAATAGAAAGGAAGAAGCATATCTTCTTTTTGAAAAATATAATCTCGATCATCGTACCAACCCTCTGATTGCCTTTCTTAAGGCAACCATGGCTCAAAAAACCGGAAGAAATGACACGGCAATAAAAATTCTGGAGGAGAGACCCAAAGGTGATGATTTTCTGGCTTTTTATTATCTTGATTTTATGTATGGTAAATTTAAGTTGTACAGATTGGATAAAGATGCAGATAAATTTTTATACAAGTTTTTAAATAATTTTAAAGGAGAACATTACATAAAAGAAGCTTGGCAGAAACTGGCCTGGTTCCGGATTATCATTCACAATGACTTAAATGGATACAAACAAAACATGAAAACATGCCAGTCGTCAGGCAAGTCTCTTGTAGATGAAGATATTCAAGCAAATAAGGAAGCTAAATCAGGTCAGAAACCCAATGAAATATTACTACGTGCCAGACTTCTGTTTGATGGAGGTTATTATACAAAATGTCAGAATCTGCTTATACTGAATAGTGCTTTTTTTGTAAATGCCATACATGATGGTGAGTATTACTATAGATTGGCAAGGGTGACGGACGCATTAAAAAATTACCATGATGCCCTGGAATATTATGATCTTACGATTGTAAAAAGCGACCCTGGTAAGTATTATGCCTGTAGTGCAGCTCTCTATGCCGGTATGATTTGTGAGTTGCAGGGAAAAACCAATATGGCAAAAAAGTATTTTGAAAAATGCCTTAACCTGGATCCAGCCGGCTACAGTTCGAGCTTACACCAAAAAGCTAAATCAGGACTTGATCGTCTAAAATAGAATTAAAACTAATTCTATAGTTGCATAAAATAATTATATCTCCCCAATCAGTGATTCAGTCACATTCATTACATGATCGCCGATATTTTCCAATGATTGAAAAATGTGATTGTAAACCATGGCAGATTTTAAATTATAATCCGGCTGCCCGAGACGAACTAAATGTTCTGCTCTCATCATATCGTAATGCTGATTGATTTTTTTTTCTGCCTTTACCGCAAAATATTTTTTAACATTCCGATAGTCATTTACAGAAAGATTTTCGTTCATAATCTTAATCGCTTCATCAATCAGATCTGTAAAAGCATTAATTTTTTCTCTTTGTTCAGGTAAAAAATATATATTTTCTTCGGATTTTTTCTGCATTGCAATAGAAAGCTGATAATAAATATCGGCTATTCTTTCCAGATCATTACAGACATTTAGGACAGATCTTAATATTATACTTGTCCGGGAAGTCATTTCTTCTTTAGATAATCTGGTAATATACTCCGCGATTTCTATCTCGAGTTTGTCCGTTACTTCTTCATACTGATTGATTTTTTTGATCAGTTTCTGTTGTTTTTTAGAATCTGGTGTGTTGATGATTTCTTTTAAGCAAAAAGACATATTAGTAATGATTTCTCCCATTTTTTGTGTTTCCTTTTGCAATTGGATTGTAGCCATTTCAGGCATATTGCCTGTATCTTCCAAAAATTTAATTCTATTTTTTTCTTTAAAAAATGTCTCAGCGTTTTCAGGACGAAGACCCAATGATGCCAGTTTTGTAAGCCCACTTATAAAGTTGATAAAAATAAGTGAATTGATCAGATTGAATGCCGAATGAAAAGCTGAGAGACCTATGGTCATATCCAGATGATTGGTATAAATGTCATCCGTACCAACTACAAAGCTCAGAAATGAAGAAAGAATAGGTAAAAACCAGGGCAGTATCATTATCATCCATAAGACACCAATAAAATTAAAGTAAAAATGTATCCTTGCTGCAGTTTTTGCTTCATTGTTGGCAATCAAAGAAGCTATCAATGCTGTAGATGTGGTGCCTATGTTTTCTCCAAGGATGAGAGATGCGGCAATCTCCAATGGTAACCAACCCTGTGCGCACATGGTGAGTGTGACAGCCATTGCCACGCTGGAAGACTGAACTACAATGGCTATAAATACTCCAACAAAAACAAAAAATAAACGAGACCATATGCCATGTTGAGTAAAGTCTTTGAGCCAATCAAATAGTAAAGAATTTTCTGAAAACACGGGAACGCTTTCTCTCAAAAAGCTCAATCCCACAAAAATAAGAGCAAAACCTATGATAAACTCACCCCAATATTTGTATTTAGCTTTATTGATAAATAACATCGGAACGCCAATAGAAAATAATGGAACTGCATATTCAGACAAACTGACCTTAAATCCTAAAAATGAAACCAACCAACCAGTAACTGTGGTGCCTACATTTGCGCCCATGATAAGACCGGCCGACTGGACAATAGAAAGTAGTCCGGCATTAACAAAGCTAACGATCATCACAGTTGTGGCGGAAGAAGATTGTATAATTCCGGTAACAATAAATCCGGTAATAAAGCCAAGCCATTTATTGCTGGTAAGGTTACTAAGTGTACTTCTCAGTTGATTTCCTGCAGCCCTTTGGATACCTTCACTCATCAGTTTCAAACCGTAAATAAAAATACCTACGGAACCTACTATTTGCATTACATTAAAAAACCCAAATTCCATGTTCAGAATTACACCTGTGTCAAGATAAAAAGCAGTTTCCTGCAAAAGTAATTGTATTCAATGAAAAGTGTTTATTAAAACTATTTATACTTCAAAGTCCAACAGAAATTTTTTGATTTTTTTTTCAAATGTTATTTCTTCACCAAAATGAAATTTTACACGTGCCGGAAGTACAAAAACAGGAATGTCATGGTTTCGGAGCGTTTCCAGATGTGGTTCCAGTCTCATCGCATCTTTTTCAGTGGTCAGCACTATTTTTCTTTTACTATTATGATTCTGGTATACTTTATATATTTTTTCAATATCGTGCCGGTCAAAAATGTGATGATCTTCATATTCTATCTCATTGACGGTCTTAACATTATCATCCAGATACTGCAATAAATAATCTGTATTTGCAATAGCGCTTAATAGTATGATATCGAGTTCTTTGTCAAGGGAAATTTTTTGGGCTGTTTTATAAAAATTGTAAGGATAGCCATATTCATAATACGAAAAATAAATGGACTGAAATTTCATTGGATGAATGGATTGTATGATTTTTTCTTTTTCATCTAAACTTAACAAGACCGGACATTTTGAAACGATGATAATATCAGCTCGTTTATATCCCGATCGCCATTCCCTAAGCCTTCCTGCTGGCAAAAGATAATCTTCAGTAAAAAGCATATCATACGGCGTCAGAAGCAAACTTAAACCAGGTTTTACAGCTCTGTGCTGAAACGCATCATCCAATAATATAGCCTGTGTTTGTGGAAATTGTTGCAGGATCTGAGGGATGGCGTACGCTCTGCTTTCAGAAACAGAAACTACAATATCAGGATATTTTCTTTTGTATTGCAGAGGTTCATCTCCCGCAGTGAGTGCCGTATCATTGTTATGGATAACCCTGAATCCACTGGTCTCTCTCTTATAGCCACGGCTTAATGTTGCCACATCGATGTAGTCTTTTAGCATTTCTATGAGGTATTCTATATGCGGAGTTTTGCCGGCACCACCGATACTCAGATTGCCAACTCCAATGACAGGTATACTGAATCTTGATGCTTTTAGCAGACCGACATCATAAAAAAAATTTATAATTGAAACGATTATACCATAGAGCAAAGCTAAAGGAGATAACAAAATTCTTATGATGATTCTTCTGAACATAATTTGTGATTGAGTAAAAAGTAACTATAATTGTATCAGAAATCAGCACAAAATCATGATCTGGCCCAAAGCAACCATAGTAAATATGTTTACAGTAACAATCGGAAGTCTGTTAGGGTTATGGTTAAAGCAGTTTTTCTCAGAAGATATACAGGAGATTATATTTCAGGCTGTCGGATTGGGCACTCTGCTCATAGGTATAAGGATGGCACTTAAATTGCCGGACGGTTATTTACTTATTTTTTTTTTCAGTCTGATAATAGGTGCTGTTCTGGGTCAGATTATGCATATTGATATGATCTTAAATGATATTTCTGAAAGTCTTAAACAGATGACAGGTAACCGGGATTCCACCTTTTCAGATGGGCTTATCACTGCATTTTTGTTATTTTGTGTAGGTTCTATGACGATTGTGGGCGCTTTGGAGGAAGGACTCCAGCAAAAAAGAGAATTGCTTTATGTCAAATCTATGCTCGATGGTTTTTCATCTGTTGCGTTGGCGGCCACTTATGGTGCAGGTGTTATTTTTTCAATAATTCCGATGTTTATTTTTCAGGGAGGCATAACCATATTGGCATCAGCACTTAAAAAAGTATTCAGTCCGTTGGTGATGGATAGTCTTAGTGCCACAGGAGGAATACTTATCATAGGGATTTCGTTCAATCTGCTAAAAGTAACCCACATATTCATTGAAAATTTATTGCCCTGCCTTCTTATGATGGCATTGTCAGCGTATTTTTATGAAAATTTTCAACTCAGAAGGAAAATACAAAAGTCAATACAAGAACCTAAGTTCTGACAATTCAAAGAAAACGATCTATCTTTGCTTTTATGGAATCATATACTATTAAAATACAGCAGTTTGAAGGTCCTTTTGATCTGTTGCTTTTTTTTATAGAAAGAGATGAACTGGACATCAATGATATTCCCATAGCTAAAATTACCAACGACTTTCTTGAATATATCAAATCTCTTGAGGCACTTGATATTGATGTAGCCAGTGAATTTATTCTTGTAGCTGCCACACTTATGCGCATCAAAGCAAAAATGCTGATTCCGCGCAAAGAACTGGACGATGAAGGAAATGAAATAGATCCGCGCGTAGAATTGACCCAGAAACTTCTTGAATACAGAAAATTTAAATCTGTACTGGATGAAATGAGTGCTTTGGAAGATAACCGAAACTTTCGTCATACAAGAGGAAATGCGATCCATGAAATAAAACAAATCGCTGAAAAGGCATTGGTTGATTTAGAACTGGAGTCCCTTAATCTGTTTAAATTGTTGCAAACTTTTCAACAACTGATCAAAAAGTATGAAGATGACCTGAATAGACCTAAACCACATATTGTTCAGTATGAGTACAGCATAGAAGAGCAACAGAATTACATTCTAAATATTATTCCAAAAGGTAAAAAGGTAAGATTTGAACGGATTTTCCAATCACTCCAAAGCCGAACCCACGCTATTATAACTTTCATCGCAATGCTTGAGTTGCTCAATCTTCAGTCAGTCACGCTTATACAAGGGGAAGGTATAAATAACTTCTGGTTAAGTACGACATAATAATCACCAGCGCATTCTGATTAATGTTTGTTTTTGCGTACTTTTGCGCCAAATTTTTCAAAACGTATGATCGATAAGCTGGAGGCGATACAAGACAGATATCATTACCTTGAAGAAAAACTGTCAGATCCGGATGTACTTTCGGATATGAAACTTTTTGCCAAAATAAACAAGGAGTACAAAGATCTGACCGAAATAATTGAGGCTTTTAAGGAATACAAAATAACGGCAGAAAATATAAAAAATGCCACAGAAATGCTTAAAGACTCTGATCCGGAGATGAAGGAAATGGCCGAAACGGAGTTGGGAATACTGGAGCCAAAATTGACAGAGCTGGATGAAAAAATAAAATATCTTCTTATTCCAAAAGATCCCGAGGACAGCCGGGATGCAGTTTTCGAAATCAGATCAGGCACAGGAGGTGATGAAGCCAGTATTTTTGCGGGTGATTTATATAAGATGTACTCAAAATACTTTGAATCTCAAGGATGGAAAGTGGAAGTACTGGATGAAAACCCCGGTTCGGTAGGTGGTTACAATAAAATAGTAATGGAAGTTTACGGCGCCGATGTGTACGGAAAACTTAAGTTTGAGTCAGGTGCCCACCGCGTGCAAAGAGTGCCCAAAACTGAGTCACAGGGTAGAGTACATACCTCGGCAGCGACTGTTGTAGTCATGCCTATTTTTGAGGAAGAAGAAATAGATATCCGCAAAGATGAGTTGAGAACAGATACATTCCGTGCTCAGGGAGCCGGTGGACAGCATGTTAATAAAACGGAATCAGGCGTTAGGTTTACGCATCTTCCCACCGGTATAGTTGCTGAAAGTACAGACTCAAGATCCCAACATAAAAACAGAGAAATTGCCCTTTCAAGATTGTATGTTAAAGTGAGGGAAGCTGCCAGAGAAAAGTCATATACCGAACAGAAAGACATCAGGAAATCACTGGTAGGATCCGGAGACAGGTCTGACAAAATCCGCACATATAATTATCCGCAAAACAGACTGACAGACCACAGAATAAATCTTACACTTTACAATCTGGATAAAGTGGTAGAAGGCGATCTCGATGAAATTATCCAATCATTGCAGGTAGCAGAAAATGCTGAAAAAATGAAAGGCAGTGACGAGTAAGACATTTCTGTCAACTTTGCATAAGATAAAAAATAAAATATGAGTACATTTCTTTCGATGAAAATAAAGAAAATTTTCAAGATCTTTCTGAAAGGTATTAGTTCAATTTTTCTTTTATTACTTTTTATCATTGGATTGTTTTATTTTCCTACATCGATATATAATTTTCCGCCAGAGATGAAGTTTGTGGGAGATAAGGTGTATAATCCTTATCAGAATATTTCTGATTCTGTTTACCGAGCTAATTTTCATGCGCATACTGTGGCATGGAAAGGTGTTACAAGCGGACATAATACCGAAAAGGATGTTTATGATGGATACACAAATAAAGGATATCAAATAGCCGGAATTTCCAATTATCACAATATCAGCAATTATGCTGAAAATCTGACAGACCTTTATATTCCCGTGTACGAGCATGGCTACAATGTTTTGAAATCACATTATCTGGTCTTAAATGCGAAAGAAGTTTCTTTTTTTGATTTTCCTCTTTTCCAAACCAGTTCTCATCAGCAAAAAGTGATTGATAAAATCAAGAAAAAAAATGACCTGTTAGTCATAGCACATCCTAAATTTGGTGGAGGAAGAACTTTTGAAAATATGAAGAATCTGGTCAACTATGAATTTACAGAAGTCCTCAACCACTACAGAACATCGGATGAATATTGGGATAAGGCATTATCTGCAGGAAGACTGACCTGGATACTAGCAAATGACGATACACACGACCTTCGTGATGATTTTACATATCGTATATGGAATATAATTTATTCTGACCAGCGAAATAGAGATACCATAGTACAAAATTTAAAAAAAGGGATGAATTATGGTGTTAAAAGTTTCAACGGGACCGTGGATAATCAACTTTTAAAATGCACAGATAACGGAAACCTTTCCTACACTTTTTCTTTTAAACAACCGGTAGATACTACAGAATTTATCGGCCAGGATGGTTTGATAAAAAAAATAGCAGTCAATTCAGATACAGCCGAATACAGGTTTTTGGGCGATGATACATATATCCGGGTCGTAGCAAAAAATAAGAATAGTATTATATATATGAATCCTTTGGTTAGATATGACGGACAGAAAATTCCTTATTGTGATGACTTAAAGGCCGACGAAAATATTTTACTTACCTGGATTTTCAGATTAATTTTAGGCTTTCTCTTATTTATTTTGGTGTTGCTTTTGAAACGGGTATTTTATTGAGATGAATAATATAGTCCAAAAGATAATAAACAATACAGGATTAAGTATTTCTTTTTTAATCATTTTGTCTGTTTTTTATTTTATTGGATTAGGTTATGTTCATTTGTTCGATTGGGATGAAATAAATTTTGCCGAGTCCGCCCGAGAAATGATCGTTACCGGTAATTACAGTCTTGTTCAGATTAATTTCAGTCCTTTCTGGGAAAAACCACCCTTGTTTTTCTGGCTTCAGGTTATTTCTATGAAAATATTCGGAGTCAACGAATTTGCAGCCAGATTTCCAAATGCTGTGATTGGTATCGTTTATTTAATTACATTTTATTTGATAGGCAAGAAATGGTTTACTCCGGTGTTTGGAATATTTTGGGCATTACTGTTCTTTAGCTCATTGTTGCCGCACATTTATTTTAGATCGGGCATCATTGATCCAGTTTTTAATTATTTTATTTTTTTATCTGTTTACTTTACTATTCTGGTTTTCGAGACAAATAAAAGATGCTACCAATATGCATTTTTAGCGGGAATATGCAGTGGGCTAAGCATTTTGACCAAGGGTCCGGTCGGATTCCTTATTTTTTTACTGACATTTTCTGCATATATTGTATTTAATAGATTTAAAAAAATTCCGGAATGGAGATATTTTCTGAGTTTTATCATGGGTGCTTCAGGGATAGTATGTATATGGCTTTCATTCGAATTATTTCAAAACGGCACAGACAATCTGTATAAGTTTATACAATATCAGCTTGACTTATTCAACACACCTGTTGCAGGACATGGTCAGCCGTTTTATTACCATTTTGTGATAGTTTTTCTTGGATGTTTTCCGATTTCAATTTTTGCCCTTCCGTCATTTTTCAAGTCTGATGTTGCTGGTAGCTCCAATTTCAGAATTTGGATGGTTATTTTATTTTGGGTTGTGATGATTCTTTTTAGCATAACGACTACTAAAATAATCCACTATTCATCTATGACATATATTCCATTGTCTTTTTTGGCCGCACTGTACATTTATAAATTGCACCAGCAAAACTCAGAGGTCAGGAAGTATGTACTTAATGCTTTTATTCTGATAGGTTTGTTTTGGAGTATTATATTTATTTTAGTTCCATACCTGCTTTTGAAAAAGGAACTCATCATTCCATATATCAAAGATGATTTTGCAGTACAATCCCTTATGACGCCTATTGCATGGACAGGTTATGAGTATCTAACTGGTTTTATTTTTCTTTTTGGAATAATCGTGTCTGCTATCTTTCTGAAAAGAAGATCATATATATATTCGACCTTTACTACGTCAATAACTTTGGGTTGTGTACTGTTACTCTTTACATTTTTTGTATTGCCGGAGATAGAAGGATTTACACAGGGACCAGTCATATCATTTTACAAATCAATACGTGGTGAAGATGCCTATATTGAGTCATATGGATATAAAAGTTACGCTCAGTATTTTTATGCCGACCAAAAACCAGTTGCAGGTGAAAACAGGAAGAATTTGGAATGGCTGGTAAATGGCCCTATTGATAAGCCTGTCTATCTGGTAACAAAAAGTAACAATACTGACCTTGATGATCATGCCAATATGAGATTAATTAGAAAGGAAGGAGGTTTTAAGTTTTATAAAAGGTTGCCAGTTTTGGGAAAATGACAATTATAAATGGCGGTTTTCCATTATTTTTGTGCTGTCCTGATCATATACCAAGCTACCAGTGAAAAAAACATATTAGGTATCCATACACCTATTACGGGAGGTAGACTGAGATTTGTTGAAAAAGTAGTACTGAATTTGGATAATATTACAAATATCGATCCGATCACTACGCCTGCAGCAATATGAAAGCCCATTCCTCCCCGTACTTTGCGTGAAGCAACGGAAACACCAATTAAGGTCAATATGAAAATAGAAAAAGGGTCGGCGGTTCTTCTGTATAGTTCAATACTATATTTTTTACCTGAATCAAGACCTTTGTCTTTTTCATATGTTAGATATTCTCTTAATTCAGAACTTGTCATCAGTTCCATTTGATTGGCATATCTGGTAAAGTCTTCAGGTACAAAGTTGAAGGATGTATCAATATGTTCATTTGGTTTGGAAATTAAAGTCTCATGCAGGTCTCCGAAAGTTCTTATTTCATATCCTTCCAGTTTCCATTTGTTGGGCTGACTCAAAAACACAATTCTGTTAGCTTTTAAGGTATAAACCAACTGATTATTTTTAAATTTTTCGAGCCTGAATGTCCGTCCGGAACTATCACCACTGGAGTAACTTCTGATGTATACTTTTTGGTCAGGTGAAAGCCAAAAATGAATATTGTGATTTAGTGTTGATTTTAAACTTGCTTTTATGTATTTAACTTCAAAATCATTTTTATGCGTATTGCTTCTGGGAATTACATAATTATTTCCAACCCAAAGTAGTGAAGCGATAATAGCTGCAGTTATTAAATAAGGCCTGATAAATCTGCTATAACTTACTTTAGCACTTAAAATGCTTATAATCTCTGAATTTTTTGCCATTCTAGAAGTAAAAAAAATGACTGCAAGCAAAGCAAATAAAGGCCACAGTAAACCATTAATGTATGGTATGAAATGCAAATAGTACTGGACGGCTATTTCTTTCAATGATAAATTTGAATTAATATATTTATCCACCATTTCAAAATAGTTGATAGTTACGGCAATCATGGTTATGAGCATCATTGTAAAAAAGAATGTACTCAGATACTTTTTAATAATATACCGATCCAGTATTTTCATCTTTGGTTGTTTTACAATCTTTGGCTTACCGATTTGACCATTTCGTTCTTCCAGCTATAGAATGTACCATCTGTGATTTTATTTCTACTTTCATTTACCAACCAGATAAAAAAACTTAAATTGTGAAGAGTGGCTATCTGACCGGCAAGAAGTTCTTCCACTTTAAAAAGATGCCTTAAATATGCCTTTGTATGCACTTTGCTGGTTTCAGCATCACTTTCATTATCGATAGGGCTGAAATCATCCTTCCATTTTGCATTTTTAATGTTGATTAGTCCATTTCGGGTGTACAAGATTCCATGTCGGGCATTTCGTGACGGAAGTACACAATCAAACATATCAATACCCAGTGCTATGCTTTCCAGAATATTTTCAGGAAGGCC
>Ga0138256_10003294_pt1 | contig 17205 bp, 15 predicted proteins | sample KNB2016incub_MG_FD_105486 | JGI IMG/M metagenome (GOLD analysis project Ga0138256, IMG submission 105486) | Active sludge microbial communities from wastewater in Klosterneuburg, Austria - KNB2014incub_MG | ecosystem: Engineered > WWTP > Activated sludge > Unclassified | place: Austria... | reverse complement strand
CCAGAGACATTACCTTGAGTGAAAGTATGTTTATCAATTCTAAGTATACGCACGCTGAAGCATACAAATCAACAGCGGTGACAGGATCTAGTTTAGGGGTGGCCCTCGAAGTAGGCAGCCGGTCTACTTTAGGATATGCTTTGCATCAAAATACGCCTAATCCATTTACTTCCTCTACTATGATCGCATACGAGCTGGCCAAAGCTGACAAAGTGACTTTAAAAATCACTGACATCACCGGTAGGGTAGTTAGAGTGTATCATCAGGACGGAGTCAAAGGATTTAATCAACTCAAAGTATCTAAAATTGATCTGACTGGTTCCGGGGTGATGTACTATACGCTAGAAACAAAAGATTTTAGTGCCGCCAAAAAAATGATCCTCATCGATTAGCATTGTGAAGCCAATAAGGATCATGCTGATATACTTGCTGAGCATGGGCCAAAACAGTAGGATTGCAAAATCGCCAAGGGTCATGCGGACATTCATCCTACTGCGGATCACCTAGACTTGCATTGATGTTCATTTCACTCCTAAAAACCTACTCAGAATTTGGGTCATTTTTTTAAAAAACAATCTCAGCATCCCATTCATAAAAACTTAACTTGTTATTTTTTAAGGGTTTTTGTATATTTGCAACCATGAAGCGCCGATCTCCCAATATTGCGTTCATTACTTTGCTTGTTTTGAGTGCTGTCATTTTTTGTTATCTTAATTTTTGTCCATTTGTGGCAGATCAAACTATTGAAGCCACAGAATATTTGATTGCCATGCCCCAGGAGTTGATGAAATATCCTGAGTTTGAGGGTTTGATCAAATTGGTAAAAGCTGTTGTTTCCTTTATCAAGCCTTAGTCAGATATTTTTCTAACATGGTGTACACGATATTCATAGGTAATCCCATGATATTGCTGTAAGACCCCCTGATCTCCTTTACTTTACAGAGACCTATCCAATCCTGGATGCCGTAAGCACCTGCTTTGTCATAAGGCTTGAATACATCAATATAATATTCAATTTCAGGTTTTGACATTGGCTCAAAAACTACTTCAGTCAACACTGACCTTATATCAAGATAGTCTGCTGACAGTAAACAGACTCCAGTAATAACCTCGTGTTTTTGGCCTTGCAATGAGTCTAAAATATAGATGGCATCAGATCGGTCGATCGGTTTGGTATATATCCTTTGATCCTTAAAGACCAGGCTGTCTGCGGCCAGAATCAACCGATCTTGTGTATGGTGCAGATCAAAAATTTTTTGAGCTTTTTTTTGAGCGAGATAAGCAGGCAAGTCTGTAATGGCGAGGTCTGCCGGAAAATTTTCTTCATCGATATCCGCCACCATTACATCAAATTCAAACCCAGCCTGAGCCAAGAGCTCTTTGCGCCTGGGAGATTGCGAAGCAAGAATAATCCTTTGAGTTTTCATCCAATTCATCTGCGAAAAATACTTAAACACATTGGTAATAAGATCATACCCACAGCCATTAAAATTTTTACCAAAGTAGAATATCTACCCATGTAGGAATGACTGCACTCTCCCAACAACTTATACAGCATAATGAGTAATGGCCCGAGGAGGCTTACAGTAATCAATAAGATACCGATCCAATTAAAGTCAAAGTAGAAGATGCCTGTCAATAGACTGATGATTGTAATTATGATAAGGGTGATGACCAATCGAAAAGTCTTTTTTGTACTCCAGATGATCGGAACCGTACGAGCACCGCCCGCTTTATCACCATCTATATCCTGGATGTCTTTGATCAACTCCCTGGTCAGGGTAAGAAAAAAAGCTACTACGCTGCAATAAAAAAATTGAGCACTGACTGTATTCTTTTGAATGACATTCAAACCAGAAGATTCTCCAAGAAAAGGTATCCATAGTACAAAACCGCAGAGAATGGCAATGCAAAGATTTCCTAAAAATGCTGTTTTTTTAAGTCTTGAAGAATAAAAGTATAACAGGATTACACTCAAAGGAAGTAAAAAAACATATTTCAATAGCTCTAATTGATAGGCAATCACGTAAGTAGCCAGCATGGCCAATGTATTGAGGATCCAATAAAGTTTCCAGGCCCACTTTAATGAAATCGAATTGCCCAAGATTTGGCGATCACCCTTATTGATCCTATCTATCTTTTCATCAAAAATGTCATTGATCACAAATCCCCCGCCCATCACTAAAGCAAAACTCAGTCCAACACCAAGTATGATCCAAAAATTCATCAGTGTAGGTTGATGAATCATAGACAAAGGCCTGGCGATCAGAAAATGCCAATGCCCCCAGATAGCCAGAGCAGACATTAAAAGATTGGGATACCTGATCAAACGAAAAAAACTGGCAGCTGTAAAAGCCATAGTGTGAATTTACCACCTGTTTTGTGCTTTGAGCACCATTTCAATCAGTTCTCTTACACAACCATGTCCGCCAGGCTTAGTAGCAAAATAATTTGCTATAGCTTTTACTTCTGCAACAGCATCAGCAGGGCAGGCACGCAATATAGCCTGATTCATGGCTACCATATCAAGGATGTCGTCGCCCATATAGGCGAGTTGGTTCTGAGTGATCGAGTTTGAATTCATCCACCAGGTGAGGACAGGGGCTTTATCGTTGATGCCTAAAAAAATGTCTCTTACTCCAAGATCTCTAAGTCTTTTTTCAACACCCTGTGATCGACCGCCGGAGATCACAGCTAATAAATAGCCTTCGTCTACAGCTTTGCGGATGGCATATCCATCACGAATATTGAATGTCCTAAGAAAATGGCCCTCATCAGTTAATAATAAATTGCCATCAGTCATTACACCATCTACATCAAATACAAAAGCTTTGATATGAATAAGACTATCCAGTACTGACATAATAATGGTTAAAAATTATTATTGATTATCCCTCCATTCATACACCCATTTGGCTTGGATCTGTTCGAGGTGAGCCTCTGTACAGGCTTCTTTGGTACTCGCAAACTGGGGAATCTCCAATACCCACTCCATTAGTTCTGTGAAGCGTATACGATAGATTTTACTTTCATTAAAATCGTCACCAAATCTTTCGTATAGTTTCATGGCGATGTCTTCATGATCTTTCCAATGAATAGGGAGGTCTTCCAGGTTTTTAAATGACATGTCCTTGAATGGTTGAAAAATAAATAAATATTAATGTTCGTGACCGATGATGGCCGATTGATCTGGTATGGTGACTTCTACTACCGCATCTTCGTTTAAAAATATGCACTGGCAAGCCAGGCGTGATTCCAATTTGGGGTTTCTGGCCCGGTCGATAAAATCTTCCTCCTTATCAGAGATTTCTTCAATGAATTCGGCTCCTTTATCTACATATATATGACAGGTGCTGCATGCGCAAACCCCTCCACAATTATGATTGAGATGGATGTCGTGATCTTCTGTCAGTTCAAGGATGCTGTATCCTTTGGCTTGAGTCTCTACTTTGATAGGTTCTAGCTTAGGATTTTCAAAACGAAATAGTATGGTAGACATTGAGTGTGCAAAATTAAGTATCAAAAGCTAATAACCGTTAATTACACCATATAGTTTTGATCCTTGCCTAATATTTTTTGGATTATTAGTCAAAAACTTAGAAATTGACTGATCAATCACCATTATGGAAGAGACTTTAGCCCCTTCAACCGAACCCAACTTCAAATTCAAGGATTTAAAGATCTATAGCTCAACTGAATGGCTTGCAGATCAAAAATACAAATACAGACAAGTATTCGATCGGTATGAAACTACTTTCATTTATGTAGAACTTTCGTTTTACAATAAATATTTTGATACCCAGGCCTGGGAAGCCGCTATCAGGCTCAAATGTTTTGCACTGCACCATCCGAACCAGGAATTATGCAGCCTGGAATTTAAGCGGCAGGTCAGTAAATATGAATCTATAGTCCAGGTTCAGGAAGGTTGGGGCAATAAAAAGGATGGTGCATTTTGGAAAAAAGGTACTTATTATTGGGAGGCATGGATAGCCGAAGAACGCGTCGGCAGTAAATATTTTTACATTGAAGATGCGGGTGAGCCTATTACCTCTATTCAGAACCCATATTTTGATATCACCTCATTAAAATTTTATGAAGGCAATGAAGAAGATACCAGTGAAGATGATCGCATTTACTTAAAAAGTTTTTCAATTGCCGAAACCCGGATGATCCATCTGGAGCTGTACTTAATCAATAAAAATCGATCACATAACTGGCAATGCGAGTTGTTTTTCAGGTTTTTTAATGAAACAAGAGAGCTCAAAGCACAGGTAGTTAAACTGAAAAATGTCAAAAAAGAAGATGATGCGGTAGAATTTGCTGCTTCCTGTGGCATGCCCTCAAAAGGTACCTGGAAGCGTGGCAAGGTCTTTGTCGAAATCGTGTACCTGGATCACCTGATCGCTTCTGCTGCCATCGAATTTAAAGAAAATGCAGAGCCTGGTCTGGTCCCGGTGTTTCTGCCAAATCAACCGGTCCCGGGATTTTTGGTCGAATTGCCCCCACCAGAGCAAAGTCTCGATCAACTCCTGTCCAGGTTGGATGATTTGATTGGACTGGCAAAAATTAAAAAACAGGTCCATGATCACGCTCAATATCTTCAATTTGTTCAACTAAGGAAACAACATGGGTTTAAGGAAGAAGATGATATCAATATTCACTCCGTATTTATTGGCAATCCGGGCACAGGCAAAACGACCGTAGCCAATATGATGGGTAATCTTTATTACAAGATGGGGTTGCTGTCCAAAGGACATGTGCATGTGGTAGATAGGGTAGACCTGGTCGGAGAATATATCGGTCAGACTGCGCCTAAAGTAAGGGAGGCCATCGAAAAAGCCCGTGGTGGAGTATTGTTTATAGACGAAGCTTACGCCCTGGCACGATCCAATGATGACAGTAAGGATTTTGGCCGCGAAGTCCTCGAAATCCTCGTCAAAGAAATGTCCAACGGTGCCGGAGACCTGGCAGTAATTGTAGCAGGCTATCCCAAAGAGATGAAGTATTTTTTAGATTCAAATCCCGGACTCAAATCAAGATTCAAACTCTATTATGACTTCAAAGATTATGCACCTGAGGAGCTTGCCCAGATAGCTCTTTCAGCTTGCACCAAAAAGGAAGTAAAGTTAACTACTGAGGCGAATGTAAAAATCAATGATCTTATTCTGGAAGCATATAGGAACAGGGATCGCACGTTTGGCAATGCCCGATTTGTGTATGACCTGATCGAAAAATCAAAAATCAATTTAGGACTTAGGGTCATGCATGGAAAATTAAAGTCCTACGAAACCCTGGATGATCAAGTACTTTCAGAAATACTCCTGTCTGATGTTGAACATTTGTCTATTACAGAAAAAAACAAATCGACCATCATCCCTATCGATAAAAAATTGTTAGCAATCTCACTCCAGGAACTGGATGCACTTATTGGTATGGTCTCTATCAAAAAACAAATTCTCGAATTGGTTGATGTAGTTCAATATTATCATAAGATGGGAAAAGATGTGTTACAGCATTTTTATTTACACACCCTCCTGGTAGGTAATCCCGGTACCGGAAAAACCACCATCGCAAGGATTTTGTGCAAAATATATAAAGCACTCGGCATTCTCGAAAGAGGTCATATGGTAGAAACAGATCGCCAGGGATTGGTAGCTGGCTATGTAGGGCAATCAGCCCTCAAAACTACTGAAAAGTTAGATGAAGCTATGGGAGGTGTATTGTTTATCGATGAGGCTTATTCTTTGCTTTCTATGCGTTCTGCTGGTGCAGACTTTGGCCACGAGGTCATCCAAACCTTGCTCAAAAGGATGGAGGATCAACGGGGCAATTTCTTTGTCTTTGCAGCAGGATATCCAGACAATATGGATGATTTTATTAAGGCCAACCCAGGGCTTAGTTCCAGGTTTGACAAAACACTCAGGTTTGATGATTATGATCCAAAGGATTTGATGAAGATTGCCTTGAAAATGGTCGCTGACCACAATATGAAGCTCGCTCCCAAAGCAGCCAAACATTTGGCGGCTTATTTTGATTTTATTTATCAGTACAGGGACCGTTTTTTTGGCAATGCCCGAATGGTGAGAACTACCATCTCCGAAGCCATTCAGCATCAGACCCTTCGTGTGGCTAAATTAAAAAAGGTAAAGGTTATTGACATGAGTTTGATTCAGCTTGATGATGTCATTGGCTTTTCCCTGGATACGGCCTCGCTGCAATCCGGAAGAAAGTCGATCGGTTATGTCAAAAATTAACGAAACAATCCGGGAGTCAAAGGTTTAAATTTTTTAGCGATCACTCCGTGATGAAATTCGGTTTTATTGTCCGTACGGATCAATAATCCCATCCTGTACAAATCAAGACTGATATTCCATCTTCCGGAACGAGACAATATCAACCATGTCTCTTTCATTGAATCACTCCATCTGATATCGTCGAGGATGATCGTATGTCGGCTGGGATCCAGATAGGGCTGAACTCGGTGGATATATTCCTCTACGGCATGGCCATCATGATGTCCATCGATATAGATCATATCCAACGGACACATTGGTCTTAATATAGCCTCACTGAGCAACGACCCGAAAGTGCCCTGCAAAGATCGGATATTGGACAAACCTAATTGGTCAAAACTGTTTTTAGATAGTTGATAGACAAATGGATCTCCTTCCATCGTAGTGAGGTTTCCGTCGATCAAGCCTGAGGCGAGATAAGCGCCTGAAATGCCGGCCGCCGTGCCCAATTCAAGTATATGGTGCGGTTGAAGATAGGATACCAGGCGAAAAAGTAAACGGCCGTAATAGGGATGTTGGCTACTGCTTTTGACCCAAGGGCCTACCTTCACCCGATCTTCATTTAGATTTTGTAATTGAGAGCCACTGCCAAAATCTGTCCTTTTAAAAAAATCTGTTCTTTGAATCAGCCTATTTCTGAGTAGTTCTATACTTTCAAAAACAAGCTCTTTTCGATCCGAATCCAGTATGGTTTTTACCAAAGAAAAGACATAAGGAGAGTCTATATGATGGATCGTTTTAGAATTTAAGTAATATTTAATGGCCTCTTTGGCAATATTGATTGATTTACCTGGCTGCATTTGAATTTTATTAATACTAAAGGGTTGATTTATTTGGTTAAAGTGTATCCACTCAAAAAATAGATCTAAGCATAAAATTAAACTAACTACTTTATGTACAAAAAACTCTTTCTTTTTCTATTGGCAGGATGCTCCATGGTGAGCGTTGCCGGCCAAACTTATTTTACCACCGGAGGCATCAGATTAGGCACTGATTTTGGCCTCACTTTCAAACAAAGGATTCAAAAAAAGACTACGATCGAGGCTATTTTATTTACAGATGATTATGCCAGCAATAATATGGGGCTTGTATTATTGGCTGATAAACACCGAAGCATCGTCACCCGAAATTTTAATATGTTTTATGGTGCAGGTTTGGCCTGGAAATGGGAGTTGATCGAATTGGAAGCACCAATGGTGCAGAGTAGATTTGGGATCCCCATTCAGGCAGGTATCGAATTTACGGTGGGGCGTATAAATTTAAGTTGGGATTATACACCTATTTTATATATTAGCAGAAAATCTAATGCGTCAAGTACGCCCGGATTTACCAGTTTGAGAGGGCTATCAGCACGATATGTGTTTTTAAACAAAAAAGAAGGTAAGCGGGTGACAAAAAAATTAAAGACGCCTTTTGGTAAACGAAAAAAATAATTTATGTCAAAATGGGTAGGTATTGTAAGTGTATTTTTTCACCTCAGCGTTTTCGGTCAGATTTCTTTTCAATCCTCTCCAAATTTACTTCCTCTCACTCCCCACTTTAGCGGATCTGTTATTGGTATAGCAGATATGAATGCTGATGGACTGGATGACATCGTCAGGCTGGGTCAGTCAAGATTGTTGTCCATATTGTACCAAAATGCGCCTGGAAAACCATTTACAGAGCGGTCATTTGGTCCCATAGCCACCTACGAATTTTGGAACATAACCATCGCTGACATCAACCAGGATGGATATAATGATATGGTTTTTGCCGCCAATGAAAACCCCGGATATACGTATTACTCGCGACTGATCAAAGATAGCATAACCTATCAGATCCAGGTGCTTGCCGGATCCAACCAGGCGTATGCCCAGGCAGGTAACCTGGTCGATATCAACAACGATGACTGGCTGGATTATTTTTTGTGTAACGACCTCGGTGAAAATATGATTTGGCTTAATGATCGTCACGGCAGTATCAATAACAATCCTGTCTCCCTGATTGATTTTTCTACCATTCCTACCTCTGATAAATCTGGCAATTATGGCAGTGTATGGTCTGATCTGGATAATGATGGCGATCTGGATCTCTACATAGCTAAATGCAAGGGTGGAGCTACAGAACCAACGGATCCAAGGCGAATCAATACGCTCTATCAGCAAATGGCAAATGACACCTTCGTAGAGTCAGCTGCTGCAGCCGGCCTGGCTATCTCTGATCAATCCTGGGTAGCTGTGACTGGTGACAGTGACAATGATGGAGATCAGGATATTTTTGTCATAAATCATTTAGCCCCATGTCGGCTTCTGCTCAATGTGGGGGTACCCGGTCAAATGAAGTTTGTTGACTGGACAGATTCCAGTGGTATTACCTATAATGGTATCGGTGTGCAAGCTGCCTGGGTTGATCTGGACCAGGATGGTTTATTGGATCTGATCATCTCCGGCAGTACTCATCAAATCTATAGGAATAAGGGACGCAACAAATTTGAATTGGTCAATAGTAATGTATTGGGAATCAATCCCATAGAATCTTTTTCATTTGGAGATCTCAATGGAGATGGCAAGATTGATATCTATGCATCCTATTCTGAAGTATTCAATCAGGCTAGCAGTAGACCTGATCAAATATGGTTAAATAATTCAATCAGTACAAATCATTTTGTAAAAGTCAGACTTGAGGGTAAAGGCTCAAACAGGTCGGCTGTAGGTGCCAAAATCAAGGTAATAGCTGGAGGGCACACCCAGACAAAGGAGATCCAATCAGGCACTAGCTATGGTATAAGTACTACGCTGACTCAGACTCTGGGAATAGGTGATGCTACCAAAATAGATTCTATCATCATCCAATGGCCTGATAAGTCCACGGAAGTCATAGTCTCTCCGTTTGTGGACAAGACCTTATTCGTCAAACAAAATGATTGTTTTGCCACTGATCCGGTTTTGCTCAAAGTGCCATCCAAATCAATCCTATGTGGTGATAAAGATAGTGTCACACTCACTATACCTTTGACGGGGGAATATTCCTGGAATACAGGATCTACCGCCAGAGCTATCGTCGCAAAATCAGAAGGTCAATGGCAAGCTAAAATAGTGAATGCAGCAGGATGTACCTTGTACTCCAATAAAGTAGCCATAGATAAGGATTCAAAACCAATCTCCAAAGTCTTCGTGGCAGATTCGGTTATATGCGCCAAGAGTACTACCTCGATAAGTATCACGACCAGCGATAAAATTTTATGGAATACAGGTGCGACTACTCCGGAGATCATAGTCAGTGAAGCAGGGAGTTATTATGCTACTGTAACACAAACCTGCGGAACGACCCAGTCAGATACAGCTTATATCCGGGTATTGACTCCTGCCGCGCTTATCGTAAAGAATGATACAGTAGGCTTATCGGCCAAAGCAAATCTTTCTGTCATAGGAACTGCCATCTCCTGGTATGCCACTCCGGAGGATACTAAACCTTTTCATACCGGCAATACTTACCTGACACCTCCTTTAGATAAAACGCTTACCTATTTTGTTCAATCTACATCCACTCAGGCAGGCAAAGTGTATCAAGGTGGGATCAAAGATTTTTCAGGAGATACCAAATATCATGCTGCTAATTTTAGTGGCAAGCTCTTCTTTGATGTCAATCGTCCGGCTTTTCTGCAATCGGTTAAGGTTTATGCTGATACTGCCGGGACACGGGAGATTATACTGATCAATGGGGCAGGGGAGACGATCTCAAGCAAACTGATCAGAATAGAAAAAGGCGAATCAAGGGTCGTTCTCAATTTTGCCTTGGCTATTGGTACAGGGTATGCCTTGGCCACCAAAGAAGAGACTTCTGTAAAAATCTTTGGAACAAAATCACCGCTTTTATATCGAACTGACGGACCAATCGCTTATCCGTTGACCGCAGGTCCTATCACCCTCACTGGCACTAACGCAGGCCAGGCTAATTATTATTATTTCTATGCCTGGCAGGTAGCAGATGCTGACCTGGTGTGTGCAGGAGATAGGGTGCCTATCATGGCAGTTTTAAAAAGTACCGTCAGCACTCAAAATGAACTCAATTCTAAAATCAAAATCTATCCTAACCCCATAACAAATGATATTCATATCGAATTGAGCCCGGAGCTTCAAAACGAACGGATACAGATAGCAGTTTTTAATAATGTCGGTCAATGTGTATTGCTTAAAGAAGAAAAATATACTGCTAAAGAATTGAATATCAGTAATATACAATTACGTAACGGGGTGTATTTTTTGAAGATTACCGCCGGCACTAAACAAGGTCTCAGCAAAATAATAGTCCTGAATTAAGCATAAAAAAAGCTTTAATCCGGAGATCAAAGCTTTAAATGGGTGAAAGACGGGATTCGAACCCGCGACCCTCAGAATCACAATCTGATGCTCTAACCAGCTGAGCTACATCCACCATATGGCCCTCTTTTGGGGTAAAGAAATGCAAATATAGAAGTTTCTGATCTCAAAACAATAAGCTTTCTCGCATTTTGTTTCAAAGTATGGATAACTCAGTATGTCCTGGTTTTTTTTGCCTTCCAGTTTTTCGAACATCCAGGACTGACTGCATAGGCTACATGGAGTCATGCAAAATGGGATCCGGGAGAATCAACTTTGTCCAACACACTATATGCTTCTCAAAAACAGCTCATGTTAACAACTAAGTGATGTGTACCCCAAGATCATTTGCGAGCTGATATCCAGGACAATTGGGTGATTATGATATTGTTGCCTGGTTACAAATTACTTTATCGGCTTTGACAAGCTTAAAAAATGCTGCAATCATAACTTTTTCAAGGTGCCATTTGTTTTAACTAAGATGAGTGAACAAAACGATTTGGTAAAGTTGAAAGTAGAGGGAATGACCTGTACCGGATGTGCGGCGACGATAGAAAAATATCTAAAAAAAAATAACCTCAAAGAAGTTAGGGTTGATTTTGTTGAAGGTTTGGTTCAATATATTCCTGAATTAAATACTTCGGTAGAAACGATTTCGGAGGGTATCAATAAGCTCGGATACAGGGTAATCTCCCATACAGGTGATAAGAAGAAGCTTTCATTGAGCTTGGTCAATCAATTGATTATTAGCGGGATATTTACTCTGCCTCTCATTCTACATCATGTGTTTCCCGGGGCATTGAAGTTTTTGCACCCACCATACATCCAGTTTCTTTTATCATTGCCTGCTGTAGTGATTGGCTTAAACCGATTTTTGCCTGGTGCATGGAAATCTGTATGGTCAGGATCTCCCAATATGGATGTAACGATATGTCTTGGAGCTATAGCAGCATTCATTTATAGCATTATCGGCTGGGTGAGTGTAAGACCGGAGATGATATTTTTTGAAACAGCCGCCAGCATACTTACACTAGTCTTGTTGGGCAATTATATTGAGCACAAAGGGGTAAAAAAAACCAGTAGTTCGATTGATGATTTGCAAAAAATAGCCGTAGAGTATGGTAAAATGCAAATGCCGTCCGGTGCTGTAGTCAAAATTCCTTTAATGGAGATCGGTAAGGGAGATTTATTGATTGTAGCTGAAGGTGATGCCATACCCCTCGATGGAGTGATTGTAGCCGGCTCCGGCTTGGTGGATGAGTCCTGGATCAGTGGAGAAAGTGTCCCAATCAATAAATCCATCAAAGACAAGGTCATCGGAGCCAGCCAGCTAATCTCTGGCAATTTTACTATGAAGGTAGAATCGGTATCCAACGAAACAGTCCTAAGTAAGATCATCGATATGGTCAAAAAAGCTTCTTTTCAAAAAGCGCCTATCCAGCGTTTGGCAGATAAGATCAGTGCCATATTTGTTCCTACCGTATTGATCATCAGTGTGCTGACATTTTTGGCAAATTATTTTTTTATTTCGATCGACCTAAGCAATTCCCTATTGCGAGCCATAGCCGTGCTGGTGATCTCTTGTCCCTGTGCCATGGGTTTGGCAACACCTACTGCGATCATGGCGGGCTTAGGGAAGGCAATGCGAGAAGGCATATTGATCAAAGGGGCCGGCACACTGGAGACGCTGGGCAAGACAAAAAATATCATCTTAGACAAGACGGGTACACTCACGCATCCTGAGATAGAGATATCGTACCTGGCTGCGGAGGATGAGATTGAGATCGCCGGGATGGTCTATGCGATGGAAAGTAAATCATCGCATCCAATAGCTCAGGCACTCATTAAAAAACTAAGTGGTTTTAAAAATCCTTTATTGTTAACGAGTCATGTCAGCGAAGCAAAAGGCAAAGGATTGACAGCGGTAGATCCCAACGGAAATCGTTGGAGCATAGGATGGTCCGAAGATACTCCAGGCATCCAGGTATCGAAAAATGATGAATTGGTAGCAATAATGAAACTCACAGATTCGATCAAACCAGATGCACAAAGCTTCGTGACTCAAATGAACCATTATGGCATCACTCCATTTCTTCTTTCAGGAGATGCTCAGGATAAGGTGAAGTCTGTGGCCGATCGATTAGGTATCCAACACTGGCAGGGTCGATTGATGCCGGATCAGAAAGTTGCAGAGATAAAACCCATACAATCTTCCGGTCCGACTGTAATGGTTGGAGATGGCATCAATGATGGTCCGGCTCTCAGCACAGCAGATGTGGGAGTGTCCTTCTCTCAAGCCAGCCAGGTGGCCATACAATCCAGCCAGGTGATTCTATTGAATGACAAATTAAGCACCCTCTCAAAGTCCATCTCCGTAGGTCGCCAAACATTGAGCACTATCAAACAAAATCTATTTTGGGCATTCTCCTACAATATTGTCGCCATTCCCCTGGCTGCAGCCGGATATCTCAATCCGATGTGGGGAGCCTTATTTATGGCTTTTTCAGATCTCGTTGTGATAGGAAATTCACTTAGATTGATGTGGAGTAGAATCAAATAAAATAACTGTCTTATCTTTTCGGCTTTATGATGATCTGGGTAATATTTGGAGCGATTTTGATTGGCATGCTGGCCATAGATCTGGGTATAATGAATAAAGGGACCCAGACGCTTACGACTAAAGAAGCTTTGCGAAACTCCATCGTATGGGTGTCGATAGGACTTCTTTTTGGGGTATTTGTTTATTTTGCTTATGAACGAAACTGGTTCGGGATAGGCTTACACATAGGACATCCACATAGTGGCGCCACTGCTTTGACTCAGTATATATCAGGATACCTGGTAGAATTGTCTCTGAGTGTTGATAATCTCTTCGTATTTGCTTTGATCTTTAATTATTTTAAGGTGCCGGCACAGTCCCAGCATCGGGTATTGTTCTGGGGTATCATCATCGCATTATTATTGAGAGGACTGATGATCTTTGGTGGGGTAGCCCTCGTCAATAGGTTTCATTGGATAGAGTATGGTTTTGCAATGATCATCATCTACTCTGCTTATCGCATGTGGAAAAGTGGTGATGATGGCTTGGATATAGAGCAGATGCCTATGGTCATTTGGTTGAGAAAGTGGATACGTATGGTTCCATTTTTCAAAGAAGATCATTTTTTTACTAAAGAAGGTGGCAAGTGGCACGCTACTCCTTTATTTTTGACTTTTCTGGTAGTCAATGTGGTGGATGTCGTCTTTGCTTTTGATTCTATCCCGGCGATTTTCGCTATCACACATGATGAATTTTTGATATTTACAAGCAATATATTTGCTATCCTGGGCCTGAGGAGTCTTTATTTTTTATTGATAGGTATGATGGAAAAATTTACCCACCTCAAGACTGCTTTGATCGTGATATTGTTGTTTATCGGTATCAAAATGCTGATCAATAAGTTTTTGCCTATACCGAGTGGATTGGCACTGATCATCATACTGACCATACTTGTAGCTGGGGTCATCAGCTCCTTGTCACATAAGGAAAGCTGACAGGGTGATCGCTTGATTTGATGGATTTAACTATCTGATGGAAGAGAACGGAAGGGGTTTCATAAACACAGACTCTACTTTTTCAACAATCTTGCCATTGGATTCAGATTTATCCCTGGCAGCCACCCATTTAGGATCTACCCTGAAATCATCGAAAGATTTTTTAGCCGCAGCTTCACTTTTGTGGGCGAGGATGTACACTAGTTTGGGCGTATTGGCAGCATCCTTTTCGATGGTCTTCCAATAAGCTACATTGGTCATGCCGTGTTGTTTAAAAAGTTTAACCGTATGATCTCTAAACCTTGTTTCGAGCGCGGTGATACGACCTGGGTAGCAAGTGTAGGTACGCAATTCAAAGATCCTTTCCGGATTTTTGATAGATTTTTTAATAGCCGGACTAAAGTCAGTAGCGTTGAGATAGATCGATTCTACTTTGTTGACGATTTTGCCATTCATCTCGGATTCGGTACGCACTTTTTGCCATTCTTCATCAGAGCCAAATGCTTTCCAGGAAGCTTCTCTGCTGGCCAGGTCGGGATAAGCCAGGATATAATACAAGCTGTTGTTATCTGTAGCAGTAGGCAGCCAATATCCAATATTCTGCATGCCATGCCGCTCAAATATTTTGGTGGTATGATTTTGAAAACGAGCTATGAGGTCATTGAGCTTGCCTTCGTTACAATGATAAATACGTAATTCAAAAACTCTTGTATCTGCCTTTTTGAAGCTCATAAAAGGAAAATGAAACAACAAGGAATAAATCAATATGGTAATAAAATTCATAATCAGTTATCTTAAATACCTAAATGTAAGTCATTCTTTTCTTTTCTTCTAATTCAGGTCATTTGGATATACAGGTAATACCGGTCAGAACCTTAATATCCTGATTTATAATAAAAAATATATATATTATAGAGTTGATATAATAATCGATTAGGTTTGATACTGAACTTCCAAAACCGCACCATACGTGTCAAAAAGATAAAAGCGCTTCGGACAACAGACTAGTCGAAAACAGTGATTAATTTATGAATGGTGCCATTATGGGTATTTAGTTTTTGCCAGCTCCACTTAATTATTATTTTTACTTAAATTCTACTTTATATGAAAGATATACATTGGTTATTAGATAAATACGGCGAAAGTCATCTTAACGCGACCAACAAAATAATCCATTGGATCTGCGTGCCCTCGATCATTTTTAGCCTGATCGGTTTGCTTAAAAGCATTCCATTTTTTGTGGAAAGGGATTTTTTTCTGAATTGGGGTGGCCTGGCATTGGTGCTAGCCCTTATTTATTATTTGAGATTATCTATACCCATGTTCCTGGCGTTTTGCCTGGTAGCTATCCTCACTCTATGGGGTAATCAAAAAATTTTTCTGGCCATGGATGGGTCGTATGCCGGCTTGGCTCTTTTCTCATTGATCTTGTTTGTTGCGGCTTGGATAGGCCAGTTTATCGGCCATAAAATTGAAGGTAAAAAACCCTCATTTCTTGAAGATCTCCAGTTTTTATTGATTGGCCCTGCCTGGTTGGTTCATTTTATATACATTAAGCTAGGCATCAAGTATTAGTGCTTTGAGCATAAAGCTCAGAAGGATGACAACCTGTATAATCTTCTACAAATGAATGACTTCGCCGTATGCAGCTGCAGCAGCTTCCATCAGCGCTTCGCTCATAGTCGGGTGGGGATGGATCGTCTTGACGATGTCCATGCCCGTTGTTTCTAGTTTTCTGGCGACCACTACCTCGGCAATCATCTCTGTGACATTCGCTCCAATCATGTGGGCCCCCAGGAACTCACCATATTTGGCATCAAATATTACTTTCACAAAACCAGCTGGTGTGCCGGAAGCCTTAGCTTTGCCGGAGGCAGAAAAGGGAAACTTGCCAACTTTGATTTCGTAGCCGGCTTCTTTGGCTCCTTTTTCAGTGTAACCGACCGAGGCAATCTCCGGTTGGCAATAGGTACAGCCGGGGATATTATTGTAGTCAATGGGTGTGCCACGGTGGCCGGCTATGCCTTCGACACAATGGATACCTTCAGCACTGGCTACATGGGCTAGCGCCTGACCTGGAGTAATGTCACCAATGGCGTAAATGCCAGGAATATTGGTTTTTCCATTGACATCTACTTTAACCAAGCCTTTTTCTACCTGGATGCCCAATTCTTCCAGTCCAAGATTTTCAAGATTGGGGGTAATGCCTGCTGCGGACAGCACGATATCGCAAGCAATGGTTTCCTCTTTGCCGGATTTTCGGTCTTTGGTATGGACTATACAACCTACACCGGTGGTTTCTACTTTGGTGACCTCGGTATTGGCATAGACTTTAATCCCGGATTTATTAAAAGCTCTTGCTAATTCTTTGGAGATATCTTCGTCTTCACGCGGCACCAGCCCTTGCTCCATAAATTCTACCACAGTGACTTCTGTGCCAATAGTGTTATAGAAATAAGCAAATTCTACTCCGATAGCGCCTGCACCTACGACCACCATTGATTTTGGTTGAAAAGGCAATGACATGGCTTTGCGGTATTCAATGATTTTTACCCCATCGATCGGAAGATTGGGCAATTGTTTAGCCCGACCGCCGGTAGCCAGAATGATATGATCAGCCTGATGTTCTTCTATTTTACCTTCGGCATCGGTGACTTCTACTGATTTGTTTTTGAGTAGCTTGCCATGACCGGTCAGGATGGTGATTTTATTTTTTTTCATCAAAAACTGTACACCTTTGCTCATACCATCAGCAACATTCCTGCTTCGTTGGATAATCGCGTTAAAATCTGCTCTTCCTCCGGTATCCACTTTAATTCCATAATCTTCAGCGTGTTGTAGGTAGTCAAATACCTGGGCACTTTTAAGCAATGCTTTGGTGGGGATACATCCCCAGTTGAGGCAGATTCCTCCCAGGTTTTCTTTTTCTACTATGGCCACCTGCATGCCCAATTGAGCTGCCCGAATGGCTGCTACATAGCCCCCTGGTCCACTGCCAATCACGATAATATCAAATTTCATTATGCGAATTTTATTTTTTG
>Ga0138256_10003292_pt1 | contig 17212 bp, 12 predicted proteins | sample KNB2016incub_MG_FD_105486 | JGI IMG/M metagenome (GOLD analysis project Ga0138256, IMG submission 105486) | Active sludge microbial communities from wastewater in Klosterneuburg, Austria - KNB2014incub_MG | ecosystem: Engineered > WWTP > Activated sludge > Unclassified | place: Austria... | reverse complement strand
TGGAACGAGGAGGTGGCCAAACTCGCCCGCGAGCACAACGATGCCAACGTGCTGGCCCTGCCCGCACGGTTCGTGGATGAGGCATCGGCCCTGCGTATCGTGGACGCGTTCCTTGCGGCGCATTTCGAGGGCGGCCGGCACCAACGCCGTGTGGAGAAGATCGAACCACTGCCGGTACAACGGCCCTGAACAGCCCCATGAGGTATATGCTCCGTTCCTGCGCAGGGCTCCTGCTCTGCGCATCGCTGCCCCTTGTGGCCCAGGTGGACAGCGTGCGTTCGCGATACGGTGCCACCATCACGCAAACTGATCTGCGCAGGCATCTGGAAGTGTTGGCCAGCGACGCCTATGAAGGCCGCGAGACCGGCGCCCACGGCCAGAAAATGGCAGCGAAGTACATCCGCGAGCATTTTATGGAGTATGGTATTCCACCGGTGCCTGGCGCCAAGGAAAGGGGCCTGATCAATGGATACGAACAGCCGTTCCCACTGGAGTTGTCTCGTCCCGGCGGACTGTCGCTCATCGTGGGCGGCGAGCCCATCGGCTTCATGCAGGAGTTCTTCTACCTGAGTGAGCGGCTGCGTGAGGATTACGACACGGACAAGGTGGTATGGGCCGGTATCGGAGACTCGGCGCCCGGTCCTGATGCGCGCGGCGGCACCGTGCTGGTGATCGACGACGACGCGGACATGACCCGCACCGACCGGCCCTCGCGCGACTTCTTCCAACGGCTCACCCGCAAGGCGGCCTTGGCTGAAGAGGCCGGAGCCCGCGTGCTGCTCATCGCCAGTCCCAAGGCGCGGGAAATGATGGAGCTGTACGCGCACTACATTACACAACCGCGCATGAAGCTGGCCGATGGCAAGGAGGAAAAGGGCCATGGGCGGCCCGGCATCCAGACCGTGATAATAAACAAGCCCACCGCCGAGCGTATCCTGAAGACCGGCAAACTCAGTTGGAAGAAAGCGTTGCGGACAGCGCGCAAGGCGCCCAGAACCCTGCCCTGCGCGTTCTCTGCGCGGTTCGTGCCGAACGAGCAGCGGTTACAGGGCGAGAACATCCTGGGCTATGTGGAAGGCAGCGACAAGAAGGACGAGCTGGTGGTGGTGACGGCGCACTACGACCACATCGGCAAGGACCACGAGGATGTGTACAACGGTGCCGACGACGATGGCTCGGGCACCGTGGCCGTGATGGAGATGGCCGAGGCATTCGCCAAGGCCAAAAGGGAGGGACACGGACCTCGGCGCAGCCTGCTTCTCATGCCGGTGAGTGGTGAGGAAAAAGGATTGCTGGGCAGCGAATGGTACAGCGAGCACCCGGTCTTTCCGCTCGAAAGCACCGTGGCGGACCTGAACATCGACATGATCGGCCGCACCGACAGCGCGCACGAGAAAAGTGCGCCCTACGTGTACATCATCGGCAGCGACCGTCTCAGCAGCGATTTGCACCGCATCAACGAGGCCGCCAACGCCACGTACACGGGCCTGGTGCTGGACAATACCTTCAACGACGCGAACGACCCCAACCGATTTTACTACCGGAGCGATCACTACAACTTCGCGAAGAACGGCGTGCCGGTGATCTTCTACTTCAGCGGTGTCCACGAGGACTACCACCAGCCCGGCGACGAGGTGCAGAAGATCCGTTTCGACCTGCTGGAGCAGCGAGCCCGGCTCGTGTTCTACACCGCGTGGGAGCTGGCCAACCGCGAGCAACGCATCGTGGTGGACAAGCCACTTCCGAAGGAACAATAGGCAGCGGGCAGTGGTCCCTCGGGAACGGTCTGCTGCCTACCGCAGGCTGCCCACAGCCTGCTCAGGCGCAGGCTCCGCCAATAGCGTCTCCAGGAACGCCGTCAGTTCGCGCTTGAAGGCCTCGTGGTGTTTGCCGGTCCCCGGCCCATAAAAGCCGGTGTGGATCCGGCGCACGTTCCCGGCGCGGTCGATGAAGATGCTCGTGGGATAGCTCATCAGACGGTCCAGGAAGGGCAACTGCTCGGCCACCGACTCCCGGCCAGCGCGACCACCGTACAGCACATCGTAAGGAACACCCATCCGAACCCGGTAGCGTTCGAGTGCCGCGCGTGCTTTTTCTGGTTCCGGGTGCTTCTCAAAACCGATGGCGATCACATCGAGACCCTGTGGATGGAGACGGCGATAGAGATCGTTGAAGAGGATGGTCTCATCCATGCAGTTCGAGCACCAGCTGCCCATGAGCTGCAGGATCCGTACGTGCCCCCGGAAACGCGCATCCACGGGCGAAACAAGGTGGCCGCCGAGGTCAGGAAGAACAAGGCCCGACACGTTGTGGCCGGGCTTCAGGAAGGTGAGCGAATCGGGGTCGCGCAGGCGGAAACCGGCCTGGCGCAGCGCCGTCCAGGGTTCTGTTGAATGGATGCCGCTGCGATACAGCCCGAAGAGCGAATCGCCGCGCAGGGCGGCGGTGAAGAGGTAGGCATGCGAGCCGTCGAAGGCCGAGAGGAACAGCGAGTCCCCGGTGGTGGTGCCTTCCAGGAAGCGGTAGTCGCCGGTCTCCGTTGCGAAGGTGCCGGTAACGATGCCCCCGTCATTCTCGAAAATCCCCAACGCTGAATATTCGTACGGGGTGCCGGGCATGAAACGGCAGGCCCACTCGCCGGCCGGATCGGTACCCGTGGAACTGGCCCGGGCGAAACGCGGCGCAGCACCGGCCCGGGCTATGAAGGGAACGCGGTAGTCCGGGCCACGCAGGGGATTGTACCAGTAGCCGGTGATCACGCTGTCCGACAGGGGCTTTCCCGCGAGGAAGGGATCGAAGAGCGGTGGCCGGGCAAAGAAGCTGTCGGGCGTGGCGATCACGTCGTCGGCCACGAGAAGCTCCTCGCCGTTGTGGATGCGCATGGTCCAAGCGCCACTGTCCGCCCGCAGGTCGAACAGGAAGGGCAGGATCACGGCCCGTTCATCGGAGTCCGTGCGCAGGTCCAGTTCCATGCGCCACGGTCCTTCGCGGGGCGTGCGTGCGGCATGCGGGGCGGTACGCGCCCCACACGCGGCCAGCAACAGGGCCGGGAGCAGAAGGAGAAGCTGGGGGGCGCGCATGGATGATGGGTGGCCCTCCGTTGTCCGGTGCGGGCGCCGGGCCCCGGCTCAAACGTCGAATTTGATCCCTTGGGCCAGTGGCAGCGATGAGCCGTAGTTGATGGTGTTCGTCTGGCGGCGCATGTAGTTCTTCCAGGCATCGCTGCCGCTCTCCCGGCCGCCGCCGGTCTCCTTCTCGCCGCCGAATGCCCCGCCGATCTCGGCGCCGCTGGTGCCGATGTTCACGTTCGCGATGCCGCAGTCGCTGCCGGCGGCGCCCAGGAAGCGCTCGCTCTCGCGCATGTCGGTGGTCATGATGCTGGAGGAGAGGCCCTGCTTCACGCCGTTCTGGATGGCGATGGCGGTCTCCACGCCACCGGAATACTCCAGGAGGTAGAGGATCGGAGCGAAGGTTTCCTCCTGCACGATGGCCATATCCGGACGGGCCTCCACCACGGCGGGTTTCACGTAGCAGCCGCTTTCGAAGCCGGGCCCGGTGAGCACCCCGCCTTCCACGAGGGGGCCTCCCCCCTGCTCGTTCGCGGCGCTCAGCGCTTTCTGGTAGGCGGCCACGGCGTCCGTATCGATCAGTGGCCCCACGTGGTTCTTCTCGTCCAGCGGATCGCCGATGCGTAACTGGCCGTACGCCTTGGTCAGCTTCTGTTTCATGGCGTCGTACACGGCCTCGTGGATGATGAGACGCCGCGTGGTGGTGCAGCGTTGGCCGGCGGTGCCCACCGCGCCGAACAGCGCCGCGCGCAGGGCGATGTCGAGGTCGGCCTTGTCCGTGATGATGATCGCGTTGTTGCCGCCCAGTTCGAGCAGGGCACGGCCGAGGCGTGCGCCCAGTGCGGCGCCCACGGCCTTGCCCATGCGGGTGCTGCCCGTGGCGCTCACCAGGGGAACGCAGGTATCATTAGCCAGCCATTCGCCCGTTTCGCGGCCGCCGCACACCAGGGTGCTCACGCCCTCGGGCACGCCGTTGCGCTTGAACACCTCGGCCACGATCTGCTGGCAAACCACGCCGCAAAGTGGCGCCTTCTCGCTCGGCTTCCATACGCACACGTCGCCGCAGACCCAAGCCAACGCGGCGTTCCAGCTCCATACGGCCACCGGGAAGTTGAACGCGCTGATGATGCCCACCACACCGAGCGGATGCCACTGCTCGTACATGCGGTGATCGGGCCGCTCGCTGTGCATGGTGAGGCCGTGCAGCTGCCGCGAAAGGCCGACGGCGAAGTCACAGATGTCGATCATCTCCTGCACCTCGCCCAGTCCCTCCTGGTAGCTTTTGCCCATCTCGTAGCTCACAAGTTTGCCCAGCGCGGCCTTGTGTTCGCGCAGCGCCTCGGCGAACTGGCGCACCACTTCGCCGCGCTTGGGGGCAGGCCAGGCGCGCCACGTTTCGAAGCCCTTCTGTGCCGTGGCGATGGCCTTTTCGTATTCGGCTTTCGTGGCGCTGCGGACCGTGCCGATGACCGCGCCGTCCACCGGCGAGGCCGAAACGAGTTTTGGACCTTCTCCCGACAACCAGGTATCGCCGGTGGATACGCCGGAACACTCCTGGGGGATGTTCCAATGCTTGAGTTGTTCGGCGAGGCGGGAAGGAGCGGCGATCGTCTGCATGGGTGCTGAAAAGGGCCGCAAAGGTATCCGCGCATGATGGGCCGAGGAATGGGACCGACGGCGAGCCGGGTGGGAACGGGCGAGAGTATGTTCCCGCGTCTAGGCCGCGTACCGCCCTCCGCTGATTTAAATGGCTGATAAACAGCGATTTAGGTTCGCACAAGGCTGACCGCAACAAATGCCGCCAGAACGACGATCGGTCGTCGTTGATAGGTGCGATACCGAAAGGACCCGTGAAAGCGCGCTACGGGCATTATAAGGCCCTTCCTGGGCTCAACCCTTTTTCGCGATGTAAAGTGTGCTGCTGGTAGGCCGCGATGTGGTGGCCGCGACCAGGTTCGAGGCCATACCGGCCAGGCCCCCTTTCAGCAGCGCGGTCGTTGGTGCGGCGCCCCGGTATCTCTCGCTGAGCATGGCAACGTAGGGCGCATCGAACCACATGGGCCGGGTATCGAGCATCGAAAATCCGTGCTCTTTCAACAAGCGGTGGATATCCTGACGGCGGAAATGGCTCAGGTGCCGTGGAACATCATAGGCGGCCCAATCGGGACCGTAATGTTGCGCATCCCAGCTTTCGCGGTTAGGAACGGCGATGATCAGCAGTCCCTCACGGGCCATCCGGGCGTGCAGCTTTTTCAGTCCTGTCCGCACGTCATGCAGGTGTTCCAGCACGTGCCAGAGCGTGATGATCTGGAACTGCTCCATGGAAGGCACCTGGTCTATGCTGGGTAGCACTTCGAGGGCGTGCCCGGCAATGGCCTGTTCACGGGCTGACAAGCTGGGTTCAATTCCCGTGGTGAGGTATCCCCGACTTTTGAGATAGCGCAGGAATTCCCCTGTTCCGCAGCCCATATCGAGCACCCGCCCGTTGGGCCGGTATCGGGCGATCAACCGATGCTTACCCCGGATGGCCCGGCCGCGAATGATCTGGTACAGTCGGTCCTGGAGCCCCGCCTTGGAGTTGGTGTGCGAGATATAGTCAGGCGATTCATAATAACGCCCGATATACGCCGGTTTGGGCCGAGGGTCGGTAACGCAGAACCCGCAGGCGGCACAGGTGGTCAGTTGAAAGACCTCCTTAGTGAGGGTGTGGTCGGCAACTTGTAAATAGGGTTGCCACGCCGAGCCCCCACAAATGGGGCACAGGCCAATGGATTCCAGGTACGCGTGTTCCACGTGGAACGATCAGAATTGGTGGGTTGCAAGGATAGCGGCCCTGCGACTTCTTCGGCGTCCTTTCTGGCCGGATTTTTCAGGGGGGGGCACGTGTTGGTTCTCCGGGGCTCCCACAGCTCTTGCTGGTGGATAAGTAGTGTTCGCCGATTTCCGCCAAGAACACCAATTACCGCGATGCGGAAGATCCAGAATGGATCCCTGTCATAATTCGCCCGCTTCTGACGGACTCTTCTATTAGTTTCTGCGGATTCCACAGATTTCCGCAGATTGGGGACACTGGCTGCCTTTGTCCTGCGTCGGCTGCCGAGGGCTTTATTCCTCATACGTGATCTATGAGAACCGCAGGTGGGTGTGTTACGATGGATTTCCATTGTGTTTTCACGATTCCGGCTCAGGGCCGGAATGACGATCCTCTGGAATGAAGGTTGTCACTACAGGCTTTACCCGCAGTCGCGGAGGTCAAGAAGCGGTTCGAACCAGAACGCCTCGTGTGCCTGTTCCGGGGTGCTGAACGCGTGGAATTACGGCTACGTTCCACGTGGAACGATCTCCCTTTGCGATGGATATTCGCTCTGCTATCGTCCTAGGTAGACCATCAGTACACTGAGGTCCGCAGGGGACACGCCACTAATGCGGGATGCTTGTCCCAGGGTGCGTGGGCGGATGCTGGCAAGCTTCTGCCGGGCCTCAATGGACAGCGATGTAAGCCGTGCGTATTCCATGTTTTCCGCCAAGGGGATGTCCTCGATGCGGCCAAGCTTTTCCGCCGCCACCCGTTCTTTATCGATGTAGCCATCGTACTTGGCGGCGATTTCAACTTGCTCAATGACCTCTTCGCGCAAGTCGCCAAGGTCATTGGTAGTTTCCGCAAGCGTGGGCGACAGGGATTCGATATCCGGATAGCGGAGTTGGGGACGAAGCAGGAGGTCGTGGAGTTTTACCCGTTGCCGGATGGCCACTGTTCCACGTGGAACGATCACGGGATTGGCTACCTCGGGTGCTACGCTTTGGGTGCTCAGTAGACGCGAAAGCTCATTCACCGCGCGGCCTTTTGCTTCGGTGCGGTGCATGCGCTCGTCCGTGGCCAGCCCCAAGGTGTGCGCCTTGGGCGTGAGCCGCAGGTCGGCGTTGTCTTGGCGCAGCAGGATGCGGTATTCCGCCCGGCTGGTGAACATGCGGTAGGGCTCTTCGGTCCCCTTGGTAATGAGGTCGTCGATAAGCACCCCGATGTAGGCCTCGTCCCGGCCCAGGGTGAACGCTTCTTCTTCGCGCAGCTTTCTGTGCGCGTTGATGCCCGCCATCAGGCCCTGGCAGGCGGCCTCCTCGTACCCCGTGGTGCCGTTGATCTGCCCTGCGAAGTAAAGGCCGCTGGCGAGCTTGGTCTCCAGCGTGTGCTTGAGCTGGGTAGGGGGGAAGTAGTCGTACTCCACCGCATAGCCCGGCCGGAACATCCGCGCTTGGGCGAATCCGGCCAACTGTCGTAGTGCGGCCAGCTGCACCTCTTCGGGCAGGCTGGTACTGAACCCGTTGATGTAAGTCTCCACCGTGTCCCAGCCCTCCGGTTCCACGAAGATCTGGTGGCGCTCCTTGTCGGCGAAGCGGTCGATCTTGTCCTCGATGCTGGGGCAGTAGCGTGGGCCCCGTCCTTGAATGCGCCCATTGAACATGGGGCTGCGGTCGAAGCCGGTGCGCAGGGTATCATGCACCGCAGGACTGGTCCAGGTGATCCAGCAACTCAGTTGGCGTTGGGGTGCGGGGGTGCTTGGCAAATAACTGAACTTGCCGGGGCGTTCGTCGCCGGGCTGCTCTTCCAGCAGGCTGTAGTCGATGCTGCGGCCATCCACGCGTGGCGGAGTACCGGTTTTCATCCGGCCCGCCTCGAAACCCAATTCCACGAGCTGTTCGGTAAGGCCGTGACTGGCCTTCTCGCCCGCCCGCCCCCCCCCGAACTGTTTCTCCCCGATGTGCATCACCCCGTTCATGAAGGTGCCGCTGGTAAGCACCACCGCACGGCAGGGTATGCGCACCCCGATCCCTGTGATCACGCCCTGCACGGTGCGCTCCGGCCCGGCCAGCGCCACGCGCACCACCGTGTCCTGTAGAAAGTGGACGTTGGGCGTGTGCTCCAGCACGCGGCGCCATTCGCGGGCGAAGAGTTCGCGGTCGTTCTGTGTGCGAGGGCTCCACATGGCCGGGCCCTTGCTGCGGTTGAGCATGCGGAATTGCACCATGCTGCGGTCACTCACGATGCCGCTGTAACCGCCCAACGCGTCGATCTCACGCACGATCTGTCCCTTGGCCACACCGCCCATGGCCGGGTTGCAACTCATCTGGCCGATGACCCCCATGTTCATGGTGACCAGCAACACCCGGCTGCCGAGGTTGGCAGCAGCGGCGGCGGCTTCACAACCGGCATGGCCGGCGCCCACCACTACCAGATCGTAACGCTCGTGAAGGCCCATCAGGGATGCGCGCAGCGCGTGGCAAAGGTATTGGCGCGCCAGCCCGTCCGCCCGCCCAGCCGGGGCACGAATACTCATGCACTACCGGAAAGAGAGGATCTGCGGGGGTCGGATCACAGGTCGAGACCCATCATTTGGGTGGCCTTGTCGTCCTTCAGGCAATTGTCCATCGCCTCTTGCCATTTCCGCTGCAGCGTCGCATTGTGCCCATGTTCCGTGTCGTCGTCGTATTGCTCGTTCAGCGCTTTTGCCCGAGTGATGAGGTGAAGGTTGAGCGCGGTGTCCATGCGGTGCCTGAACAAACTGTCCTTGGCGACGCGGAGGTCGAGCAGCTCGTTCATCAGCGCGCGGGCCGTGACGAATCCAAAAAGGTAATGGAGCTGCTCGTGGGCAAGAAGGTCATCACTCCTGCTGTCGGCGAAGTCAAGGTCCTTCCACACTTTGGCCAATGGCCGGATGGTGAGTTTGAACTTGTCGGTGAAGACAAGCTTGCGTTTGCCGCCCTCCGTAACAGGCCCGAACCCGCCGCTGGGAAATGTGAACGCGAACTTGGTGAGCGCGACGAGCTCCTTCTTGTCATGCGGGTCGCGCTGCTTGCCCGTGGTCTTCACAAAGTCCGACCACCGCAGAACATCAGGGATCCTCTCCACATATGTCATGGGGCGTGGTGCTTTTCGGCATGCAAGTAAAGGCGGCGGAACAGAACGGGGCGCGGCCATGTTCCCACGGCCGCGTCCCGTTGTTCACATGCTCAGATGGGCCACTCGTTCTCGAGCTTCTCGGCGCCGAGGCTCAGCTTGTGCGCGCTGATGGTGAAGGTCAGGCTGAGCGGATTGCCACCCGTGCTGTCGAAGTTCTCGCTGAGGGCCACCACGTAGCCGGTCTCGAACTTCAGCTCCTTCATTTTGGCGTCCTCGTCGCGCTTCTTGAAGGTGATGGTGCCGTCGGTGCTCTTGAACTGGGCGATCATGAGGTCCCAGATGGAGGTGTCCTCGGTGCTCTCGATCTCGAACTGGATCGTGCCCCCCTTCACTTCGCTGCTGGGGCGGCCGGTGTGGTCCACATCGCGGTTGAGGGCGTAGCTGCAATGCAGCAGGCGGTAGGTTTTGCCGTTCATCTCGAGGTCTGCGCGGAATGCCATGGTCGTAGTTGTTTTTGGTTGTTGTTGTTCATTGTTGACGCTGCGAAACAAGGGCGTCCATAGCGGGACCGTGAGCCGGATCGAGCATGTGGCGGCATCCGGTGCGCCTGCGGCAGCGATGCGCCCGCGAACGATAGCTTTCGCCCCATGCGTATCCGAGCCCTCCTTCTCCTCATCGCCGCGCCGCCGCTCCTGTCCGCCCAGCGCACGCCCTTCACCTACCAGGACATGCTGCTCCTGGACCGCATCAGTGGTCTGTCCGTTGATGCCGCCGGGAGCCGTGCCCTCTTCAATGTGCGCGCCACGGACATGGAGAAGAACAAGGGCGTGTCGTCGTTATGGTTGAAGGACCTCAACGAGCCGGACACGCCCGAAAGACGCCTGGCTGTGAGTGACAGCGGTGCGTACAGCGCCCAATGGACGCCGCACGGCAGCGCGATCGTCTTCCTGTCCGCGCGGGGCGGAACGGGCAGCTTGCAGCTCTGGCGCACAGATTCGGAAGGCCGGACCGCCGAGCGGCTCACGCGGTTGCCCCTGGGCATCGAGGCGTACAGGCTCACGTCCGACGGCACCGGCGCGGTGGTGGCCTTGTCCGTGTTCCCCTCGGCCACCGAGGATGAGATCGCGCTCACCGTGCGGCGGCAGGCCGAGCGGCCCATGGGCAGCGGCACGGTGTACGATCGCGTGTTCGTGCGCCATTGGGACACCTGGAAGGACGGCACACGCAACCACTTGTTCCACGTGGATCTGGCCACTGGCCGGGTCACGGCGCTCACCCCTGGCTTCGATGGCGATATCCCGTCCAAGCCCTTCGGCGACGAAGGGGACTACGCCATCGCACCGGACGGCCGCACGGTGTACTTCAGCGCGCGGGTGGCCGGCAAGACCGAGCCGTGGAGCACGAACTTTGACGTGTACAGTGTGCCCATCGCCGGTGGTGCGCCCACCAACCTGACGGCGGAGAACAAAGCTTGGGATGCCAGCCCGCGCCTGTCCCCGGACGGGAAGACGCTCGCCTACAAGGCCATGAAACGCCCCGGTTTCGAGGCGGACCGCTTCGAAGTGCATATGCGCGACCTGGCCACAGGCGCCGTGCGCGCGCTGGCGCCTACGTGGGATCGTAGTGCGGGCGAGCTGCAATGGGCGCCCGATGGCAAGGGCCTGTATGTGACCGCCGATGACCTCGGCGCGCACCGCCTGTTCCGCATCGATACGAAGAGCGGCCAGGTGACCACGCTTTCCACGGACGGGCACATCGACGCGTTCGCGAAGACGCCGAAAGGCTTCGTGTTCCTGAAGAGCGGGCTCAGGGGGCCGTCGCAATTGTACCTGTCCGCTCCGCGCACCACGGCGATCGATGCGAGCGCGAAAAAGCTCACGGCCGTGAACTCGGTGCTGGAGACGAAGGAATTCGGTTCGTACGAGCAGTTCAGCTTTTCCGGCTGGAACAACGAAGCGGTACACGGCTATGTGCTGAAACCCACCGGATACACGGAAGGAAAAAAGTACCCCGTGGCCTTCCTCATCCACGGCGGGCCGCAGGGCAGCTTCGGCGACGCATGGAGCTTCCGCTGGAACGCGCAGACCTACGCCGGGGCCGGATACGCCGTGGTGATGATCGATTTCCACGGGAGCACCGGCTACGGGCAGGCGTTCACCGACGCTATCAGCACGCATTGGGGCGACCGGCCGCTGGAAGACCTGCGCAAGGGCTGGGCCTTCGCCCTGGAAAAATACCCGTTCCTGGACAGGGACCGTGCGGCCGCGCTGGGCGCCTCGTACGGCGGCTTCATGGTGAACTGGATCGCGGGCAACTGGAAGGAGCCGTGGAAATGCCTCGTGTCCCACGACGGTGTCTTCGATGGGCGCGGCATGGGCTACACCACCGAGGAGCAGTGGTTCAGCGAATGGGAGAACGGCGCCAACGTGTATACCGACCCTGCGAAGTACGACACCTTCAACCCCGCGCTGCACGCCAAGGACTGGAGCGTGCCGATGCTCATCATCCACAGCGACCTGGACCACCGGATCCCTGTGGAACAGGGCATCGGGGCCTTCACCGCACTACAGGCCAAGGGCGTCGACTCGCGCTTCCTGCGCTTCCCGGACGAGAACCACTGGGTGCTGAAGCCCCGCAACAGCATGCAATGGCACCACACGGTGTTCGATTGGCTCGAACAGCACATCGGCACGGGCGGGCGGTAGGGGCGCACACAGAACTCCCCGATCCCGCATGGCGGGAAGCGCGGCTCGTCCACCAGCATGCACCGGTCGGGCGCGCGGCGGTTAAACTCACGGCCCCAACAGAACGATCATGCGCCACCTGCATCTCCTGCTCATCGCATTACTGGCCGCTTGCCGACAGGCGCCTTCTTCCACGGAACAGACCGTGGTCGTGCCCGAGCCCGTGGGCAAGGACAACATGGCCTACAAATGGGGCACGGTGCTCATCGAGGGTACGGCCAACGATACCGAACGCAACCGCCCGCGCCCGCCAGTGAGCAGCCGCTTGGTGGCGCTGGTGGCGCGCTCGATGTACGATGCATGGAGCCGCTATGACAGCGTCGCGGTGCCGGTACATTTGAATGTGGAGCGCAGACCCGTCACAGAGTGCACGCGAGCCAACAAGGAGAAGGCCATCAGTTACGCCGCATGCCGGGCGCTGCAGATCGTCTACCCGGCGGATTCGGCGCTCTTCGCGCAGCGGCTCGCCGACTTCGGCTTCGATCCGAAGGACTTCAGCGAGGACCCCGGCACGCCGGACGGCATCGGCAACCTGGCAGCCAAGACCGCCGTGGCCGCCTGCCGCTACGACGGCAGCAACATGTACGGCGACGACCCGCGCGCGCCCAAGCCCTACGGCGACTACACGCACTACGAGCCGAAGAACCCGGTGGACAAGGTGAACGATATCGACCGCTGGCAGCCCAAGACCTTCATCCGCGACGACGGCACCAAGTGGGCGCCTGGCGCACTGGCTCCGCACTGGGGCCACGTGAAGCCCTTCGCGCTCGACAGCGGGAGCCAGTTCCGCAGCCCGGTACCCGCGCGCATGGGCGACCCCGCGCTGGAGAAGGAGGTGCGCCAGGTGGTGGCGGTGCAGGCCTCGCTCACCAACGCGGAAAAGGCGCTCGTGGAATTCATGCGCGACGGCCCGCGCAGCGTGCAGCAGGCCGGCCACTGGCTCATCTTCAGCCGCGACGTCAGCGTGCGCGACGAGCACACCCTGGACCAGGACGTGCAGATGTACTTCATCGTGACCGCCACGGCCATGGATTGCTTCATCGCCTGCTGGGAGACGAAGTATTTTTATGATACCAGCCGTCCCTACCAGCAGGTGCATCACCTGATGGGCAACGAGGACATCACCGGCTGGCCGGGCCCGCACAAGGGCATGGTGAAAATGAAGGGGAAGGACTGGCGGCCATACTCGCCGGACAGCTTCCTGTGCCCGCCCTTCCCCTCGTACCCCAGTGGCCACAGCACGGTGAGTGGCGGCTGCGCCGAGGCTCTCAAACTCTTCACCGGCAGCGACGACTACGGCGTGGAAGTGCGCCTGCTTCCGGGCTGGCTCACCGAGCCCGGCATCACCACGGACAGCGTTACGTTGATGTTCCCCACGTTCACCTCAACGGCTGAGCAGGCCGGCTGGAGCCGTGTGCTCGGTGGCTACCACATCCAAGCGGACAACACCGAGGGGCTCATCATGGGCCGCAAGGTGGCCAAGGTGGTCTTCGACACGTGCATGGGGTATATCCATGGCACGCGGGGAGGGTAGGGCTCAGAGCAGGACGTAGCCGCCAACGCGGCCGGGGTTCACGCGAAAGACCTTGGAACAAAAAGAGAGCGGCCTCCATGGAGAGGAGGCCGCTCTTCTGCGCTGGCCCGTTGTTCAGGCCGCTATACGCAGCTGTGCCGGTTCCTCTTGTGGTGTCCCACGCTTGGTGCCCACGAGGCGGAAGTCGCTCATCACGATCTCGGTCACATAGCGTTTCACCCCACCCTTACCCTCGTAGGAGCGGTGTACCAGGCGGCCTTCCAGAGCGATGCCCGTGCCCTTATGCACCAAGCGTTCCAGGGCGGCGGCGGTTTGGCCCCAGGCCACCACGGTGTGCCATTGCGTGTCCGTCACTTTCTCTCCCTCGCCGTTGGTGTAGGTTTCGTGGGTGGCCACGGAAATGCGGGCCACTTTGCGCCCTTTCGCCAGTTCGCGCACTTCGGGGTCGAAGCCGCAGTTGCCGATGAGCCGCACGGTGTTGCTGATCCTGTTCATGGTCGTGTGTGTTGGAGTGTCGTGTTGGTTGTTGTGTCCCGGACCGGCGTTGTTGCCGATTTCCGGTGGCAAACCTTCACCCCGCCTTTTCCCGGATCCGGTCGGCATTGCGCTTATAGGCGGATACAGGCATTTGTTCAACGGGAATTATCATGCGGGCCATTCTTGACGGATCCAGCAAGGGTGCTACTTTCAGGCCGGGCAACGGACACAGGCAGCGCGGAGTTGGGGTTCCGGCGTCTTGCTTCCCGGAAAGGCCCTTGACCATTGCGTGAGCTGACCGAACGCGAGCTGGTGGAAGGCTGCCGAAGCGGGGACCGCCGTGTACAGGAACTCCTGTACGGCCGGTTCCAGCGGCGCATGTACGCCGTATGCCTCCGGTATGCCCGCCACCGGTCGGAAGCAGCCGACCTGTTGCAGGAAGGCTTCATCCGCGTGTTCGGCAAACTGGACAGCTTCCGCATGGAAGGCTCCCTGGAGGGCTGGGTCCGCCGCATCATGGTGCACACCTGCATCAACCACTACCGTACGAAGGCGTTCCAGAACGAGCGCTTTGGCCTGGAGCACGTGCCCGAGGGCGTGGCGGAGCCCGTGGCGGTGGAGCACCTTGGCGCCGAGGAACTCCTGGCCCTGGTACGGGAACTGCCCGACGGCTACCGGATGGTGTTCAACCTGTACGCCATCGAAGGCTATGACCACGCGGAGATCGCCGAAATGATGGGCTGCATGGAGAGCACCAGCCGAAGCCAGTTGGCCAAGGCCCGCCGCATGTTGCAACAACGGATAACAGAACAAGCGCACACCGTAGATGAACGGAAAGCACCCCATTGACGAACGTTTCGCGCGGACGATGCGCGATGCTGAGGCCACGCCGCCCGATGCGGTGTGGAAAGGCGTGGCCGCCGCCCTGGACCGGGCACCCACCGCCCGGCGTACCGGCGCCGCGTGGTGGTTCCGGGGCGGGGCGGCCGCACTGCTGCTCCTTCTGCTGGGCGTGGCCGTCTATTGGCTCGCCTCCCCGCGGACAGAGAAGCAGGCCCGGCCCGCCGAACACGGAGCGACCCGGCCAACAGCGGCTATCGACGCCCCGCCCACGGATCCGGTACCCGCCGGAGCCCCGTCGCAGCAACAGGAGGTGCCGCCCCCGGCCAACAACCGGGGCGCCGAGGCGAACGATCTGGAAGAAAGAGTACCAGCCCCGGCCACTGGGCAGCGGAGCGATGATCGGCGGGCGGCGGCCACGGCCAGCGCGACCCCGCCCCGCCGCCCGCCCGTCCCGCGCCATGCGGAAGACGGGATGAAAGGCACCCCGGGCACCTCGGCACCCCGGCCGGCCGATCCTGTAGAAGCGGTAATACACGGCGTCGTCCCGGTGGCCCCGAACGCCGGAGGTCTCGCTAACGGAGAACAGCCGTCCGCGGAACCCGCTGCGGTCATTCCGTCGATCGGCGCGCCGGACAGCGCTGGGCCGCACGGAGCCGCCCCTGCGATCTCCACGGCCATCGAGGTGCCCGAACCGTTCCGCCCACGTACATCATCCGATATCCACTTGCCGCTGATGGCGGGCCGCACGACACCGTTCGCCAACAAGGAGCCCCCCCCGCCCGGTCCCCTGCTGCAGGGCGACTCAACGCCGGTCTATGTGCTGAGTAAGGGCCGGTGGTGGTTCGCGGTGCAGGCCGAGGCCGCCAAACTCACCGGCCAATGGAAAGGCCCGGCTACTGAAGTTCCCGACCTGAACGCGGCCGAATCATGGCTTGGCGGGCAGGGACTGTCGCTGGTGGTGGGGCGCGAGTGGCTCAATGGCTGGTCGGCTGGGCTGGGCATCGGCGCGGTGCGGCAGCGCTCGCGCTTCCTGCGGTACGAGAACGAGCCCGGCCAGACGCAAACGGTGATCGACACCACGTGGACGGCCTCGTACGTAGGCCAGCAGGCCAATTACACATGGGACATCGTGGAAACGGAACAGACGGAACCGGGCCAGGAGCGGGTGTTCCGCGCCACGAACGAATACCTGTGGTTGAGGATCGCTCCGGAGGCGGGCCGGCACTTGGCCGGCCAACGGCGCCTATCGCTGTACGCCCGCGCGGGCGCTGCTGTGCTGTTCGGGATCGGGCGCAAGGGCAGCTCCCTCTACGAGCCGGGTATCACCACGGATGACGCCCCACCGGGCGGTCACGTGCGCGTGGTGCCGCTGGACGACGCGGCCGTGCGCGACCGCTTCGCGCTTTCCTTCGCGGCTTGGGGCGCCTTGGAACTGCGGTACCAACTGTGCGAGCGCTGGTCGGTGGGTGCACTGCCGATGATCGCCTGGCGGCCCGCGATCCAGCACGACGGTGGCCCCGGCCTCTCCCTGACGGAGTTCAGCGGGGCCCTGCGCCTGTGCTACCACCTGCCACACCAAGAGCTGCGAACACGATGAACGGACGCGGGGTTCTGACGAACAGAAAGTGGCGCGCGGCGCTGCTGGCGGTGGCGCAATGCCTGGCGCTGCTGGGCGCTGCGCAATGCCCGGGCTTCCGGCCGGTCTTCTCATGGGCGAGTGACGGTTCCGCCATCGCGTTCACGGATGAGACCCAAGCCGTTATAGGCGCGTCCATCGCGGAACACCATTGGCATTTTGGTGATGGTGATTCCGCGACCGGCGCATTCGCCACGCACGTGTACGATTCCGCCGGGGCGGATACCGTGCGGCTCACCATCCTTGCCGAAGGGTGCTCCTTCACGGTGAGCGCCTTGGTGGCGCACGCCGGGGACACCGAGACCTGCACGTCCGCGATCAGCAGCGGCTTCAGCGTTTCGGCCTTGGGCAACAACCACCTCGCGCTCACCGACCAGAGCCAGAGTGATGCGCCCTTCGTGCTGTACTTGTGGACCTTCGGCGACGGCAATACCAGCCTGGACCAGCACACGGAACACTTCTGGACGCTGCCGGGCGCCTACGACGTGTCACACTCCATCGGCGCGCTGAACGACCAGCTGCAGACCACCTGCGTGGCCGGACGCGCCGAGCGCCTCTTCGTGGACGGCAATACCAGCACCTGCGATTCGTCGCTGTTCTTCGGCCTGTCGGCATCCGTCCAGGACGGGCAGGCGGTCCTGAATGCCGAAGCTATCCCGTTGAATGAGGATATTATTCTGCTGGACTGGACCTGGGACTACGGTGATGCCTCCGGGGACCTCACTTCCATCGCGAACGCGGAGCACGGTTACGCGTTCGGTGGCGAGTACCAGGTGTGCGTTGACGTGCGGGCCGCCCGGCCGTCCATGGCGGACACCTGCTGGGCGCGGGCCTGCGGGGTCATCCTCCTCACGATGGCGGTCGGGGTGGAGGAGGGAACCGGCCCGCCGCCCTTGCATGCGGCACCGGTACCCTTTGCCGATGAACTGAGGCTGACGGGCGATGCGGTGCGGTACGGCACAGCATGGATCATGCGCGACGCGCTTGGCCGTGTGGTGCTGTCAGGCAGATTCG
>Ga0138256_10003288_pt1 | contig 17218 bp, 15 predicted proteins | sample KNB2016incub_MG_FD_105486 | JGI IMG/M metagenome (GOLD analysis project Ga0138256, IMG submission 105486) | Active sludge microbial communities from wastewater in Klosterneuburg, Austria - KNB2014incub_MG | ecosystem: Engineered > WWTP > Activated sludge > Unclassified | place: Austria... | reverse complement strand
GGGGAAAATCAATTCATTTGTTTCAAAACCTGTTTTATCAGATCTTCCACATGACTTATATCAGGATTTTTATCCAAAACAGCTTTGATCTGCTTTTCTACTACTAATTTTGGAAAACCCAATGCTATTAAAGCAGATAACGATTCATTTCTGATTGTATTGTTTTCAGGTGATAATAAAATTACCTGTTCATTTCCGGTTTCTTTGATTACTTTGTCTTTCAGATCCAAAATAATTCTTTTGGCTGTTTTGGGACCGATTCCTTTAACTTTGCCAAGGGCTACTGCGTTTTCATGTATAATGGCGGTCCTCACTTCTTCTGGCGTCATATAAGATAAGATAACTCTGGCCGTATTAACACCTATTCCGGAAACAGAGATAAGTAAAATGAACAACGCTCTTTCCTCATCATCAAAAAACCCATACAAAGACTGTTCGTCTTCTTTGACATTCAGATAGGTAAATATCTTTATTTTTTCCAGTTTTTCAAGTCGGGAATAAGTGTGCAGGCTTATATTTACATGATAGCCGACTCCATTACAGTCTACGTATATAAATGTGGGCGTTTTGTGGGTTATAAGACCATTCAGATATGCGATCAAGGCTAATAAATTTTAAAGTTGCAAATTATATTAATTAACAAAAATGTGAATTACTCATTCTTCGTATTGAATAAACCGCAAAGATATTTAAAAATATATATTCTTAAGAAGTATAATATGAAATGAAAATAAACAGACCTTTAAATTTGTACTTACTTACCTGTTCGTTTCATTTCCCATGCCCAGGCAGTATTCATGATATCTGCAACATCCATTTCTGGTATCCAACCTAGCTTTTCAGTGGCTTTATTGTGGTTTGAATAGATCGACATAACATCTCCAGGCCGACGATCGCCAATATCATAATTTAGTTTTTGGCCGGTAAGGCTTTCAAATGCAGTTATAACTTCGAGAACAGACAGCCCGTTGCCAATACCAACATTGAAAATTTCATTCTGTTGTTTTTGTTTTTCTTCCAGTATGTATTTCAAAGAAAGTGTATGTGCCCTTGCAAGATCACATACATGTATATAGTCTCTTATACAACTGCCGTCTCTGGTGGGATAGTCATTGCCAAATACCGTCATTTTATTTCTTTTGCCTATAGCCGTTTCTGTAATAATAGGCACTAGATTCTGAGGTGGATTTATCGGTGATTCGCCCAACAATGCTGTGGGATGTGCACCTGCCGGATTGAAGTACCTTAGTAAAATACTTTTTACATCTGTGTTTTTCAGACTATCTGTGACGATCTGCTCACCTATTTGTTTGGTCCGCCCATATGGGGATGCCGCTTCCTGCCAAGGTGTATTTTCATCCACAGGACTTCTTTCTACATCACCATATACCGTACAACTGGAGCTGAATATAAATGCTTTTGTTCCATACTTAATACTCAAATCCAGTATGTTTATCAGTGATTCAAGATTATTCCTGAAGTACAATAATGGTTTTTCGACCGACTCACCGACGGATTTTAATGCCGCAAAATGGATAATGCCGATAATGTCGGGATGTGCTATAAAAATGGTCTCTGAAGCGTTCAAATCACATAAATCCACATGAAAATAAGGAACATCTACACCTGTTATTTTTTTTATAGCGGCAAGCGACGAGGTATCTGAATTGATTCCATTATCTGCACAAACTACTTCATATCCATTTTCGATTAAGTCTATAATGGTATGACTTCCTATGTAGCCTGTACCTCCTGTAACCAATACTTTCATTGTCTTTGTATTTTATAAAGCTTAAATAAATTGTTATCTAAGCTCTTTTCTAAGCCTAGCCACAGGTATGTTTAGCTGTTCTCTGTATTTAGCGATTGTCCTTCTGGCAATATTATATCCCCTGTCAGATAATATTTCCATCAATCTTTCATCAGACAATGGTTTGGTTTTGTCTTCTCTTGTCACTTCATCATTAAGTATATTTTTTATTTCCAGGGTGGAAACTTCACTACCGTCCTGAGTCTGCATTGATTCTGAGAAAAAATCTTTTAATTTTTTTGTGCCAAATTCTGTTTGAACAAATTTTGAATTGGCCACTCTGCTTACAGTAGATATATCCAGTCCGGTAACTTCAGCCAGATCTTTGAGAATCATAGGCTTAATTCTTCGTTCATCGCCGGTACAAAAATATTCATATTGATACTGCATGATGGCGTACATTGTTCTGTATAGTGTGTCCTGTCTTTGTTTTATAGCATCAATAAACCACTTGGCGGAGTCTATTTTTTGTTTAATAAACAGGACCGCTTCTTTTTCAGGCCTCGTTGCTCGTCTTCCCTGTACTGTCTCTCTATACCCTTTGAGCATCTCCATGTATTGGTCATTTATACGGAGATCCGGCGCATTTTTACTGTTCAGTGTCAGTTCCAGTTCACCATCCCGATTGTAAATGATAAAATCAGGAATGATGTATTGACTTCCCATATTATTTCCTTCCACAGTACTGGCCGGTTTGGGATTGAGTTTTATTATTTCATCTATGGCTTCCTTCAGTTCACTATCTGCCAGATTCAGCAGTTTTTTCATTCTGATGTAGTGCTTTTTTGTAAACTCCTCGAAAAAATCTTTTAGGATTCTTAATGCCGTTTTTCGTTCTGAAATGTGCTGATCAGGTTCTTTTTCAAGTTTGTCTTCCAATTGAAGAATCAAACATTCCTGAAGTGTCCTGGCGCAGATTCCTGCCGGTTCAAACTTTTGAATCATTTTAATTACAGCATTCACCTCCTTTATTTCTGTCTCCACATTGTGCGCAAACAATAGATCATCTACCACAGAATTGGGTTCCCTTCGGAGATATCCATCCTCGTCTATTGAACCAATGATCTGATTGGCAATAATTTCCTGCTTTTCATTGAGATCTAATAACCCAAGTTGTCTTTCGAGACTTTCATGAAAAGAATTTTCTACCGGCACAGGCATACTGCGCTCTTCTTCATTAATAAAATCTTCTCCCTTCATTTTGTAGTTGGAAGGATCATCATCAAGATATTCATTTAGATAATCATCAAATTCAAATTCGGGTTCGTTTCTTTCTTCGCTCTCCGTTTCTTTAGTTTGCCCAAACCCATCATTTTCAAGATCAAATACGTCGTCATAATCATCTCCTTCATCCAAAGCAGGATTAGATTCCAATTCTTCTTTTATCCTCTGTTCCAGACTTGCTGTAGGAATCTGCAATAGTTTCATGAGCTGTATCTGTTGCGGAGACAGCTTTTGTAACATTTTCTGACTGAGACTTTGTCTTAACATAAACTTTTCTTTTTTCTCTGATACACTTTACCTTTGTAACTAAAACAAAACAAATTTCAGATGAGTTTCTTTATTTTAGTATAAATACATCGTATGTTTACGGGGCAAATATAAAACAATATGATTATATATTTAATTTATTTGTAATATTTATTTAATTTATATTCTTTTGTTAATACATTATATATTAATTTAATTTAAAATGACTGTAAACCAAAAATTAGCTGCTCTCCGACGCGTTATGAAATTACAAGCCATAGATGCTGTGATTATTCCATCTAGCGATCCCCATCAAAGCGAATATGTTGCTGCTCATTGGCAGGAAAGAGCTTGGATTTCCGGTTTTACCGGTTCAGCCGGTCTCGTCGTAGTGACCCATGAACATGCAGGGCTCTGGACAGATTCCCGATATTTTCTTCAGGCAGAAATGCAATTGAAAGATAGTGAATTTGTTTTGCATAAAATGTTCAATCAATTTGCCACACCATATATTGACTATCTCTCAGAAACACTCAACTCTGAGGCAACAGTCGCTGTCAACGGATTTATGTTTTCGAAAAGTTCTGTTGATGCTATGAAAAAAATATTTTCTGAAAATAATATCCAACTAAATTATAGGCTGGATTTAATTTCTGAAATCTGGAAAAACAGACCGCCATTATCTGATTCCCCTGTCGATCTTCATGATATACAGTTTTCAGGAAAAAGTATATCTGATAAAATTGGGGAAGTCCGTCTCTCTATAAAAGAATCAAATGCTGAGTTTTATCTGATCACTACTTTGGATGATTTGGCCTGGACATATAATATCAGAGGTAAAGACGTAGATTATAATCCGGTTGCAATAGGTTATGGGTTAGTTGGACTCACAGAAAATCATTTTTTTGTTCACCCTTCCAAGCTTTCAGCATCCGTTTTATCAGAGTTTAATAAAAATGGAATTAAAGTACACCCTTACGAAAGCATAATTCCATTTTTAAACAATCTAAAAGAATCAACAAAAATATTGGTTGACCCAAGTCTTTGCAGTCAAACCATTTATGAGTCAATAAATGGGCAAATCATTAGTGGCACTTCTATTTCCAAACTTTTAAAGTCCATTAAAAATGATGTTGAAATAAATCATATCAGAAATGTAATGAAAAAAGATGGGGCAGCATTGGCGCAAACATTTTATTGGATGGAAACAAAACTAACCCACGGGGATGAAATCACTGAAGTGGAAGTCGCAAAAAAAATTGCTGAAAACAGATCTCTTCAGGAATTCTATCAGGGAGAAAGTTTTGGAGCCATCATCGGATATAAAGACAATGGCGCAGTCATACACTATCATCCTGAACCTGAAACGTGCAAAAAAATCAAACCGGATGGTATATTACTTGCTGACAGTGGAGGACAATATAAAGACGGAACTACAGATATCACACGTACTTTTGCGCTGAGTGCGCCTACCAATGACCAAAAAAAATCTTATACCCTTATTCTAAAAGGTATGATTGCATTATCAAGAGCAAAATTTCCAGAAGGTACAACAGGGGCACAACTGGATACTCTGGCCAGACAATTTTTATGGGCAGAAGGACTCAACTATGGTCACGGCACAGGGCATGGTGTAGGTTTTTTTCTGAACGTACATGAACCACCTCAAGGATTTGCTCCAGTACATTCAGAGCGAGGTCAAACGATACAATTGCCGGGTATGCTCACCAGTAATGAACCTGGTTACTACAAAGATGGAGAATATGGTATGCGTATAGAAAATCTGATTTTAACCCAAAAAAGTAAAATCGATGGCTTTTTAGAATTTGAAACGGTGACATTATATCCATTTGAACATGCTCTAATTGAAAAATCCCGACTTACAACAGAAGAAATAATCTGGATCAATGATTATCACCAAAAAGTATACGCAGACATTTCAACGTTTCTGAATACCGAAGTCAACCAATGGTTTAAAGAAAAATGCAAGTCGTTATAAAAAATGAAATTTCGACTATTTCTGATGGTAAATATTGGTTTTATGTAAGTATGATATCAAGATCAATACCAAACTTAATAGCATAAATATACTGACTCCGAGTAAAATTTCATTCAGATACGGAATAAGAAAATAACCAAAAGAGGCAATTCCCTGCACCATTAGCACCAATTCATTTGCAAAAACACCAATGCTAAATAATATTAAACCTGTGAATGCCAGCTTTACCTGATGTATGTATCCTTGTAACAGCATAAAACCCAATAAAAATAATGTCGTAATCGCAAGTAGTACCAAATGTAAATATGCGATAACAATGGATCTGAAGCCAAAAGCCAGTTTACTTATTTCAGGAAAAATACTGCCTGTCTGAAGTAAAAATTTAATAGACAGTGCCAAAAAAGACAGGCCAAATATAATCCTGACAGGTTTTATCCAGGTTGTCTTAATGTGATAATAATGCTTAACAAAAAGGTTCATCAATCTGAACAGGCCATATAATTGTAATATAACTGCAAAAACCGGAAAAATATATACGTACCAGGGTAATTTTAGCCATAATACGGATAGTATAAATGCAGGAATAGTAGCCAAGGCCAACGTATTAAATATAAATGAATCATTTTTGAAATCAGAAGCAAGTACGAGTTTTGACATCAATAAACCCATAATCGCAAAAAAGAACCATCCTGAATATTGAAAATGTAAGTAAAAATAAACAGAACCGAGATAAGCATGTTGGTGAATATGCTTGGTAGCCATCATATAAGCCAGATAAAATGTCCCCAGGGACGAAAGGACATTAAAAAATAATGCCGCTTTAAACCAATTTTTTGAAGGATGGTCTGATGGTATTTTTTTTAAATCTCCTATATAAAACCATGCATAAACATATCCCAGCAAGATGGAAATGGTAGAAAATGATATTGAAACAAAACCATAACCTTGCATGGCAAAAGCAAACAACATTCCGTAAGCACAGAGCAGGTTGAAAATAATGAGCACATTATATTTTTGAGTGTTGAACATAATGTTTTTCTGCTTTTTCAAAAATAAAACCATTAGAGTAAATAATGTATGTGTTACCCAACCTGAAAATGCAAAATGTGAGTGAGCGTGCAATAGGTGCTTTTGGTCAAAATATGGAAATTCGAAACCGATTTTATATCGCATCAATACCCCGATAGTGGCAACGATGATCAGATTAATTATCCCAACTTTTACAAATCGACTTGTTATTATGTCCATTAAAAATATAATTTCCGTTTTCGTATTTCTACTTTTTGATTTTCTTCCATTTTCTTTAGGGTTCGTATTACAGTTTCCACTCTCAGACCAAGAAAATCAGCTATTTGTTGTCTGGTAAAAGGTATTAAGACTTTAGTCTCCGTTAGTTGGTTTTCCTTTTTATACTTTTTAAGAAACCCGGTTATCCTTTGATCCGGATATATGCTGATGATATTTTTATTTGCACTGGCTTTATCGTATATTCGTTTAGCAAAATTTGTAATAAATAACATCTGCAATTCCGTATATTCATTAAGAATTTTAAAAAGACTTTCCTTTGATAGCTTTAATATTGTACAGTCTGTTTCTGCTACTGCACAAGCGGGATATATTTCATTCAGAAATAGTGGCGGCTCTCCAAAGCTTTCATCTTTCAGAAACATTCCCTGAATATATACCTTCCCTTCATCATTATAACAGCACATTTTCACTTTACCTTCTTCGATCTGATGATAAAACCTGCATTGATCCCCTTCATAAAAAATAAATTCATTTTTTCTGTATTTTCTGGAAACTGCTCCCCAGGTGATCAATAAATTTGTATCAATATGCATTACCTATAAATTTTTAAATCCATCAAAGATAATGCGAAGAGACTTTATTTTGAAAGTAAATATGATAATTTATCACACCTATTTATATTGCAAAGATTATCTTTAAATTTATCATCCTTTATGCGTACAGTCACAATGAACGTATTTTCACAGGATCGAATTTTTAAAACAAGGACCTTTTATTTCCCTATTCGTGATGATATCTGATTTTGAAAATGTTAATGTTCACGTCTTTTAATTAAGTTTTCAGTGAATAACCATAACTTTACATTACCACTAAACCATGTATGGTTTGATAAATTTTGTTAACTTACATTAAAAATTTCGTTATGAAATGGACATATAGTCTTAAAAATAAATTGACCGCTGCTATATTACTATTCGGTTTGATCGTTGTAGTTTGTTCCAACAATCTATTTGAAAGAAATAACGCAGAAAAAATAAATGCAACCATTACAACTATATTTGATGATAGGTTTATGGTAGAAAGTTATATTTTCCAATACTCAGCTCTTATTTATCAGATTAAAGAAATTCTCAACCACCCCAATTATACTGCTGTTGAAAAAATAGAATTAAATAAAGGTCCATTAAAAGGTATCTTATTATTAAATGACGCTTACAAAAAAACAAAATTTACGAAAGAAGAGGTCATTTATTTTGACCAATTTACTGATTTGTGTAAAAAAATGAGCAATCATATAAATGTTGGTCAAACTGTTGATGGCACGAAGTTTTCAAATGAAGCTTTGAATATTTTAGCAAATCTTTCTGCCATACAAATTTCTGAAGCAAAAATACAATTGACCCAAGCAAACAAATTATTTCATTTTGGTAGTATTTCATCACAGTTTGAATTGGCGATTCTTGTTATTTTTGGCCTGATCATTCAAGCACTTATTTTTGCGTCGAAAAGTATTAATTTAAATAAATCATCTGCACCATTTAATTTAAATTAAATTAAGCGTAAACATTTATAATTTATAGTGTAATGATTTAAAGTTACTTAAACATAAAATAAATAAAATTTATATAATCATAATAAATTCTTATCAAAAAGTTTGGTGGGATAAATATATTCGGATATATTTGTCCGTTATTTAATTATGCTAAACATTTTGATATGAGAACAAAGATTTTTTCGCACTATTTTTTACTGATTTTTTTAAGTATTGTTATATCGTTCACCTCCTGTAAAAAGGATATTGTTGACGATATTGATCCCACTTTTAAGACCGTGGATAAATATGACTATCAGGTCGTTCATGAATGGAACACAGTATGGCTCGAAATCGAAAGACACGCCGCCGGTTACAGACCTGGACCTGTTTCTAATTCTCTTGGATATGTTGGACTTGCAAATTATGAAGCGAGTGTTTCCGGCATGCCCGAATATGCTTCTATAGCACATTTATATCCGGGATTAAGTATTCCAAAAATAAATAATAATCAGGAATACCATTGGCCAACTGTTGTTAATGCAGTAAACAATTTTTTATTCAGTCGTTTGTTCACTGAAGTAGATCCTGGTCAATACAATAAAATTAAAACGCTTGCCGATAAAAATGAAAAACAATTTCTGGCTGAATCTAATCAGGAAGTGTTTTTAAGATCTAAAAACCATGGAGAAGTAGTTGCCTCAGCTATATGGGAATGGATGAAAACGGACCCGGCAACCTTTGACAAATACAAAAATGTATTTGAAGATTATAAATGGGAAGACAGATTTAAGAAAAACGGTGACTGGGTGGCTACCTATCCCGGTCCGGGGCTCGGCATGTTTCCATACTGGGGCAAGGGTCGGACAATGGCCATCAGTGAAGATCAGAAATTATGCCGACCATATTCTTACTATGCTCCTTATAGCGAAGATCCAAAATCCGGATTTTATGCTCAGGCTGTTGAAGTAATGGCACAAAATACGCCGTCTCTATCTTATCAGACAGAATGGCTGGGCGAATTCTGGAGCGACGATCTTTTAGGTCTAACATTCAGTCCGCCTTCCCGTTGGATTGCTATAGCAGATCAGGTATACGTGAATGAAAACGCCACGCTAGAACAGGCGATTGTAGCCAACGCAAAAGTAGGCATTGCCCTTCATGATGCAGGAATAGCATGTTGGAATTCAAAGTACTTTTACAATCTTGAGCGACCTCAGACCTATATTACCCGATTAATAGATCCATCCTGGACTCCAAATCTGGACAATCCACTCACCGGTGATGAAGGTATAACGCCTTCTTTTCCTGCATATCCATCAGGACATGCAACATTTAGTGCATCATCAGCTGAAGCACTAGCCAGTGTTTTTGGTTATAGTTATGGAATGACAGACAATTGCCATAAAAACAGACCTGAGTTTAGCGGTTACTCTCGTACATTTTCCAGCTTTTATGAAATGGCACAGGAAAATGCATGGTCAAGAGTACCACTGGGTGTCCACTTCAGAATGGATGCTGAAGAAGGCGTAAGATTTGGTACAGAAATAGGAAGGGCAGTAAACAAACTTCCCTGGAAAAAATAATACTCCCCGCGAAAAAACTACCCTTTTTTCAAAAACGTAAAATACAGAAGTTCACTTATCATGGTAGCCCGAAAATCGGGCTACCATGCACTTCTGTTGCCCTGAATTCCGTAGATATTATTGTTTTACTTATCTTTTTAAAATAAATAATCATGGACAATCAAAACAATGGTTCAAAAAGTATGAGCTATATTATGAATACAAAAAACTGGTGGGGACCTTTGACTTTCATACTCATAATCAGTTTACTTGGTGTGGGAATGATCGGGTATCAAACGTATATCGATGCTCCTCCGATGGCCGGATTTAGTGATGAAAAAAACAATCAGATATTTGATCAGAAAACCATTGAGCGTGGGCAGGAAGTATTCCATAAATATGCTTTGATGGAATATGGCAGCTTTTTTGGAGACGGTGCGCAAAGAGGGCCTGATTTCACAGCAGAAGCTTTGCATCAGATATCCGTAGGCATGTCTGAATATTATTTTGATGAATTTAAGACTATAAAAGGTACCAAACCCGATAAGTTTGAAATCAAACAAATCAATGAAAAAGTAAAACAGGAGCTTAAAATTAACAGATATAATGAATCAACTGGATTGGTTGTCCTTTCTTCTGCTCAGGTGTATGCACATCAGAGGGTACAGCAATATTATGTGGATATTTTTATCAATAACAAAGGAGGTGCTGGTTCATTACCTTCGAATTACATAAAAACCCCGGAAGAAGTTAAAGATCTCAGCTCCTTTTTCTTCTGGGGCGCATGGGTTTGTGTCGCTCAACGACCGGGAGAAATCTACAGCTACACGCACAACTGGCCTTTTGATCCTACTGCCGGAAACTCCCCTACATCCCCTGTAATATTATGGAGTGTTTTGGGTTTACTGGCCTTTGTTCTGATGTGTGGTATTGTATTATACTTTATTGGTCAATACAATCAGCTGCCGAATAAATTTTTTAAGCCTGCTACCAAAGACCTGTTTTCTGCTGACAGAGTGAAAAACTTTTCACCCACGCCTACTCAAAAAGCAACCTTTAAATTCTTTTTTGTTGCGATCCTGCTATTTTTCATTCAGGTATCCAGTGGTTTGATTACCATCAATGATTTTGTTAATTGGCTGGGCTTCTTTGGGATAGAAATAAATGATAGTTTCCCTGTCACTATATCGAGAAGCTGGCATCTTATGTTATCACTGTATTGGATTTCTACTTGCTGGATAGCATCTTCCATTTTTATTTTACCTATTTTGGCCAAAAGGGAGATTCCCGGGCAGTTACCTCTAATAAATACATTATTTGTCCTTCTATTTATACTGGTAGGAGGCTCACTTACAGGTATGGTTTTAGGACCACTTGGATTAATGGGCGAGTGGTGGTATTGGTTAGGTCATCAGGGATGGGAATTTGTGGATTTTGGTAAAGGGTTTCAGGTGCTTCTCATGGGCATTTTTATACTCTGGATGATTGTGGTATATCGAGGTATTAAACCCGCATTGATTAAAAAGGAGCCTTGGAATCTTCCCAATTGGATACTTTATTCAGTAATTGGCATCCCATTATTGTTTTTATCCGGTTTTGTAGCTAAGCCAGAAACCAATTTTGTGATAGCTGATTTTTGGAGATGGATGGTTATACATATGTGGGTAGAAGCATTTTTCGAAGTATTCATCACTGTCATTGTTAGTTATTTGATGGTACTAATGGGATTGGTAAGCAGGCAGGCAGCAATTCGGGTGGTATATTTTGCAACCATACTATTTCTGGGTACAGGATTATTGGGAATATCTCATAACTTTTACTGGAATGCCAAACCGGTTGCAACCATGGCTTTAGGAAGCGTATTTTCTACTTTACAGTTTGTTCCTTTGATACTTCTTACTGTTGAAGCATATAGATTCAAAAATATGCCCAAAATGGCCATTGGTGATGTGGAACATAAAAATCTGGGCAATTTTGGTTTTCCGGAAGTTTTTCTCTTCCTCATTGCTGTAAATTTTTGGAATTTTTTTGGAGCAGGTGTTTTGGGTATAATTATTAATCTTCCGATTATGAACTATTTTGAGCATGGAACTTACCTTACAGTAAATCATGCACATGCTGCCCTTATGGGAGTATATGGCAACATCTCACTGGCCGCTCTCTTGTTTGCTTCCAGACTTATGATAAAAGAACAATACTGGAATAAAAAGGTAGTCAACTTTTCATTCTGGTCAATCAACATTGGTCTGATGCTGATGGTTGTTCTCGATCTTTTCCCGGCAGGGTCTATTCAATTTAAAGCTGTGGTCGAACAGGGACTTTGGTATGGTCGCTCTCACGAATTTGTAGATTACGGAATCTTTAATAAACTTACCTGGATGAGAGGAATTGGTGCCAGTGTGTTTTTCTTTGGTGGAGTTTTGCCGCTGACCTGGTTCATAGTTTCAAGATTAAGGTCATTGAAGCCTACAATTGATACCATTGAACAAATGGACCCCATCAATCCTATCAAAAAAGATCAGGAAATATTGGAACCTGAAGAAGTAATTTAATTGTTTGATTTTGATAATATTAAGTATTGATTGTGCCCCTGTATTTTAGCAGGGGCATTTTTTTATTCTTTTCAACTTCTTAAAAAAGTCTGTCCATCCTGAAATCCCTTCATTAGATCATTAAGACTTGTATTTTCAAAAATATGCAAAAGTCTTTCTCTGATTGGTTTATATTTATAATGGAAAGGACATGGTTGAGTATCAGAACATTCATTCAGACCCAAACTACATCTCGTAAGTACCTTTCCTTCAAAAGCTTCAACAATCAGAATTAACTTAATCTTTTCAAGATTGTTAACATCAACATCGAATCCACCACCCGGACCTTTTACTGAGTTTATAATCTTGTTTTTTACCAGTTTCTGGAGTATTTTAGATGTAAAAGCTTCAGGAGACTCTATTTTTTGCGCTACATCAGTGAGGCTGACGCGCCGGCCACTCATAGCCTGAGAAGCAATATATATAGATGATCTTATGGCATATTCACATGCTTTTGAAAACATACTTTTATTTTTTATAAAAAACAAAAGTAGAGAAACAATTTAAACAATCAAACTTTTTTGCCTTTTGCGGACACCTTTGCTGTGTAACCGCGCTCTTCTATAATAGATATAAGTTTTTCCAATGTCACTTTTGTGTCATCATAGGTTATTTTACTGATCCCCGTTTCAAGTTTTGTTTTACTTTTAACGACCCCTGTTACTGTTTTAAGCTTTCCGTCTATACCGTCCGCACAGCCTTTTTGACAGGTCATTCCACCTATTTCCAGTTCAATCGTTTTTAAATTTTGTTTTGTGTTTTCTGTAACATTCTCTTTATTTTGAGCTGCTACTTCTCCAGGCAATATCAAACTACTAACCCCGAATAATAAAAAGTACATTACTGGTTTTATCAATGACTTCATTTTACAATATTTTAAATTACAACAATCGTATGAACAGCCAACTATTTTATTTTGTTCCTTTTTTCTATTTTATAAAGAATTCTAATCCTGATTATCTGACAAATACCATTCTGCATAAGCATTGGTTGTTTCATCCAGTCTTGCAGAAATAAGTTCCGGTCCGTTTTTAAACTCCTGTCTTAATAAGGATACAAAATAACTTAGTAAATTTTCACAGGTGGGTTGAAATGGCAACACGATGAGTTTTTCACATTCATCTTTGATTTCCTTGCTGCTTGATAATGGAGCATTGTGATTCAACACCAGTGCATGGTCAAATTTGTCAATTATTTTTTCCCGGACAATCCGTTTGATGTTGCCAAAATCTATTACCATGCCATCATCTGAACATCCTTGTGTGTGGTTTGGAAAACCACGTAATGTTACACAAAAACAATATGTATGGCCGTGAATATTTTTACAAGGTCCCTGATAATTATAGAGTGCATGCGCCATCTCAAAAGAAAACTTTCTGCTTACTCTTATTTTTTGACTTTCCAATATCACAAATTTAATTTGATTCCGGTTTCAAAGCTTTTCAAATCTTGCCTGAAAAAATCTTAAATATTTCGGTTCATAAATCATTTTCAGACCTTTAATTTTCTTCCTTCTCTCATATACGTTGGCTACTGATTCTGCTACTACATCCATATGTGCTTGTGTGTATACCCTGCGTGGGATGGTAAATCTTACTAACTCAAGATTAGGATAATAATTTTCCCCGGTATCTTTCCTTCCTGCGGATACCACTCCCCGTTCCATCGTTCTAACTCCTGAATCAATATAAATTTCAGCCGCCAATGTTTGTGCCGGATATTGATCCTGTGTCAAATGGGGTAAAAATGCTTTTGCGTCCACAAATACGCCATGACCACCAATGGGTTTAACAATAGGCACGCCATATTCCATCATTTTGTGTCCAAGATATTCTACTTGGCCTACACGGGCATGCTGATGATTGTCGTCCAGGCTCTCCTTTATTCCAACAGCGATAGCCTCCATGTCTCTACCAGCTAATCCACCATAGGTGTGCAGACCTTCATACACAACCACCAGATTTCTTGCTTCTTCAAACACATCCCATTCATTCGTAGCTAAAAAACCTCCTATATTAACTAATGCGTCTTTTTTTGCGCTCATGGTTGCACCGTCTGTATAAGAACATATTTCTTTAACTATGTCAGCAACAGGTACTTTACTATATCCTTCTTCTCTTTGCTGAATAAAATATGCGTTTTCAGCAACTCGGGTCATATCATGTATAATTCTGATGTTGTGCTTTTGGGTCAGCGTCCTTAGATCACGAAGATTTTGCATACTGATGGGTTGACCGCCTGCCATGTTGACATTGGTCGCCACGCTGATATAAGGTATTTTTTCTGCCCCGTATGTCTTTATTAAAACTTCAACCTTTTCCAGATCAATATTGCCTTTGAAAGGATGTTCATTTAATGGATCGTGGGCTTCGTCAATAATAACATCTTTAAAAATACCTCCGGCCAATTCCTGATGCAGTCGGGTGGTGGTAAAATACATGTTGCCCGGCACGATATCCCCTTTTTTAATCAATATTTTGGACAGTATGTTTTCCGCTCCTCTTCCCTGATGGGTAGGAATGATGTACTTATAACCATAATACTTTTGTACCGCAGCTTCAAACTTATAAAAACTTTTACTGCCTGCATATGCTTCATCTCCTGTCATAAAAGCTCCCCATTGAATATCACTCATCGCATTTGTGCCGCTATCTGTCAGTAAATCTATATAAACATCTTCTGATTTTAATAGAAATGTATTAAATCCTGCTTCTTTTATTGCGCTTAGACGATCTTTTTTTGTAGTCATTTTTAATAGTTCGACCATCTTGATTTTATAGGGCTCTGCCCATGACTTTCGGCTATTCATGCTTTATTTTTTATACTTAATTTTTGAATTCATACCAGACAAAATTATCAAACCAAGTCTTCTCACAATGTGCTTCAGATTCTTGTGAAAAGTGATTTCTGTCATATTTCATCTTGATATTTTCTTTATCTTTCTACTACTTCTATCATTTCATTGCCGCAGTCAATAATATTAAAATCACAATAGGAAGGACCGGGATTCCCAATGGTTTCTGATTCATTTCTAAAGTGCTGAATGTAATATTTTCCGCTGTATCCAAGCGCTGAGAGCTCATTTATCATTTCCTGAATATCACTTTGGTCAAGCAAACTTGAATGTATGGTAGTCCTTACTTCAAATTGGATATCTGATTTTATTAATATGTCAAGACAAGATACAAACTCAGCATAAAAATCCGCTTTAGTGATTTCAAATGTTTTTGCTTTTGTGGCCTTAAAATCCAATGCTACATAATCAATCAGTTGTTTATTGATAAGCTGCTTTAATGTTTCCGGCCTGCTGCCATTGGTATCAATCTTGACCAAATAGCCCATGGACTTTATCTCAGTAATAATGTCAATTATTCCATCACTTAATAAACACTCACCTCCACTCATTACGACGGCATCCAATAAGTACTGTCTGGAAAGCAGAAAGTTTTTTACATCGTCAAATGAATATTTTCCTTTGCCGGTCACTATTTCAGGATTATAACAATAAGTACACCGCATATTACATCCGGCAAACCAGATAATACATGCAGTTTTGTCAGGATAATCCAGCAATGTGAAAGGAGTAATGCTATAAATTAATTTCCTGAGATAACTGTTCTTTGAAATATATTCGTTGTTTGTGTTCACCTTTTTTACCTATATTAAAACTCTCTACAGGACGATGATAACCCATCACCCTGGTGTAAACAAGACATTTGGTTCTTTTTTCGTTGTGTGTTTCCAATGTGGAATTACATTTTGTCGAATTCATATTTTTGAGTGTTTATTTGTTTCATTAATATATCGTCACATGCAGGACAATATTCATGCTCACCGTTAAGATATCCATGTATCGGGCAAATACTAAAAACAGGCGTAACCGTAATATATGGTAGTCTGAAGTTTGTGATTACCTTTTTTATAAAATTTCTGCAGGCTTCCGCATTATTTATTTTTTCGCTCATATACAGATGTAACACGGTTCCGCCGGTGTATTTACACTGAAGATTGTCCTGAAGTAACAGCGCCTCAAATGGATCATCCGTATAATCAACCGGCAACTGAGAACTATTCGTATAATATATATTTCCGTTTGAGCCGGCTTGAATAATATCGGGAAATCTTTTGATGTCTTCCTTTGCAAAACGGTAAGTTGTTCCTTCTGCCGGAGTTGCTTCCAGATTATATAAGTTGCCGGTTTCTTCCTGATATGTTCTTAGCTTAAGGCGAATATGATCCAGGATTTCTTCAGCAAATGATATTCCTTTTTCTGAACTAATATCGTATTTATTCTGAGAGTAATTGAGCATCATTTCATTCATTCCGTTGACACCTATGGTTGAAAAATGATTTCTAAAACCAGGCAAATATCTTTTGGTGTATGGATACAGTCCTTTGTCAAACATTTCCTGAATAAAGATTCTTTTCTTCTCAAGCGTAGATTTTGCTATGTCCAGAAGTACATCCAGCTTTTCATAAAGTTTACATTTATTTCCCGCAAAAAGATAGCCGAGTCTGGCCATATTGATGGTAACTACACCAATACTACCCGTCATCTCAGCACTACCGAACAGACCATTGCCCCGTTTTAGTAATTCTCTGAGGTCCAGTTGTAATCTGCAACACATACTGCGAACTGCATTGGGTTTGTAAGCAAGCGGGTTTTCCGTTTTATGGCCGTTTTCATCCCTGATGTATTGACTACCTACAAAATTCTGAAAATAAGACGATCCTATTCGGGCTGTATTTTCAAAAAGAAGATCAGTATTTTCACCATACCAATCAAAATACTCCGTGATATTGACAGTAGGTATAGGAAATGTAAAAGGCTGCCCGTTAGCATCTCCTTCTGTCATCACCTGATAAAAAGCCTTATTGATCATATTCATTTCAGGCTGAAAATGTTTGTAACACAAATCCAAAGGTTGAACGGCACCTCTTTCTTTTACCCTGCTCAAAAAAACAACTGAATGTATATTTTCAAAAAGATGGCGGTCCTTTCTG
>Ga0138256_10003287_pt1 | contig 17218 bp, 8 predicted proteins | sample KNB2016incub_MG_FD_105486 | JGI IMG/M metagenome (GOLD analysis project Ga0138256, IMG submission 105486) | Active sludge microbial communities from wastewater in Klosterneuburg, Austria - KNB2014incub_MG | ecosystem: Engineered > WWTP > Activated sludge > Unclassified | place: Austria... | reverse complement strand
TAAATAGTTTCCTCTTCCGGACGATCTGTGATCACAGCACCTACAAGAACTCTTTCAGCATCAACGGAAACTACTTTTGGTTTTTCATCGAAGGAGAATTCAAATTCCTGAATATTTTTGGTAACGATGATCTTTTTTCTTTCTATAGAATTTTCAAAATAGAAATCGATATCGAGGGGGAGTTTATAAAGAGGATTTGTATTGAGATCCTGAACTTGTTTGATCGTTATAATTTCTTTCTTCAGAGAATTGTTCCATTTGTATGAAACATTTAGAATAGGGTGACCGCCTCTGTAATACCATTGATTAAAAAACCAATTCAGATCTTCTCCTGAAACTTTTTCAAAGGCATGGCGCAGGTTGTCTGCTTCAGCACTTGAGAATTTATTTTGGGTAAGGTATAAGTTGCATCCTTTGAAAAATGCAGAGTCGCCAAGATAATTTCGAAGCATGTGAAGAACACATCCGCCTTTGTTGTATGAAACTCTGTCATACATGTCTTCTCTGTCTTCAAATTGATAACGGATCAAAGCAGGATCGGATTTGTCTGTCGAACGCAGATAGATCCGCAGCTCTTCCACCAAATGACTTTCTGCTACTGTCTTGCCGTATTTGTATTCCATCCATAAATATTCAGCATAATTGGCGAAACCCTCATTCAATGTAACGTTGCTCCATGAACGACACGTTACCATATTCCCAAACCAATGATGAAATAATTCGTGTGAGATATAGTGTTCGTAGTTGTCATCAATATAAGTTCCCGGATCCTGATGCATATTTGTACCGTGAACTACTGCTGTTACATTTTCCATGGCGCCGGAAACAAAATCATGAACAACGATCTGACTGTATTTTTGCCACGGATAAGTTATTCCAAGCAATTTCGAGAAGAAGGTCATCATTTCCGGAGTTTTGCCGAATGTTTGTCTTGCATATTTTTCATAGGCAGGATCGACATAATAACTTACTTCAATGCCATTCCATTTGTCTTTTACAATTGCAAAATCGCCAACAGCGATCATTACAAGATAAGGAGCAGCAGGAAAATCTTGTTTCCAATGCCAGGTGAATGTGCCATTGTTGTTGTTTATTGTTTCAAGTAGCAAGCCATTTGACAAGGTCTTAAAAGCGGAATCAGTTGTGATAAAAATTTCTGTTGTTGTTTTTTGTTCAGGTGATTCAATCGTTGGGAACCAGACTGAATTACTTTGTGTTTCACCTTGTGTCCAAAGTTGAGTAGGTCTGCTTTCATCTACACTGTCCACGTCAACAAAGTAAAGTCCTTTGTCGCTATTGATTGCAGAACTTCCGCCGATATCCAGTGATTCCGGATTTGAAATGTAGTCAATGGATACGGTAATTATTTCTTCCGATAAATAAGTTCGAGGAAGACGAATGGTAAGTAATAAGGAGTCATAATTATATTTGAGCGAAATGCGATCGTTGCCATTCACAAGCGTTACAGAATTTATTGTCATCCCGCGAGCATTGAATGTGACGCTATCTGAAGGATAAAAATGTTGCTTGAAAGTGATTTCAGCTTTTCCTTTCATCTCTCTTTTTTTCCACAGCGGTGTAAGAAAAAGCTTTGTATTTATCAGATCAGCTCTTCTTGTATAAGCACTTTCATAAGCTGAAACAACATAAATTGTCTCATCTTTTTTTCCATTTGATTTTTTTTGTTCAGTGGTCTTGCAAGCGGACAATATTAAAATCAGTCCGAAACTTAGAATCGCATAATTTCGCATCGTTCAAAGATAGAATTTGAATAAAAAAAAGCACTTTATTTTCGAATATTTATAATGGCTTTAAGAGTTTTTGTTAAAAATCTCTATCTTTACTTTATGTACAAAGTAACAGTAGATAAAAAGGACTTCACAATAGCGTCGGAAAACGGAAGTAATTCTATAGATACCAAGCCATTTGATGCCGATGTTCTGGAGTTCAAAGAAGGAAAATTTCATATTATAAGTGATCACCAATCATTTACGGCTGAAGTAATTTCTTATGATAATGACGAGAAAAGCTTTGAAATTAAGGTAAATAGCACTATTTATACAGTTAAAGTACAAGATCGATTTGACCAGCTTTTACAACAAATGGGAATTGATGGTGCTGCAGGAAAGAAAGTTAATGACATAAAAGCGCCAATGCCGGGAATGGTACTTCAGGTTATGGTTGAAAGTGGCCAAAAAATCAAGAAAGGCGATGCTATTGTTGTTTTAGAAGCCATGAAAATGGAAAATATCCTGAAATCGCCGGCCGATGGAGTTGTGAAATCGGTGAAAGTCATCAAAGGAGATAAAGTAGACAAGAATCAGGTAATGGTTTTCCTTGACTGAGTTTAAATAAACTTTTAATTAAATAATATAATATCCATCATTTATTGGTTGGAGTCTTCCTGTTTTACTTAATATCTTTGCAGTGTAAACAAATGGACACTTAAATCGTTCAACAATCATGAACAAGTATTTAAAATTTTTAGTGGAATTCTTTTCAGGAATGAATGGAGTTTTTTCTGTTTCTCATACCGATCAGAGAAGTTTAAATGACTTGTTTGATGTTGATATGTCGGACACAAAATATATTGAACGGTCTGCTGATAAAGCTAATCTTAGAGCAGATTGGAAGAATGTAAGCAATGACATAAAAAAGGCCCATCACGATTATTGTCATAAATAATTTTTTTTGAAATGGGAAAGAGTTCTCGTCAAATTAAGGCGGCTCAGAGGGGAAATACATCTGCAATTGAACATATAGAAACAACAGATGACAGCTTTCTTCCTGAAGCTGCAGAGTTAGCAAAGTACAAAGAAGTAGATCCTGAATGTGTAAATTGGCTGAAAGCTCGTGCAGAACAAGAGCAAGCTGCAAGGATAAATTTTAATGAAAGAAGAATGAGTCTTTTTGAAAATAGCAACTCTAGAATTCACTCTCTTGACTTGTTAAGAGTGATATTTGCTTTTGTTATTATTATGAGTGGAATGGCGTTTTCTTCTTTTTTGATTTATTCCGGACTAAAAACACAGGGGACTCTTTTCGCAGGTACTACGATAGTTATTGCTGCTCTTGCTTTTTTGAGGTTTAGGAAAAGTTCCAGTGAAATAAATAAATAATTGTAACATTTAGAGCTATTTTAGCTATTTTTAGAACAACTTTTCAAGTCTCTAAAGAGTAAAATACAATGATGTGAACCGGAATTTTCTGTTTCGCAATCATTCATTAAGACTTATTTTCTCATGAGAACACTCAAGATTTTTTTATGTGGATTTCTGCTATTCTTTTTTTCTAAGGATAGTTTGAATGCACAGGTTTTTACAGGCTCCGGTGGATCAATTATTACATTGACCGATACATCACGATTTAATATTCCTGTTACAGGTCTTGCCAATCCAATCGATTTCAATTATGGATTGGAATCCGTAACGATAAATATTTCACATGGATCAGATCGCGACATCGATTGTTTTCTTGCTGCTCCTGATGGAACAATGATCGAACTGACTACTGACAACGGTGGTACAGGAAACAATTTCACGAATACTGTTTTCAAGCATAGCGCAAGTACGTCAATCACTTCCGGAAGCGCGCCTTTCACAGGAACGTTTAAACCCGAAGGAGATCTTTGGAGAGTGAATAATAACCAGAATGGAAATGGAACATGGCAATTGCGTGTCATCGATGATTCTAACAACGGTGTCACCGGATCTTTAACGGGTTGGAGTATTAAATTCAGTAATACTCCTGCACTTACTTTTATTTTCACCGAATCCTCATTGCCAATTGTGATCATCAATACAAATGGACAAACAATTCCTGATGATCCAAAGATCATTGTCGATATGAAGATCATCGATAATGGAATTGGTTTGAGAAATCATGTGTCTGATGTTCCAAATAATTACGATGGTAAAATTGCAATAGAAGTAAGAGGCTCCAGTTCACAAATGTTTCCGAAAAAGTCTTTTGGTTTTGAAACGCGTGATAATAGTGGTTTAGTGAATGTCGATACTTCATTGTTAGGAATGCCTTCAGAACACGACTGGATCCTTAGTGCAAATTATACCGATAAATCATTTTGCAGAAATGTTGTTTCATACCAACTCGCAAATGAAATGGGTCATTACGCTGTTCGAACAAAATATGTTGATGTTGTTCTCAATGGACAATACTGGGGAGTATATGTTTTTATGGAAAGTCTGAAACGCGATAAAAATCGTGTCGATATAAGTAAGCTGGAAAGAACGGAAATCACTGCACCGGATATAACAGGAGGGTACATAGTTAAGATCGATAAGACAACAGGGAGTGGTGGCGATGGCTGGACTTCTGCTTATGCGCCAATCAATCATTCAAATGGTCAGGATATTTTCATTCAATATGACTATCCTTCAACTGACAGTATAGTTCCTTCGCAAAAGGCATATATTAAGGCTTATGTCGATAGTTTTGAAAACGCCTTGGCAGGAAATAATTTTCGTGATTCAATTGTAGGCTATCAGAAATTTATCGGCAACGGTTCATGGATCGATTATTTTTTCTCGAATGAGTTGAGCAAGAATGTCGATGGATATCGGATCAGTTCGTATTTGTACAAAGACAAAGAAAAGACTTTGAAAGCCGGTCCGGTTTGGGATTACGATATTGCCTATGGAAATGCGAATTATTGTGATGCAACAGATACAACCGGCTGGGCATATTTATTCTCATGTACAGGCGATAGCTGGCAGGTTCCTTTCTGGTGGCAAAAATTGCAACAGGATACGAATTATACCAATCAGATGAAATGCCGTTGGACAGATTACAGAAACAACGTTTTAAGTCTGTCGCATATAAATGGCGTAATAGATTCCATTGCAAATTTGTTGAATGAATCGAAAGACTGGAATTTTAATCAATGGCCAATTCTTGGAACATATGTGTGGCCGAATCCTTCGCCTCAACCATCAACTTATGCAGGAGAAATTCAGAATCTGAAAAATTGGATGAGCAGACGATTATCGTGGCTCGATTCAAATATGCCGGGAAGATGTAATTGTTCATTGAATATTGTTCAGCAAAATGTTTCTTGTCTGAATGCATGCGATGGACAATTAGTCGCTGTCGGAACTTCGCCATATCAGAAAACCTATCAATGGGATAATGGCAGTGATAACGATACTCTGAGTGGCATGTGTGCCGGAATACAAACCGTAGAATTTACCGATGCAATAGGATGTAAGCGAACAGCAACTGCAACGATTACTCAACCTGCATTACTAACGGTAAATGCAAGTGCTGTGAATGCACCATGCGATGCTTCGGGTTGTGCCGGACAAGCAACTGCAAATGTAAGTGGAGGAACTTCGCCCTTTACCTATGCATGGTCTGATGGACAAACAACAGCAACTGCGACAGATTTATGTTCCGGAAGTTATTCTGTGATCGTCACTGATGCAGGTGGTTGTTCGAAGACAACAACAGTAAATATTGTAAATCCATCATCACCGATCATTGCCTTGAACAATGTTACGAATGCAACCTGCTTCAATCAAGCCGGCGGATCAGCATCAGTTACAGTTTCAGGAGGCAGTGGACCATACACTTATAGTTGGTCGCCATCAGGAGGATCAAATTCAACAGCAACAAATTTATTAGCCGGAAATTATACGGTGACAGCCACAGATGCAACAGGATGTCCAGCGAGCATGAACATTGTCATTTCACAACCTACACCGATCATTGTTTCAGTTACGGAAACCGATGTGAGATGTTATGGTGGATCAACAGGTTCAGCACAAGCAACTGTAAGTGGTGGAATAGGTTCGTATCAATACAACTGGTTGCCGGGAAATCAAACCGGATCAACAATCAATAATGTTCCTGCCGGTTCTTATTCTGTCACTGTCACCGACGCAAATAATTGCTCACGTACAGAGTCGGTTAATGTTTCGCAAGCTCCAGTTATCAATGCAACTGTTTCTTCCACTCCTGTGAATTGCAACAATGGTAGTGATGGAAGTGCTTCAGTGATTTCATCAGGAGGAACAGGTACACTTACGTATTTATGGAATGTTGGTGGTCAAACATCAAGTACCATCTCAGGACTTGCACCAGGAACATATAATGTAACCGTTAGAGATAGTTTTAATTGTTCAGTGAATTCAGGAGTGACATTGACGAATCCAACTGCACTTTCAGCAACAACATCTTCAACAACTTCCATTTGTGCTTCGGCAACAGGAAGCGCTCAGGTTAATGCTTCAGGTGGAACGGGAACGTATACTTATTTGTGGCAACCTAACGGACAAACAACAGCGGCGATAAATAATATTGTAGCAGGTAATTATTCTGTAACGATAACAGATCAACAAGGGTGTACACAGGTGCAATCCGTAATTGTAAACAGTGCGAGTGGAATGACTGTAGCGATTTCAAATAATGTCAGTGTAAGTTGCTTTGGCGGTTCGAATGGAGCAGCAACAGTGAGTGTCACCGGAGCAAAAGCGCCGATGACATTTTCATGGTTGCCTGTTGGAGGATCGGATTCTGTCGCAACAAATTTACAAGCCGGAATTTATTCTGTAGAAATAAATGATGACAATGGATGTACTACGATCCAGCAAGTAGAAATTCTTCAGCCCGATCAACTTTCTATAGTTTCAACAGCAGACAGCGTTAGTTGTTACGGCGGAAATAATGGCCGCTTGGAAGCAAATGCTTCAGGAGGAACAAGGCCATATACATACTTGTGGACACCTTCCGGCGGAACAGATTCTATTGCAACAAATCTGCTTGCAGGAAATTATTCTGTGAGAGTAACAGACAGTCGCAATTGTTCAACGACACAATCGGCAACTGTATTGCAGCCAACAAGATTGGCGGTGATCTCTTCCGTTGTAAATTCAACGTGTGGACTAGCAAATGGAGAAGTAAATCTTTCGCCATCAGGTGGTAATGCTCCATATAATTTTTCATGGACACCGAATGTCTCATCAAGTGCAATAGCAACCGGATTGTCGCCTGGAAATTATACGATTGTAGTATCAGATGCGAATTTATGCTCAAGAAATTTAGGCGTTACAGTCACTACATCATCATTGCCTGATTTGAATGTAACATCATTGGTAGAGACATCATGTAATTCAACAGACGATGGATCAATTGTTCTTTCCACAACAGGAGGAACTGGACCATATAGTTATACCTGGTTGCCTGATGTTTCAAATACAAATTCAGCAACACAAATTCTTGGTGGAATTTATTCTGTTGTAGTAATTGATAATCTGGGATGTCAGGATAGCATAGGCGTGATCCTTCCGGAGCCATCGCCATTAGGAGCATTGATGATTCCTTATGATGTCAGTTGCTTTGGAAATACCGATGGAAGAATTGTTGCAAGTGTAGGTGGCGGAACAATGCCATATACTTATTTGTGGACACCTTCAGGACAAACAACAGATTCAGCAACGAATTTATCACCCGGAACATATAGCGTACTTCTAACAGACGATCATGGATGCACAGCAATTGCATCAGCATTAGTGCAGTCGCCTGATCCTGTTGTAGTCACGTCAACGTCTTCCGGTCATACTTGTTTTGCAGAGTGTACAGGAAGTGCAGAGTTGAGTGTAAGTGGAGGTTCGGCACCTTATTCATATTTATGGAGTAACGGCGAAACCACAGAAACAATTTCGAATGGTTGTTCAGGTACGATAGATGTGACGATCTCTGATGCCTTAGGTTGTATTGAGAACAGACAATTTACATTCACACAAGATGATTCATTGAGTTTGATCACTTCGCATACCGATGCAAGTTGTATTTCCTGTGCTGATGGAACAGCAGATGCAACGGTCAGAGGAGGATTCCCGCCCTATTCTTATTCATGGACGCCGGGAAATTTCACAACATCAATTGTGACCGGATTAACAGCAGGAACATATATGATTTGCATCACCGATTCAAATTCATGTGTGAAATGTGATTCAGTGATCGTTCTCGAGCCTGGAACATCAACTTCAGAAATAAAAAACAATTCGCCATTATACGTTTATCCGAATCCTGCCGGCGATTATGCAGTCTTTGCATTTGTAACGAATGAAAGTCAATCCGTGTCAGTTAAGATCTTTGATGTTACCGGCAAACTAGTTCAAACAGTTGTCGATGGAAACTTAGACAGTGGTGAGCATTTGTTCCGGGTTGAAACTACGGAGCTGGTTCCGGGGGTTTATTTTTATACGTATACGAATGCTAAGTCGAGGAAGACTGGGACGCTTGTGATAAGTAAATAACAAGTTGAAGTATGGTTTAAAGTGTTTAATGGGTTTAAAGTGCTGCGCCCACCTTAAACCCATTAAACTTTTTAAACGATCGAATGCATTACTTTGTCACAAGCATTTTTTTCGTATCGATGACTTTCCCGTCAGCGATTAGTGTGTAACTATAAATGCCGCTACTCAACTTTTCACCATACACATTTATTTGTCCTGCGCCGCGTTCGTTTATTTTTACGGTTTGCAAAATATGTCCCGAGTTATCGAAGAAAATAATTTTTGCTTCCATTACATCAGTTGGAACATTGAACGAAATTCTTGTTTGTTCAGCAAAAGGATTCGGGTCATTCTGATTCAGTATGATTGAATTTTCCGAAGTTAATTCAATGTCAATGCTGTTAACAGATGTCCGTTGGCTTGAAGAGCTGCTGCAGCACGCGTTCATAGCAACTTCTAAATTATTTAATCGCATCATCAACGAATCTATATGTTGTTGCTGATCCTTGAAGCCTTGAATCAATAAACTTATTAAGGGTGTATAATTTACTCCTTTAAACGTTTCTTCTTGTGTTATGATATTTCCTAAAGCATCCTTAACAGCAGGGGCAGTAAATTGCTTTGTAAGTCCAGGCAGAATCATGTCTAAATCTTCTGCAATTAATCCATATTGATCTCCGGAAGGCAATTTAATTCCGGGATGATTTATTTGGTCGTAATTATATGTCTTAGGTTCAAGTCGATTTATTATATCTGATGAATTTTGAATGGGTTGAATATTCATTTTTAAAATTCTATCGGAAGGATAATAAGTTCCCGCATTGTAAGTATCGCCATTAAAAAATCCTGCATGTCCATTGGCACCAGAATTTACATACAATCGAAAATCGGTATTAACTGCAGTTGAAGGATTAGTGTATCCAATTAAAACTCTTGTACCGACATTGGTAGGAGTTACACCATTAACATTCCCAAGAACTAAACAATCACTTGCATCGACAGATGAATAAACTCCAATTGCTGTGCTATTGCTAAAAGCAGTCCCGTTAGTAGTTGAAGCCTGATAACCAATAAACGTATTATTGTCGCCTGTAACTCCAGTAGCTGATGAAGCTGCGAAGCTTCCGATAGCTGTATTATGATGATTTGAAGAATAATTCGTTCCTGCGTTATAGCCAATGAATGTATTCTCCAGACCATTTGTAACATTTAAACCTGCACTTCGCCCAATCAAAGTGTTATCTCCAACACCGGCTCCACTCAAATTTGTTCCGGCATTTTGTCCAATCATAATATTATCTGTTTCGGAAGAATTCATACTTGTTCCTGTATTTCCACCAATACAAATATTACTATATCCTGTTAGTGCAGCAGTAGTCGGTCCTGCAGAAGTGCCTAAATAAACATTTGAACTTGATGAACCACCGGTAGAAACAAATTTGGCATTATTGAAGTAGAGTCCGCTTGTTATTGCAGTACCTCTGACATTAACATTACCATTGACGTCTAGTTTTTGAAGGGGCAATAAACTCGGAACATCTATACCAACGTTTGTTCCATCATCATAAACAATACTTTTACAAACTGTGTTTGTTGTGCTAACGTCCATTTTCAAAACAAAGTTGTCCGGAATTCCTGATGAGCATGTATTTAGTCCGCTCGTTGGAGAAACTGTTTCATCTTTAACTAAAACAACATTGCCTTGATTATCTACACTCAATACAGCAGGACTTGTGCTGCCAAATGGATTTGTGACAAGAGGAATTGAAGTTGTATTTAGATAAGTAAAACGCAAACCACTTGATCCCGGAATTGCTGTACCGGCATTACTTTTTATTTCAAGAGTATTACCTGGTATATTCGTATTTATTCCAACATTTCGGTTCGTAGTACCATCGAATGGATGAATATAAAAATCACCCAATCCTGTTGTTTCAAGATCTGTCCATCTCCCTCCAGTGAGGGTTGTACTTCCTGTTTCTGTTAGTCGCAATTGCGGTCCGTTCACATGTGCGGGGTTGGAGGTTGGGCTACCCGCATTGTCCCAAATGTCTAGCCTTCGTTTTGGCAAAATATTGGTTAAGTTCCAGATATTTCCAATTCCCATATTTCCATATGCAGTCATTCGCGCTATTTCTAAACCATCCACTTTTTCAGCATCAGAAGAAGAACTTGCATTTAAACCGCTTGTGAAAATAAATTTAAGCATATCCGGTCCATATCCGGATGTAGGGTTATCGCCCCAATTAATTACAGCAGTACCACGATCAGCACCACCAGTGCCGCGATCATCTTTTATCCCAACATACATTTGATCTTCTGCATCTACCATAAAAGTACCGACGTCCATCCAAGTACGTGCACCTAAAGATCCTAAATTAGAACGATGTCCAAGATTCAAAATAGCTTGAGGTTGGTCTATTGGAAGAAAACCGGAGCCGTAACTTATGGCTGCTTTCGTTGTGCCGATATTTCCCGAAGGCCCACCCAAGCCATAAGTAAATCGCATTCGCTCTTCTAAACCATAGAGCCCATCAGTTGTATGTAAGCGCAGTATGCCCTTTTCTTGCATTACACTTAGATTGATGTCAGGGCTATTACTTGGATTTTCTACCCGAAATTTTTCGGTTTCAGGAAATGTATACATTTTCCATGTGTGGTTAAAATCTGTTGCAGCAGAAGAACGAATCGCTTCGCCTTGGTTCACAAGCATTGAACCTTGATTGAATAGATAGGGAATAGTAATGTCAAGGGCTGCGGCAGGTTGAGTAGCATTCCCTAAATAATCGCCAATACCGATTGCGTCAATTTTGTTAGCAGGATCCGTTTCTCCCCACATATCACCCAACCCATTTATGCCAATCTTCCATTGTGCAAAACAAGAATAATTTATTAAACTGACTAAGACACATAAAATTAATTTTTGGACATAAGAATTTGTTTTCATAGTTTTTTATTTAGTATAAAGTTATTTTAAGAATACATTCATTCAATACAATTAAATAAAGTCCACTGTTCAAATTACTAAAATCGAAAATATTTTCACCTCCTTTCATATTTTGCTTTAAAATTAGTTCTCCAATTGAATTATAAACTTTAGCGATACTATTATTGAAATATTGCTCATCACTGTGTATTGAAAATTTACCTGAACTTGGATTTGGAAACAAGTTAAACGAGCACAATTTAGTGTCAGCAATTATACCATTGCAATCATTTAAATTCTGTGATAGACAAATATTATCTAAATATGTATATGAAATGGAAGAAGATACATCAATGCAATTAAACGTCATGGAGTCTTGTGTGAAAAAATTACCTATCAATAAATAAGAATATGAAGAGTCAGCTATAAAGCTTCCTGAAAATGTCAACCAGTTTGATGTGTCGCTTAATACAGAATCTGAAAATAAAGTTGCAGTATTATTAATTATTGTTTGGGAAATATTATTTGTATCTTCGAAATGAGTTAGAAATTTTACACCCAGCTTATTAACAAAACATTGACAATTTACTTGACCATTAACATTGAAACCAGATGAAAAGTCAAACGATAAAAAATACCTTTGTCCTGAAATTAATGTTTCATTTAGTTTAATTCCTATTATTTCGTTATATAGACCACTTGAGCCAATACCACTTGCTAAACCTGCATAGCTAAAACCACTATTCGGCTTTAATTCTTGATAACCAAATTGATTTGTTGGAATTGAAACTCTCCCCTGGGAACAATTGTTAAATAAGTCTGGAGTATTTAAAATACTTCTCCAGCCAACAGCTTTCTCGAAATAATTTAAATCACTTGGACAAGTATCGATTTCCTCAAAACTCGGATTCGGAACATAATTTTGTGAAAATGCAGAAATTGGATTAACGGTGAGAATAAGTAAAATATATGCATATCTGACAGTTAAAAAGAGTGCAGAAGAATAATTGTAAAGCATCATAAAAATTCAATTAAAAGATTCAACGATACCAAAGTAAACTATTATTCTAATTGGAAGTGTTAAATTGAAAATAATTTTAAATAATGCAAAAGTAAATTCCTTTAAAACTTTTGAGGTGGATTTGTTGGTTCAAATGGTTTAAAGAGTTTAATTTGACAATCGCATTTAACCCATTAAACTTTTTAAACCATTTTTTTTACCCTTTCCCACGCAAAAAATGTTAAAACATTTCCGCATTAAACCTTGATTATTTCACACTAATAACCTAGGTTTGATACCAAAGACAAAGAGAAAAGATGCGGAATATTCTACTAGTGGTTGGTTTGTTATTTGTTTCAATTGCAGCAAATGCCCAAAAGATCAGCGGCGTAATCAAAGATAATTCTACGGGCGAAAGTATCATCGGTGCATCTGTGTCTATCAAAGGAACTTCTATTGGGACTAGCACAGATATTGACGGTAAATTTGAATTGTCGGTAAGCGGGCAACAAGCCCCGGTTACCATTTTAGTTGCATCGGTTGGTTACAGTTCTTCCGAAATTGTCGTTACCGATTTTTCAAAGCCAGTCACATTCAAATTGTCTTCCAAGAAAGTTGAATTGAAAGATGTGACCATTACAGGTAGTCGCGTTTCCGAAAAACAAAAAGAAGCGCCGCTTACTGTTGAGAGCATCGACATCATTGCCATCAAACAAAGTGCGCAGAATTCTTTCTACGAAGCATTGGGAACATTGAAAGGTGTCGATCTAACCAGTGCATCACTCGGATTTACAATTGTCAATACCCGCGGATTCAACAGTACATCGCCCGTGCGTTCATTGCAGCTTATCGATGGCGTCGATAATCAATCGCCCGGATTAAATTTTTCATTGGGAAATTTCTTAGGCTCAAGTGAACTTGATGTATTGAAAGTCGATCTGATCGCAGGCGCGAGTTCTGCGTATTATGGTCCGAATGCATTCAATGGTGTAATTGCAATGACGACCAGAAGTCCGTTTGTAAAACCGGGACTGGAAGTTTCATTTAAAGTCGGCGAAAGAAATCTTGTCGAAACTGCTGTGCGCTGGTCGCAAGTTTTTAAAGATAAAAGCGGTAATGAACGATTCGCATACAAATTGAATCTCTTCTACATGAAAGCAAATGACTGGCAGGCAAATAATATGAGCGCTACTCCGGACTCACCTGATGGTCCGGGAAATCCGGGTGGTTATGATGCTGTAAATGTTTATGGCGATGAATACTATGCAACAAGTAATTATAATTCAGTTCCAAGGATCCGACCGGGTGTTATGACTTATTATCGTACGGGATATGCTGAAAATGACTTGGTCGATTACAATACAGAAAATTTTAAATCATCTTTGGCGCTTCATTACAAAACAAAATCTAAGAATGAAATAATTTTCAATTCTGCTTTTGGGGCAGGTACTACTGTTTATCAAGGCGACAACAGATTTAGTTTGAAAGACATTTTGTTTTTTCAAAATCGGATTGAATATAGAAAAGAAAATAAGTTCTTTATCAGAGCGTATACTACGAATGAAGATGCAGGTAAATCATATGATGCATATTTTACTGCATTGCTTTTGCAACAGGCATCAAAATCTGACTATGTATGGAGTACTAACTATGTTGGTTTTTGGTCTTTGTCACAGAATCGATATTTTGTCAGGGAAAGCAATTTTCCAGGGTACCCTCAGGCACCTTCGCCAAGTGATCCGAATTACGATCAGTTATTTGCTGAATATACTGCATCAATTAATCCATTTCTGCTGGCTAATTATTATGATTCACTTCAGCTCTATCATAATAATTCTCGTGAATATGCAGATGATTTTACCAGTGTTTCTCAAAAAGCAGTTCCGTTTTACGAGCCTGGAACACAACGATTCGATTCACTCTTCAATGTCATTACATCCAGCAGATCATTTACAGAAGGAGGATCAAGGTTCTATGATAAGTCGCGATTGGTACACGTTCAAGGTGAGTATAAACTTACTCCGAAGTTTGGAGATGTAATAATTGGAGGAAACTACAGAAAGTATCTTCCGCAAAGTGATGGTACAATTTTCAGTGATACTTCAGGACGCAAAATTGAGAGTTATGAATTTGGATTTTATGGCGGGCTGGAAAAAAAGGTGTTAGAGGATAAGTTAAAGATCAACCTTACGCTTCGTGCCGATAAAAATCAGAATTTCGATTTACTGCTAAGTCCGGCTGCTTCATTGGTCTATACGATTGACCCGAAAAATGTTGTACGACTTTCGTTTTCATCAGCGATCAGAAATCCAACTTTAACAGATCAATATTTATATTACAATGTTGGGCGAGCAAAACTTCTTGGAAATATTACGGGCTACGATTCGCTTGTAACTATTCCATCTTTGCGAGATTATTTGTCAGGGTTTCCTGATCTGGATAAATTAAGTTATTTCAATATTGGTCCGGTGAAGCCTGAAAAAGTAAAGACGATTGAAGTTGGTTATCGTGCTTCATTGACTGATAATCTTTATGCCGATGCAAATTATTACTATAGTGTCTATACAGATTTTATCGGCTATATTGTAGGAGCAGATGTTACTACAAGTACTTCGCCATTTGGTGGTGATTTCCTTGAGTTGAATGATGTGTTCAGAATTGCAAGCAATTCACAAGACAAAGTAAGTTCGCAAGGATTCAGTATTGGACTAAATTATTTCATTGGAAAATATTTTAGCATCAATGGAAATTATTCATGGAATGAACTCAACAAACAAGGTTCCGATGATCCAATTATTCCTGCATACAATACACCGCGTAATAAATACAATCTTGGATTTGGTGGAAGAGATATTGAAGCAATGCTTTTCAACAAGATCAAAATTTCAAACTGGAGTTACAACATCAACTACAAATGGGTACAGGGATTTCTCTTTGAAGGCTCGCCGCAATTTACCGGCGAGATAGAAAGTTACGAAGTTGTAGACATGCAAATCAGTAAAAAAGTTCCGCAATTGAAGTCTGTCTTTAAAGTTGGTGCATCCAACTTGTTGAATAACATGCATTATGAAGTTTATGGCGGTCCACTGGTTGGCCGATTGGCTTATGCTTCAATTTTGGTCACTTTGAATTAGCCGGGAATTATGTAAGGTTCAAAGGCTCCAAAATTTGGGGCCTTTTTTGTAGAATGATTATATTAATCATGTTTTTTATCATTATTTTTTGTTTAATTTTACGACACCAAAAATCTGACTATGAAAAAAAATCTACTAAAACTATCGATGTTGGCATTTGCGCTTTTCACTGCGCAAACTATGAATGCCCAACGTTATTTATCAGAAGTGTTTTCTGATGTATCAGTAACACCAAACGTAACTTACGGAAACAACATTACCATTTTCCCTACAGGAACACCAACTGCACAGGATCTTAAAATGGATATCTATCAGCCAGTTGGTGATGTTGAGCCAATTCGGCCGCTGATCGTTTATCTTCACACAGGAAGTTTTGTCCCAGCTGTGTTTAACCAAAATCCTACAGGAGGAAAAAGTGATTCTGCAGCTGTAGAAATGTGTACTCAATTTGCTCGTCGCGGTTATGTAGTAGCAAATGCAACATACCGTCAAGGTTGGGTTCCAACAGATCCTGATCAGGATGTACGTACAGGAACTTTATTACAAGCCGTGTATCGTGCAATTCAAGATGCAAAAGTTTGTGTTCGTTTTTTCTACGAAGATGTTTCGAATACAGGAAATACATATGCAGTTGATACGAATAATATCATACTTGCAGGACAAGGTACAGGTGGATACATTGCAATGGCTTATGCAACATTAGACAAGCCGTCAGAAATTCAACTTCCGAAATTCTTATCGAATACTAACAATGCAACTTATGGTTTCCAAATCGGTCAGCCATATGTGAATCAAGCTATATTAGGTGATTTCGATGGTTACGGTGGACTTCCACAATTTAATAACCCAAACAATCACGTTGGATTTAGCTCAAACATTCGTTTCGTATTGAACATGGGTGGTGCACTAGGTGATAGTTCTTGGTTAGAAGCAGGTGATGCTCCAATGGTTGCATTCCATGTTACAAACGATCCATTTGCTCCTTATGGAGATGGTCCGGTTTACGTGCCAACAACACCTCCTCAATTCGTTGTTGATGTAAGTGGTAGCCAAACTGTGATCACAAAATCAAATTTATTAGGTAATAATGCTTGCTTCAATTTAGCTGGCTTCACAGATCCATATACATTGGCAGCGAATAATAATAATGGCGGTGAAGATGGACTATTCCCATTCCTTCGTCCAACACCTCCATTTGCACCGGGCGAAGCCGGTCCTTGGGAGTGGTATGATTCAACTGCTCTGACAGTTTATGCTCAAGCAGTAGGTCTTTCAGCTTCTGCAGGAACTCAAGCTTATATGAACGGTTTAGGAACTAATCCTGATATGTCTAAAGCGAAAGCATTAGCATATATCGATACAATTCAAAACTATGTAAATCCACGTATCGTTTATTGTTTAGGACTTCCTGATGGAATCTCTGAATCAATATTGAATAAAATTGTTGCGGTTTATCCAAACCCTTCAACTTCTCAATTCACTGTTTCAGCAGACGGAACAAATCTGACTATTAAAACAGTAGAACTTTCTGATATCACAGGAAGATCGATCTGGAAGAAAGATAATTTGTCTGGATCATCATCAACGTTCCTGAGAGGAAATCTTAGCAATGGAATCTATATTGTTCGCGTTACTACTGATAAAGGAATCGTTAGCAAACGAGTTTCGATGCAATAATACTGTGAATAGAGATTCGTAATTCGTAATTCGAATTGCATCCCTCAATATTCCGTGGTCTCCTTGTGAACTTGTGTACTTTGTGTTTTTTAAACACGTAGATCACAAGTTCACAAGGAGATTTCTATGTTATAAAACAATACCCCCAGCGTTTTTTTTAATTAACTAGCCAATGGGCTAGAATAATTCCTATCGAACGGCATTTGATTTCTAATTACCGCGCTAG
>Ga0138256_10003286_pt1 | contig 17218 bp, 16 predicted proteins | sample KNB2016incub_MG_FD_105486 | JGI IMG/M metagenome (GOLD analysis project Ga0138256, IMG submission 105486) | Active sludge microbial communities from wastewater in Klosterneuburg, Austria - KNB2014incub_MG | ecosystem: Engineered > WWTP > Activated sludge > Unclassified | place: Austria... | reverse complement strand
GCTTGATATTATCGGCGCGGACTATGTGCGCGAAATCAAGCCCGGCGAAATGGTGACGCTGACGAAAAAGGGCGTCATTTCACAGTTTCCTTTCGCGAAGAAGCCGTCGAAATTCTGCATCTTCGAATATATTTATTTCGCACGTCCTGACAGTTTCATGGAAAACCGCTCGGTTTATGAAATGCGTAAGCGCATCGGCGAGGAACTGGCACGTGAAGCGCCCGTAACTGGTGCTGATCTCGTCGTGCCGGTGCCGGACAGCGGTGTGCCGTCGGCAATCGGTTACGCGCAGGAAAGCGGCGTGCCGTTCGAGCTCGGTATCATCCGCAACCACTACGTGGGCCGGACATTCATCGAGCCGAGCGACCATATCCGTCACCTCGGCGTAAAGCTGAAGCACAATGCCAACCGTGCTTATTTAAAGGGCAAGAAGGTTGTGCTGATTGACGATTCTATCGTGCGCGGCACGACATCGCGTAAAATAGTTGAAATGGTGCGTGCGGCGGGCGCGACGGAAGTGCATATGCGCATTTCATCGCCGCCGACGACGCATAGCTGTTTCTACGGCATCGACACGCCGCGCACGGAAGAACTGCTCGCGCACAGCAAGACGGTTGGCGAGATTTGCAAATTCATCCGGGCGGATTCTCTCGCTTATATTTCTATCGACGGGCTTTACCGCGCGGTCGACAACGTCAAGCGCGATGCCAAGAACCCGCAATTCTGCGACGCGTGCTTCACCGGTGATTACGCGGTTGAACTGGTCGATAACATCAATCACTGCGGCGGCGACAAAGTTTCCGTTCTCAGCGAACGCAAGAAAAGCTGATGGCTGCTCTTAACGAACGTGTTGCACTGATCACGGGCGCTTCGCGCGGCATCGGCGCGTCGGTTGCGAAGGGCCTCGCGCGCGAGGGTGCACATGTCATTCTCCTCGCCCGCACGCAGGCCGCCCTTGAGGAAGTGGATGATGAAATCCGCAGTTTCGGCGGCAAGGCGACGCTCATTCCGCTGGATCTCGCGAGGCTTGATGAAGTCGACAAGCTCGGCCCTTCGATTTATGAGCGTTTCGGCAGGCTGGATATTTTTATCGGCAATGCGGCGGTGCTCGGCACGCTCGGGCCGGTCAATCACATCACGCCGCGCGAGTGGGAGAAGGCTTTCACTGTCAATGTCATGGCGAATGTGCGCTTGGTGCGGAGCCTGGACCCGATGCTGCGTGGCTCGGATGCGGGGCGTGTGGTGTTCACGACGTCGGGATTGGGCGAGCAGGCGATGGCGTACTGGGGTCCATATTGCGCGACGAAGGCGGCGCTGAATTTATTTGCGCAAACTTATGCGGGCGAAACGGCGAAAACAAATCTGCGCATCAATCTCGTCAGTCCCGGCCCTGTCGATACGGCGATGTTGCGTAAGGCGTTTCCAGGCGGTTTCCAGGGCGCGATGAAAACGCCGGACGATGTCGTGCCTGCCTATCTCAAGCTGGTTGCAGCGAACTGCAACACGCACGGCGAGATTATTTCGCTCTAATCACTCATCGACATAGGGGTTTTTACTCGCGCGGATCAGGAGCCGCACGGGCACGCCGGGAATGTCGTAATCATCGCGTAGGCTGTTGATGATGTAACGCTTGTGCGTTTGTGGCAAAGCGTCGGGTTTTGAAACCCAGATGGCGAATGTAGGTGGGCGCGTTTTCACCTGCGTAATATATTTCAGACGGTTGGCGCGGCCGTTCGCGAGCGGTGCGGGGTTCTGGCTTTCGCGCGCGCGCAGCCAGCGATTCAGGCCCGCCGTGGAAATGCGCTTGTTCCAGATTTCGTAAGTTTTCATCACGGTCTCGAGCAGGTCGTCGATGTTGCTGTTGTTCAGCGCGGAAATCGTGACGAGCGGCAGGTCTTTGACCTGCGCGAGCTGGGCCTGCAGGCCGTATTCGATTTCCTCCAGCAGTTTTTTGCGGTCACTTGCGGCGTCCCATTTGTTGATGGCGACGACGAGTGCGCGGCCTTCCTCGATCACGTGCGCGGCGATCTGAACGTCCTGTTTTTCGAATGCATCGGCGGCGTCAACGACGAGAATAACAACCTGCGCGAGACGAATGGCACGCAGTGAATCCTCAACCGACATTTTCTCAATGTTGTTCTGGACGCGGGCTTTTTTACGCATGCCGGCGGTGTCGACGAGTTTGAAGGCGCGGTCCTTGTAGGTCCAGTCGACGGCGATAGCGTCGCGCGTGATCCCGGCCTCGGGGCCGGTCATGACGCGCTGGTCGTTGACGATGGAATTCAGCAGTGTCGATTTACCGACATTCGGACGCCCGACAATCGCGATTTTGAGCGGGGTTTCGGGGTCTTCCTCTTCCTGCTCGAATTCGAAATCTTCCTTGCCCTCGATTGCATCGAGCGCGGCGAAATCTTCACCTGCGGTTTCTTCTGCTTCTTCCTCTTCGATTTCTTCCGGGAAATGCGGCGTCAGCATTTCATAGAGAAGCTCCATGCCATCGCCATGCTCGGCGGAAATCGGCACCGGCTCGCCAAGGCCGAGCGCGTGCGCTTCGGCAAGGCCGGATGCGGCGGATTTCGAATGCTCGCATTTATTGACGGCGAGAATGACGGGTTTTTTCTGGCGGCGCAGCCATTCGGCGAAATGTTTGTCCATCGCGGTCAGGCCCTGGCGGCCATCGATGACGAATAAAATGACGTCGGCCTGTTTTACGCCCGCTTCGGTTTGCTTGCGCATGCGTCCCTGGATGGAATTGTCGAAGCTTTCCTCGAGACCCGCCGTGTCGATGATGGTCATGGCGCGGCCGAAGAGATTGGCTTCCGCCGTGCGCCAGTCGCGCGTTACGCCGGGCGTGTCATCGACGATAGCGAGTTTTTTCCCCGCGAGGCGGTTGAAAAGCGTTGATTTGCCGACATTAGGCCGGCCGACAATGGCGAGGGTTAGCATGAAATTACTCTATCTGTAGGCGCTGAGCGTTCCGTCTTCGGACAGCGTGTACATTGTTCCAGCCGCAATAACCGGCGAGATCAGGACGCTGTCGCCCGCATCCCACTCGGTGATGACTTTGCCGGTATCGGGTTTAACTTCGAGCACGCGTCCGCCGCTGCCGAATACGAAGAGGCGTCCGCCAGCAAGGATGGGGCCGGTGAAGAGAACAGGATCGTCGCCGTCAAAGCGCGGCAGTTTCGTAACCCAGATGATCGAGCCGGTTTCGCGGCCAAGCGCGATCAGTTCATTGTTCAGCGAAAGGACGAACAAATGATTGCCCGCGAGCCACGGCGTGTTGGAGCCGCCGATTTCGCGTTGCCAGACGCGGCTGCCGGTGCGTTCGTCGATCGCCACGAGGCGGTCGCTGAAGCTGATGCCGATTACGAGGCCCTTGTCGATGACGGGATGCGCCTTGATGTCGTTGATGCTGTCGAGATTGCCGAGGCGGCGGGAGCTTGAAAGATTGTCGGACCAGGCGACCGAGCCGTTTTCAACGCGCAGCGCGGTGATTTCGCCCGAAGAGAAGACCGGCACGACGATGTCGCGGCCCGCAGCGGGGCTGGCGGCGCCGATCAGGCCGGCGCTTTCAGACAGGCCTGTATATTCCCAGAGCACTTCGCCATTGACGGCGTTGAGGGCCAGCAGGCGGTTATCAAGCGTGCTGACGAAAACGCGTTGGTCGAGAATTGTGGGGGCGCTGCGTGACGGCGCGCCGATTTTCTTGCGCCAGAAGACCGAGCCGTCGGCGGGCTTGAGCGCCAGCACTTCGTCATATCCATTGGTGACGTAGAGAACGCCGCCGCCGAACGACACGCCGCCGCTGATGACGGGGTCGTCTTTTTCTTTTTTCTTGCCGACGTTTACGCGCCAGATATTTTTGCCGCTCTGGGCGTCAAAAGCCGAGAGTTGCGATTCTGTATCGAGCGTAAAAACTTTGCCGTCAGCGACGATGGGCTGCGCGGTCAGGGGCAATTCATCCGTCGTGCCGGTGCCGATATCGGCGCTCCAGACGCGCTTGAGCGCACCGGTATTCAGCGCGAGGTTCTGCATCGAGTGGTTCGGATAACCGCCAGCCTGCGGCCAGAATTCATTGCGCCACGGCTCAGGCGTGACAAGCCCTTGTGCGCTCAGCGCCGCATCGTCGGGCTCAAGTGCGTTCTGCAGTTCCAGCACCGAAATGCGCTCGCCTTCCAGCGGCGCTTTGTCGTCGTCGCTCGAGCATGCGGGCAGGGCAAGGACAGCGAGCAGGAGCAGCAGCAATAAATTCTTATGGGTCATGGTTATGATCCTTCCTTGCTTTCACCGGCGGCGGGAGTTTTTTTCTGTTCTCTCAGGGCGTAGACGTGATCGAGCGCCATCGCCTTTTGATAAAGCGGGCTGGGCACTTTTTTCTGGTCCATGACGCCGGCGAGATAATCGCGCGCGAGTTTGTAGTCTTCTTTCGAAGCGGCGAGGGCGGCGGCTTCGAGGCGTGCGTGGTATTGCCATGGGCTGCCGTTATCGAGCGCGATGGATTCAAGATTTTTGGCAATTTTTTCGTCGCTGGCGGCGTTTTCGGCAAGGCGTGCCTGCATCATGACAGCGAGCCCGCGAATTTCATCCGGGATTGCCTTGTCGTCAGCAGCGCGGGTGTAGAGCGCGAGCGCCTCCGCGTCTTTGTTTTTACTGAGATAGGTTTGTGCGCCGTTGACGAGCGCGATGCCGCGCAGGCCGGGGCGCATGTCGAGCTTTGCATCCTTGAGGTTATCCGGGAAATCTTTCGCTTCGGTGAGGAGGAGGAGCTGTTCCGTATCGCGTGCCTTAACATTCGCGTCCCATGTGCGGTAACCGGAGATGACGCCCGTCATGACAATCGTCGCGATCACGAAGAAGACCAGCGTCTTGCCGTTTTCCTTCCAGAATTTCTCCATACGCTCCTGGCGCATGGCCGCGTCGACTTCTGCAAGAATATCCGTCATTTAACTCACCTTTTGTTACAGCGGGTCATATTAGAGATATTTGAGGCCGATTCCAGTGTTTTTAGGTCATTTCCACTTGATGGAGCAGCCCATGGAGGCGGACTGCTTCGCCGGGGCGGCGCCGGTTTTCGCGACCTGCAGCATGGCGTCGCGTAATTCGCGGACGGTGCTGTCATTGGCGGGGTTTGGCCCAGCGCTGTCGACCCGGCCGCGATATTCAAGGCGGCCTTCGGCGTTGAAGCCAAAGAGGTCGGGCGTGCAGATGGCGTCATATCCTTTAGCGATTTTCTGCGTTTCGTCGATCAGATAGGGGAAGGTAAAGCCGTGTTTTTGGGCGAATTTCTGCATGTTTTCGAAGGAATCGTCGGGGTGGGTGACAGTGTCGTTGGGCATGATGGCCACGCAGCCGATGCCAGCTTCCTGCAGTTCCCGGCAATCCGCGACTAATCGGTCGATGACCGCCTTTACGTAAGGACAGTGGTTGCAGATGAACATGATGAGGGTGCCGTTTTTACCCTTAATGTCGTCAAATGAGAGGGTTTTGCCGGATACATCCTTGAGGCTGAAGGGTGCAGCATAAAAGCTGCTGTCTTTCGTGGGGGTGTGCAAAAGCGCCATGGGGTTCTTCCTCCGGTTGCTGAAAAATGCTATATTTATATATGGGTTTTGAAGTCATTACCAACCCCTCTTTCGTTGCCAAAACGGGCTTTACGCAGGGCCAGTTCAAGAAACTGGATGACCTCTATTGCCGGGCGGCATCGGCCAAAATCCTGACCTACAGGACCGTGGAATGCGACTTTGACGAGGGGGTCGCGAGCTATACATATTACAAAACGCAGAGCGAATCGCCGTATCTGCAATTCGTCCTGCGCAAGGTGGGCCCGAGAGACATGATGTATGAAATCTTCAAGCAGAGCGAAGGCCGCATCTACAAAAGCGGTATCTTCGAGAGCGCCTATGTCGCCCTGCGTGAAAAAATAGAAGGCCTGTTTAAAGACGCTTAGTCGTTACGCGTTGTCGTTGCCGACGCGCCGTCTTCATCAACTCTCATCTCCAAAGAAGTCGAGTCATTGTTGTCATCGGTTGTCGTCCGTTCGATTGTGCGCTCCGTGCGCTCAATGACGGAAGGCATGTTGGGGTTGTCTACTTGGTCATTCTGAATGAAGTAAACGCCTGCAATAACAGCGACGACGACAAGAGCGCCGACGATGAAATAGAGGCCGCCATGATCGTTATTATTTACATCTATAGCCATGATTAAATTCCTTTTTCTTTGATTAGATACTGCAAACGCCCTTCGCTTGTGAAAGTTCCTGCAAAGGGGAAGGTCTTTCTTTAAATTCAAATCGGTTTTAGTATGATTTGACAGGAGTTTTTAATGGCCAAAATCAAAGTTGCGACGCCGCTCGTTGAAATGGACGGCGATGAAATGACCCGCATCATCTGGCAGATGATCCGCGAGCGTATGATCTTGCCGTATCTCGATATCGACCTGAAATATTTCGATCTCTCGATACAGAACCGCGACGCCACCGAAGACCAGGTGACGGTGGATGCCGCGCATGCGATTCAGAAATATGGCGTCGGTGTGAAGTGCGCGACGATTACACCGGACGAGGCGCGTGTGAAAGAATTCGGCCTGAAGAAAATGTGGAAGTCGCCCAACGGCACGATCCGCAATATTCTGAACGGCACGGTATTTCGCGAGCCGATTTTGTGCAAAAACGTGCCGCGCTATGTGCCCGGCTGGGTTAAGCCGATCATTATCGGTCGCCATGCGTTCGGTGATCAGTATAAGGCGATAGATATCAGAATACCTGCGCCAGGCAAGCTCAAGATGATCTACGAGCCGAACAACGGCGACATCAAGGAATGGGAAATTTTTGATTTCCCGGCGAGCGGTGTCGCGATGGGAATGTATAATCTTGATGACTCCATCGAAGGTTTCGCGCGCGCGTGTTTCAATTACGCGCTGCAGAAAAATTACCCTGTCTATATGTCGACGAAGAACACGATCCTCAAGCAATATGACGGGCGCTTCATCGAGATTTTCAAAAATATTTTTGAAGGAGAATTCAAGGCGGAATTCGACAAACGGAAGTTATTTTACGAGCACCGCCTGATCGACGACATGGTGGCGCAGGCCATCAAGTCACAGGGCGGGTTTGTCTGGGCCTGCAAAAATTACGATGGCGATGTGCAATCTGACGTTGTGGCACAGGGTTTTGGCTCGCTGGGGTTGATGACATCCGTTCTCCTGACCCCGGGCGGGGATGTGGTCGAGACCGAGGCGGCCCATGGCACCGTCACCCGCCATTACAGGCTGCACCAGGAGGGCAAACCGACCTCCACGAACCCGATTGCCTCGATTTTTGCATGGACCCAAGGCTTGAAATACCGGGCAAAATTCGATAATAATCCCGCTCTGGCCCAATTCGCCGAAACGCTGGAACAAGCCTGTGTCTCAACCGTTGAGGAGGGACACATGACCAAGGACCTTGCCCTGCTGATCGGTAAAAACCAGAAATGGCTGACGACCGAGGAATTCATGGGCGAGATCGTCGGCAACCTTGATAAACGGATATAAATGAAAAAGATTCTTCTGACATTGCTGCTGGTCCTGACGCCCTTTGCTGCGCGTGCTGAATATGCGCGGCCATACATTGGCGACATGACTGAGTACCGCGCGAAATACGAGGACACGTTCGTTTATCTTGCACGCGATTATAATCTGGGCTTCGTCGAGATGCGCGCAGCAAACCCTGCCGTCGATCCGTGGTTGCCCGGTTCGGGGACCAAGCTTGTCCTGCCGACGCGCCACCTGCTGCCGGATGCGCAGCACAAGGGCGTTGTCATTAATTTGCCTGAAATGCGCCTGTATGCGTTTGTGAACGGTGACAACGCGCCGAATTCCTATCCGATCGGTATTGGCCGTGAAGGCCTGGATACGCCGCTGGGTATAACCAAAGTTGTACGCAAGGTTGAAGGCCCGACATGGACGCCAACGCCTAGGATGCGCCGTGAAAAGCCGGAGCTTCCCGTTTCAATGCCGCCCGGCCCTGAAAACCCCATGGGCACGCATGCGCTGTATCTTGGTTTTCCCCTGGTTGCTATTCACGGCACGAACCGCGCATTCGGTATCGGTCGCCGTATCAGCAGCGGCTGTATACGTTTGTATCCTGAAGGGATTATCGAGCTTTATAACATCATCCCCGTCGGCACGCAGGTGACTGTCGTGGACCAGCCGATCAAGCTCGCGTGGATCGATAACGGTTTGTATCTTGAGGCGCATCCTGAAATCGAGCAGGCCATCCGTATGGAAGAAACCGGCGAGATCATTTCCGCACGTCTGTCAAACAAGGATATGGAACGCATCATTGCTGCAGCAGGCGTCAACAAGGACGAACTGCAATGGCCGGTGATCCGCAAGGCGGTGAAAGAGCGCCGTGGCTACCCGATCCTGATTGCGCGCCGCGCAGGTTACAAGCCAGAGCATGAGCAAATCGTTGAAGCGGATGAGCCTGTCACGAAGACGGAAAAAGCCGCGCAAAATAAAATGATCAAGCAGGAAGCCGCGCAGGCGCTGGAAGTCATGTATGAAGGCGAGCAGGATGTTCAGGATCTGAACATCGATCCGAAAAAGAAAATGAAGCCTCAGCTCGAGAAGCGCGTGAAGAGCACGTATAACCCGTAAGATACGGGAACGACGAGCGGCGCCCACAGGAAGAACAGTCTTTCTTTTCCCTTAATGAAAAAATAAGCGACGCTGAACACCGCGCAGGCCAGCCATGTCATGTAGGTGCCGTGCATGAACTGCGTTTTGAATGCTTCCAGTTCCAGATCCTCGCGCGGCATCGTCAGCAGGCCGAGCTTGGTGACGAGGATGAAGCAGAGCGGCACGCTCATGAAGCCTGCGGCGTTCACGACAAGGAAGGCCAGTATTTTCGAAACATGCTTCATGCGTTTTCCCCTGTGCCAGATTATCGGTTAATTCCGGGCAATAAAAAAGCTGCCCTTATTGTAAGGGCAGCTTTTAAATTATTGAAGCAAGAATTACTTGCTTTGCGTGCTGCGGAATACGCGCTCAGCCTGCGGAGCAGGAGCAACGGTTTCGCCCGAAGCGGTACGCTCAGATTCATACGGAGCGGCCGTCTCAACGTTACCGGTTCCCGTCGTGTCGCAAGCTGCCAGCGTTACAGCCGAACCTGCGATCAAAAGTGTAGCAAGAAGTTTTTTCATTGTTAGTTCCTCATTCATAGTTGGTTTAACAAACAAAAACATGTGGCCCGGTAACGGGCAAAACCTGTTCGTTTGGACTCTTATATACAATTGAAATGGGGTTGAACACCCTGTTTTTAAAAAATTTTCAGTTTTCTTTGGGGTTTATTTCCTGCCAAATCCGGAACTTTTTCCGGAAACCTTGAAATATCCGAAAAGCCCTAAATCCTTTGATTTTTGCGGACCTGCTCGAAATATGAATCAATGGCGCCGCTCAGCGCCTGCGAGATTTTCGCGCGGTGCGCCGGCGTGTTCAGCAATTCGGATTCCTTCTTGTTTGACATAAATCCGGCCTCAACCAGGACGGAGGGAATATCCGGGGCCTTGAGCACGGCGAAGCCAGCGGAGCGATGCGGGGAATCCAGCAGCCGCACCTGGCGGGCTTTCAATTTATCAATGAGGGTGTTCGCGAAAAAGTTCGACTGGTTCATTGTGTCGCGCATGGCGAGGTCGACAAGGATGCTGGCGACGTCTTCATCCTCGACGCTGAGATCAAGCCCGGCGATGAGGTCGGCGCGGTTTTCCTGCGCGGCGAGTTTCGCGGTCTGGGCGTCCGATGCCTTTTCTGAAAGTGTGTAAACGGATACGCCGGAGACGTTGGATTTCTCGATTGAATCCGCGTGGATGGAGATAAAGAGATCAGCCTGTTGCCTGCGTGCGATAGAGACGCGCTCGCGGAGTTTAATGAAAATATCCTTATCACGCGTCAGCGCCACGCGGTAACGGCCCGTGCCTTCCAGCTCGGATTTGAGTTGTTTCGCGAGTGCCAGTGTTACGTTCTTTTCATTCGTCTTGTTGACGCCGCGCGCACCGGGATCGACGCCGCCATGGCCTGCGTCGATGACGATCAGCGGTTTATAACCCGCGCCCGGCGGTGTTGGCGGTTTGTGCGAGGGCACTGCTTGTGGCGCTGCAAGGACCTGGCCGCTGGTGACCAGCGTGCCGTGCGAAATATCCTTGTTGCGCTCAAAGACGTCTTCAGTGACATGCGTGAAATCGACCACGAGGCGGTTGGGCTGGCCTTTCTGCGCGGGAATGATGAATGCGCCGCGCACTGAAACAGGTTTGGCCATGTCGAACACGATGCGCGAAATGCCGGGCTGGAGATTGCCGTAGCGAAGCGCGGTTACGCCAGAAGATGGTGTGGTGCTGGCATTGCCTGCGCGCCATTCAAAGTCGGGGAGGTCGATGACCATGCGGTAAGGGTTCGCCAGCGCGAAAACACGGAAGTCGGTTTTCTCGCTGAGGTCGAGCACGAGGCGGATTTTGTCGGGATGCGCGCCGAAGCGTACCTGGTTGACGCTCAGCGCGTGTGCCTGCCCGGGTATTATCCCGAGCAAGAGAATGAAAAATACAAAATGAAAAAACTGCCGGACGGACAAGACGGTTACTCTGTTTAGTTTCCTGTCCTTTTTATATCACGATACGGAAATTTTATGAAAGCACGGAACGCACGAAATCCGGAACTGTTATCGAGGCCGGGCCGGTCAGGCTTTCGTGGAAGACCGAGGCGTTGAGCGAAGGCTCGAGATTAAGTTCCGCTGTGAGGGCGCCATGGCGGAGCGCTTCGTTGACGAAGCCTGCGGCGGGGTAGACATTCCCCGACGTGCCGATTGAGAGGAACAGGTCGCAATTGGATAAAGCCTCAAAAATTTCATCCATCCTGTAGGGCATCTCCCCGAACCAGACGATGTCCGGCCTGATGCCGCCTTTTTTGCTGCAGGCCGCGCAGGATATGTTCACGGACAGATCATCCCGGCAGGGAATGTTATTGCGGCAAAAATGACAGAACGCCTTCAGGACTTCGCCGTGCATATAGATCAGGTTTTTTGTCCCGGCGCGCTCATGCAGGTCGTCGATATTCTGGGTGACGACCAGCACATGGCCCGGCCATTTTTCCTCGAGCTCGGCGAGGGCGCGGTGCGCGGGGTTAGGATTTATTTCCGGCTTGAGCAAACCCTGCCGCCGCATGTTGTAAAATTCATGGACCATGGCCGGGTTGCGGGCGAAGGCTTCGGGTGTGGCCACGTCCTCGACCTTGTGGCCGCACCATAGTCCCCCGGCGCCGCGAAAGGTCTCAAGACCGCTCTCGGCGGAGATGCCCGCGCCGGTCAGAATGACGATGGAGGCCTTGTCAGGCAGCTGTGTATGAATGCGGCTCATAGACCCTGATTTTGGTGAAAATGAAAGTAAAATCAAGGGGTTTAACTGTTTTGTACTTTTGTCGTTGTGAATTGTAACAGGGGGGTGTAAGGTACCCCTCGGTTGGCTGAGAAAGTTCACGCGCTGTATATTTAAACTCAAGGTTTTCGCGAAACAGTCTCAGCAAAATTTGTGCAATTTAGTGTGCGCTTTAAGCGCCGCGCCATCATGTACCCCCGCTAGAGGTGGGTTTTTTCGATGGAGCAGGCAGCCTCGCGCCAGATGGAGACTGTAATGACCAGGAAGATGTTAATTGATGCAACCCATGATGAAGAGACGCGGGTTGCAGTTGTCGACGGCAGGAAACTTGTCGAGTTCGATTACGAAAGTAAATTCCGCAAACCGCTCAAGGGCAGCATATTTCTCGCGAAAGTAACGCGGGTTGAACCTTCGCTGCAGGCCGCGTTCGTCAATTTCGGCGGCAACCGTCACGGGTTTTTACCGTTCGCTGAAATTCACCCCGACTATTTCCGCATCCCGATTGCTGACCGCGAAGCATTGCTTGCCGAGCAACAAGCGATGATAGAAGCGCAGGAAGCCGAGGAGCGCGAGCGCGAGCAACACGAACAGGACCAGCAGGAACAGCATCAGGACGCGCCGGCTGAAACCGCCGAGGAGGCTCCCGCTGCCAAAGCTTCGGATGAGTCCGAAGACAATGTCGAATATCTCGAGCGTGAAGATGAAACGATTGAAGAGATCGGCGGCTCTGAAGGTAATAATAAAGCCGCTCCCGCTCAGGATGCGCATCCGCATGACGAACATCATGAAGAGCAGGCTGTTGCTAACGAATTCCAGCCCCGTGAAAGCCATGAAGGCGATGATTCAGCCCATGCCGACGAAGGTCCGCAGGAAGAATCCGGCCAGCAGGGTGAAAACGCTGAAGGCGAACAACAAGAAGGCGGCGAAGGCAGCAACAAAGGTGGTCGTAATCGTTACCCGCGCCGCGGACGCCGCGGCGGTGGCCGTGGACGTCACCGCATGGCGCACCGTTCGGGCCGCGTCGAGAAATTCGGCGGTGAGGATTACAGCCAGGAAGACCGTTTCCGTTTTAACCTGCGCCGTAAATACAAGATTCAGGAAGTCATCAAGCGCGGGCAGATCATGCTCGTGCAGGTTTCCAAGGAAGAGCGCGGCAACAAGGGCGCGGCCGTATCGACGTATCTCTCGCTGCCCGGACGTTATTGCGTATTGATGCCGAATTCCCCGCGCGCGGGCGGCGTTTCGCGCAAGATCGCGAATTACCAGGACCGTGCCCGCATGAAGGAAATCATGCAGGAGATTACGGTGCCGACCGGTATGTCGGTGATCGTTCGTACGGCCGGTGTCTCGCGCAGCAAGCCGGAGATTAACCGTGATTTAGACTATTTAATGCGCCTCTGGGACAATATCCGCGAATTGACGCTGCAATCTTCAGCGCCTTCGAAAGTTTACGAAGAGGCCGACCTGATTAAACGCGCGGTGCGCGACCTTTACGGCAAGGAGATCGAGCAGATCGTCGTTGCCGGTGATGAAGGCTACAAGACCGCGAAGAATTTCATGAAAATGATGATCCCGAGCCACGTGAAAAACGTGGTCGAGCATACGGACGATGTCCCGTTGTTCACGCGTCATCATGTCGAGGAGCAAATCGCCGAAATCGGCGAGGCGCGCGTGACGCTGCCGTCCGGCGGTTACCTGATTATCAACCAGACCGAGGCCCTGGTGGCCGTCGACGTCAACTCGGGCAAGGCGACGAAAGAGCGCCATATTGAGGAAACGGCGCTGAAAACCAACATGGAAGCGGCGAGCGAGATTGCCCGTCAATTACGCCTGCGCGACCTTGGCGGTTTGATTGTCATCGACTTCATCGATATGGAAGACCGCCGCAACAATTCCAAGGTCGAGCGCCGCGTGCGCGAAGCCCTGTCGACTGACCGTGCGCGCATCCAGATGAGCCGCATTTCATCGTTCGGCCTGATGGAGCTTTCGAGGCAGCGCCTGAACCCATCGTTGACGGAATCGCAATTCGAAATCTGCCCGCACTGTGCGGGTCTTGGTCGTATCCGTACGGCTGACGCGATGTCGATCCTTGTCCTGCGCGCTATCGAAGCCGAGGGCATCAAGGGCCGCCGTGGTCAGCAACTGATCGCGCATGTCTCGAATGACGTCGCGGTTTATATCCTGAACAACAAGCGCAAGAATGTCAGCGAGATCGAAACGCGTTACGGCATGACGATCCTGATCCGCGTTGATGAAACGCTGGGCGCCAGCAGCTTCCGTATCGAGGCGCTGAAAGGTTCAGCCGTCATCGACGATGAAAACGAGCCTCGTGAAGTCATTCGCAGCTCCGAACCCATCCATGCTCATGACGACCATCATGATGATGAATCGCATGACAGCCATTCGGATGACGAGCATCATGACGATGCTGCACCGGATGAAAGCCCACGTCATTCCGAACAGGGCGATGCGCCGCGTGGCGACCGCCCGGAACGCAGCGGACGTCGCCGTGGACGCCGGGGTGGCAAACGCCGTGGCCGCCGTGAATGGCGCGATAATGACAACCTTGCTGAAGGGCAGAGTGGCCCGGCAGCCGAGCAGGATTTCAATACCGCCCCGCAGGATAATTTTGTCGAAGACGACGAATTCCGCGATGCAGCTGCTCACCAGGCGAGCCATGATCTTTACAATGCGCGCGATCCGGAAGAACAACAGCAGCAACGTGGCCGGGGCCGCGGCGGTTCCGATCAGGGACGCGGCGGTTCCGATCAGGGACGCGGCGGTCGTGAAGGTGGTCGCGACGGTGGTTCAAGAGGTGGCGGTCGCAACCGTAACCGCGGTGGACGCGGACGGAACAATAATGGCAGTGGACGTCATGATTCAGAGCGTGGGGGCAGTCGCCCGCCGCGTGATGAAGCCGGGGCGCCGCCGCAGCAAAGGCCGCAGCAAAATAAGCCGCGCAACGAGGACAATGTCCGCGCTGAAGTGCCGAAATCTTTCGAGACCCCCAGGGAAACGAGCGAAGCCGCAAGGCCCGCGCCGAAATCCCAAGAGAAAAAAGATTACGAGAAGGTCAACGAAGCGCCGAGCGAGAAGAAGCGCGGCTGGTGGAACCGGCTGACCGAGTAATCTCGTCTTTTGGGCTGCAAAATCTTTCGATTATCTTTCAAGGTCAACGCGCCAGCACGACGTAATAGAAATATGTTACGTCGGGGTTGGCGTTTGTATCTGTGAAGCAGCCGCTGGCCTTGCCGTTCAGCTCGAATGGCGTTGCATCGCCGTCGATGACCACGAGTGCAGCATCATAAGTGCCCACGAACGGGGTCAGGGCAATGCCCGTTGCATCCGTAGGTATAGGGCTTGCGATCTCCATGTCGCGGTTGATCTGGGTGCAGAGCGCCGTGTTGGCATTGGGCAGCAGCAGAATGAGATCATTTCCCGCTCCTGCCGCCGTCGTTCCGATGGGATAGGCAGCCGTGCCGACATTGTTCGCACCGGTGAAAATCCATTCGCTGCCCGGGGCCGCGCTGCCTGATGGCGGGTTGAGATAGTTTTGCCCACCGCCGCCGGTTGCAAAAATTTTGCAATCGTTCGGGTCCTTGTGCGCGTCGCACAACGCGTTGCTGTAATCCTGCGCGGTGACGGTGTTTTCGAAGCTGATATCGCTCTCGGAGATGCCGCGCAGTTTCATCTGCTCGATCGTCGCTTCTATACCTTTGGCCCAGCGCAGAATCTGGCTGGCTTTGATGCGTTGCTGCTCGACGTCGCCGCTCTGGTCGACATTGCTGCCTGAACGGGTGAGCAGAACGGTCAGTGCCGCCAGCAGGACGATGGCCACCAGGATGAACCAGAGCGCATTGCCGTGTTGCGATGTGCGGGAAGTGCTATTCATGGCCCGAGTATAAACGCAGCGCGTACGGATTGCATAAAATTTTAGATAATTTTTATTTTTTGCGCGTTGCAAAAATGAATCTCAAATCCGTTTTGAATTTATTTTACTTTGTATTCATCTTATATTGTTATGTTAAATATAAGGGCAAAATCTGGCGGCAAGACCAGCGAACCAGGGACAAAGATCGGATGAAGTTTTCAGGTTGTTTAGGCAAGCAGCCTTCTAAAGCAGATAAGGCAAGAGTTTCTACCTAAAGTCATGCGCACTGGCCTGTATGATTTCCGGGTGATCGTCTACCCCCCGTAAGACAGATCACCCCGGGTTAAAATCATACAGGTCTTTTTTTTGTCCATAATCAGCGCAGGTCATGCGCCGCTTTCCTCGTAGTATTTTTTTTGGTAGTAATTAGAGGTTCATTCCACCTCAAAGGGAGCGCTTACGCCCATGATCCGCACAATTTTCCTCGCCTTGTTTCTGCTGACTTTAAGCGCGCCTGTGGCTTTTGCCGCCGCTGCCGAAGAGGCCGCGCCCGCCGCCGACGTGAAGACGGAAGAAAAGGCCGCGGAAGCGCCAGCGAAGGAAGAAGTTAAAGAAGCGCCCAAGGAAGAGAAAAAAGAAGAAGTTAAAGAGCCTGCGCCTGCCGCAGAGAAGGCCGAGCTTCCGCCCGAGGCCAAAGCGCACCAAGCAGCTGCAGAAAAAGTTTTCGCAGACATCAAGGCAATTGCAGAAAATCTCAAGCCCGAAGAGCAGAAACATTTCTTCATGCTCTACAGCAATTATAACATTATAGGCACCGTGAAAATGGTGCAGGGCGATGTCGATCACGCCGTCGAAGCCTGCGGCAAGGAAAATCCCGACCTGAAGGAGGGTATGGATGCGCGGCTGAAAGAATGGCATGGCGCAATCGATCCCGTGATCGAAGAGGCTGGAGCCAATGTCGACAATATGGTGCTGGCGCAGGAATACACAAAGCCTGCCCAAATCCAGAAAGTTTTCAAAGGGCTGGATAAGACGCGCACGCTTGCAGGCAAGCAGGTCGAGAAAACGCCGGTGACGACGAAAGACGCCTGCGAATACCTGCAGGAAAAAATGAGCGACACGCAGGCGAATTTCATTCGTTTGCTGCGCAGCACTTTAGTCACCGCGCCGCAGCTTGCAACGCCGCCTGCCGAAGCAAAAGCCGAAGAAAAGCCGGCTGAGGAAAAATCAACAGAAGAGAAGCCGGCGGAATCCGCCGAGCCGCCTGCTGCCGCGCCGACAGAGTGACGCGGTGGAGCGGCGGTTGAACATGCCGTCATGAAAATCCTCCAGATCATGGCCGGCGCCGGACGCGGCGGGGCCGAGACAGCCTTTGTCGATATCACGACTGCCCTGCATGAAGCCGGCGAAACCATCGAGGCCGTGACACGTGCCAATGACATCCGCGTGCCTGCGCTGCGGGCTGCGGGCATCACGGTTCATACGCTTCCTTTCGGCGGGCGGGTCGATGTGTTCACGCGCTGGCGTCTTCGCTCGATCATCAAAAAATTCCGGCCCGACATCGTCCAGACATGGATGGCGCGTGCGGCATGGAAAACACCGTCATGGGATGAATCGATGCATATTCCGCGCTATCCGCTGGTGGCGCGGCTGGGCGGTTATTACAAGCTGAAATATTTCGCAGGGTCCGATCATTTCGTTACCAACACGCCGGATATACGTCGTTACCTTGTTGAAAATGGAATCGCGCCGGGTGCAATCACGCACATCAATAATTTTGCGCCGGAAGAAATTTCGCACACTCCGCTCAAGCGTTTGGATTTTAATACGCCGCAGGATGCGCCGCTGCTGGCTGCGCTCGGGCGCCTGCATCCCAACAAGGCGTTCGACACGCTCATCCGCAGCATGGCCGATCTGCCGGGCGTTTATTTATGGATCGCGG
>Ga0138256_10003283_pt1 | contig 17230 bp, 14 predicted proteins | sample KNB2016incub_MG_FD_105486 | JGI IMG/M metagenome (GOLD analysis project Ga0138256, IMG submission 105486) | Active sludge microbial communities from wastewater in Klosterneuburg, Austria - KNB2014incub_MG | ecosystem: Engineered > WWTP > Activated sludge > Unclassified | place: Austria... | reverse complement strand
TATCGCTTCAACAGACGCTTCAATCTTGCTTCCATCCTGCCGCGCTTGCTGCACGCCGCTGCACTTACACCGCCTCGCCCAGCACCCATCATCCGGCTGGCTGAGGTTTGTCGCTAATCAGGTGCGGCGATAATGCCGGCAATGAACAGTAGCGCCGCAACTCCAGTCGTCCGTAGCGACGCCCGCGTCATCGGCCTGATCGGCTTCGCCCACGCTACCTCGCATTTCTTCCATTTGCTGCTGCCGCCGCTGTTTCCCTGGCTGATGCCGGAGTTCAATCTCGGCTTCACCGGGATCGGCGCGGTCATGACGGTCTTCTTCATCGTTTCCGGCGTGGGGCAGGCGATTTCCGGCTTCGTTGTGGACCGCATCGGGCCGCGTCGCGTGCTGCTGGCCGGCATCGCCTGCTTCGTCCTCGCTGCGCTGCTCCTCAGCGTGGCAAACAGCTATGCCTTGCTGGTGGCCGTCGGCGCGCTTGCCGGCCTCGGCAACAGCGTCTTCCATCCGGCCGATTTCACGGTACTCAACCGCAAGGTGAGCAGCGCGCGGCTGGGCCATGCCTTTTCGGTGCATGGCCTGGCGGGTAATCTCGGCTGGGCGATTTCCCCGCTGTTCCTCACCGGCATTGCGGCTGCCGCAGGCTGGCGCGCGGCGGCATGGGGCGCCGCCGCACTCGGCGCCCTGGCCTGGATGGTGATCTGGCTTAGCCGCGAAACGACCGATGTCCTGCCCGCTTCTGCGGCGGAGAGAAAGCAGGAGGGAACGGCGAAGCCGACGACCTTCGGCTTTCTCGGCGTCGGCGCGGTGTGGATGTGTTTCAGCTTTTTTCTGGTGATCACCACGGCCTTCGGCGCGCTGCAGAACTTCGCCACCCCGGTGATGCAGAACCTGTACGGCCTGTCGGTTGCCGCGGCGGCGGCGACGCTGACCGCTTTTCTGCTCGGCGGCGCCGCCGGCATCGTCGCCGGCGGCGTACTGGCGGTCCGCAGCGACTCGCACGACCGGCTGATCGCGGCGGCCCTGTGCGGTGCGGCGCTGGTTGCCCTGCTCATCGCCAGCGGCATCCTGCCCGCCGGGAGCGTATTCCTGGCGATGGGCACAATGGGTTTCTGCAGCGGCATCGCCGGTCCCTCGCGCGACCTGCTGGTGCGGCGTGCCGCCATGGCGAACTTCGGCCAGCGGGCTTTCGGCCGCGTCTATGGCTTTGTCTATTCCGGACTGGACATCGGCCTTGCGCTGTCGCCGCTGTTGTTCGGCGCACTCATGGATGGCGGCCGCTTCGCGGCGGTGCTGGTCGGCGTGGCTTTGCTGCAGGGGATCGCGGTGCTGACTGCGTTGCGAGTGGGGCGGAATCAGCCTGTTTCGACCTGAGCCAGCACGGCGCGGTTGCGTCCTTCGTGCTTGGCCCGGTAGAGCGCGGCGTCGGCGGCGGCGACGAGGCCGGCGGGCAGGCCGGTGCTGGTCGCGTGGGCGCTGGCGACGCCGATGCTGATGGTGACGTGGTCGGCGACCTCCGAGCCGCTGTGCGGCAGGTGCAGCGCCTCGACGGCGGCGCGGATGCGCTCGGCGACGAGCAGGGCACCCTCCGGCTCGGTGGCGGGCATGAGGACGGAGAACTCCTCGCCGCCGTAGCGGGCGACGGCATCGCTGGCGCGCTTGACCACGCTGCTCATGGCGGCAGCGACCTGGCGCAGGCATTCGTCGCCGCCCTGGTGGCCGTAGGTATCGTTGTAGCGCTTGAAGAAGTCCACGTCGATCATGAGCAGCGAGAGCGCGCGCGATTCGCGCGAGGCGCGGCGCCACTCGGTATTCAGCGTGTCGTCGAAGCAGCGGCGGTTGGCGACGCCGGTGAGGCCGTCGCGGGTGGCGAGGCGTTCGAGTTCGCTCTGCGCTTCCCGCTGCACGGTCATGTCGCGCAGGGTTTCCACGACGGCAACCAGCTTGCCCGACTCGTCGTAGATGGGGCCGGCGTCGATGGCGAGATACAGGCGCGTGCCGACCTGCGGCATCACGCACCAGTTCTCGGCCCGGCGCCCGTGGGCGACGATCGCCTCCTCGCCGGCGTGGTCGTGCTCGGCGTAGAGCGCATCGATCTCGGCCGTGCGGCCCTGGGCGATCAGGTCGGCAAGGCAGGGACGCGGCGTGTCGTAGAAGCCGCGCCAGTGCTCGCGCGTGCCAAGCACCTCGGCGGCCTTGACGCCGGTCAGCCGCTCGCAGGCGCGGTTCCAGATGAGGACGCGGCAGTCGGCGTCGAGCACGAAGGTCGGCACGACCAGATGCTCCATCAGCCTGACGGAGAAATCCAGCCGGCTGTCAGCTTCGCTGCTCGCCCGAATTGCCGGGTTTGCTTTCATGGGTGACCTCGCATCCTGCCCCGATACCTCGCATTTCGGCGAAGCGGCGGAAAACTTGAGTCTCTTGCAGGGGGATACTACTCCAAACGGAATAGGCCGCGCCGTGCGGAAGGTCACGGATCAGAACGGCAGGCGGCGCCGGCCCGGGGCCGCAGGCGGGGTATCGACGGGTTCGGCGCGGACCGGTTTGCGCGGGAGCCCCCGTTCGTCGCCGGCAAAGCGCACCTTGCCGTACAGCACGCAGCCGCGCATGCCGGGGTCGCAGCGGGCTCCGGCAACCTGCTGGCAGATGCCATCGACGTCGTGGGGGCAGCTCCAGGCACTCATGCGGGCATTCTACCCGGGGTCGCGCGCGACGGCGTCGTGGCGGAAGCAGCCGAGCAGGTGGTCGTTGACCATGCCGGTAGCCTGCATGTGGGCGTAGCAGATGGTGGAGCCGACGAACTTGAAGCCGCGCGCCTTGAGGTCCAGGCTCAGGGCGTCGGATTCGCGGGTGCGGGCCGGGATGTCCGTGAGGGCCTTGCGCCGGTTGTGGATCGGCCGGCCGTCCACGAAGCGCCAGATGTAGGCGTCAAAGCTGCCGAAGCTTTGGCGTACGTCGAGAAAGCGTTGCGCGTTGTTGATGGCAGCCTCGATCTTCAGGCGGTTGCGCACGATGCCGGCGTCACCGAGCAGGCGCTCGACCTGGCGCTTGCCGTAGCGGGCCACCTTTTCCGCATCGAATTGGTCGAAGGCGCGCCGGTAGTTTTCGCGCTTGCGCAGGATGGTCAGCCAGGAAAGCCCGGCCTGGGCGCCTTCGAGGATGAGGAATTCGAAGAGCAGGCGGTCGTCGTGCACCGGTACGCCCCATTCGCGGTCGTGGTAGGCCACGTAGAGGGGATCGTCGCCGCACCATCCGCAGCGGCCCTTCGCATCGCCCGCGCCGGCGGCCGCCTTCATGGCAGCGTGAAGAAAAAGGTGGCGCCCTGTCCGGGGGTGCTTTCCGCCCAGACGCGGCCGCCGTGGCGCCGCACGATGCGGTGCACGATGGCGAGACCGATGCCGCTGCCCTCGAAGCGCTTGGCGTCGTGCAGCCGCTGGAAGGGCTGGAACAGCTTGTCGGCGTAGGCCATTTCGAAACCGGCGCCATTGTCGCGGACGAAGAAGACCTCCTCGCCGTTGCGCCGCTCGATGCCGACCTCGATCACGGCGGTGCCGCATTCGGCTGTGAACTTCCAGGCATTGCCGAGCAGGTTGTCGAGGAGGGCGCGCAGCAGCACCGGATCTGCTTTCGCCGACATTCCCGGTGCGATGTGCCAGTCGGCCCCGCGCCCGGGCGCGGCTTCCTGGAGGGCGGCGGCGATTTCGCGGGCCAGCGCGGCGAGATCGACGTCGACGCGCTTGAGTTCGCGGCGGCTGACGCGGGCCAGTTCGAGCATGTCGTCGATCAGGTTGCCCATGCGCTCGCTCGCCGCCTGGATGCGGCGCAGGTAGCCCAGCGCGTTTTCGTCGAGCCGGTGTGCGTATTCTTCGGCGAGCAGGTGGCTGAAGCCGTGCAGGGCGCGCAGCGGCGCGCGCAAGTCGTGGGAGACGGAGTAGCTGAAGGATTCCAGTTCCTGGTTGGAGGCTTCCAGTTCGGCGGTGCGTTCGCGCACGCGGTGTTCGAGGGAATCGTTCAGCTCGCGAATCACCTGTTCGGTGTGCTTGCGCTCGGAGATGTCGAGGCCGAGGCCGATGACGGTCTGCTCGCCCTCGACCTCGATGCGCAGTCCGCTGATGAAATAGGGGATGCGGGCGCCGCTTTTCGCCACCAGTGCGGCTTCCGTGCTGGACGAGCCGGTCTCCAGGGCCTGGCGCGTCGCCGCACGGATGCGCGGCCGGTCCGGCTCGTCGTACATGTCGATGGTGCGCAGCGTCGCCAGTTCGTCGGCGCCGACGCCGAGCAGCGCCTCCAGGTTGCGGTTCCACAGCAGGAAGCGGCCGGCCCGGTCGAACAGGTAGAAGATGCCGGGAATCGACTCGATCAGCTGCTGGCGGAAATCGCGCTCGCGCCGCACCGCCGCCTGGGCACGCTCCTGTTCGGTGACGTCGGTATAGGTGGTGACGAAGCCGCCATCTGGCATCGGCTCGCCGCGCACCTCGATGACGCGTCCGTTGGGCCGGGTACGCCTGAACTGATGCGCGGTCGGGTGCCGCGCGCGTTCGACCATCTCGCGCACCTTGGCCTCGACATCGCAGGGCCCGTACTCGCCGCGCTCGGCGTTGTAACGGACGAAGGCGGCGAAATCGGCACCCTCGACGCCCATTTCGGCCGGGAAGTCGAGCAGTTCGCAGAAGCGGCGGTTGAGGGCCGTCATGTGCAGGTCGCGGTCCACCACGCTGATGCCCTGGTCCATGCTCTCCAGCGTGGCCTGGAGGATCGCCCTTTGGCGGGCAAGCGAATCCTCGGCGCGCTTGCGCTCGGACAGGTCGAAACCGACGCCAACCAGCCCGGGGCGGCCGTCCTCGAGGGTGACACGCTCGCCAGTGAAGAAAAAGGGGCGCTTGCCGCCGTCCTTGGCGCGGAAGAGGGCCTCGGCGGTCGCCGAACCGGTCGTGAACGTCGCGCCGATGCGCTGGGCGACGCGTTCACGGTCGGCGCCGTCGAACAGGTCGAGGGGATGGATTCGCGCCATTTCCGCAGCCGAATAGCCGGCGACCCGCTCGAAGTTATGGTTCCACAGCAGGAAATGGCCGTCCTGGTCGAAAAGGTAGAAGACCCCGGGGATCGACTCGATCAGGTGCTGGCGGAAGTCGCGCTCACGCTGCATGCGCTCGGCGAAATGCTCCTGTTCCGTGATGTCGGTGTAGGAGGTGACAAAGCCGCCGCCGGGCAAGGGGGTGCCGCGGATTTCGAGAATCGTGCCGTCGGGCCGCGTGCGCTTGAAGCGGTGCGGCTCGAAGCGCCGTGCCCGCTCGATGCGCTCGCGCACCTGCTCATTGACGTCGCCGGGCCCGTATTCGCCACGCTCGGCGTTGTAGCGGAAGAAGTCGCTGAGCGGTGCGCCGCGCCGCGTGAGTTCATCGGGAAAGCCGAGCAGTTCGCCGTAGCGGCGGTTCATGGCGGTCATGTGCAGATCCGCATCGGCAACGCTGATGCCCTGGTCGAGATGGTCGAGGGTGGTTTGCAGCACGGCGGTCTGCCGCTGCAGTGCCGCCTCGGCGCGCTTGCGTTCGGTGATGTCGTCGAACATGACGAAGACCTGGCCGCCGACCGGCACGCCGAATATTTCCACGGTCTTGACGCTGCCGTCCTGGCAGGTGACGCGGTATTCGCGCGGTTCGATCTCGTGGTTTTCCGCAATGGCTTTTTCGACCAGGCCCATCCATTGGGCGGTGACCGCACTGCGGTAGGCCGGGTCGGGGTAGGCTTTCTGCCACCACGTCTGCATGTCGGGAATTTCCGTGAGCGGGTAGCCGAAGGTCTCGATCGCCTTGCGGTTGACGAATTCAATGGTTCCGTCCAGGCCGACGATGGCCATCGAGATCGGACTCTGCTCGATGATCCGGCTGAAGCGCGCTTCGTTTTCGCGCAGCGCGGATTCGGCGCGCTTGCGGTCGGAGATGTCGCGCGCCTCCGTCAGCACGGCGGCGGTCCCGTCCAGGTCGATGAGGGCGCCGAGCGATTCCACCTCGACGCGGCTGCCGTCGAGCCGGATGTAGGTGACTTCATTCGGCGGCACGAACGCCGCCCGGCCTTCCACCAGCGCGGCGATGCGCTCGCGCACCCGCGGCAGGTCGTCCGCGGCGACCAGCGATTCGATGCGGAGGCCGACCAGCTGCCCGGGCCCGGCGGCACCGAGCAGGCGCGCGGCGGCGGGGTTGGCAAGCTGGATGATTCCTTCGCGGTGCACGAAGATCGCGTCCGGCGACATCTCGACGAGGGTGCGATGGCGCTGCTCGGAACGCCGCAACGCCTCCTCAGCGCGCTCCTGCTGGGTGATGTCCGAGTAGGTCGTGACCATGCCGCCGCCGGGCAGCGGCGTGCCGATGATTTCCAGCACGGTGCCGTCGGGCCGCTTGCGCTTGAGGCGGTGCGGCTCGAAGCGCCGCGCGAGTTCGACCCGCGCACGCACCAGTTCGTCGACCTCGCCTTCGCCGTATTCGCCGCGCTCGGCGTTGTAGCGGACGAAATCGCGAAAGGTGGCCCCCTCGGCCGCAAGCGATTCGGGAAAGCCGAGCAGTTCGAGGAAACGGCGGTTGTGGCCGATCAGGCGCAGGTCGCCGCCGATGACGCTGATGCCCTGCGCCATGTTGTCCTGCGTGGCGCGCAGTACGCGGGTGCGCTCGTCGGCGAGGCGGATGGCGCGCTGGCGCGCTCCGGCCATGGCGAAATAAAGGAATGCGAGCAGCAGGCTGATGGTGAGGCCGGCCGCGCGCACGCTGGCGGGGAACTCCCGGCCGGGCTGGATTTCCAGCCATTCGGCGTCGGCGCTGTGGCGCAGCGCGAGGACGCGGCCGCCAAAGGCAACGCTCGCCTCGCGCGTCAGCGCCGGCGTGCCGCTGCCGGCGCCGGCCGCGGCGACGGGAATGCGCGCGGCTTCGCCCGGGGCGCCGGTTCCGGCGTCCTCGATGCGCAGCCGCTCGCCGGGGAGGAGGAGACTATCGAAGGCTTCGCCGAATGCCTTTTCCGTCTCCAGCGTGAGGACGACGAAACCGGCGAGCGCGTCGCGGCGCTGCTCCGCCGTGTCCGCGGCCATGCCGTGCCGGTAGACCGGGGCACGCAGGACGATGCGTGGCGGGCCGTGCGGGCTTTGCACGACGTTGAACGGGGCGGAGGCCTGGAAGCTGCCGCTTTCCATGGCCTGGCGGATCGCTTCGCGGTTGGCCGGCTGGGTTGCTGCGTCGTAGCCGAATGCGGGGAGGTTGGCGGCCATCGGCTCGAGGTAGTCGATGACCAGGTATTCGGCGCGGACGCCTTCCGGCCGGATGGCGAAGCCGGGGTAGCCGCGGGGGTCGAGGCTGCGGTCCGCTCGCACGGCGGCGACGAAGCGGTCCCGCTCGGCGAGCATCACCCTTCGCTGAAAGGACAGGGCCTGCAGGCCGGGAAGCCGCTGCTGCAGGCCGAGCGTCTCACTGTAGCGGTGGAAGTCGGCGCGGCTGGTTTGCGGAGCGGCGACGAAAAGCCCCTGCATGCCGAGGACCAGATTGCGGAAGTCATCGAGGCGGCGGGCGAACTGCGCCTCCAGCATGTTCGTACGCGCGGAAAAGCGTGCCTCCGCTTCCTGCGCGACGTGGCCGGCGACGATGCGCGCCGCAAACAGCGTCAGGCCGACATTGAGCGCGAGCACGAGAGCCGCTCCGGCAAGGGGCGTCAGGCGTGGCAGTCCGGGGCGTTTCATTTCATCGGGCGCGGGTACGGGGACGGGTGGCGGCGGGGCTCATCGGTCCAGCTTATAATCGGCTTCGTGAGCTTGCAACATGATTCGCATCTGCCTCCGGGAATGCTGATACCGTCGCATCCCGAAGCGCCGTCCCTCTGGGTGCGCCGGTTTGTACCCCTGATTGCCGCGGGCGGCGTGGTGCTCGACCTCGCCTGTGGTTACGGCCGCCACGCGCGTTTTCTTGAGGCCGGCGGCTGGCAGGTGGTGGCGGTGGATCGCGATCCGCAGGCACTCGCGGCATTGGGCGGGCGCGCGGCGATGCGGACGATCGAGGCCGATCTCGAAGGCGGCACCTGGCCGTTTTCCGGGGAAGCCTTCGCCGGCATCGTCGTCGCCAACTACCTCCACCGGCCGCTGTTTCCGCGGCTTGCCGAGGCGCTGGCCGAAGGCGGCGTCCTCATCTACGAGACGTTCATGCGCGGCCACGAGCGCTTTGGCCGTCCCGCCAACCCCGCCTTCCTGTTGCGGCCCGGGGAACTGGTCGCCGCCTTCTCCGGACCGCTTGCCGTCGTTGCCTTCGAGCAGGGCGAGGTGGCGCAGCCGCGGCCGGCGGTTGTGCAGCGGCTGTGCGCCCTCAAGGGGTTGCAGTCGCCGCGCCTGCCAGAACTCGGCTAGCCAGCTCGGCCAGTCCGGCCGCGGAAAGGTCATCGGCGGCGAAGCGCGGCGCGCCGGCGAAATGAACGTAGTTCTTCCCCTGGGAGCGCCGGTAGAGCGGGTCGTAGTGCTGCGCCAGCAGTTCGCCCACCAGCGCCGGCCAGTCGCCCGCGTCGACGAAGGCATTCCAGCGCGCCAGCGTCTCTCCGCTCTGCAGTTCGCGCAGCCAGGCGAGCTTTTCCTTCAGCCCGGCCGGGTTGGCGAGGAAGTGGCCATAGTCGCCGAGCAGGAAGGCGACGCGCGCCGCGTCTGTGGCTTCGATCACGAGACAGGGACTGGCCCGCATCGCATCGAGCAGCGCGTCGGGCACCTGCAACTGGCCGATCTTGCGGCTCTCCGCCTCGACGAACACCGGCCGCTCGGAAGCCAGCCCGTTGAGGACGGCCAGCAGGCGGCTCTCGAACATCTTTTGCGAGGGTTGTGCGGCGTCGGGTAGACCGCCCAGCACGGAGCCCTTGTGCGCGGCCAGCGCTTCGAGGTCAAGCGCCTGTGCGCCCCGCGCAGCGAGGGCTTCGAGCAGGCGGCTCTTGCCGCTGCCGGTGGCGCCGGTGATGACGCGGAAGTCGAAGCGGCGCGGCAGTTCGGCGAGTTCGGCGACGACGTGGCGGCGGTAGGACTTGTAGCCGCCGTCGAGTGCGCAGGCCGGCCAGCCGATCTGCCGGAGTACATGGGCCATGGCGCCGCTGCGCTTGCCGCCGCGCCAGCAATAGACCAGCGGCTTCCACTCGCGTGGCCGGTCGAGGAAGGACGTCTCGACCTGCTCGGCGATGCGGCGGGCGACGAGGACGGCGCCGAGCTTGCGCGCGGCGAAGGGCGAGTCCTGCTTGTAGAGCGTGCCGACGCGGGCGCGTTCTTCGTTCGACAGCACCGGGCAATTGACGGCACCGGGAACGTGGTCTTCGGCGAATTCCGCCGGCGTACGCACGTCGATGATCTCGTCAAACTCGGCGGTCTGTGATACGTTCGCGACCCCTGCGGTCTTCATCGTTACGGCCATGGAAATCAAACTGACGCAATTCTCCCACGGTGGCGGCTGCGGCTGCAAAATCGCGCCGGCGGTGCTGGCGGAGCTGCTGGCCGATTCGCCCCTGCGCACGATGCCGAAGGAGCTCATCGTCGGCACAGAGACCAGCGACGATGCGGCCGTGTACAAGCTCAACGACGAGCAGGCGATCGTCGCCACCACGGATTTCTTCACGCCGATCGTCGACGATCCCCGCGATTTCGGCCGCATCGCGGCGACCAACGCCCTTTCCGACGTGTATGCGATGGGCGGGCGGCCGATCATGGCGCTGGCCGTGGTCGGCATGCCGCTGGAAAAGCTGCCGCTGGAGGTGATCCGGCAGATCCTCGCCGGCGGCGAGGCGGTCTGCGCCGAGGCCGGCATTCCGATCGCCGGCGGCCATTCCATCGACGTGCTGGAGCCGATCTACGGTCTGGTCGCGCTCGGCCTGGTGCACCCGCAGCGGATCAAGCGCAACAGCGGTGCCCGCGCGGGTGACGTGCTCGTGCTGGGGAAGCCGCTCGGCATCGGCGTGCTTTCCGCCGCGCTGAAGAAGGGGCTGCTCGGGCCGGCCGGGTATGCGACGATGCTTGCGCATGCGACGCGGCTGAACACGCCGGGTGCGCGCCTGGCGCAGATGGATGCCGTCCACGCGCTGACCGACGTCACCGGCTTCGGGCTCGTCGGCCACCTGCTCGAGGTCTGCCGCGGTTCGCGGCTGGCGGCGCTGCTGCGCTTCGCCGATCTGCCGTTGATCCCCGAGGCAGTCGCCTTCGTCCGCGAGGGGATTTCGACCGGCGCATCGACGCGCAACTGGAACGGCTACGGCGCCGACGTGGATCTGGCGCCGGCAGCGGAGGAATGGCAGAAGAAGCTCCTCTCCGATCCGCAGACCAGTGGCGGGCTGCTGGTGGCGTGCGCACCCGGCGCCGAGGGCGCCGTGCTCGACGAACTGGCGGCCGGCGGCCTGACCGATGCGCGGGTCATCGGCGTGCTCGAAGCGGGACCGGCGCGCGTCAGGGTCGTTTGAGCAGCGGCGCGAGGCTCTTCCAGACGTTTTCCAGGATCAGCGGCTGCGCTTCGGCGGTCGGGTGGATACCGTCCGCCTGGAACAGTTCGCGCCTTTCGGCGATGCCTTCCAGAAGGAAGGGGACGCGCGTGGCGCCGTGTGCACGCGCCAGGTCGAGGTAGATCCGCTCGAACCCGCGCGTGTAGTCGGCGCCGTAATTGGGCGGCAGCTTCATGCCAACCAGCACGGCGCGGGCGCGCTGGCGGTGCACCGCGGCGAGCATCGCATCGAGGTTGTCGCGGAGCGTTGCGAGCGGAAGGCCGCGGAGGCCGTCGTTGCCGCCGAGCGCAATGATCACCAGCGTCGGACGCGCGGCATCGAGTGCCGCACCGAGGCGGCTGCGCCCGCCGGCGCTGGTGTCGCCGCTGATGCTGGCGTTGACGACGCTATAATCGAGGCGCCGTTCGCGCAGCCGCCGCTCCAGCAGGGCCGGCCAGGCCTGTTCCGGCCCGAGGCCATAGCCGGACGAAAGGCTGTCGCCGACGACGAGCAGCGTGCCGGCCGCTTCGGCGGCGAGCGACAACAACAGAAAGAGCCCGGTCAGGATGAATTTCGGCATGGATGCGTCGCGTCTCGTCATCGAAGCGGTGGCCCTGGGCAAGGAAGTGCCCAGCGGCGACGGCCGGCTGGTGATTCTGCACGAGATTTCGTTTCAGGTCATGGCCGGTGAGGCGGTGGCGGTCGTTGGCGCCTCGGGTTCCGGCAAGTCGACCCTGCTCGGCCTGCTGGCCGGTCTCGACGTGCCGACGCGCGGACGGGTGCTGGTCGATGGACGCGACCTGTTCGCCCTGGACGAGGATGGACGGGCGGCGTTGCGCGGCGCGCGGCTCGGCTTCGTCTTCCAGTCCTTCCAGCTGCTGCCCGCCCTCACGGCGCTGGAGAACGTGATGCTGCCGCTGGAACTGGCTGGGCGCGCCGGAGCGCGCGCCGACGCGGAGCAGATGCTGCGCCGGGTTGGGCTGGCGGAGCGCTTCGCGCACTATCCCAAGCACCTGTCGGGGGGCGAGCAGCAGCGCGTCGCCATCGCCCGCGCCTTTGCCGCGCGTCCGGCGCTGCTGCTTGCGGATGAGCCGACAGGCAACCTCGACGCGGCGACCGGGGAGGCCATCATCGACCTGATGTTCTCCATCAATGCCGAGCAGGGCACGACGCTGGTGCTGGTGACGCACGACGACGCCATCGCGCGGCGCTGCGGCCGCGTGCTCAAGCTGCACGGCGGCGTCCTGGTCAGCTGATCCGGCGCGCGGCGGCGACGCCGCTGCGCACGGCGGCCTCCAGCGTCGCCGGGTAGTCCGATGCGACGTAGTCGCCGGCGAGCAGGAAGTTGGCCAGCGGCGTTTCGGTTGTCGGCCGCGCCACGCCAGCACGGCAGGCAAAGGTGGCGCGCCTCTCGACGATCACCTGCGACCATTGCGGCGCCGGCCGCGGGCCGATGGCGTTCTCGATCTCACGATGGATCCGCGCGACGAGTTCGGGCCGCGGCAGCGCGAGGTGCGCGCCGCTGGCACTGGCAACGGCGGCAAGCAGGCGTTCGCCACGCGCGAAGACGAAATGTGCGGTGCCGTCGAGGCCGATCATCGTTTCCGGCAGGCGCACCGGTTCGGCGTAGCCGAGATAGGCGGTGAGGATCGGCTCGTAGTCGAGCTGCGAGACCCGTTCCAGCGTCGCCGCGAGGCGCGGCAATCCCGCCGCCAGCCGTGCCAGATGGTAGGGTGCGACGGCGGCGATGACATGGGTATAGGTCCGGTCGCTCGGGTCGCCGGTCAGGCGGAAGCCGTAGGGCTGCCAGCGGATGCCATGGATGGCGGTGCCGCGCAGGACGGTGCCGCCCTTGGCGCGGACACGGCGCTCGGCCGGTTCGGGGAAAAGTTCGGAAAGGTCAACCCGGGGAAACAGCAGGTCGCTCGCTGCGCGTTCGCCGGCCAGGCTGTCGCGCAGGACGTTGAGGAAGACCTGGGCCGAGGCTTCGCGCGTCGGCGTATTGAGGGCCGAGACGCAGAGCGGCTCCCAGAGGAAACGGCGCACGCCTTCGGGCTGGGCGTGGGTTCGCATCAGGCTGTCGACGCTGGCGTCGGCATCGAGCCGGAAGTCGCGTGCCTTCATCTGCCGCATGAAGCGCATCGCCGCCAGGCACTCGGCGAGCGGGATTCCGCGTGCGCCGATGAGTCCGGCGGCGAGGTGCAGCGGCGCCGGCAGGTGGGGGACGCGCAGGGACATCTGCCCCGGGTAGACCAGGGCCAGCGGGCGGCGCAGCAGCAGTCGCGCCGGATCGGCGCCGACCCGCTGCATCAGGCGCAGCAGTTCGCCATAGGCGCCGACGAGCAGGTGCTGGCCGTTGTCGAGCGGCAGCCCGCGCACCTCGACGCGGCGCGCGCGGCCGCCGAGCGTGCGCGAGGACTCGAAAACCGTCAGGGGAACGTGGCGGTCGGCGAGTTCGGTGGCCGCGGCCATGCCGGCGTAGCCGGCGCCGATTACGGCGACATGCACGGTAACTAGCCCTTCATCCAGGTACGCCCGGCAATCCACAGCTTGCGTGGCGCCGACAGGGTTGTGCGGTGGTCGAGCACGCGGAAACCGTTGCGCCGGATGGCCTCGACCAGGGCACGGTAGATCGCCGCCATCACGAGGCCGGGCCGCTGCGGGCGGCGGTCCGCCGCCGGCAGTTGCGCCAGCGCGCGGTCGTAGTATTGCATGGCGCGCTCGGTCTGGAACTCCATCAGTCGGCGAAAAGCCTCCGAGTAGCGCGCCATGGCCAGGTCGGCTGCGTCGACGCCGAAGCGCGCCATTTCGTCGGCGGGCAGGTAGATGCGGCCGCGGCGCGCGTCTTCGCCGACGTCGCGGATGATGTTGGTGAGCTGGAAGGCCAGGCCGAGATCGTGCGCGTACTTGAGCGTGCGGCGGTCGTTGTGGCCGAAGATCTCTGCTGCCAGCAGGCCGACGACGCTGGCGACGCGGTAGCAGTAGAGCTGCAGGGCCTTGAAGTCCGCATAGCCCTGATGCGCCAGATCCATTTCCATGCCGTCGATGATTTCGCCGAGCAGCTCCGGCGGCAGGTTGAAGCGGGTGCAGGCGCGGGCGAGGGCGATGGTCACCGGGTGGCCGGGCTGGCCGGCGTACATGGCGGCGACTTCGCGCCGCCACGCGGCGAGCCGGGCCCGTGCGGCATCGGCGTCGCCACCGTCGTCGACGACGTCATCCACCTCGCGGCAGAAGGCATACAACGCGGTGATCGCCTGGCGCCGCGGCGGATCGAGGAAGAAGAAGCTGTAATAGAAGCTAGAGCCGCTGGCGGCGGCCTTTTCGCGGCAGTACTCGTTCGCGGTATCGGCGGTGCTCATGCCAATGCCGCGCGCAGGACGAGCCGCGGCCAGTCGAGGGGCGCCAGGGTCGGCCGGCGGCGAAAGATGTCGCCGCGTACGCGCTGGAGCTTGTCGGCGATGCAGAGGCCGCCGGCGACGATCAGTCTTAGCTCGAGGCCGATGCGCCCCGGGAGGGCGCGGCCGAGCGGCATGCCGGTGCGCATCAGGGCGCGCGCGCGGTCGATCTGGAAATCCATCATTGCGGCCCAGGCGGGGTTCCAGCGGCCGGCGGCAATCTGTGCCTCGTCGATGGAAAAGCGCGCCAGTTCGTCCTGCGGCAGGTACACGCGCCCCTTGCGCCAGTCGATGGCAACGTCCTGCCAGTGGTTGATGAGTTGCAGCGCGGTGCAGATGGCGTCGGAACGGGCCAGGTTCTCGCGGCCGCCGCTTCCGAACAGATGCAGGAGCAGGCGGCCGACCGGATTGGCCGAGCGGCGGCAGTAGTCCTCCAGTTCGGCGAAATCCCGGTAGCGCTTCTTGACGACGTCCTGGCTGAAGGCATCCAGAAGGTCGCGCAGGGGCGCGAGCGGCAGCTGGTGGGCAACGATCGTTGTGCGCAGGCGCTCGAACAGGGGCGAGCCGGGCGCGTCCCCGGCCTCGATGGCGTCGAGTGCGCGCCGATAGTCGTCGAGCGCCGCCAGCCGTGCGGCGTCCGCCAGATCACCCTCGTCGGCGAGGTCGTCGGCGCTGCGGGCGAAGGCATAGATGGCGGCGACCGGCTCGCGCAGGCGCGCGGGCAGGAGGACGGAGGCGACGGGAAAGTTTTCGTAGTGGTCGACGGGCATGGCGAAAACCCCGATCTGGCGGGCACTTGCGGCCGCTTTCAGGATGGCCAGTATAGGCGTTAATCGGTTAAAATGGCGCTGCGCGAAGGTGGCGGAATTGGCAGACGCACTGGATTTAGGTTCCAGCGCCGCGAGGCGTGCGGGTTCAAGTCCCGCCCTTCGCACCAAGCGGCGCCACCGCTTTCATCCAACCTACTGATTCAATCTAGGATTTTTCATGCAGACCAACCAGGAAACGCCAAGCGTCCTCGAACGCCCGACCGCCCTCGAACGCCGCCTCGACATGGCAGTGGCCCTGGCGGACATCGACAAGGATGTCGAGCAGCGCCTGAAGAAGATGGCCCGCAACGTGAAGATGCCCGGCTTCCGGCCCGGCAAGGTGCCCTTCAAGATCGTCGTCCAGCAGTACGGCTACCAGGCCCGCTCCGAGGCCATCGGCGCGGCGGTAGAGAGGGCGTTTGGAGCCGCCGTGCGCGAGCAGAACATCCGTGTCGCAGGGCAGCCGCGCATCGAGCCGAAAGGTGGCGCCGACCAGTCGGTGCTTGAGTTCTCGGCCGTGTTCGAGGTCTATCCGGAAATCCACCTCGGCGACATCTCGGGCCAGACGATCGAACGCCAGGCGTTCCAGGTGACCGAGGCGGAGCTCGACAAGACGATCGAGGTGTTGCGCAAGCAGCGCACCACCTACGCCGCCGCCGCGCGCGCGGCGGCAAGCGGCGACCGCGTGACCATCGATTTCACCGGGCGGCTCGATGGCGAGGTATTCAAGGGCGGCCAGGCCAGCGATTATCCGGTGGTGCTCGGGGAAGGGCGCATGTTGCCGGACTTCGAGCAGGGCGTCATCGGCCTGTCGGCTGGCGAGAGCAAGACCTTCGAGGTCACCTTTCCGGCGGATTACCAGGTGGCCGAGCTGGCCGGCAAGCAGGTCAGCTTCGAGGTGACCGTGAAGGGCGTCGAGGGACCGCAGCTGCCCGAGGTGGATGCCGGTTTCGTCCGCGCGCTCGGCATCGCCGACGGCGATGTGGCGAAGATGCGTGCCGAAGTGATGGCCAACCTGGAGCGCGAGGTCAGGAAGCGGCTGCAGGCACGGACGCGCGAGCAGGCGATGGAGGCGTTGCTCGCGGCGACGCCGATCGAGGCGCCGAAGGCGCTGGTCGAGCAGGAATCCCGCGCCATGGCCGATGCGGCCCTGCAGGACCTGGCGAATCGCGGCATGGACGTCAAGCACGTGCCGGTGGAGCCGGGCTGGTTCACCGAGCAGGCGACCCGCCGCGTCAAGCTCGGCCTGATCATTGCCGAGGTGGTGAAGCAGCGCGCACTCCACGCCAGCCCGGAACAGGTGCGGGCGCAGGTGGATGAACTGGCGCAGAGCTACGAGGATCCGGCGGAACTGGTGCGCTGGTACTACGGACGGCCGGAGCGCCTGGCGCCGATCGAGGCGATGGTGCTCGAGCAGAACGTCGTCGCCTGGGCGCTGGAGAATGCCGGCGTCAGCGACAAGACCGTCTCCTTTGACGAACTGATGGGACCTGCGGCATGATGTCCGCACGCGGACACGGCGAAACGGGCATGACATACGGCAACGGACAATCCGGCAGCGAACGGTGGGACCCGCAGGGGCTCGGCCTGATCCCGATGGTGATCGAGCAGAGCGGGCGCGGCGAGCGCGCCTACGACATCTACTCGCGCCTCCTGAAGGAGCGCGTCGTCTTCCTGGTCGGCCCGGTGAACGATGCCACGGCCAACCTGATCGTCGCGCAGTTTCTGTTCCTCGAGTCGGAGAATCCGGACAAGGACATCTATTTCTACATCAACTCCCCCGGCGGTTCGGTTTCGGCCGGGCTGGCGATCTACGACACGATGCAGTTCGTCAAGCCGGACGTGTCCACGCTGTGCGTCGGCCAGGCGGCGAGCATGGGCGCCTTCCTGCTGACGGCCGGGGCCAAGGGCAAGCGCTATTGCCTGCCCAATTCGCGCGTCATGATCCACCAGCCGATGGGCGGCTTCCAGGGGCAGGCGTCGGACATCGAGATCCACGCCAAGGAGATCCTCTACCTGCGCGCGCGCCTGAACGAGATCATGGCCCTGCACACGGGCCAGCCGATCGATCGCATCGAACGCGATACCGATCGCGACAACTTCCTTTCGGCGGCCGAGTCGGTCGACTACGGCCTGGTGGACAAGGTCCTGACGAAGCGCGCGGAATCCGTGGCGTAGGCGCGTCGGCGAGAACGCGGAGACAGCAATGACGGAGAAAAAATCCAGCGGAGAGAAACTGCTCTATTGCTCGTTCTGCGGCAAGAGCCAGCACGAGGTGCGGAAGCTCATCGCCGGCCCGTCCGTTTTCATCTGCGACGAGTGCATCGAGCTGTGCAACGACATCATCCGCGACGAGATTGCCGCCGACCATGGCGCCAAGGGCGCCAAGGGCGACCTGCCGACGCCGAAGGAAATCTGCACCATCCTCGACCAGTACGTCATCGGCCAGGATCCCGCCAAGCGCATCCTGTCCGTCGCCGTCTATAACCACTACAAGCGGCTCAAGCACCTGTCTAAGAGCGACGAGGTCGAGCTGGCGAAGAGCAACATCCTGCTCATCGGCCC